>ERZ808046.178-NODE-178-length-78918-cov-15.648102_pt1 | contig 78918 bp, 80 predicted proteins | sample MGYA00380196_ERZ808046 | MGnify/ENA primary metagenome ERZ808046 (study PRJEB31490, sample SAMN06133421) | mouse gut metagenome | isolation source: Z6_2 | host: mice | place: China: Chengdu | collected 2015-05 ... | reverse complement strand
GAAAAATGAAAATTTTAAGAAAAAAGTGTAATTTCACATACTTAGGGCTAGCCGCCGCGCTAGCGGCTTGGTACAATAAACATAGACACATCAAGACTTTTCCGACACGGAAAGGAGTAAAAATGTCAGTTCAAACTTACAGGAGAACAAAATGAGCAAGATTCATCGGATAAAATGCGGCAATGTTAATTGCCATATTATCGATAACGGAACAAGCGGAATATTAGTAGACACAGGAAAAAAGGAGTTCCTTGACAAGGTGATGGAAGCATGCAGATCTTATAATGTGAAACTGATCATCTTAACCCACGCGCATTTTGACCACGCCGAAAATGCTGCCCGGATATCGGATACCTTAGGAATTCCTATTGGAATGAATGAGAATGATCGTAATCTGATTCAATCTAACTCAAACCAATCGCTGTCCGCTGCAACTATATTAGGGAAAATCGTCCTATCAGCGTCCCTCAGGGAATTTTCTGTCCGTTCCATACCGGAATTTAAACCTGACGTATTGCTTCATAATGATGACCGTCTGGACGATTACGGAATAGATGCCCGCATTCTTTCTTTACCGGGACATACGGATGGTTCCATCGGCATTGATGTGGACGGTAAACATTTTATAGCCGGCGATGCACTGATGAATATGTTTTATCCCACAGTTTCCATGCTGTATCATAATAAGGACAGCATGCTAGAAAGCGCAAGAAAAATAAGCAATATAGGCAATAGAATCATATATTTCGGTCATGGCAAGCCGGTTCTTAATAAGAATTGGGTTAAGTAATCTTTAATCAGCGGCACACATGGTAAAAACGGCAGTATCATATGCCTTGTTTAGAACATTTTACAGGAGGAAAACATGGACTTTATCGATGAAAAAGACTATATCATGCGGCTTATCAAGGAAGCGGTTAGAGTGCTTTTTTCTCTAATGCTTGGGAAACAATACAATTCGGTTGAACTGCAGGAAGCAAACAAATATGAGGTTTCAGGGGACACGCTGGCGAAATACGAAAGAATGGTTGATGAAGGCTTTATAAATGAAGCCGAAAATATATTGCTGGAAGGTATTGATTATGCAAAAAAAGAAGAAGTTCTTGCAGCAGTATTATTTTATCAATATATAAGCGAAAAAGATATTGATTTCTTAGAAGCACACAATTATTCCAAAGAGGAAGCGTTGGATGGGATTAAAAGACTGGCAGAGAAACTAGGGTATGGGCAAATAAGTTCACTAATTTCACAATTTTAAATAATATTTAACCGCTCTGGTGTCTATATTGATTTCTCAATCTAAATCCGAAAAAAATTAACACGCAGTTTTTAATACGTAATATTACGTATTTTAGTTGACACACGCAATATTACGTATTAAAATGTATTATAATGGGAAAAGGAGCTGCAAAAGATGCCGTTAACTCCAAAGGAAATTATTAAAAAACTAAAACAAAATGGTTTTATAATCATTAATCAAAACGGTTCTCATGTAAAGTTAAAAAATCCTGAATCTGGGAAACAGGTAATTGTTCCTTATCATTCTAAAGCCATGAAAACGGGCTTAGAACAAGCAATATTAAAGCAGGCGGGGCTAAAATAGCTCTGTCATTAAAAATGGAGGTATCTGCATGAATAAATTAGTATTTTATCCCGCTATTTTCCACAAAGCTGAAGACGGAGGCTTCTGGATTTCCTTCCCTGACCTTCCAGAATGTCTTACTGAGGGAAACGATATGACACAAGCGTATGAGATGGCTGTCAATGCTCTCGGACTGGCACTCACATCACGCGAAATTGAAAATGAACCTATACCTGAACCATCTGCCCCTAGTGATATAATAGTCGAAAAAGACTCTTTTCTTGTTGTAGTTGAATTTGACATACTGGCATATAAGAAAAGAACAAGTCCTCGGGCTGTTAAAAAAACACTTAGTATTCCAGAATGGCTCAATGAGGAGGCTACCGCCATCGGCGTAAATTTCTCCCAAGTTTTGCAGGAAGCGCTTATGCAGAAATTGCAGACCAAATAAAAACTGTACCATCCCCCTACTCTAAACCTCCTAAAAGCTTTGAAAATCTATTTCATTTAACCAACGGTTAATTTTCAATGCCGAATAAATACAACGCTTCAATTGTCCTCTCCCCGCCGCCGCTGTTATAATGGAAGAAAGATGAATGCAAAGCATTTTTCATACCTTTCAAAGGAGGACTGCCACAATGAAAATCAATGAAATCATCCGCCAAAAGCGAACCGAAAAAGGCTACACCCAAGAGAAGATAGCTTCCTTCCTGGGCGTCTCTGCCCCGGCCGTCAACAAATGGGAAAAGGCCATCTCCTACCCGGATATCACGCTGCTTCCCGCGCTGGCAAGGCTGCTTGGCACAGACCTTAACACGCTGCTCTCTTTTCAGGATGACCTTACAAAGGAAGAGATCGGGATTTTTATAAATGAATTGGTTTCTATTGCCGACACGGAAGGGATTGACGCCGCATTTCACATGGCGCAGGATAAGCTTCACGAATATCCCACCTGTGATCTTCTTCTATTGAACACTGCGCTGACTCTCGAAGGTCTGATTATCATGTCCAAGACCACTGTTCAAAACTGCCGATATGCAGCCGATATCGAAGAGATGTACTCACGGGCTTCCAAAAGCTGTGACCCCGCGGTGAGCAGCCACGCCAAAGCCATGTTAATCTCAAAACACAGAAAAAGAAAAGAATTCGATGCTGCCAGAAGGTTATTGAATGAGCTTCCCGACACGACGCTCTACAACAAGAAACAATTAGAGGCCACCCTATGCCAGGAAGAGGGGAACTTAGAACAGGCCGCACAGATCATCGAAGGGAAGATTCTGTCGGAGATCAGTGGGGTACAATCAGCTCTGTTCACACTGGTGGAGATCGCTGTCAAAGAACATCATCTGTCCGAAGCCGAACAGCTGACGGAAATCGCCAAAGAGACCGGCCGACTATTTGATCTGTGGGACTGTAATTCACATATTGCAGATTTTCAGCTTGCCGTTGCACAACGGGACACCGGCGGATGTCTTTGTGCCCTTGAGAAGATGCTGCCGGGTCTTTGCCAGGAATGGAAGCCAGATCACTCACCTTTGTACCGGCACCTCTCCATGAAAGGGACAAACATGGGGAGCAGGATGCTGTCTGGAATACTGAATGAACTGGAAGACACGGAAAACCACGAATATGATTTCCTGCGGGAAGATACAAGAATACAGAACTTGCTGGACCAATACCATTCTGCTGTAAAAATGCCTTAACCGCTTCATATCCGCCGCACCGATAAGCCGAATCCTATACTCGTTATCTGTGCCAGATGCACGTCTCCGCCCAGTACGTTTCTTGGTTTGCTTTCCCGATAGCACGTGTGTAAAGACGCAGCCCGCTACGCCTGCGTTTTTACACACGCACCCTCGAAAAAGCATTCCCAATGAAACAGAGAGGTATTTAAAACAGATTAGATTTCTTAAAGAAATTCTTTCAGATACACTTCCATAGACCGGCTCATCTCCTTAGAGAAGCCGGACTCATACTTCCTCTTCCAGAACGCCTCCATCCATTCCTCATAACTCTTATCCCCCGTCTTATCTGCAAACATCTGACGGATCTCCTGGCTACCCTTATCCCGATAGACATTCTCACATACAATATCCGAAAGGCCGAACCTCACCGGCTTTTTCCTCTCCTTCTGCTGCTCGGTCGGATAGCCGAATACTAGCATACACGCCGGATATACATATGAGGGAATCTCCAACAGCTCCTTCATATCTTCCGCATTCTCCATCACGTCACCTATGTAGCAGGAACCGATTCCGAGACTCTCTGCCGCTGTCACTGCATTCTGGGCGGCGATCACCGCATCCTCCACCGCGAGAAGAAGATCTCCGGCACATGGCCTGCGCGGTGTCAGGCCCGCCTCCCGGTAGAATGAGAGCCATTTTCGGCAATCCGCGCAGAATACAAGCACCAGCTTCGCCTTCGCTATAAATGCCTGATCGTCGCAGAGCTTCGCAAGCCTTTCTTTCTTGTCCTGATCCGTGATATCAAGGATCGTATATAATAACTGACATCCTGCGGACGGCGCCTGAAGCGCCGCATTTAAAACGGCTTCCTTATCTTCTCTTGTTATCTCTTCTTCTGTATATACACGCACAGATTTTCTCGCATATAACGATTCTATAATCTTATTCATCTCTTCCTCCCATCCACAGGCTCAGATCGCCTTCCAACCACAATTGCACTGCAGCCGTCCAGACAGGCCGAGCTCGTCCAAACCGTTGTATTACATCCCCTTAGACATCTCCTCGCAGACCTTCATAGCCTCAAATACCGCACTCCTGAAACCGCGTTCTTCTAACACACGCACAGCCTCGATCGTCGTTCCGGCCGGAGAACATACCATATCCTTCAGCTCTCCCGGATGCTTTCCGGTCTCTAATACCATCTTCGCGCTTCCAAGCACCGCCTGGGCAGCAAACTGATAAGCCTGCGGTCTTGGCATCCCGCCGGATACCGCAGCATCCGCCATAGCCTCGATCAGCATGAACACATATGCCGGAGAACTTCCGCTGACAGACACCACCGTATCCATCAGACGTTCCGGTACGATCTCTACCCGGCTGAAGCTTTCAAGCAGCGTGCGCACATATGCCGTCTCTTCCTCGGTCATATGCTCATTCGGGCAAGCTGCCGTCATTCCTGCTCCCACCATTGCCGGTGTGTTCGGCATCGTCCGGACAAGCTTCACATCCTTGCCGAACTGCTCTGCAAGCCATGCCAGCGTCTTACCAGGCGCTATGGTGATCACGATCTGATCTGCACGAATCAAATCCTTGATCTCCTGAATTACATCCGCATAGAACTGCGGCTTCACGGATAACACGATCACATCCGCTTTCTCTACAACTTCCTTGTTGCTGTCCGTTACATGAATACCAAACTGAGCCTTTGCCCTCTCCCGTCCCGGTGCAAACAGGTCTGCGCCGATGATCTCCTCTGCCGGAATGATCTGGTTCTTGATAATTCCTCCCATGATAGCTGACGCCATATTACCCGTTCCGATAAATCCTAATTTCATTTGAAACACCTTCCTTTTCTTTTTTTCATTATAAAATCTCGCTAAGACTGTCTGTAACGGTTCAAATCTGTCCTGCTGCAGATCATCCGTCACAAATCATCTTTTTGTATACAATTATATATTTTGTATACAATATGTTATGTACTGACTATAACATGGAAATGGGAGCAAGTCAATCAAAACCTTACTTGTTTATCTTGATTCTCCATGGTAAAATGAGACTGAATTAGTGTAGTGTCTCATCTCTACAGGAAAGGAGATTCTTTGCATGAGAAAACGATTCAACATCACGGGGCTTTGCATTCCGGCCAAACATTATATGGTTGACTTAAGCAATAGACTGGCAGAAATCCACAGTATGGTTGACGAAGGTTCGTATTTTTCAATAAATCGCGGAAGACAGTTCGGCAAAACTACTATATTGCATGCCTTGACTAAGGTACTGTCAGACCGATATCTTGTAGTACACTTGGATTTTCAGGCCTTGGGCAGCGCATCCTACAAGGATGAGAATACCTTTTCGGTGGCATTCGCATCCATATTCGTAAGAGGTCTTAGTATAGCTAATGAAAACGTACTCGAGGAATATCCCGTTCTTCAAACACTTCGGGATATAGACGCGTCCCCCTCTTTGCAGTTTGATCTCCGAAAGCTATTTTATCTGCTGCTGACATTTTGTCAATCTTCAAAAAAACCGGTAGTCCTCATAATAGACGAAGCAGACAGTGCATCAAATAACCAGGTTTTTCTTGATTTCCTTGCACAACTGCGAAATTATTATCTCGAACGGGAAGCTCTTGGAACAATTACATTCCAGTCCGTTATCCTGGCCGGAGTATATGATATCAGGAATTTAAAGAGGAAACTTCGCTCAAACGATGAACATAAGCTTAACAGTCCATGGAATATTGCTGCAAAATTTAATGTTAAAATGAGTTTCAGTAAAGACGATATTGAAGGTATGTTAATGGATTACGAGAAAGATTACCATACCGGCATGGATGTGAGCGAGATTGCCGGTTTAATCTATGATGATACCTCTGGCTATCCATATCTGGTATCTGCTTTTTGTAAACTGATCGACGAAGAGGTCAGCACTGAAGACACACCCGAGAGCAGAAAAAATGCATGGACAAGGGACGGTTTTTTCCAGGCGGAACGAATGCTTTTGGAGGAAGAAAATACATTGTTTGATTCATTAATCGGAAAACTCAGCGATATACCCGAACTGAACACCCTAATCAGAAACCTTTTGTTTACAGGTTCAAATACCGTCTACAATGCTGATCTGCCTGCCATTAACATTGCGGCAATGTTAGGATTCATCAAAAAGCACCATCATACTATAACGATTGCCAACCGTATTTTTGAAACCCGCTTATATAATTTCTATTTGTCAGCCGCAGATATGCAAAACCAGCAATAAAATTATAATCGAGGCAGTCGTATAGACAATTTTGACAAAACGGAGGACCCCCCATGGCTGAAAAGACCGCATCCCTCGCCGCCCAGGCTTACGAGAAGATAAAAGAGAACATACTGAATCTGACCTATTCCCCCGGCATGCCGCTGACTGAAGCCATGCTTGCCGCGGAACTTGGCATGAGCCGAAGCCCCATCCGGGCAGCGATCCAGATGCTCAGATCAGAAGGTCTGATCGTATCCGATTATTACAAGTCCATGACCGTCCGGGAGATCACCGACAGAGACATCAACGAACTGTACCAGATCCGCGAATTGTTGGAAGGCGCTGCTTTCCGGCTCATCTTCTCTCTCGGCCGCAACGAAGAGTATTCCTACCGCATCGAGGAGAAGGTCGTCCGTATGTGCGCGGCCGCAGAAGACCCTTACGAGTGGGAGCTTGCCGATACCGCCATGCACATGGAGATCATCAGTATTTTTGACAATGAGCGTATTAATAAAATCTATGAAAATAATCTGTGTGAATTGATCCGTATCGGACAATGTTCCGTCCAAAACGGAATGAAGATCTCAAAAACCAATGAGAATCTCAAGAAAATGATCGGATATATGAGAGACGGGAATTCCGAAGCAGCATTTGCGCTCCTTAAGGCAGATCATTTTAAGATCGGACGGGACAGCGCATTAAAGGCAGAGATCATCGAACGGCTGTCGTAGAATAGACTTCCGGTTCCTGACAGAAGCAAAACAGTTCAGGAAAGTTCACCCGCCTGAACTGTGAGCAATTACCGCTTATCTCTACCATCCCCGCAGCCGCGCCGCCGGCACATCCTTCTTCACGATCTCAAGCGCCTGTTCCATAATACTGTCATTATACCGGTGAAGCCCCTCCCGGATCACTCCATCGGAGCAGATAAAACGCTGGAGATAATAGCGCTCTGCCCCTGCGATCCATCTTCCGATAGATTCAAAATCCGACCTCCTGTGATACTCCAGCACGACCGTCGTACAGAACTCATACGGCACCGCACCGCCAAGCAGATATTCCACACTCTTCTGCACCTTATCCACATCATATCCTTCAATCCCAACGGTTCTGCCGTAACTCTCCCGGGAATTCTTAATATCCATGGCAACATAACTGACGAGCCCTTCCGAGACAAGCTTCTTAAGCTTATCCGGGAAGCTTCCGTTCGTCTCCAGCCTTACATCATATCCGATCTCCCTGATCCGTCCCAGGAATTCTTCAATCCCTCTCTGGATCAACGGTTCGCCTCCGGTCAGGCAGATCCCGTCCAATATCCCGCTGTACTTCTTCAGGTATGCATAAATATCCTCCAACGGTATATCCCGGTTCTCGTAAGTATCTATTACAAGCGGCTTATTATAACAATACGGACATCGAAAATTACATCCTGCCGCAAACAATGTGCATGCCATCTTTCCCGGATAGTCTAACAGCGAGAATTTCTTCAGCCCTTGTATCACCATACCACTGCCTCCTATTTGTACCGCCCCTCACCTTCGTTCGGCGGCATGTAGCCGTAAATCACCTGTCAGTCTGCGCTTTTATACTTTAAAATGTTCCAGCATATACGGCATACATTCTCTGCTGTACTGCCCAAGCGAATAATTTCCCTTATTCAGACACCAATCCGACACAAGCGCGCGTTCGCACATGGCATAATACCTCGTCACCTCATTGGCCGGGATTCCTTGCCGTATCTGTCCGCGCATCTGCCCCTCTTCCACGACCTGATTCAAGAGCCTGTAGTAATTGCGGTTCTGGTCAAGAAGATGGCTTGGCCTCTCCGAGACAAGCTGCGTCGAATACAGAGAAGCCAGCAGGTCTATATTGATCTTCTCCTCCATCATCTTATGCATCTCATAATTCAGATATAATAACTTAGAGAAACTGTTCATCTCCGGGTCCATCTTCACTTCCAGTTCCTCATAATAATCATCCAGGATCATGGATAAAGTATCCAGCAGCTCATCCTTCGTACTGAAATAATAATAGAAGGAGCCCTTGGATGTAGCTGACAATTCGATGATATCATCCACCGTCGTGCCATTGTATCCCTTCTCATAAAATAACTGCCACGCCGCCGACACGATCCGGCTCTTCACGCCCTTTTTCTCAGTATCCCTTCCCATTATCTTATCCTCCCTCTCGTATTAGGTCTTGTATACTTGTATCATTCACTAGCGTACACAAAAACCGCTCTCCTTCTTAGCCGGAATCTCCTCATCATCGATCCAGTCGATCGATATATAACTCCCCCGGTTCAGTCCTTCCATCAGCTTGTAGATCATCGCCTTAGTCCCCTGCACCTCCATATGTACCGTTCCGTCGTACTCATTCCTGACCCATCCGGTCAATCCCAGGGATCCGGCAAGATGCTTCGCCCTGTAGCGGAACCCCACTCCCTGTACTCTTCCGTGAAAAATCAGGCGTTTTCGTATCTCTGCCATGCCAACCACCATTTTTCGTCTTATATTTACATCATTGTAATTGGTTTCCGAGAGAAAAGCAAGCAAAACCAAGCAACTGTAAAGAAATAACAAGAACCGGCATCTTTACAGACGATTCTTTCACATCTGCAAAAATGCCGGCTCGTTTTTATTTCCTATTCAAAGCTCTGCTCTGTTCTCTCAATGATCTCATCCTGGAGAGGCTTGCTTAAGTTGCGGAAGAAATCACTGTATCCCGCAACGCGCACGATCAGATCCTTATAATCCTCAGGATTATTCTGTGCATCGATCAAGGTCTGCCTGTCGATCACATTGAACTGGATATGATGTCCGTCCATGGAGAAGTAAGAGCGGATCAGGCTCGCCATATGCTCGAGTCCTTCCTCACCAGCAACAACATCCGGTGTAAACTTCTGGTTCAGCAGAGTTCCCGCCGTTGCCAGATGATCCATCTTCGCACAGGACTTCACTACCGCCGTCGGCCCGTTGGTGTCCGCGGATTTCTCCGGGGAAATACCCTCAGATACCGGCTTATGCGCCTTCCTTCCGTTCGGTGTAGCAAGGATCACGTCACCAAAATATACATGGCATGTGGTCGGAAGCATATCCACCCCGTATTTGCCGCCCTTCATATTCGGACGCCCCGTAATAGAGCTTCTGTACAGCTCAAATACATCCTGCATGATATCATCCGCATAGTCGTCGTCGTTGCCGTACTTCGGAGTCTTATCATGAACCATACGGTAGATCACGTCATATCCTTCAAAATCATGCTCCATAGCCTCGATCAATTCTTCCATGGTGAAATTCTTCTTGTCAAATACATTATATTTGATAGCGGAGAGACAATCCGTGATCGTTCCGATCCCAACGCCCTGGATATAATTGGTGTTGTATCTCGCGCCGCCCGCATTGTAATCCTTCGCATTGGAAATGCAGTCGTTAGTCACAACAGACAGGCACGGCGCCGGCATCTCCTGCGCATACAGCTGCTCGATCACATTGTTGCCGCGGATCTTGATATCAACGATATGTTCAAGCTGCTTCTTAAACGCATCCCAAAGCTCCTCGTAAGTCTTGAAGTCCTTCGCATAACCGAGCTTCAATCCGATCTGCTTGCCGGAATACTGGTCAAATCCGTTGAACAGCGTCAATTGGAATACCTTCGGGATATTCAGATATCCTGTAAGGATATAAGCCTCGCTGCCCCATGCGCCGGTCTCCACACATCCCGAGGAACCGCCGCGTCTTGCGTCTTCAAGCTCCTTGCCCGCATTGACAAGCTCCATGATCTGCGCCTCAGTATTATAGAACGCAGGCTGTCCCCATCCCTTTCTGGACACCTCGCATGCTCTCTTAAGGAACTTAGCCGGGGTCTTCTTGCTGATCGTAACATTCGAATTCGGCTGCACCAGCTTCATCTCATCCATACAATCCAGGATCAGATAACTTACATTATTCACTCCGTTGCGTCCGTCCGGCGTTACCCCTCCGGTATTGATATTGGCAAAATCCGTATAAGTCGCGCTCTCCTTCAAGGTGATACCGACCTTCACCGGAGCCGGCTGGTTATAGAACTTCACCCACAGGCATTCAAGAAGCTCTAAGGCCTTATCGTCGTCTAAGATGCCTGCCTCCACATCCTTCTCATAATATGGGTTCAGATGCTGGTCAAGCCTTCCCGGGCTGAATGCATCCCACGGGTTCAGTTCCGTGGTAACGGCAAGGTGGGTGAACCAGTATAGCTGGATCGCCTGCCAGAACGTCTGCGGCTTATGGGCCGGAACCACCTCAAGGTTCGCCGCGATCTGCATAAGCTCCGCCTTCCTGGTCTCGTCTGCTTCCTTCCCTGCCATCGTAAGAGCCAGCTCGCGGTAACGCTCACCGAGAATGATCACCGCATCACAGGAGATATCCATCGCCTTCAGCTCTTCGCATTTATTTACCGCATCAGGATCATTGATATAATCCAGAGCATCCATAGTCTCTTTGATCTTCGCTTTATAATCCAGGTATCCCGTCGTAAATACCTGCTCTCCGCCGCATGTATGTCCCGGTCCTCTCTGCTCCATGAACTCTGTGAACATACCCGCGCTGTAGCACTCATGCCATTCCGGCGTCATCCTCTCAAGGATCTTCTCTCTCATGCTTCTTCCTGTCCAGTAAGGAATGATCTCCTCGGCCTGAAGCTTCCTGTCTTCCTCTGTCGTATGGAAGGATACCAGTTCACGCTCGCTCATGACCGTCATATCCTCCACGCTGTGACAGCACAATTCCGGGAATGTAGGGGACGCCTGAGGGTCTCTGCCCTTCTCGCCGATAATAAGCTCTCCCTCTCCCAGATACAGCGTCTTCCTGGAGAAATACTCCTTAAGGACCATCGCTCTCATGACCGGGATGGAATATTTGCCGTCGTTCTCTTTGTAAAAATCTGTCTCGATCTTCGCTCTCTCCAGGTCAATATGTACCGGTGTCGTCACACTGACCTCCCGAAGCTTCTGGATTCTTTCATTCATACCGCGCAGTTTCGCCATGTCTTCACCCTCCTATTTTTGTGTTTGCAAATCCGGCATCTGCGAAGAGCTGTACGAAGCTCTTCATCTCTTCCTTGTCCGGCGCATGCAGATCTGTTCCCTTATATTCCATATCCAGCTTCGGATACTTGCCGCTTCCCGTATCATGGTACGGCAGCAGGTTCACCTGGGCCGGATGGATATCGTGTTCTTTAAGAAACGCTATGGTCTCTCTCATATTCTTCTCATTGCCGTTCACTTCCTTGATCGTAGGAATCCGAATATAGATCCTTGCCCCGTCCCTGGCAAGGCGGACCAGATTCTCAAGGATCAGCTTATTGTCTGCTCCTATGTACTTCTTATGAAGCTCAGGATCCATCACCTTCACGTCGTATAAAAATGTATTCACGTAAGGAAGCAGCGCCTGTAATCTCTCATACTGAACATATCCGCAGGTATCAATAGTAAGCGTAATATCCTGACGCTTTAACTCTCTCGCAACCGCCAGGATATAATCCATATCCATGGTCATGACTTCTCCGCCGGACAGCGTCACCCCGCCGCCGGAATCCTCATAGAAGATCTGATCCTTCATGAGCTCCTTTACAAGCTCCTTCACCGTATACTCCCGCCCAACGATCTCCCTGATCCCGGCAGGACAGTAATTCTCACATCTTCCGCACAGCGTGCAGGCTTCCTTATCAAGCACAGGCCTTCCATCCTTCATAGCAAGCGCCTGATTATTGCAAGCCTTCACACAAGCGCCGCAGCCCGTGCATTTGCCCGGGTCGAACTGCATCTCCCTTTCGTATCTCTGCGTCTCCGGGTTGTGGCACCACTCACACTTCAAGGGGCATCCTTTAAAAAATACGGACGTGCGGATCCCGTCCCCGTCGTGAATGGAAAACTTCTGAATATTCGTAATATTTTTCATCTCATATTCCTTTTCCGGCCTTATTCAGATAATCTTATATCTCAGCAAGATATTCAGAATAAATTAGACCATAGTTTAGACTATAGTACGAATATACCACTTTGCCATTATTTTGTCAATTACTCAACAGCTAAAAACAGCGCAAAAGCAGCCGGAACCCCCCCCCCTCTGTACGGTATGTTCCCCGGCCTGTTCCTGCACTGTTAAAATCCTGTATACATCCCCGGCAGATCAAACAGAGAGATCTGCATGTCTCTGCCGGTAACCGAAGCGCGCTCCGTCACAACCTCGTCTCCCTTAAGATTCCCCACCAGCATCGGAGAATCCGGATCATGCTGCTGATGCTTGTTCCTGGCATTCTCAGGGCTTCCGGACGCATAGCAATACCGGCAGCCATGGATACACGTATGGTACATGCCGATATCCACACTCTGCACGCACCTGCACTCCTTACGCTGCCCCGTGTCCTTCTTAAGATCCAGCCTGTATCCGGTCAGACTGCCTATCTTCTTCTTATCAATGCACGCACTGTGCCCGATCCCGAACCTCTCAAGATTCACCTTCTCCGCGCAGGTAAATAACGGCAGCCGATATCTCCGGGCAATCTTCCCAAGCCCGCCTGCTAATTCGATGATCTCTTCTTCCTTCAATTCCCGGAACGGACAGTCCTTATAGGCATCCACAAAGCTGATGATACATCTGGTCGTTGCGTCATGCAGCCAATTGCACATCATCTCAAACCGCTCCAGATGATAAGATATGGAATATTTCTCCGTAAGGATGATCGGATCGAACCGCCAGTCCATCCGTTCCTTCCCTATCCTTTCGCTCATCAGCAAAAAGGTCGCCATCGACTCTGCCGTACCTGGCAGGTTCAGCTCCATATCCTCATCATAATCTGTAATCGTCATCTGGAAATAGTATTCATATCCCATCTCCCTGATCTCCTTCAGGTACGGAAGCATCGGCTCCGGGTTCTTGGTCCAGAACACGATGCAGTCCACCGTCTCAGGCGACAGGAAGATCCGCTTGACCTTCTTGCGGTTGTATGGATTGGGAACCAGCACCTCTCCGGCTTTCAGACGATTCACAAACCATTCCGGGTACAAGGCCGGAATATCCGTTCTTCTGCTTGCACTGATAATCATATCACATCATTTCCGTTCTATTCCCCCAAAATTCTTCTCGATCAGCCTGCAGTATTCTTCGTAGGCGTCTAATCCGCCGAATCCCTCTCGCAATACATCCCGCACGCCCTTATAATACCATCCGATAATGCGCTTGTCCTTCATACGGAACCTGTTCCATAATTCCTCGCCCACGACCGGATAATCGCGGTCAATATCCCGAATATTCGACAGCTTGTCCGCAAGCCCGACGATCTGCACCTCTCTGGGCGCATTCCGCAGATGCTCGATCGTACTCTTCTTCCTGTCTATCCAGGACCGCGACTTGTCTTCACTCTCCTGCGCCACGATCCTTGCTACCCTCTCAGAAAATTCCTGCGCCAGTATCCTCTGCGTTACCCCTTCACAGTCCTCAATCGTATCATGGAGCACCGCCGCACTGATCACCTCCTCATCCCCTGTCATCGTCGATACAATGTCCTTCACCTCTACAGGATGAACGATATACGGACGCCCCGTACCTTTCCTGAATTGTCCTTCGTGTGCCTTAAATGCGAATTCGACCGCTCTGTCAATCATACTCTTACCTCTCTTAACATCACTGCTCATCTAACGGGTTCTCTTCCTCCTCTATACCTTCACGAAGTCGCGCCTTTTCCTTTTTATGGAATAAGTTAAATATACAGGGAACGACGACCAAAGTCAATATAGTTCCGTATATCAATCCCCCAATTGTTACGATTGCCATCGGCTGAACCATATCCGCACCCATGCCCAGCCCCAGCGCCATGGTGGAAAGTCCGAGGATCGTCGTGAGCGCCGTCATGATGATCGGCCTAAGTCTCGTCACTCCGGCTTCCACAAGAGCTTCCTTCTGTTCCATCCCCTCTTCAATCAACTGATTCGCATAATCAATGAACACAATACCGTTATTTACAATAATACCTGACAGCATGACAAATCCGATCATCGCGATGACGCTGACGGGCATACCTGCAATATAGAGTGCAAGCAGCCCTCCGGTAAATGCAAGAGGCACGGTAAACATTACGATAAACGGCGAGCGCATAGACTGGAATTGCGCCACCATGATCAGATACATAAACACCAGCGCCAGAGCAAGCATCTTGAACAGCTCCGCCATCGCTTCCATGATCGTCTCATCCTCGCCTGCCATCTTGATCTCATATCCTTCCGGCGCGCTGTAGGACCCAAGCGCCTTCTTCACCCGGCTGCTTACCAGTCCGATATTATCTCCATCCTTGATCTCTGCCGATACCGACATGTAACGGCTCTGGTCCTTCCTGCTGATGGCGCGCAGTCCTGAAGCGTCCTCAAAAGAAGCGATATCCGCAAGCTTAACCTCCTCTGTGGTTCCGTCCTGCTTCTGCGCCGTAACCGTCAGCTCGCGCACATCCTGGCGGGTCATGCTTTCATTGGCGTCATCCAGTACATACACGTCATATTCATGGGTATCCGTCGACAGGACCGTTGATTTCTGGGCCTCTGAGAGCTTCCCATGAAGTTCCTGGTATACCTGGGCTACCGTAAGGCCGTGCGACGTCGCCTTCGTCTTATCGACCGCAATCTTAAGTTCTTCCTTGTTATCCTCCGTTCCGTCCGTCACGTTCTGCGTGCCTTTGGTATCTTCTACGATCTTCTTAATATCTCCTGCGATTCCCTGAAGCTTATCAAGGTCTTTTCCCTTGATCTGGATATTGATCCCGCTGCTGCCAAGGGCGCTCATATCCATATTGGACATATCGACCGTCAGCTCTCCGCCGATATCTTCCGTCACCTTCTCGATCTCTTTTTTAAGCTGCATGTTCGTCATAGACGGATTCTCTTTGGTAGTCGCATAGAAGGAAATGCTGTTCTCATCCGCCTGCCCGCCCATCATAGCCGCAGAAGACATCAGGGCGCCCACATCCTCGATATCTTTGATCGCTCCGACCTTCTCCATCACTTCGTCAGCCGCTTTCACCGTGTCCTCAAAGCTGGTTCCCTTCTCCGTCTCGAACGTCATGCTGATCTGCGTACTCTCCATATCCGGCATAAACTGCGTCCCCCGGGTCAGCTCCAGCGCTATGCTCCCTGCGAATAAGAGCAGCGCGCCCGCAAGCACCAGAAGCTTATGCGCCAGGGCTATACGCAGTACCTTGCTGTACTCCTCCTTAATACGGACAAATAATTTAGACTCTTTATTCTCTGTCTTCTTAAGCAATCCTGCCGACATCATCGGAACCAACGTCAGCGCAACCGCAAGGCTGGCAAGCAGAGAGTATGCGATCGTCAATCCCATATCCACAAAAAGCTGCCTTGTGACGCCCGACGTAAATACGATCGGCAGGAATACGCAGACGGTTGTAAGCGTAGACGCCGCGATCGCTCCGCCCACCTGTCTTGCCCCTTCGATCGCCGCCCTCTTCGCCGCCGCCCCTTCTTCATTGCGCATTCGGTATATATTTTCAATAACTACAATAGAGTTGTCTACCAGCATCCCGACTCCGAGCGCAAGACCTGACAGTGAGATGATATTCAGGGTAACTCCTGAAAAATACATGGCTACCAGAGCAGTCATGATACTGATCGGAATAGAGCACGCAATGACAAAGGTCGGCCGGATGCTCTTTAAGAAGATCAGCAGGATGATGATCGCAAGCACCGCACCGTAAACCAAATTCTGCAGGACTGAATTCACGATCAGATCTATGTATACCCCCTGGTCCATCAGGATAACCGTATCGATCTCCTTATTCTCCTTCTTCACCTGCGAGAGTCTGTCAAGCACACGGTCGCTCACATCCCCGGTAGAATACCCGGTCTGCTTCTGGATCATCAGCATCACACCTGCATCGCCGTTGATCCTGGCATAGGTCTCATCCGCATTGTTCACTAGCTCCACGCCTGCCACATCCGCAAGCTTCACAGGATCGATCCCTTCCATATCGATCAGCACCAGATCCTTCAATTCCCCGATATTCCTGAACTTATCGCCGACACGCACCAGATAATCGATACCGTCCTCCTTCACATATCCAGCCGGCATACTGAAATTCTCCGCCGCCAGAATGGTCTTCACCATATCCGCCGTCAGCATATTCTCCATATCCGCCTGCGCAGACGCATCGTCCATGGCCGATTCCATCTGCGCCTCTTGCATCTGGATCGCCGACTGGCCCGCGGCAAGCTCGGCCGTCCCTTCCCCGATGCCTACTGCTGCTTCTAACTGTGCTGATGCAAGCTGGCCTCTTGCCTGCGCAAGAGTCATGGCGCCCTCATTGATCTGCTGCTGCATAGCCTCCAACTGACTCTTTCCTTCGGTGAGCTGGCTCTGTCCCGCCCGCAGGGCGGCTTCTTGCTGTTCTAACTGCGATACGGCCGCCTTAAGCGTCTCATGTGCCGGTCCATAGACCTGGTCGCCGGCAACTGGTTCCAGCTGCGCAAGCTGTGCTTCTAACTCTGCCCTCTGTTCCGCTGATATCTCCAGATCCGGCGCCTCAAGCATCCCCTTTATCTGTTCATAGGCAGCTCTCGACGTCTCCAGTTGTGTAAGCTGTGCCTGAGCCTGCACCTTCCCGGTCTGAAGCAGAGCAAGGTTCTGCTGAAGCTGCGCGTCCGCCACGCTTAACTCCGCCATCTTCTCCGTAATCTCAAGCTGCGCCTGCTTGATCTCTTCTCCTTTCATGGAGAGCTGCGATTCTGCCTGCGCAAGCCCTGACGAAGCCTGTGCCTTGCCGGCTTCCAGGGCTGCCTTCCCGCTCTCCACCTGCGCCTTCGCTTCATCCAGCGCACTTTTAGCTTCGCTGACCTTCGCATCCAGCTTGGCCCTGATCTCGTCATTTAACTCCGTAACCTTCTGCTCATTGACCGTGATCTCTACCGTCTCTTCGATACTTCCCGTCACAGTGACCGAGGCCACGCCTTCCACACTCTCGATCTCCGGGATGACCTGTTCATTTATCACCTTGCTTGCAGCGACCGCGTCCTCTCCCTCGGCGCTGACTGCCGCAACCAGTACCGGCATCATATCAGGATTCAATTTCATAATAATGGGATTCGACACTTCATCCGGCCAATAGCCCCGGATCTGATCCAGACTCTCCCGCATCTCGATGGTAACGGAATCCATATTCGCCGTCTGATCGAACTCCAGAGCTACCGTGGACGAATTCTCATTCGAGACAGACTGAATCGTCTTGATATTACTGACCGTAGCCATAATCTGTTCCACCGGCTTGGTTACGATCTCTTCCACTTCTTCCGGGCTTGCGCCTATGTATGACGTCGTGACGATCGCATACGGAAGATTCATGCTTGGCAAGAGATCTACCGTCATATTGCCGAATGATACGACGCCCAGAATAATGATAAGCACTACGCCCACTACAACGGTATAAGGCTTGTTAACACTGAATTTTGATAACATACGGAGTCCCTCTTTCTATAAGAAGATATTGGGGTCAGACAGTATTGCCTGCATCTCATATCCCATATATCTAAAAATAATATGTAAATCATAGCACTTGGGACTTTAATTGGCAAGAATTCCGGGGTATAATGGCACCATGAGAAGCTAATTTAATAGATAATTTATAAACATTCTATAAAGGGAGATTATCAAGATCATATGCACAGAAAAACAATACTGGTTACAGGAGCATCCAGAGGAATCGGCCGAAGTATTGCCGTAAAATTCGCCTCCGAAGGTTATCATGTATTTCTGAACTGCCGTACCTCCGTCGCCGAATTGACGGCTGTCAAAGACTATATTGAGAATAATTATCATACGCCGTGCAGTATCGCCGCCGGAGATGCCGGGAATGCTGCCGACGTTGCACGGATGTTCGCGAACATCCATCAGACCTGCGGCCATTTGGACGTACTGGTCAATAACGCAGGGATCTCGTACATCGGGCTTTTGATGGATATGAGCGACGAGGATTGGCGGCAGGTAATCGATACGAACCTGTCCTCCGTCTTCTATTGCTGCCGCGCCGCGATCCCGCCGATGATATCCAGGAAAAGCGGCCGGATCATCAATATCTCTTCTATGTGGGGAACCTCAGGGGCCTCCTGCGAAGCGGCATACTCCGCCTCCAAATCCGGCGTTAACGGACTTACCAGGGCCCTCGCCAAAGAACTGGCCCCAAGCAGCATTCCGGTCAACGCTATTGCATGCGGGGTAATCGATACACAGATGAACAGTCAGTTATCTGACGAAGAGCGAAAAGAACTGGAAGACGCCATACCGGCAGGCAGATACGGGACACCCGATGAGATCGCCCGGATCGTGTGGGACACCGCTAATGCCCCTGAATATATGACCGGACAGATCATCGGGGTAGACGGGGGATATCTGTAGATCATCTGTAGATCCCCCGTCTCACAATCTAATCCATCTTAAGCACCACCGGACAGTGGTCTGAACCCATTACCTCTGTCATGATCTGCGCATCGGAAAGCCTGTCCCGCAATCCCTCCGACACACAGAAGTAATCAATGCGCCACCCCGCATTCTTGGCTCTGGCGCTGAAACGATAAGACCACCAGGAATAGATCCCTTCCGCGTCCGGGTAAAAGTACCGGAACGTATCTATAAAGCCATTGTCAAGAAGTTCTGTAAACTTCCCTCTCTCTTCATCCGTAAATCCCGCATTCTTACGGTTCGTCTTCGGATTCTTAAGATCGATCTCCTTATGCGCCACATTCAGATCTCCGCAGAATACCACAGGCTTCTTCTCCTCTAACTTCTTCAGGTACGCAAGGAAATCCTCTTCCCACTGCATCCGGTAGGAGAGTCTTGCCAGCTCGTTCTGAGAATTCGGAGTATATACCGTAATAAAGTAATAATCTTCGAATTCCAGCGTGATCACGCGCCCTTCCTGATCGTGTTCCGGGATCCCGATTCCGTTCGTCACGGACAACGGCTCTTCCTTTGTAAATACCGCCGTTCCTGAATACCCCTTCTTCTGAGCATAGTTCCAATACTGATGATATCCCGGTGTCTCTAGTTCAAGCTGTCCCTCCTGCATCTTCGTCTCCTGAATGCAGAAGATATCCGCATCCGCTTCTTTGAAAAAATCCATGAACCCCTTCTGTACACATGCCCGGATTCCATTCACATTCCATGATACAAATTTCATTTATTTCCCTCCCTTGTGCAGAATTCACTGTTAATTATGCAATACTGTACTAATAATATACTTTCCTCAAAAACAGTCCCCTTGCCGGTGCAAGGAATCCCGCAAGACTCCGATCCTCCGCTGCGATCACGACCGGAAGCTTCGAAGCTTCCCTCTTGCCGGTTCCGATCTCCAGCAGAGTCCCCGTGAGAATACGCACCATATGATATAGGAAACCTGTCCCGTAATAGGTGATCCTTACCTTATCCCCGCTGCTTACGATCTTGATATTGGTAATACGCCGGACAGAATCCTTACATTCCTTATCATCCGTAAAGCTGATAAAATTCTTCGGTCCGATCAGATACCTCGTTGCATTCCGCATTGCCTCGATATCAAGCTTCTCCGGATAATGATAACAATATCTGCGTGAAAATACATCCGGCTTCTCCCGGCAGTCGATATAATACTCATATTTCTTACCCTTAGCGCTCTTGCGGGCATGGAAGCTGTTCCTCATAAGCTCCACCTTCACCACCCGGATATCCTCAGGAAGATAGCGGTTCAAGGATTCCCTGAATTCCTGCGGATCATACAGCTTCGAGAGCTTCACGCTCGCCACCTGCCCGCGGGCGTGGACTCCGGCGTCTGTCCGGCCGGAACCGTCCACATGTACACGGTAACCTACCAGTTTCCCGATACTCCATTCCATAATAAACTGAATCGTATTATCCGTCGTTACCTGCCGCTGCCATCCCTGATATCTGCTGCCATCATAAGTAATGGTCAATTTGTAAGTTCTCATATATCTCACCCAATCTAATCGTTATATTTTCTCTATAGCATCAACCATCCTGTCAAATCTTCTGATAAATTACATCTAAAAAGGAAGAAGCAAACAACTCCTCTTTGCTCCTTCCCTCTATTCTATCACTACATCTATAGCTTCGTAAATCTTTTTTTAACAAATATATTACCAAAATATTACCAAAAGGTAACAATTCAGCCAAAAGATTAATTCTTTAACAGTTTCTTACTTCAAGATCTTCTTCAACTCATCCATAAAGGTATTCACATCCTTGAACTCACGGTACACCGATGCAAATCTTACATACGCAACCTCGTCCAATTCCTTCAATTCTTCCATTACGATCTCTCCAACCCTGCTGCTTGGTACTTCCTTGACCTCTAAGCTAAAGATCCGCATCTCTACCCTATCGATCACGCGCTGGATATCCACCGCAGGCACCGGACGCTTATAGCATGCGCTTAAGATCCCGTTCTCGATCTTGCCCCTGTCATACTGTTCACGGTTATTGTCCTTCTTAATGATGATCAGAGGGATCGTCTCCACCTTCTCATAGGTCGTAAACCTCTTGCCGCACGCATCGCAGGAACGGCGGCGGCGAATGGAATTGCCGTCCTCCGCAGGTCTGGAATCAATTACCCGGGTATCTAACTGATTACAATATGGACACTTCATTTGCATCGTTTCCTTTCTTCTTCTAGCATTGTATAATCTTTTATTATCTCATCGGCTTTTGCAGCGTCAAACATTTCAAGCGCAGCATGGTTCGTCAGCGCCTTCACAATCCTCCATCCGTCCCGGCTGTGAACCGCATTTTGCGGAATCGGCCGAAAACCAAGATCCAAATATATCTTACATGCAAGCCATGTGGTGGTCTGGGTCGGAATCTTTGCGTGTGTGTAGCCAAGCTTGCGCATAATATCCAGGACATGCGTGATCAACGGCTTTGCCAGACCCTGCCCCTGGTATTCTCTTCTGACCGCAACCCAGTGAAGCCATCCGTCACCTGACCGGTCGATCTTACGCACATCATAATATGCCGTGGCAGTCGCAGCCTTCCTGCCTTCTGCATCTTCTATAAAAACCATCCGGTTTGTCAGAGTACTTTCCCTGCCTCCATAATACTTGTTCCACGCCTCTAATCCCTGCTCATAAGATGTGAATTCCTTCGCAGACTTTTCAATATCGATCCAGTGATCTCTGTCACCGTCCTGATAGAATACATACCTGTAACCTTCCGGGAGTGGAAAATACAAAATCCCCTCCAGATCCCGCTCCAACATCAATTCATAATATCGGATGCGCTCATCATGATTGTCAAATTGCTGTTTCATACTCACCCTCTTTAATAAAATCAAGTTCTGTCAGGCTGATTCCCGAAGCCGTCAAAATAACCTTCAGCATCTCTTCATCTGACATACTTTCGCCTGCTTACTGATACGCCGTTTCTAGTTCTCTATTATTATACCAATAAGAATCAGCAGTGTAAAGCCTCTAAATCTCTTGTCTCATCCGCAATATACTCAAAGAAATCAAAATCCGCATAATGCTCATGCTTCACACGGTCCGCGCATGTGAGCCCTACCATCGTCCCCGTGAACTCCCCATACCGGCAATACTCGTCCGAGAATTTGGTGGTGTCGAAGACGCGCCCGATCTTCTCATACTTCTCGTTGTCATAGCTCCATTCGAACCAAGAGTTCCGCCCTTCGATATACAGCCGCAGATAGACCGACTTATCTTCCACCGGGATCCTTGTATTCAGGAATTCCGTCTTTTCTCCGTTCTCCAGGCAGATTACAGACAGCGCGCTCTGTCCCAGCGTCTCGCTGTAATATTTCCGCAAATTGATATAGTTCATGTTGTCATAGTAGAGGATCAGCCCGGCGCTGTGCTGGTGAACCTCAGGCGTGAATTCCATCTTCGCGGTAATCCTGGCATACACACTGGTCAGCTTCCTTGCAAGGATGCTGACCTTGTTAAGCGAAGTCCTGGATTCCTGTCCGCGGATGCGCACATATCCCGGCCTTGCCGATACATCAGCAAACCGCTGCGGCATCATACGCGGGGCATAATAATAATTCCCAAGTTCCACTCCGTCAAAATCATCAAACTCCGGTATCTCAGACACGGGTACTTCCGGCAGAGATGTTTCCGGCACTTTTGCTTTCGCAAGATTGCTTCCGTCCGCCATACGAAGCCAGCCGTCCTTAGTCCACATCATCTTCTGAATCGCCGTCTCCCGGCCCAAAGTACATCTAAGCTCCGGCACAAAAGGTCTTGCACAAAGATGCACCAGATATACTTCCTTATTCGGCAATTCTACATAGCTTCCGTGCCCGGACTTCTGAAGGATGGATTCTGGATTGTAATATCTGGGTTTTAAATGATCCGGGTCGTGCCTTTCATAGGATTCCCCCGGGACACTGGTCACGATCGGATTCTTCGGATCCTTCTCGTAAGGCCCCCATATCTGCGCCGACCTTCCCATGGTAACACAATGATTATAACCGGTACCGCCCTCAGCGCACATAATGTAATAATATCCGTCCCTCTTCGTCAGATGCGGGGCCTCGATACATCCCCGGTCCGTACCTCCCCGCCACATCTTCTTCGGATAACCGATGATCTCCTGCGCTGCCGGGTCATACTCCACCATGCAGATCGCCCCCGGCTTCTCATAGCCTTCCCTCGTCTCCCACTCCAGAGATACCACATATTTCCTGCCGTCGCTGTCATGGAACATGGACGCGTCAAACCCAGAAGAATGTATGTATACCGGACGGCTCCACGGCCCGCGGATATCCCGCGCCGTGATCACATAATTATCCACATCGAAATATCTGGCATTCATAGAGTTCATTACTCCATACACCACATAGAACAGATCTTCTTCCTCACAGTAAGTCAGACACGGCGCCCAGATTCCTTTTGCACTTGGAAGCTTCTTTAGATCTACTTCCTCATCATCAGTTAACACATGAGTATAGAGCTCCCAGTTCTTCAGATCCTTCGAATGATACACCGGGATTCCCGGGAACCACTCGAACGTCGACACCGCAAGATAATAATCATCTCCCTTTCTGCAAATACACGGATCCGGGTTAAATCCCGGCAATATCGGATTCTTTATCATATCTCTCCTCCTCTTGCACCTGTTACTGCGCCTGAGCTTTTATCTCAGCTCAGGCAAGCCGCCATGCTGCGGTCTCCTCACACTTCGGGAAACCATCCCTGATCCACACATTTCCCCAGATCCCAGGCATCCCAGCCGATCCAGTTCGGCTCATTGACAGTATCTAAGAGCAGCTTATAACTCCAGTAGAAGTATCCGCTCCCCTTCCTCCAGGCGTCAAGCTGGGCGCCCGTGATCTCTCTGTAGATCTTCTTCTTCTCTTCCGGGGTAAATATCTCCGCATTCTCAGAGAAGTCCATTCCGTTTAACGCCGACTGTCCGCCCTTGGTATCCACACCGGCCGCATAGCTGTTGAACATGCACCATTCGCCGACTATCACGTCCGCATACTCCTGTACCTTAGCAATCTCCCTGGCATAATGCTCTTCAATGTATTGCTTATAGCCCTCCACGCTCTGTTCACAGCCGTCCATCTCCGCCATCATCAGATATTGATGCGTGTCCAGAATAATATTTTCAAACTTCGGCTGCGTCAGGAAATCTTTCCACGCGTGAAGCTGGAACGCATCATGAAATACCACATAACAAGCCTTGTCCGCATGCTTCCGAATCCGCTCATACGCATCCGTATAGAATCCCCTCAGGAATTCCAGAGTATTCGGCGCCGTCCCCTCCGCCATCGCCGGATCCGCCGCAGGATACCGCTTAGTGACATTCATGATGCTCCACATCGGTTCTGTGACCGGCTCATTGATCGGCGTGATTCCGAACAGCCCCTTTCTCTGCCCGTACCTCTCTGCCAGCTTCTCCAGTACATCTAAGACGAATCCGACTTCTTCCGGCGTCTGGCTCCATCTGCACACACCGCAGATTCCTCCGTTATCGAACCCGTTCTGCCCAAGAGGCGCCGTATGAAGGTCAATAAGAATCTTAAGTCCGTATTTCTCCGCCCACGCAAATGCATGGTCCAGTTCTTTGATACATCCTATGAACGGCGGACGGCCGCCGAAGATAAAATACGGAACCGGAATACGGACCGTATTAAGCCCGATCCTCCTGATCGCCGCAAAATCTCTCTCCGTGATATATTCGCTCCGGTGGATCTTGATCCTCGCCTCATATACTTCCTTCGGAAGCTGCAAGGGAAGATAATACTCATCCTCCGCCGTCGTCCCTTCAAATAACGCCGGACTCATCCATTTCTCCAATACAAGCCAGTTCCCTAAATTAACACCCTTTATCTGCATTGTCTTCTCCTTTCCTCTTTGGAAGCATCATAACATATAACGCCGTCTTATGATATACCTCTCCCCAAACCGGATAGAATTATCTAGTAAATCCACACTATTACCGATACGTTTCGCTTAACGGTCCCCGTTCCCCCATAGCTACTCTTCATGTATTTCCACCAGTATAATATCCGCCCCTATCTTCTTGATGCATTTGAAGGGTATGATATACTCCGATCCGTCGCAGAAAAATCCGCATAACTTCCCTGCCTTGGGAATCACCATTGCTTCAATGCATCCGCTGCACTCATCAATGATCAGGTCTACCACATATCCCAGCTTCTTACAATCACAGGCGTTAATGACCTCCTTATTCTCCAGCTCGCACAACCTCATATTCTCTCCACACTTTCCTGTTCTAAACTCCCAGGAACCATCCTTTCTCTCTAAAAGAAACACATGCAAGAAAACCCGCATATACTATCTACTCATAGTATACGCGGGTTTCACTTATTTGTGCCAGGCACAGCCTGTTCAAAACAGCGGTATGCCTACCCTTCGATATCAATTACAGAGACCGGACAGTCGTCCCTCGCCTCTGCCGCCGTACTCTCATACTCAGGCGCCACATCTGCGTATGCCTCCGCAATACCGTCGTCATTAAACCGAAAAACTTCCGGGCAGGCGGCCACGCACGCGCCGCATGAGATACATCCGTCATTCACTCTGGCTTTCATGGGTTCTTCCTCCTTGCATTATAATGCACTCCCAGAAAATTCTGAGAATCTATTTGCAGTATTCCCATTTATGCCGCAGCTATTCAGCCGGATCCGGCAAATCTATGATTCCGGTGCTAAATATCCGATTCCAAAAAAATCTCTAGCGGATCCAGGTTCCCGTCCTGCCCTTCAACGCGTCGTTCAACTTATCAAACGATGTGATCAGCGCGCTTCTGCCCTCGCCCTTCTCGATAAAGGATACGGATGCGCTGAACTTCGGAAGCATATTATACTCCCCGAAATGTCCCTCTTCCATATATTGCTTCGCCTGTCCAAGATCGATCTCGCCAAGCTCCTCTTCCTGCGGCCTGCCCATGTTGATCTTCACCTTCTCTACACTGGTGAGGATGATCAGCTCATCTGCGTTGATCTCTTCCGCCATCCGGCCTGCCGCCAGATCCTTCTCGATCACCGCGCTTGCTCCCCGAAGATGATGATCCTGTTCAAGCACCGGGATTCCGCCGCCGCCGCAGGCGACCACGATCTGATCCGCATCCAAGAGCGCACGGATCGCATCGATCTCCACAATACGGACAGGATTCGGCGCAGACACGATCCTCCGGTATCCCTTCCCGGGCTCTTCTACGATATAATTGCCCTTCTTGCGCTCCTCATTCGCTTCTTCTACATTCATATAACGTCCCAGGATCTTCGTCGGCGTATAGAACGCTTCGTCATACGGGTCCACGATCACCTGTGTCAGTATCGTACTGACAGTCCGGTAAATGCCCCGATCCAGCAGCTCTTCGCGGATACCGTTCTGCAGGTCATATCCGATATACCCCTGACTCATAGCAGAGCACACCGACATCGGCGCCGGTGTATAGTCCTGGTGCGTCTTGCCGAATTCATTCATCGCCGTGTGGATCATACCCACCTGCGGCGCATTGCTGTGGGTGATCGCCACCTGGTATTCCGCCTTGATCAGATCGGCGATTACCCCGGCCGTCTTCTTAACCGCTATCTTCTGCTCCGGCAACGTAGTTCCAAGCGCGCGGTGTCCCAGCGCAACCACAACCCTTTTCTTCATATTACAATCCTTCTTTCTAAGTTCTCTATCCAGACTCAGGCTCCTCCATCTACCGAATGAAGTTCGTCGCTACTCTTTCTTCCTTCTTCGGCAGGCCGTATTCCTTCTTTCCAAGCTCAATGCTCTTCATCAGGAAAGACATGTTCCTTGCCAGGGTACGCATAATCTGCATTCCCTCGCCGTCCTCGGCAGCCTCCGCAGCATTATTGCCATGGATACTGTTCCAATACTGGCCGGATGCCACCGGCATTCCGCTGATGGTAAAATACTTGTTCAGCTCGTCAAATGTCGCGGACAGACCGCCCCTTCTCGCTGAGACCACACTCGCTCCCACCTTCATCGTCTTATCGAAACGAGTGCTGTAAAAGAGCCTGTCTAAGAATGCGATCAATGTCGCATTGGCAGAAGCATAATATACCGGACTTCCGACTACCAGCCCGTCGCACTCCCCGAAGGTCTTCGCGGTCTCATTTACCAGATCGTCAAACGCACATTTCCCTGTCTTGGCGCACGCGCCGCAGGCAACGCATCCCCTGATAGCTCTATTGCCCACCTGGATCAATTCTGTCTCAATATCATTCTGAGCAAATATCTTCTCCATCTCATGCAATGCGGTATAGGTACTGCCCTGCGCATGCGGGCTTCCGTTGATCAATAGTACTTTCATGGTGCTTCCCTCCTGAAAAATAAGATAGTGCTATTGTATCATTCCAATCCATATCCAGCAAGATTTGTTTTTTGATTTTTTTGCTTCTTAATGTTATACTATATATGATCTACATATATACATAATAGAATGTAAAGAAAGATTCAGAAAGAATACGAGGTGATCTATCATATGAAACTTTACAAATTATGCAGCGCCAAACTCATGAAGCGGAATACAGCGGCGGCAATGATCCTGGCAGCAATTGCCGGCAGCCTGGCAGGATGCGGACGGATAGCAGACATCGGGAAAGACAAAGCCGCCGACATTGCATTGGAGGATGCAAGCCTGTCCGAGTCGGATGTCACCCGTCTTAGGATTTCCAAAGATACGGATAACGGAAAAGGTATCTATGAAGTAGAATTTACTATGAACACTACCGAATATGAATATGAGATCCTGGCTTCCAACGGAGACATCCTAAGCGCTGATTTCAAGGAATTGCAGGGATCTTCCGATCCTCAGCCGCAGGGCTCAGACGATCCGCAACCGCAGGGATCCAACGATCCGCAACCGCAGGGATCAGACAGCCATGACAGCTCCAATCATGGGGCAGTTCCCCAGGCAGACGTGCAGATCAGTTCCGAGCAGGCATCGAAGCTGGCATTAGATCGGGTTCCCGGAGCAACCGAACAAGATCTGAAGATCGAACTGGATTATGATGACGGCTATTACAAATACGAAGGTGACATCATATACGATCAGAAAGAATACGAATTCGAAATCGACGCGAATACCGGAGATTTTCTGGAATGGAAAGAAGAGAGACATTAATCTCTCTTCTTTCTCTTTTTCTTTATTCTTACCATATCTGCCCATGCTGCCGCTTGAATATGTACTGCTGGATATCTCTTTCTGCTCCTTTGGGAAGCTCCAAAAACCGGCATCCATAGCCGTAGCGTCCGTCCCGGAAATCCTCTTCCCTCAGCACAACAGCCTTAAGCGGATATTCCTTCTCGACAAACGAATAAACGAATTCTATCGTATCATCCTCCCGCAGCCTGGTCCGGGTGATAAAATAGATCCCGTCTGTACTGATATTCTGGATGTCTCCGCTGAGCTCTCCCTGTTTGAATGAGTTCATCGGAATCTCTCTCTCCATCTTAGCCCGCAGATTCCGCCGTCCCTGTACGATTTCAGCCACATCCAGGATCTCACAGTCCGCAATCCACGGTTCTGCAGCGGAAGAATCATTATTCCTTCTGACTATAAGCTCGCAGTATGTCTTAATACAGCCGATCTGCCCGTCGAAGAAATCTACTCTGATCCGCTCTGAATCCGGTAATTCCTTTTCTCTTTTCAGATATAGTGTAATCCTGTCCCCAACACATTTTACCCGGATCCTCTTCGGAACGGCATTATCCGGTCCGTATACCGAACATACGGTACAGTTATTTAAAATCATATGTTTTCCCCTATCCAATATATGTATTCCCGCTTCCGGAAGTCATCTGATCGATCATTTCCACCGGAGCGACCAAGCGTTCCCCGCTATCTACATCAATATAAGTTACGCTGTTCTCATAATACCCGATCAGTATCACTGCCTTCTGCGCATCCTGCATTCCAATGACCGGAATATTCTGATCCAGCAGGTACAGCAGATCGCCTGCCGAACATCCTGACAGGTCCAGACACCTTCCGTCATTCAGCTCCTTTACAATATCGATCGGAGCCTCCTTCTTCCTAAGCCTGTCCTCCATTGTCTGTACGGCCTCTTCCTTTCCTACCACCGTATGCTGCTGTCTCCTGCTGCCTCTCTCCCAGATATATGCCTGATCCGCATCCACAACAATGCCGTGATATTCATCTGCACTTCTGATTGCCTCCCCGGCCTTATCGTAGATTCCCTGAAGCTCGCCGTAACCGTACACATAATACCTGTCCGAATCAGACGTCTCGTCAAAGTCCGCGGTCTTCGTACCCTTTGCCGCGATCTGCTTCGGCTTCAGTATCTTCGGATTTTTCTTCTGGATCCCGTCCTCATAAGCCAGCCTTACCTGCGTCTCCTTCAGATCCGTCGCATAGACTTCCGCATAGATATTATTTTTCTCTTTTTCTTCATTATTCGTAATATAATCCGGCGCCGTCTGGTTATAGGTATCTCCTTCCTTCACCGCCCGGTTCAGCGTGATCATATTCTCGTCAAATACCGCATCCAGCACATAGATCCCGTCCACCTGATAAGATTTTACCACTTCACTCTTAGCGTTCATGATCTCTATCTTGTATACCGGAACCGTCATCTCGCCGGAAACCGTTCTTCCCGTATCTTCCGTCCGGGCCACGCCGTACACGAAATCTTTCTTCACAAATCCCAGCGGACGGATGCACTCACCTTCACCGCACTCTACGGTACGCTCCTCTCCGGTCTCAAAATCCAAGATCACGATCCGGGTAGCCGCATTCAGCTCTCCCTCGTCCTGCCAGGCGGCCATACTGCCGTCTTTTGCTATCACATACTGCGAACTACCCAGCCCTTCCACCAACGGTACGCTTACGCCCCACTTCACATCAAACTCATACAGCGTTCCGTCCAGCATTACATACAGTATATTCCGGTCCAGACTGTAATAGATCATGCGTCCAAGCTCAAGGACCGCATTGCCGCAAGACAAGCTGCTGGCGACAAATACCTTCTCCTCCACCGAATTCTTCCCTGCATCGTAATAGTAGACCGCAACGCCGACTTCTCCTTCGTGGACGCCGCGGCTCATATACCCGCATACGGCGAATATCGTATTCCCTTTTCCGTCCATCTTAAGCAGCTTGATCCTGTAATCGGAGCCCATATTGCGCACATCGCTGTTCTCCACATCCGCAAAGCTGAATACCTGCGAGATCTCATCCGAATCCTTATTATAGTTCCAGAGCTCGTTTGCCGCTACAAATGAAACCGCCGTCCCGTCATCATTGACCATATAGGGCACGTCCCGCGGGACGATTCCAAGCACCACGCCGCGCTCGTTCAGCGCATTCTTTGACGCGTCAAATATCTGCTCCATCGTCCGGTCATAATCCAGCAGATACGTCTTCTGTGCTTCCGCAATATGGTTCACACGGAAAAATTCCTTCACATGATATACATCTGAGTCATTTTCCTCACCCTTGCACCGCACCCGGTACTCTAGCTGCACCGAAACCGAATTACTGTTAACTTCCTTGATATTCCAGCGTTCTCCCTTCTCGACCATCGGCTCTAACGCCCCCCAGGATACATGGTCATAGTTCGAGTGGATCGTAACATGCTGAAAATCTGTATTATCCATCGTCTCGTCCGGTTCGATCGCCATACCCACACCGGCGCCTTCTACCTTGCCCATCGCCTTTTCATGGAAGTTCCGTATATAATCCAGACTTTCCGCCAGACTCATGTTCGATACGTCCGCAATCCGGGTGTAAAAACGCACAGACCGATCCTTTCCTGTGTTCAGGACCAACTCCAGGACTCTCTCCTCCGCCATGCCTACGCCTTCCAGATCCGCTGTAAATTCTCCCCCTGATCTCGCAAGCTTCCCTTCCTTCAGCTTCTCACTGCCGTCCAGAGAATATACCGTATAGCTTGCATCGCTGATCTTGTTATCATAGGCTTCTATCGTACCGTCCAACGTCTGGCCCGATACCGGAGTCAGTGTATCGCGCATAGCCGGGATGTCCATCTCTTTCGCATAACCGCTGAGAGTATTGATCACAAACCCATTATATGTAAATGAAATCTGCGGAAATGTTGCCGATCCCATATCTGCCGTCATATTGTCATTGCCCTTATTCGTATACAGGCTGAACCCTATGACTGCAGCAATGAAGATCAGGGCAAGTATTCCCGCATCCTTTAACCTCTTCTTCCAATCCATCTACTGCTTCCCTTCATGCCCTAACAGCCGTCCCAGGGTCGGCGATACATGCAGAAATTCCTCGCACCGCCGGATCGCTTCCCGGTTCTCCCCTTCTCTTCCGTTCCTGACCGCCCGGATCAGGATGTTCTTCGGGGTATGCTCCATATCAATAAATTCCAAAATCTGTACTGCGTACCCCTCGCGCTCCAGGTGCTGTGCACGCAAAGCGTCTGTCACAAGCGCCGCCATACGCTCCCGGATCAGTCCGTACTTGAATACCGGCCCAAGCACCTCGTTCTCCATCTGCCCGTTCAGCTCATGCTGGCAGCAGGGCACCGACAAGATGACCTTCGCCTTCCAGGAGACCGCCTTCGCCAACGCAAAATCCGTCGCCGTATCACAGGCATGCAGGGTCACCACCATATCTACCCGGTCAGCTCCCTTATAATCCGCAATATTCCCTTCCAGGAATCTAAGCTTCTCATAACCGTACTTCTGCCCAAGTTCGTTGCAGTGTCCGATCACATCCTTCTTCAGATCCAGGCCGATGACACGAATGTCATATCCCTTCAGCTCATGCAGATAGTAATACATAGCGAATGTCAGATAAGATTTGCCGCATCCAAAGTCCAGGATCGTAAGCTCCCTGTCTCTGTCAAGCTCCGGCAGGATATCTTCGATAAATTCCAGAAAACGATTTATCTGTCGAAATTTGTCGAATTTGGAGTTCACGACTCTTCCTTCTGTTGTCATAACTCCCAGATCCTTTAGAAACGGAACCGGTACGCCTTCTTCAAGAATGTATCTCTTCTTGCGGTTGTGGCTCATATCTACCTCCTTCTCCCGATTCTCCTGAGCCTTTTTCTTCACCGTCACTCTGCCCTTCTTACTCACCAGCACCGTATATACCGTTCCTGCCGTCTCCATATGCATCTGCCGCATATTCTCCATATGCTCCTCAAGCAGGCGGCACGCCTCCCTGGCATCCACATTCCGGTGGAATGCCTGGCAGTTCTGAAACGTTTCAAACTGGAACATCAACTGCTGCTTTTTAAGCAGGGGGCGTACCTTTACTTTGACCGGACCGTCCTTCTTCCTTGGATTGCTGAGCACTGCCGCTCTAAATTCTATATTCAGATTATCCTGTAATAAATCTCTTAATTCACTCATAGCATTACTATTGTAATGTTTTTTCTATGGAAGCGCAAGCGGAAATGTTATTGTAACCCGAAACAAGTCTCCGTCCAGATACAGTTCGAACCTTCCTCCCTGCATTTCCGTAAGTGTCTTGGCAATCGAAAGTCCCAATCCGCTCCCTTCCGTACTCCGTGATATATCTCCCCGGATAAACCGCTCTGTCAGCTCATCGGCCGAGATATTAAGCGGCTGCTCCGACACATTCTTAAGACTGAATATCACAGTATTGCCGGATGTATATAAGTCTGCATATACACGGGTTCCTTCCATTGCATATTTGGCCGCATTGTTATAGATATTCGCCAGAACCCGCCACAGGCGCCTTCCGTCTACCCGGATGACCACCTCGCGCTCCGGCAGCGACATCACTTCCTTAAGGTTCCGTTCCCCGAATTTCTCTTCGAATTCACCGCTGGTCTGCTGTATCATCTCCACAAGGTTGATATTCATAAATTCCAGCGTAATATTTCCAGAACTTACCTTAGACGCCTCCACCACGTCTTCCGTGAGCGTCTTAAGCCTCTGGGACTTCTGATCCAATACCTCCAGGTATCTCTTAAGTCTCGGCTCTTCAAAATTCTCCTGCTTCAGAAGATTTACATAATTAATAATAGAAGTAAGAGGCGTCTTAATATCATGGGATACATTCGTGATCAGATCCGTCTTAAGCCGCTCGCTCTTGATACTCTCGGCCAGCGCCGCATCAAGCCCCTGTCCGATAGAATTGATCTTCTCCGCAATACTTCTCTGTTCCTCTCCCATACCGTCTGTCGGGATCTTATAATCTACCTCTCCTCCGGCAATCTTCTCGACCCCTATATCGATCCGCCGTCTTCCGATCGCCTGCTTCACCATATATATGAATACGACCAGTTCTACCATCAGCATCAGAAACAGCACCAATGCATTCCGCCCGATTATGAATCCCATCCAGTGAACCGCCGCAAAGACTCCGAAGATCAGTACAGCCTTCCAGACCGCATGAAGATTAGACATCAACTGTACGGTAAACTGATCAATTCTCCTCAGCACGCTGTTCTCCCACACAATCTTCGCCTTGATCCTTCTCACCAGGCTCAGATACCCGATCAAAAACATCATACAGGTATAGGCTGTCACCGCCGCCGTACATATAACAGTCTTTGGCATCACGCCCCCGCTGTAATCATAAGCTCCCTCAACAGACGCACCGGTCACTCCGTCATTCATGCTGATTGCCGCAAGGAACAGCGGAACTGCCCAGAGAATCACCACAAGCGCCGCCGCGGGCTCCGTCAGCCACCTGTCAAATGCATTCAGATGCAGCTCTTCATCCTTGCCGCTTCTGCCCGCGGTAACCGTCAGCCAGACCATAATCCCTATCAGGGCTAATGCCATTATAATCCCTGCAACCGCTGTCTGCCGGATATTCGAACCATATCTTTCATACAGATATGCCCCCGAATAGAATCCATCCTTGATCGGATAAGAAGTGTCTATGCCGATGGCAAAGACAAAATCCTCTTCTTTCCCTCCTGCATATTGAACTGAATATTTGACCGATTCCCGCCAGCTAAGCGCATTGATATCTTTGAGGTTCGTATCAAAGTCATTAAGCTCCGGCCTGATGATCACATATTTCCCAAGCTCCTTCAATTTCTTAAGATTCTGCTCCGCCTTAGAATACTCTCCGTACTCGCCGCGGTTGGTGTATACCTGTCTGGCAGCCGTATCCACATACATGAACGCCGCATTCGTGTCCCCTTCCTGGTACATGCTCTTCATATTCATGTATTTGCTGATCTCATCACGAAGCTGGACGATCACTTCACGAAGCATGTTGTAAGCGTCGCTCAGACGCCCGTTCCACAACGGATCTTCATTGGCTGTCTCCATAATGCTCTTTGAGCCGAGCGGAAGATACATCTCTTTAAACCAGTACCCGTCATAGCTCCAGCAGTCAATATAGACCACCTTGCCTTCCGCATCCTGCAGCCCCTTAAACGCTGTCTCCGATGCATTGCTGTGAAAGCTTCCCTCTCTCAGATCTGCAAGAATATCTTCTTCCGAAACTCCCGATTCATCATTCACGATCACAAACCGAAGCTCCCTGCTGTCGATCAGCTTCTTGAATTCACTGTAATAATAGTAATGGTAAGAACTGTCAGACCGTTTGCACACGATAATCTTATCGTTAAACTCCTCTTTGCCCGCGCTCATATCAGTTCCGTAGACGGACCAGCTGTCGTCCCACGCATCCCCCCATTCTTTCAGATCCTTAAGCGTATACGCCAGACCATTGATATCCTCATCGGAAATGCTCGCATTATCGTAGAATTCCTGTATATCCACGACCCGGTCCAGCGTATAGCCGCCATCCACTTCCAGCAGCTTCTTCGATCTTATTCCTTCAAATACATTGCTGCTGACATTCCTCAGATCCCTCTCAAAACTCACCGTATCCTCGTACTTCTCTGCCGCCCTTCCCGCCAGCACCTCAGTCCTCAGCATCGGATATGACATGATCCATACGAACCCCGCCGCAATGGTGACCACCAGAACATGCGCCAACACGATCAGGATCCCTTTTGCAGGCGCAGATTTATACCATTGATGGTTCATATAAACTCCCTTCTAAAGCTTCTCTATCTTATATCCCACTCCCCAGACTACCTTAAGATATCTCGGCTCCTTAGGATTAATCTCTATCTTCTCGCGGATATGCCTTATATGCACTGCCACAGTATTATCCACGCCGATAGCGTCCTCGTTCCAGATATTCTCATAGATCTGGTCGATAGAGAATACTTTCCCCTGATTCTTCATTAATAGTAACAGAATATTATACTCGATCGGAGTCAGCTTCACCGGCTCACCGTCAACCGTTACTTCTTTCAGATCATCATTGATCGCCAGCCCGCCTGTTTCATATACTGCCTGGTTCAAATGCTCCACCGTGCTTCCAAGCTGGGTATATCTGCGAAGCTGCGACTTGACCCTCGCCACCAGCTCCAGCGGATTGAAAGGCTTCGTAACATAATCGTCAGCTCCCACGTTAAGCCCAAGTATCTTGTCCGCGTCTTCTGATTTGGCTGACAGAATGATGATCGGCATGTTATTCTCTTCCCGTATCTTAAGGGTCGCCCGTATTCCGTCAAGCTTCGGCATCATAACGTCTATCACCAGAAGATCCACCTTCCCTGCCTTCAGCATCTTAAGCGCTTCCTCTCCGTCATAAGCCTTCAATACCTGATATCCTTCCTGCGTAAGATAGATATCTATCGCTTCTACGATCTCTTTATCGTCGTCACATACTAATATTTTCGCCATTTTTATCACCTCCCTTATACTATACAAGAATATCAGTAATTTTTTAAGAGCCATTTAGGGAAAATCTTAAGATATTATGAAATCGAAATGTATCGTCATAAACCGGGTCCTAAAATATTGAAATGTCGAATAATGTCTTAGTATGTCGAATTTTTACGGATTATGTCCCTTTTAATTTCAGCAAGCTTTTTTCAGCTATAATACAGATGTAGCATGCACGTCGTTTCTCAAACGATAAGGTCCGGAAGGATATTACAATGGACGAAAGACAGATTGAATACTTGATACGTTCCCTCGGCATTGGGGCTACATACCGTGGTTACCGCTATTTAAGCTATGGCATTCAATTATGCCTGAAAGATGAAGATTATCTCCTGTCCGTAAGTAAATTGTTATATCCTCAGATTGCAGAACATTACTGCACTACAAGTTATAGTGTTGAAAGGGATATCCGTACAGTTATAAAAGTATGTTGGGACAGAGGTGATAAAACCTTACTACAAAAAATCGCTTTAAGACCGTTACCCGCGAAGCCCCCATCCGGCGAGTTTTTCGACATATTGACCGCACACTTGAGACAAAAGTCTATTCCGGTGATTTAGGTTTTCTTATTAAGTTCTTAAGTCCTTCTTAAGAATTTTTCTTTTTCTTTTATGGTTTTAACATACTTTGGACATAATTTTCTTTTATACTAAAACCCAGATAGTTGATTAACACTCACTATCTCCCCCTCAATAAAGTAATGCATCGCTGGAAGGGACTGACGATGCAGCACTTTACTCTCATTCCTTTTAGATAACTATAACAACGGCGAACCCCTTCATTCCGCGAGGATTGAAGGGGTTTCGTTGTGATGCTGTTTACATCGGGCCGGATTTAGTGTATATTTACAAAAGAAGCCCTATGAAGATAACTTCAGAAACCCGATACAAAAGACAGGAGGAACACATGACAAAAGAAAAATTAGCCCTGGAGATCATTGAACGCCTGAAAAAGGAATATCCAGACGCCGGATGTACTCTGGATTATGACCAGGCATGGAAATTACTGGTCAGCGTGCGGTTGGCAGCCCAGTGTACGGACGCCAGAGTGAATGTTGTGGTCGAAGGCTTGTATGAGAAATATCCTGATATAGACGCATTGGCCGAGGCTGATGCTGAAGATATAGAAGAGATCGTCAGACCTTGCGGACTTGGGAAAAGCAAGGCAAGAGACATTAGCGCCTGCATGAAGATGCTGAAGGAAGAATACGGCGGCAAGGTTCCCAGGGATTTTAACGCTCTCCTGAAGCTGCCGGGCGTTGGCCGAAAAAGCGCGAATCTCATCATGGGCGACGTGTTCGGCGAACCAGCCATCGTAACGGATACCCACTGTATCCGCCTGGTAAACCGCATGGGCCTTGTAGACGGTATCAAAGAACCTAAAAAAGTAGAGATGGCGCTGTGGAAGATCATTCCGCCCAAGGAAGGCAGTGACTTCTGCCACCGCCTGGTCTATCACGGACGGGACGTCTGTACCGCAAGGACGAAGCCATACTGCGATAGCTGTTGCCTGCGGGATATCTGCGCGAAAAACGGAATAGAATAAGCCTGCAGTGATTCAGCCCTGCCTGAGCGCCTTCAGGCATTCTATGAGTTCCAGATCCTCCTGCATAAGCTTTAAGTTGGAACAGTAATTCTTGCCCTCCGGGGTCGTTACGGTAATCTCAACGACCGCGCCCTCTCTAAGCGCATCCTGAGATACGGCATTGAGAAACAGCGGGAATTTGGGATGGTTCATGCGGAAACGCTCCATCCCTCCTTTTAGTTTCTGGATCATAGCAATTTGATTAAAATTCATATTCATGATAAGATACCTCCCATATTATGATACTGAACTTCACAAAAATAGTTAAAAAGATTAAGAGGAGACCGCCTTATGAATCTGCAGCATGCAAAAAAAGAATTTGAACGTTACCTGGACGGCTATGACAGGAACGACGACAAGGTACATCTGAAAATCGTACACACCTACGGAGTTACCGAGTACAGCAGACAGATAGCAGAACGGTTAAAACTGTCAAAAGAAGACCGGGAACTGGCACAGCTGATCGGTCTTCTCCATGATATCGGCAGGTTTGAACAGTTGAAGCGTTTTGACAGTTTCGAGCCGGACACCATGGACCATGCAAGCTTCGGAGTCCGTATCTTATTCCCGGAAGGAAAGATCCGGGACTTCATAGAAACAGACGAGTGGGACGATATCATACAGACGGCAATCGCCAAGCACAGCGATTTCCGATTGGACGGCATCGCAGACAACCGTACACTGATGCATGCCCGCATCATCCGCGACGCCGACAAGCTCGATAACTGCCGGGTGAAGCTTGAAGATACCATTGAAACCATACTCGGAGTCTCTGCCCGGGAGGTAGGAATGACCTCCGTCAGCCCGGAAGTTATGGAACAATTCCGCAGAAAAGAATCCATTCTGTCTTCTATAAGAAGAACAAAGATGGATTACTGGCTGTCTTATCTTGCTTATTTCTTCGATATTAACTACAAGGTGTCCTGGGATATCATCCGTGAGCATGATTATGTGACACGGCTGATCGGCCGTATCCCTTATTCCGATCCCCAGGCCAGGCTGCAGATGGATGAGGTTCAAAAGACGCTGTATGAATACATGGCGGATTTTACTGCGTCCTCAATTGATTAAGCTTCCCACCGCCCGGATGCCCCGCACGGAAGATACAGGCCTGTACGGCTGACCGGCAGGCCGATCTCCTGGGATGTTACTTTGCCCTGGTATCTCTTAAGCTCGACGCTCAGCATATACGTCAGCACGGCCGGCGCAAGTCCGGTCGTATATGAATTGACCAGGAAGAACAGCGGCGTATCTGACAGAAGCTTCGCACACAGCCTGATCAGCGGATGGATCGCATCCTCGATCTTCCAGATCTCGCCTTTTGGCCCCCGTCCGTAAGAGGGCGGGTCCATTATAACGGCGTCATAATGATTCCCCCGCCGGATCTCCCGTTCTACGAATTTGACGCAGTCGTCAACCAGCCAGCGGACGGGCCTGTCGGACAACCCGGAAGAAGCGGCGTTCTCCTTCGCCCAGGCAACCATCCCCTTGGATGCGTCCACATGGGTGACGCTGGCTCCGGCAGCTGCGGCGGACAAGGTGGCGCCCCCCGTATAAGCGAACAGATTCAGCACCTTGACCGGACGCCCGGCGCTTCGTATCTTCTCGGAAAACCAGTCCCAGTTTGCCGCCTGTTCCGGGAACAGGCCGGTATGCTTGAAGCTGAACGGCTTCAGGTTAAAGGTCAGCTCCCCATAGCGGATCTGCCACTGCTTGGGCAGATCAAAGAATTCCCAGTCGCCGCCGCCCTTTTTACTGCGGTGATAGTGACCGTTCATGTGCGTCCAGCCCTTGTCGGTTCTGGGTGTATCCCATATAACCTGGGGATCCGGCCGGACCAGAATATAATCTCCCCACCGCTCCAGCTTCTCGCCTTTGCTGCAGTCTATGATCTCGTAATCTTTCCATTTATCTGCAATCCACATGGTATATATTCCTTTCGTAATCCTTAGATAATCTTTAGATAGTCCCTAGAAGGCTTATGCTATCTTTATGAATATACACCAAAAATGGATTGCTGTAAATATTATCCCGCTATCATTCTCTATTCATATTGTTCTACCTCTATTCTGCTCGGAATAGATAACTGTGCTCCTTTTCTTTGAACCGCAATTGCTGATGCTTTCATCGCAAACCGAATAGCTTCCTCCATTGTTTTGTTCTCTGCCAGCATCACCGCTAAAGCTCCGCTGAAGGTATCTCCTGCAGCCGTTGTATCTACAGCTTCTACTTTGTAAGCCGGAAAGTGCTTACATTCCCTGCCTGCCAGAAAGCACCCCTCTTCTCCCAAAGTAACAATTACATTCCCAACACCTTTTTCAAGCAATCCTCTGCACATTGCTTCAAGTTTATCCAAATCCCTGTCCCATTCTCTTCCCGTAATAATCTCTAGCTCAGTCTCATTAGGTATGAGGATATCGACATATTTCAGCATCTCCGAAGACAGGATACCTGGTGCCGGCGCCGGATTCAAGATCACCTGCTTCCCCATCTTGTTTGCAGTTTTCAAAACATACTCTACTGTTTCCATCGGAATCTCAAACTGCATAAGCAGAATATCACACTCTCCAAGCCTCTGCTCCTGTTCCCTCATGTACTGCAGATCACATCTCTTATTGGCTCCCGGCGATACCACTATACAATTATTCCCATCACTCTGCACATAGATATAAGCCGTTCCCGTATCCACACATGATTCTCTGCTTATATACCGTGTTTTTACTCCTGCTTCTTTATACAAGCTGTCTATTAATGCGCCGCCATTTTCATCATTGCCCACAACCCCAAGCATGACCACATCGCCGCCTAATTTCCCTGCTGCATAAGCCTGATTAGCACCTTTTCCCCCTGGTACTTTCTCAATATCCGAACCCATGACTGTCTCCCCAGCCTTAGGAATTACTTGAACATTTATCACAGCATCCATATTCAGGCTTCCAACTATCATTATCTTCTTCCTGCTTTCCATAGAAGCACCGCCTTTATTCCCAAGGTTTCAAAATTACTTTACAGGTATCTCCACCCATGAATTTGTCAAATGCATCCTGCACCTGCGAAAATCCGTACACATCCGTTATCAGCTTCCCTACATTCTCACAATGACGAAGCAATGCATACATTTCCTCTCTGTCATTAATATCATAATGCCATGATCCGATCAGAGTTAAATTCTTTCTGATGAAATCATCACTCGGACATATCGAGATCTGCCCGTGGTTCTCACCGACGAAAGCAACAATACCATTTGGTTGTACCGAATCTATACACAGCCTCTCTGCATTGGAATTACCGGAAGCATCGATCGCTTTTAACAAAGGATCTGTTCCCGCCGCCTTTTTTATCTGGTCACCTATATCTTTATCCATTGGATTCAATACATAATCCGCACCAATTTCTTTTGCCATCTTTTGTCTGAAAGGAACACTTTCCAATGCAATAACTCTTGCTCCCAGAAACTTCGCAATCACCGTTGCTCCCATGCCCACCGGCCCCAATCCTGTAATCAGAAGGGTGTCAAAAGCTTTTACATTCATTCTCTTTATAGAACGAAACGCCGGCCCCAATGCACAGCATGCCATTGAACCAATATCATAAGAAATATCATCCGGCAGCGGCGTCAGAACAAAGTCCTGAACCAGCACATATTGGGCAAAATGCGTATAGAATTCCGGCTTATCCGGACACAGTATGTAATTTCCCGACAGACACAGATCACAATGTCCGCATCCAGCCAGTGGGTTGATGATTACCCTGTCACCTTCTTTCACACGACTGGAACCATTTACTTTAACGACGATCCCCGCTCCTTCATGCCCTGCTGTTCTTACTTCTGTCTCTGATAAAAACGGAGCTTTATCACTGCCGCAGATCGGCGTGGATTCTATCTTTACAACCACCCATTCTCCATGCGGCTTTGGTTCCGGAACATCTTCTATATACGCTTTACTATTTCCTAATACGAGAGCTTTCATTTCATTTCCTCCTCTTTTCACGTTATCTTATTTCATGTAATCCCTTACTTGGGCCAAACCGAATCAATGGCCTCACTGACCGTTTTTACTGCTTCTTCCAAGGACATACTTTCCAGTTTTTTCTCAAACGGTTCTGCCATAACCGGACCAGTATACCGCATTTCTTTTAATCCACGGAAAAATTCTTCTATACGAAGTATTCCTGTACTTCCCGGCAATGCACGCACCAGATCCTCCTGTTCATCTACAGGTATGCCTGCCGGCGCATCCATGATATGTACGCATACCACTTGCTTTTCATCCCGGAACTTCTTAAAATCATCATATACCTGCCCTGCCATATCCCAATGCCACACGTCCATCAAAATACCCATATTAGACGTCTCGATGGCTTTGCACAACTCAAACATCTCATCGAGAGTATGAATAAATTCATATTTCACACCCCTCCGCAATTTGGGAGGACCTAAGAATTCCATTCCGAAAAGAATATCATATTTCTCAAGCATCTGTGCTACCGGACGCAACCGTTCTGCATGTAATTTAAAATTATCCTCATAAGGCAGTGTTTCACTGGATGGAATGATCCAGGTGATGCATCTTTCTGCATTGCAGGCTTTCGCATATTTTACATAATCTTCCAGCTTCTCCATGCCGCTATTATAAGTCTCAAGATCTTTTCTATATTCCACCGGGAGACCGAATCCTGCTGCCTTTAGATGATATTTTTCCAATAAGCTTTTTGTTTGTTCCAGGGGCATCTGAAAATCTCTCTCCGCATTAAACCAGATTCCCTGATATCCATATTTTTCTGCCAAAGGAGCAGAATATTCTAATGTTACCGGATGCCCAATGCAATCCGGCGCTAATGTCTTATACATAAAATCCTCCTTCACTATAATTATATATTTAGCCTTTTACCGCACCTGCAACCATTCCCTCAATAATTCTCTTGCTAAACACGAAGTACAGAACCATCACAGGAAACATCGTTACCAATATCCCGGCCATCAGCCTTGGATAATCTACCGTATAAGCCGCTTTAAACATCGTCAAGCCCACAGGTACTGTTCTCAATGTGTCTTTACTTACCAGAATAAGTGCAAAAGAGAACTCATTCCATACCGCAAAAAACTGAATAATTGCAACCGTCGCAAGAATTGGACCTGCTAACGGAAATACAATTCGAAAAATTGTTCCAAAGAAACCGCACCCATCGATAGCTGCTGCCTCCTCAAGCTCTCTCGGTATCGTAGAGATGTAACTTTCTATCAACATAATTGAAATCGGAAGACCAAATGCCACATACGGGAACAACAATGTATACCAATGATTCGTAAGGCTATTCTGCTGGAACTGAACATACATCGGTACTAACAATGCATGTATCGGAATAAGCATTCCCATAATAAAATAATTATATATAACCGCTCTTCCTTTGAATCCATATCTCGCCAATACATATCCTGCCAAAAAGGAAACTATAACTATAATTGCCACCGATAGTACCGTATTACGCAGACTGTTTAAAATATATTGCAGAATATTAGTCTGCGTAAATACAGAAACATAATTCTTAAGATTAAATGCTTCGGGCAGTGCTGTAGAAGACTGCATGAATTCACTCTGCGTTTTAAAAGAAGAATAAAATATCCAGATGATCGGGAAGATACATGTAAAAGAAAATATAATTAAAATCAAGTTAAAAAACCCTTTTGTCAATTTATTGCCGGTTCTTCTCCCCATATCAATCCTCCTCCTTTCTCCAAGGGCGCATGATCAACAACCTGCTTCCTCCTACCAACGCAAGACTTAATACTAAAATCGCAATCGACATAGCACTGGCATACCCAAAATGATTTTTGATAAATGTTGTCTTATATACATGCAGTGCCATAACCATAGAACTACTTCCCGGTCCGCCATTTGTCATTACATAGATATGATCAAATATCTTCATATTTCCCGCTATACAAAGCATCACTGCTACAGCAATAGGTCCCTTGATCAACGGCAGTGTGATCTTAACAGCCCTTTGTATCCCTGAAGCCCCGTCAATCTCCGCCACTTCATATATTGACGGATCGATCGATGTCATTGCCGCCATAATAATAACCATGTAATAACCGATATACTGCCATATAAGCGGAATACTGGCCACAAAAATAATCGTATCTGGATTATCAAGCCACGCTTTTGCAAAATCAGAAAGATGAAGAGCCCGCAATAGAGAATTCACCAGACCATAGTCATAATTAAAGATAAACATCCACACAAACCCGACGACGACTGCTGAAATTGTGGAGGGGAAATATGCCACTACTCTATGGACTGATTTGAATTTTATCCATTTTGACGTCAACAATGCCGAAAAAACAAAAGCTATTCCTATCTGACCGATCACGCAGTAGACAGTGATCAAAACATTATTACGGAAAGCATGCCAGAAGGTAGCATCCTTAAGCAAAATCTTATAATTATTCAACCCAACATATTTCATGACTGCCCCGCCTGACCAATTGTATGTACTCAGACGTAACGCTTCAAAAATCGGCAAAATCACTACATATGTATAAACCAGAAACGCCGGTAACAGACACAGGAATATTCCTAATTTTACTTTAGGTTTTAAAGTTCTTCTTCCTTTCAAGTCTATTCCCCCCTTTATAAGGCGGAAGCTGTTTCAATCTTCTGTCACAGAATTAATATCCGAAACAGCTTCCGATCTTCTATCACTGAACCATATCTTGTTCCATTTGAATTTCTTCTGCAAGATCTTTTGGTTCTTTTTCTCCTATCAGGAGTGACTGTAATCCTGTATTCATAGTTTCAATTACGCTTGCTTCCATGCATGCATCATAAATCGGTACCGAAATCTTATCTTTCATCAATTCAAGATATTCCGTGTATAACGGTGCAACACTTTCCGCATCATAATCCGGTTCTGCCCATGCGGTTACGCCTCCCATAGAAGCAGTGATATCCGCCTGTCTCTCATCTGTCAGATTCTTAATTAAATCCATAACTAATTCTCGTTTTTTAGCATCCTTCACGTTAGTCCCCATTGACAGAAACCATGCCGCACCACCTGACACCGTATTCTGATCATCACTTCCGCCTTCTACCGCCGGAAGGATTGCGAGTTTTGTAGCACTCTTCACATCATCTGGAGCAGTCGTATCAACCGTCGGTATAAACCATGTTCCCTGAATGATTGCGGCCGCCTTTTTATTAAAATAAACACTATTTTGCTCTGTATCATCAATAGAATTGATATCTTCATTAAATGCACCGGCTTCGGCCAATTCCTGGAATGTCGTTAATGCTTCTACAAAGCTTTTATCTGTAAACTTTGCTCCGCTGCCGTCTAAAATAGAATAAGTCCAATCCGTACCGGTAAATCTGTCTCCAAGTGTACTCAGCCAACAAGATTCTGCAGGCCAATTCGGTTTATTTCCTAAAACAAATGTGTCGATTCCTTTTTCATTAAACTTATTAACAGCATCTAATAATTCTTCCCATGTTGTCGGAAATTCATCGTATCCTATCTCTTTCCACATCTCAGAATTGTAGTAAATAACACCCGTTGTCATACTTTCCTGAGGCACACCATAAATTCTCTCATCCTTAATCGCCGGATCAAATCCACCTGCAATATATGCATTTTTCCAATCTGGATCAGCATCTAACTCATCTGTAATATCTGTCGCCCATCCATTATCCACAAAAGTATTGGTCCAGGAACCCTTCAGCATAAAAACATCCGGGATATCTCCAGAAGCACCAAGAGAATTAATCTTTGTCTGATACGCTGTCTGATCCATTTCTTCTATATTGACCTTAACATCTGGATGTTTTTCCATCCAATCATCCAATGCTGTATAAAATCCTGTCGCAAATCCTGATTCTCCTACTATACTCCTTGACACATGCACCAACATGTCAATCTCAATGTCTCCGTCACTTTCAGAATCTACTGCATCTGTTTCCTCTTTTGAACTTTCGTTGATAGGCTTTGTTTCTCCGTCACTGCCTCCGCATCCAACCATTGCTATCGCCATAACTGCTGCCATTAATAACGTAACCAGTCTTTTCTTCATTCTTCTTCCTCCATTCTCACTTATAATGTCACTACTATCTTGACCGCTTCTCCTCTGCGAAGTTTTTCAATTCCTTCTGGAAGACCATCTAAGTTAATCACATCTGTAATCAGTTTTTCCATAGGGATCACTGCTTCCTCTAACACTTTAACTGCCATTGGGAACGTAGCATTGGCCAGCCATGTACCATGCACAGTAATCTCTTTTGTGGTAATCTCACATTGTGCTACAGAACTTACAGACTTCTTATTAACCCCAAACAAAACAATCTCTCCGCCCTTACGCACAAGTTTAACTGCATTTATTATCTGCGACCCTGTTACATCAAATACATAATCCGCACCGATACCTGTAACCTTTTCAATTTCATCCCAGGCATCCTGCTTTGTTACATCAATTACCTGTCCCAAATTGAGCTTTTCTGCGAATTCAATCCTGTAAGGAGCTGCTTCTAAAAGAAACAAATTACTTATCCCTGATGCTTTCGCCAACATCCCTAACATCAATCCTATGGGACCGCATCCTATGATCACTACGCTTTCTCCTGGTTTCATAGAAACTTTATTTATCCCGTTTATAGCACAGGCAAGCGGTTCTGTACATGCAGCTACCTCACAGGATACTTCTTCTGAGATTTTATGCGCAACATTCTGGGAAACCAGGCAATAATCTGCAAACGCACCATTAAATTCAATCCCAAGCGGTTCTATATGCTCACAAAGATTAGGAAGATTTTTTCTACAATACGTGCAAGTTCCGCAGTAATCATTTGGGTTCACTACAATCCGGTCTCCTATCTCCAATGCTTTTACTGCATCTCCTTTTTGAACAACCTTTCCCACAAATTCATGTCCAAGAGTCGTTCCCGGAACCGCCTCATATCCGGGCGGATCCGCTGTAATATGCACATCTGTTCCGCAAATACTGCACGCTTCCACTTTAACCAGTATTTGGTCTTCTCTTTGAAGATCTGGAACTGCCACTTCTTTAATGGATAATTTCCCTACAGATTCAAATACTGCCGCTCTCATTGTATCCATAATTATCTCCTTTCTGAATGTTTAAAAATTAACTCCGCCTTCAAGCACCACATTTGCATAGGAAGTACATTCACCAGTTTTGATAATCGCTCTGGCTGTGCTTAGCATCCCTTTTAAATTCTCATGAGAAATCTTTTTCTCTGGAATCTTTGCCAGTATATCCTTCATTCCCGCCAGAAGTTCCGGACTATATTCTTCCATCTCCGCTGCATAAACAAATGATTCTATTACCGTCTCCCGGGCTACTGAATCCAGCACTTCTAAAAACCCAGGAACACCTTGTCTCAATGAAATATCTATCACCTTAATGCCCTCTGGAATTGGAAGTCCAGGATCCGCTATCACCAAATACTCAGTGTGTCCGAGCGCAGCAATAACTTTACATATCTCTGCATTCAAAATTCCTTGTTTGCGCACTCTATCTCCCCCTCATTCCTGTTTTACATATTTAAATTCTCTCGAATATAATTTCTGCTTATCAATGCACCTTCATAATTACCCGTTGTAGGCGTATCATTTTCAACAACGAGGTATCCATCATACCCTGTCTCTCTCAGCGTTTCTACCACCTTCGGGAAATTGACATTTTTTGTACCTAATTCAAAAAATCTCTGGAAGCCGTCAAAATCTTCAATCCATTTTTTTCGATATTCATCAATACTGACCCCTGTATCCTGATCTTTCAAATGGATATAGCCTATTCTGCCTTTATATTTTCTCAGTAATTGGCATATGTCCATACCGCCCAGTACAGTGTGTGCCGTATCAAAACAAAACTTTACAAGTTCCGGATCTGTATGTTCTGCAATAAAATCGATCTCATCTGCCTGCTCTACCGTCATCTGAAAATGTGGATGAAGGCACAGCGTTACATCATACTCCCGTGCCATCGCACCAATTTTGTTCAAAGTATCCGATAATTTTAACAAATGCTCTTCCCCTGGCTTGCCATTCCTGTCCGGCGCCTGTATGTTCATAATCCTGGCTCCTGTTTTCTGGCAAAATTCAAGATATTTTCTGCTGCTCTCCACATTCTCAGCATCAATATCCTTAATGTAGTGATACAAAGCAATAAATTCAAATCCATAATTTTCTACCAACAAATTGAATTCATCTGTACGGCCTTCATACATATCTGCCATCCCGATAAAATTCTCAAATTTGTTATATCCTATATCCTTCAATTCCTTCAGAGCAGTTTCCAGATTCTCCTGAGATTCTAATCCCCAGGTCCACACAGTATACCCTATCTGCATTTTCATTCCCTCCTTACTGTAACCTTGTTATACAAACCACGTGATAAAGCGCTTTACCATTTTGTTCTTTTACAATACCACACATTCATCAAATTGTCAATATAATTAGCATTGCATTTTTTATTTATTGTATATATTTCATAATTTTACTCCTTATATATAGTTAATAATTGACAAATTAAACCATTTATCTTATACTCTATATATATTTTATTGTCATTATTTTTTCAAGCGCTTTAGCAAAGAAGAGGAGACTTTACTTATGGCAGTCACTTTAAAAGATATTGCCAGAGAAACTAATCTGTCTGTAACCACTGTTTCCCTGGTACTAAACAACAAACCAAACCGTGTAGCCGAATCCACACGAAAGCTTATTCGCGAGACAGCCAGCCGTTTGAATTACTATCCTAATCAGATAGCTGTCGGGCTGGCTAAACAAATTACCAACACGATCGGACTGATTATCCCTGATATCAGCAATTACTTTTTCAATCAGTTAGCTCTGGGGATCGATGATGAGATCAATAAGAGTAATCGCGCTATTATACTCAGCAATACCAGTGATAATTGCCAGCGTGATTTTAAGAGTATTCAGATGTTTCAGGCTAGAAATGTCGACGCGATTATTCTTGCTGTAGCCGCTGATAATACCCCTGAAACCTTAAATAAATACCAGGATTTTATCAAGCAGTCCCGCATTCCTATTATTACTATTGACCGTTATGTGCCCTTTTTAGACTGTAGCTGCATTAAGGTTAACAACCAGAAGGGAGCTTATTATGCTGTCTCCCATCTGATCTCCCTAGGGCACACTTCCATTGCTCTGATTACAGGCCCTTCTCATATCCGAAGCACCCAAGAACGTTTGGACGGATGCAAATGGGCCTTTTCAGAAGCAGGGCTTGAATGGAATCCTTCTCTTGTGTTCGAAGGAAATTATCTCTATTCCAGCGGAACCAGCGTATCCGAAGAGATACTTCAGAAAGCAGACGTAACTGCAATCTTTGCTTTCAATGACCTGATGGCTTATGGCGTATATCATACATTGCGCCAGCATGGACTCAAAATTCCTGACGATATATCTGTAGTTGGCTTTGATGACATTGCATTCGCAGATATGATGGAAGTCCCTCTTACCACCGTAAGACAGCCTATCTATACAATGGGTCTTGAAGTTGCCAAACGTGCTATTTTAGAAATTGAACATCCTGAGAGCCCCAAACAAAATATCAATCTGGAACCAGAATTTATCTTAAGAAGCAGTACAGCCACTATAGGAAAGAATACAAAATAATGCCATACCTTATATATCATAGATATCTTCTGCACGATATCCGCCTAAAAAGTTGAAAAAAAGATGTGAATAGTTGTATTGTATCTTTTCCAGTATGCACAGTAATAATGAACATCTGATTGCGACAACCACGATATTGACCGTGTGGATTGCGCCGGCGCAAATGCCCGAAGGGGGACAGGAGTGTATGAACCGAAATAGAAAATAGTATCATTATAGCATTATCCCATATACCAACAAACCCCTTCATACCTTGCGGAATGAAGGGGTTCGCCGTTGTTATAGTTATCTAAAAGGAATGAGAGTAAAGTGCGGCACCCGGGGCAAATCCAGCCCTCTGGGTGCAATACTTTGTGAGGGGGGAGATAGTTGAATCTGTCTTTCAACTATCTGACTCTTAGTATAAAAGCAAAATGTGTCTAAAGTATGTTTATTTCCTTAAACAAATCGAAAGTTTCTTAAGCGAAGATTAAAATTTACTAACGGAAACCCTCATATTTCCGTTATATTTGTCACTAACCATCTATTCTAATATGTATTAGTTTGTGATATTTTTGACTAAAATATACTATGCAAGACCTTTCACCTTCTGGTATGCCATAACAGCATCGTAAGTCTCATGGAACGGCGCCTTTCCATAGTCTCCGTCTACGCCGCAATGGTATCCCAGTGAATTCAACCGCTCTTGCAAGAGCTTCGTAATGAATCCTTGTCTGTTACACTCGGCCTGCAGCCTTCTTACCCATCCTTCAGGGTCGAACGCTGCGTTCGGCTTTGCTGTCGGCATTGCCGGCTTCGGCGTCGGTACTGCAGCCCCAGATCCCTGGATCTTCTTTTCTGCAATAGCAGAAGCTATCGCATCCCCACACTTCTCGACATTCCAGTGATTATAGTCATTCTGGTTATCCACAAAACAACATTCCACCAGCAATGCCGGAGCTTTTGTATTCTTCAGCACATAAAGCTCCTGGGTATATTCCTTTCCTACCGGCTCTTGCGCCGGCGCAACAAAAAGAGAGCCTGCTTCATTTCCCAGACTCTCCGAATTTTACATTGCAATCTCATTCAATTTACTCTATAATACAGATAGGAAGAAATAACCGCCCACAAAGTGGTTAGCCTCCATATGCAAGTTATAATCCTACCTGCACGGCCAAGTACAAGGTAGGATTATTTATTTTCGCTTGTTGTTCCTATCTATGTAGGCAAGCAATGCTTATGTATAGTGATTTATTATGGAAAGTTCTAAAATAAAATCCCTCTATTTCGCTTTTTTCTCCGTTATAGCTTTACATAAAAGTTATAATAGAAGAAAACGAATGGAGGGATTTTTATGGCTGGTAACCTTATACCAATTGAACATTTAGTTCAGCATGCAGTTTCGTATCTCCAAGACAATGGCTATTCCTGTTCCAGTGTTAAACGCTACCATAAATGCTGGAAAACACTCCTGCAGGTCTGCCAGCGGGAAAGCATACGATATTTCTGTTATGAGCAATGCCTTCCGCTTATGCTCATGGAGTGGCATATCAATCCGTATGCCCCTGTCTCCCCCTTTCAACGGTTCCAAATCCGTTCATTGAAAAGCTTAAGAGATTTTCAAGACCATGGAAAGTTTTTTTAATGCTACAGAGACGAACAGCAGCCCTCTGCCCTTTTTGATTCGGAAACGCTGCAAAAATATGAAAACCATCTGCGGAAAGAAGGTTTGAAAGAGTCTACTATACTCAGCAGGAAATATGCAGTGTCACATTTTCTTAAATACCAGTCCGAACAGGAGGCTGGATTATCAGACCAATTCGTCATACGATATCTGGATCACTTGCAAAATTCCCCGTTTTCACCCGCCACAAAAGAGCTGTACCTCAGTTCCATAAAAAATATCTGGAATTCCTTTTTTTCAGACAGGAAATTTCCATCCCCCTGCACAGGCTGTTTTCCGGGAACTCTTTCTCAAAATATGTAAGGCTCCCCTCTAAATACAGCCAAGAAGACTTAAAATCCATTCTTTCTGCCGTTGACAGGGATTCCCTTCTTGGACGCAGGGATTATCTGGTTCTGGTTCTTGTCCTGGCTATGCAGCTTGGCATACGGGCCGGGGATTTATGCCTACTAAAAATGGAAAATATCCACTGGGCAACGGAGTCCATACAGTTTATCCAGCAGAAAACTGGAAATGAACAGATACTCCCAATGCCTGAAAACGTGAAATATGCGCTTCTGGATTATCTAAAGAACAGCCGCCCACAGATTTCCTCACCCTATATCTTTATCAGGCCGCGGGCCCCATATACGCCCTACGAAAATACAAATCCCTTTTACAAGCTGATAGGAAAATATATGGAGCTGTCAGGTGTTGACTATTCCGGGAAAAAACACGGACTGCATGCAATGAGGCACAGTCTGGCGGGGAACCTGCTGGCAGACGGGGCGGATCTCCCGGTCATTTCAGGTATCCTCGGACATAGCAGTACAGAAACCACCATGAGATATGCCGGGATAGATATCACCGCATTACGCCGCATAGCATTGGAGGTAACTTATGAAAGATAAAGAAAAAGTGTATTTGTTCCATGGCCCTTATCAGAATTACTTTTATAAATATGTAGAATACAAACGCGGCACAGGGCGTAAGTATGGGCGGGCTACCATCTTCATGATCCAGGAACTGGAGCGTTTTTTGATAGACAGTCCCTTGTACCTGTGGCAGAAATGCTGTCCAAAGCATCTGTGGAAGAATTTGTGGCAAAACGCCCGGAAGAATCCCTGAAAACACAGTATATGCGCATGAACTTCATTCATGATTTTGCCATTTTTGTAAATGAATGCGGCGGCGCAGCATATGTCTATCCGGCAGAAAAATATGTAAAGGTGAGATCCGATTTCTGTCCGTATATATTTACCCACGAAGAAATCCGGCGGCTGTTTGAAGTCGTAGACCGTCTCCCGTACTGGGGAAGGTATCCCAAGTACCATCTTATCTATCCAATGCTTTTACGGATACTGTATGGGTGTGGACTACGGCTAAACGAAGCACTCCTGTTAAAAACAGGGGATGTGGATACCACACAGGGGGTTTTGTATCTCTCAAGTACAAAAAATGGAAGCCAGCGCTGTGTTCCTATGTCCGTATCGCTTTGGAGATATGTGGATTATTATTTGGAACAGATGGCGTATCCTCCGGATTATAATGGATACTTTTTCACAAGCCCTGACGGAAACCATTACAACAGCACGCCGGTCTATGTGATGATGAAAAAATACATGAAGGCCGCACACATTTCAAGGGAGGATGGCACGCCTCCCCGGGTGCATGACCTGCGGCATACATTTGCGGTACACGCACTGGAAAAAATGGACCAGGAAGGCTACGACCTTTACTATGCTCTTCCTATACTCAGCACTTATCTTGGACATGGAAGCATCCGCAGTACTGAAAAATATCTGCGGCTGACATTTGAAACAAGAGATTCCATAACGGATTCCATGTCCGGGATCTACCATGATATTTTCCCGGAGGTGTGATATGGATAAATACAATGATTTTTCAAGTCTTTTGTCTTCCTATTTTTTGAAACATCTGCCATCCCATACAGGCTACAGCCGTAATACAGTCAGTTCTTACAGGGATACTTTTGTACTGCTTTTCCGCTACCATGAGCAGGTATATGGGAAAAAAGCATCCACCATTCAGTTCTCCTGTATTACGAAAGAATATATAGAAGCATTCCTTGTCTGGCTGGAAACAGAAAGATCCTATACTGCATCCAGCAGGAACCAGAGGCTTGCGGCAATACAGGCATTTTTCAGGTATGTATTGATGGACAACCCTGCATATATTGAACAGTGCCAGTCTGTTCTCGGCATCCGTCTGAAAAAAGCTGATCTGATTGCATGGTTAAAAGAACTCATTTAATAATTATGGAAAGTCTTTCTTCGTAAGATTCCCTTAAAAATAGGAAAAAGGAAAAGACTTTCCATAATAAATCACTATACATAAGCGGCTCTGTCTTACATAGACAATCATAAAAAGAAATAGCATCCCACCGTCCAAAGTGAATGCTATTTCTTTTTTAACTTATTAAATTCACTGAGGGCAATCGGAACTTCGTGTCCGATAAACCTTTCTGATTAGATTATACACTAGAGCCGCTTGTTTTTCAAGTGGCTCTTTTTACACTTATTTGTGTAATTGGTTTAACAGGGTTAACTTGATGCTAACCCTGTTAAAACCTATTTGTTTATTCTATATCCCATTGATATCCAGAATCTTCGAGGCCACCTTCTTCAAACATGCCTGAGAACATTCCATTTGGGTCATCGAAACCTACACTGTCTTCACCTCCAGATGGTTGGCCTCCACCAGAGCCTCCAGTACCACCACCAGAGCTACCAGAACCACCGCTAGGCTGTTGGGTAGTAGTACTGCCGTTGCTTCCGCTGCCTCCACCACTGGATTGGGGTTGGGGCTTGGTTCGGGATACTAACTTCGCACTTACCATTTGTGTACTACCATCCTCGGTTTTGAGTACTAACCACTCTTTGTCTCCATCCTCTACTTTTCCATTACATACTATCTCTTGCGCATATGTTAAACTTCCTACTATATCATATGTAGTATCTGGGCCACTACGCAGATTTGCATTAGTAGTAGCGTACATTGTAACTTCATCTATTGCAATTATTGTGTAGCCTAAGTCCGGCTCTACTTCTTTACTTTGTATTTCTTCCTCATTTATTGTATTTTCTTCACTTTCTATATTGTCCTCGCTTTCAGATGAAATTGTATCATCTATACTTTCTTGTGTAGGCTCTGAACTCTCTGTGCTTTCTATGCTTTCCTCTGGCTCTGGTGTCTCTACTGTTGCATCCGCTATAACTGGCTCGGTTTGCTCACTGCAACCACCTGCACATCCACTTACTGATAACATGACCGCTGATATTATGACTGCTGATTTAAACAGTTTCTTATTTATCATTTATATTTTTCCTTTCGTATATAAATTTATTTGGTGTTGATTATATCATCTTTTGTCCTACTTATCAACTTAAAATGTATACATACATTTTAAATGTTCTATTTTGTTATATGATATGCTAAAAGGAGATTTCTGATGATATATGGATTAGCCGAAAAGCTGGCTCTTTCGCGTAAAAAGAATAAACTTTCACAAGCACAGGTTGCCAAACATATCGGTGTGTCTTCCTCTGCTGTCTCTGCATATGAACTGGGAGAAGTTACACCCTCATTAGAAATTCTAATGAAACTTACGAACCTTTACCGTGTGTCTGCTGATTATCTTTTAGGAATCAGCTATCCCAGAGAGAGCGTGGCACTTGACACTTCTAAACTAACCAAACAACAATTAGTTGCACTACAAAATCTAATTGACACTATGAGATAAGGTACACCTGTTTCTATTGGTGTACCTTATTTTAATCATACACTTTTCAATTCTGTCAACACTTTATGCAGACCTGCAATCTCAACATTCCTTATGGTTTTTAAATAATCATTGATGAACTGTATTGTGTTTACTTCAAAGCAGTCCTCTGTTTGATGAAAGTATTCCATACCTATTGAGATGAAAAACAATGTACTATCTAAGCACCTCACTTTCCTTTCCATCTCTTCCATATAATCTTCCATATGCCGGAGACGTTTTCTAATTTCTTTTCTCTTCATACCTTATGAACTCCTTTCTTTTTAGTGGATGGATTCTAACGCCAGATAAAAATGAAGTCAATATCTGATTTCTGATTTATAAAGTTTAATAAACAACAAAAATGTAAACACTTTTAAATAAAAAGAAATGCCAGACGCACTGACATTTCTTATAGGTTATATATTTTGTTAATATTGCAATCTCAATCTTTCAAATATACTGACTTTTATTTCATGTTTATATTGTTTAGTATAATTTAATCTGCCAATCGCACTGACATTTCTTATATTGTATAGAGGCTATATTTTTATAGCAGGTGGGGGATAGGTATATTGATTCTTAATTCCGACATATTTATGTCACTATTGTGAAAGCCCTATTGTATGTAAATTTTTTATTTAATGAGGAGGTGGGGAAGCCTCTGCACCTCCTCACCTCTCTTATAGTTAATTTTTCCAAAATAGAAGACCATTTCCCACCTCTTTATTGTGTCGCAAAATTGGGAACTGGGAACTTCTGTTTTTTTATGTCCGCCCCTTTCTCTTTATATTTCTTTATTACATTATAAACAGTTGACTTTGAACAGCCCCTCAATTCTATAATCTCCTTTACTGTACACCCACCACTATACAGCAGCCATAAATCTTCCTCATCGCAGATTCTCTTTCTGGCAATGGTTGCACCTTTCTTTAAACGTCCTTTTTCGTCTCTGGCGAGATTTAATTTCTTTTTATACTGTTCATCATTATATAAAGCTATTTCCTCATCTGTTGGCGGACTACATTGATATTCATAATCATATGGTGATGTACGGGAGTAATATGCTATTTCAGCAGCGTCATACTCGGCCTCTCTTCTCAACTCTTCCTCTACATACGCCCTCATTTCGGGACTTACTAAACCCCGACGATACTGTTGCATTGTATAATCATTCATTTTTTCTCTCCTTATTTTATTTATATCTATCCATCTTAATAATGTTATAATCACTGTACCTACTATCATCAAAAATAATATAAAAGTGGGAAAGTCACTTCCTATTATCCATGACTTTCCCAAATCCAACACCAATTTTTTCCCTTACCTTATTAGCAAAATATAAATAAGTAAAACAAAGGTGAACTTTCCCTACCAATCCCAGAAAACCCCCTATTTTTCAACATTTTTTCCTATCTTTCGCAGTCTTGCCGTGGCAGACGAAAAGTATCTTAATCATAATATAAATTCCTCCTAAAATGCGTTGAATTGCCGTGTTTTGGCACGTTTTGCGAGATTTATTTTTCCAAAGAAAATTGTTAAAAAAATCACAGAATGGGCAAAATGTGGCAAGTTGAAGCCGTCAATCGTAGTAAAAAACGTAGTAAGAATTGGGATTTTTTACTACTCTAAAGCAAATGCGCATACTATCCTGATATCCATTTTCATGCTATTTTATGGTCCAAGTTTTAGCATATATTCCCTCAACACACAACTTCTTTTTTGCTATATCAATTTATCCAAAATATTTTATTTAGATATTTTTGGATACAATAATAACTCAAAAAAGGGGTTGCATAAATGCTATGCAAATCGTGTTCTCAGTTAGATGCCAAAAAACTTTGCGATTGTTGACAATCCAGCTAAAGCAGAAATCAATTTTTGAGCTGAATTTCCTGCAAAAGCAAGAAAAGTTAAAAATCGCTTTTTACTTGATGAAGTTTTCTCTTCAGATTTTTCTTGAACACTTTCTTTTGCTTCTTCCAAAATACTTTTCACTTCTTTTTTCTGTAGTTCATCCAACTCACTTGATTCAACCAGACTAATGGCTTTTGATATTTCTTTAACAAATGTATCTATATTCTCTGCCAAAAGTTCACCCGAAATAGTTGTGTTGCTACTATTAACAACCATACTTTGCTGTACATTTGTTGCTCCATTAGCGTTTTGGACATATTTATTAAACGGACGTTCTTTGTTTCTTCTTTCTTCCCCCATGTCATTTACTCCTTCCACAATTTCATTTATTGTTTTTCCTTCAATAATCAAATCTACAATTCCACCAACACCTGCAATCATATAATAAACATCTTCAACTGACAGTTCATTAATCGGAATGCACATTGCCTCATCCATATTCTCCTTCCAAAGTGCAATACAAGGCAATTTCGCATGAAGCTTTTCTGGCAAATAATGTAATTGCTTCATCAAATCATGTCCTGATTCGCCATAATTTTCAAAGCAATAATATATATCCAAATAATTATCAGAAGCGCCATTCAAATCCTTCCATCTATTAGTCACCAATTCATGAAACTTATCATAATCTGCTTCAATCGGTAATAGCACACATTTGTATATTGCTTTATCAGCCAAATAACGTTGAGATACATATCTAAAATTTCTCTTTCTATATGCATTATCATAGGGAAGTAACATACTAAGTTTATTTAGCAAATTACCAGAATCCGACCTTTTAAAAATTTTAACAAGTCGACGCCTTACTGATACTCCATTACCAGTGTCTTCGCAAAAACGGCGGGCATATTCTTCAAATACATCCACTGGCATAAGGTCTATCTTTTCTACTACTTCCCTTCCGATATTTTCTTGTTCAATCCATTCTAAGAATTCAACTTCTATAGCTTTACCCTCAACCATTAATTGAAGAATAGGATTCTGTTCTTGATCTTTACCTAAACTATCTCTGTAATAATGCCTTAAGTTGTCAATCAAAGCATATGGGGGAATATGTTGTCCATTGTAATAGCAAATTTCTTTGAAATGTCTTGGCATTTTATCATCCAAACAATAACAAAAACACTCATATGATCTTTGGAATTCATGAAAGAGATATTCTCGCGGATAATCCCCTTTATGCCGTCTTATTCTATAACATAAATCCTGAAATTCACTGCTTTCAAAGTACATCTTAACTATTTCGTTAAAAATCTTTTTTATGTTCTCATTTGAATATGGATTTTTCCGCATTCTTTCTCTATCACAAAATTCTTCCGCTTTTTTCGTGAGAATATTATCGTACTTCTCATCGAATAATAAGTCCCACATATCAATATTGCTATATTGTGCTTTACTGAGGATTGAGTGCTTTATCCATTCACAAAAATCAAGCATAAGAAAGTCAGGTAATCTCTGCACGTAACCATTCTCCCTTCTCAATATTTTCGTCTGATACACCCACATTGCTATGTATAAAATTATTCTACCATATTTTGCAGGATTTTGGGAGTGGAAATTTAGAAAAAACGCCCCGCCGAAGCAGAGCGCTTTACCATCTCCTTATCAAATTGCCCGGAACATTTTCTGCGACACAGGCTTTTCACCCTTTGCCTTTTCCAGCTCCTTCCTCGCTACCTCCAAATCCTCCATCCGCTTCAGTTCATCCGCAGCATCCTCCAGTCCGAAGTGCGTATATGTATTCAGCGTCACCCCGATATCACTATGCCCCATCAGGTATTGGAGCGTCTTTGGATTCATACCCGATTTCGCCATATTGCTGCAGTAGGTATGCCTAAGCTCGTGGAAGCGGAAAATGAGACTATCCTCGTGGAAGTGGAAAACAGAATATGGTATAATCTCCTCAAGGACTATGGTTTACGCCATAGTCCTTTTCGTATAAGGGAGATGAATATCATGGCACGAAAAAGCAGAAAGCATCCTGAATTGGCTGTTCCGGTCGGCAAAAATACTGTAGGCTATATCCGGTTGTCTGTTCTTAACAGAGATCCCTACGGGTCTGTAGAAAATCAGAGGCTTATGATTGAAGAATGGGGATGCCGACACCAAATCCCCATAATGCACTACTACATTGACAACGGTTTTAGCGGTAAACGATTTGACCGCCCAGCATTTCAAGAGATGCTCCAAGATATACAAAAGGATAAAATTGATTGCGTTGTTGTAAAAGATCTTTCCCGTTTAGGGCGGGACTACATCACTGTGGGTTATTACCTTGAAATGTTTTTTCCTCGTAAAAACGTCCGATTTGTATCAATCAACGATCAATTTGATACCACCAATAGCATAACCGACAGAGATAAATCTGTATATATCCAATCCAGAACACACATACCTCTCATTAATCTATTTAATGAGCAGGTGTCCGTTGAAACAAAAATGAAAGTTGAGGTTGTTTTAGATATGAAAGCACAGCACGGTGAATTTATCGGGCCGAGAGCCCCATTTGGTTATCAGAAATCCAATGAGAATCCCAACCACCTTGTTCTTGATCCAGTAAGTTCGGAAGATTTTTGAGATGGCTGCAAACGGCACAGGTGTGACCAGTATCGTTCGGTATTTGAATGAGCAAAGCCTTCCTACACCGATCCAGCACGCCAGGGCTCAAGGTTTGAATGGGAACTTTGACGATGGCAACGGCAGTTGGAACAGCAGGTCAGTGAAATACATCCTCACTAATCGCACCTACACGGGGGTGCTGGTACAAGGGAAAGAAAAGCGGGTTGCGGAGTCTACACATGAAGCGCTGGTTGAGTCCACTGCATTCGACGCCATTCAAAAAGCATTTCAAGCCAGAGCATACAACGTGGCTCCTCAAGGACAATCAGCAGACAACATTTTGAAAAGTAAAGTCATTTGCGGATGCTGTGGTGGGAAAATGCAGCGCAAGCGGGGGACTAATCACGCTGATTGGTATTTCTTTACCTGTATCACCAAGAATCGTTTGGGAGCTGATAAATGCACGGGGATGTATACCCGCGAGGAAGATGTTCTTAGGGCAATCTATCGCCAGTTGAAGGCTTATGTGAATGAACACTATATTACAAATTCAGAATATAAGCAGAAGATTCAAGAGTATACGGAGCAAATTGCTGAGCTTGCACAGCGTAAGACAGCAGTTTGGATCAACGCATTGGAGCACTATGAGAAGTATGTGCAGGGAGAAATCAGCAAGGAAGAGTTTCGTGCAGTACAGGATATTGCAAATCAGGCAAAAGAGGCTCTTATTCAGGCTACAGAGGGCAAAGCTGCTTATGAAAAACAATATCTCATGTTCCGTAAACTCCTTTCTGCCAGCAATAAAGATATTCCGCTCAGTGAAATTATGGATTGTATTGAAAAAGTGGTAGTAGACGGAGGTGGGATGTTTGTGGTAAAATGGTATATAAACTAGGCTATAGACAAGTTGTGTGTTTTTAACTAATGTAGAGAATACCATTATTATAAGCATGATATCTGAAATACTTGCTGTGATAGTTCTATTCGTTTGTGAGAATGCTTAAAACAACTGCATGCATTTAAAATTTTCCAAATTATTTTAAGTATAACAAATATTTAATTCAGATTATCTTGGTTGGGCAACTATTAAGAGGATAATAAAGGATTCAATATTTTTAGAAAGGGTGGGAACATGAGTAAACGGGTTTATATTAGCGCAGACTATTCTGAGTTAAATGGGGATCGTGATGTTGTAGAAGAACTTCATAAATGGGGAAAAGATAGTCTTCACAAAGTAGATTATGTTGATACTGCCGAAGTGGTTTCCGGTAGTATCTCAAAAGATCCTGATTGTCGATTTTGCGATCTAAAGAGAGAATTTAATAGCCAAATCAATGTGTCTTCATATGTAATTTTCATTATTGGAGATAAAACAGCTTCGCGGACTGCAGGAAGTGTATGTAGGCGTCACAATGGTGTGGCAAGGTGTGATTGCACACCCTATAAGAAAAACTCAAAAGGGACAAGTATTTGTAAATGGGATACAGTTTCAACTCCTGAACCAAGCAGTGACTTGGGTAATATTAATTCATATTCCTTCCTTGAACATGAATTTCGCCAAGCTAAGAGAAAAGGGAAAAATATTATTGTAGTATACAATTCCCTATATAAGCAACCAAGTTGGCTCCCCGTTTATATGAAAGACTATGATACGGAAGCATATGCTTTCTGGACAAAGGATGCTCTTGGAAATAAAGTGGGAAACTATTTTTATATTAAGAAAGCACTAGGATATGATTAATCAGATAAGACTTTTTTGGAAATCACTTATAGACGAAATGAATACGCTGAAAGCTATATGGAAGTTACTTTATACTGCTATTGGTTATGTGTCTTCATTCTTTTCGTCAGCAGTTTTGCTTAAAGATTTAGCAGGATGGGACAAATTGGAGGTATGGACAAAAGGTCATTGGCAGATGATTGTAATTGCTGGTCTGCTTATCTCATGTATACATAATCGTAAGAAGATCAATTGTTGTAAAATGGTATCTAATCGGGATATGCAAATTGCAATTAGTGTTAAAGACATTTTCTCAAATAGATCTGCAAATAGTTTTGTAATCCCAACTAATACCTTTTTTCGTACCAAAATGGAGAAGGAATATATTAGTCCGCAAAGTATTCAAGGAAGGTTTCAGTTAAAATATTTTAAAAGAAACATCAACGATTTAGATAGCATGATTAACGAAAGTCTTACAAAGCAAAGAATAATAGGGGAGGATGCTAACGATTGTTTTGGAGCAACCAAGAAATACCCAATCGGCACAGTAGCAAAAGTTGACTATAAAAAGAAACACTTTTACTTTGTTGCCATAAATGATGTTAATGAATGCGGAAAACCTACAGGACAAACAATTGAAAATGTTACGGTTGCTCTGACTTCTATAATCGATGCAATCCTAAAGATAGGGCATTGCGATACACTTTGCATTCCACTTATTGGATCAGGGAGAGCCGCAATACAAGGAGCAACCAGAAACAGCGTGTATCAAATGACTGTCGATGGTTTCATCCAATCCAAAGATAAAGTTGTCAACAAACTAATCATTTCTGTTAATCCAAAAGATTATCTTAGTGGAGTAGCTGATTTGAATCGTATGGAAAAGTACCTTGATTATAGATGCGAATTTGAATAAAAAGCAGTAACAATCAGGAACAATCTGCTTTTCTCCCCCATATTTGGATGCGTTGTCGGGGTATCCCCATTCAACAGGCATTGCAGGATTTCTTCATCGTTGCTGTATCCCCTGTCCGCAATGCCTTCAAGGTTTTCCATCCCTAATGCGGCTTTTGAGGTATTGATGCCGTTTCCAAGCAGATGCCAGTCCGTGCATTCACTCGTTACATCATAATAGACGATCAGATGGTTTTCCGGCTCAACCGCAGTCTGCACATTGAGACTAGGCCAGATGCCATCCCTCGTTTTCATAAGGCGGCTTTCCGGATCGGTGGTGCAGATGTGGTTCTCCCCGCTGCCTGCCATCTGCTCCAGCGCTTCAGTCAGCTGGGCTTTGCAGCGTTCCAGGTAATCCAGCACCTCGGCAATATCTTCTTTTGCTGGATCCTCTTTGAAGCCCATGAGGGATATAACCAGCGAATGGATAAATGCATCGATGGCACGCACCTCATTATCCCCGCTAACATAATCATCGAAGGTATCAGGCAGTAGAATTATCTGGTTCTGATCCACTCCTTGAATGTAACTCATGCCTGCGTCCTTCATTGTGGTTTTGTTGGCTTAATGATACCATATCCCGAACCTTGCCTCCATATTTTTTCGGAGTTTTCGGACAGTCTGCAAGTAATTTCCGCTATCAGGCCGCCCGGCCTTCCTGGGAAAAAAGCAGACCGCCGCATATGGCGTATGAAGTCCATAGTGCGGCGGTTAGCTTTTGTGCATCTCTCCTTATTCAATTTGTCACGGCATAAGCCTGTCTATACCGTTTCGTAGGAAACCAGTTCTTCCACCGGGATGCGTGTCTGCGAATGGCGCTCCGGGTCTGCCGCTTCCTCATCCGAATACCCGACTGCAAGGATATTGACCGGCTCCAGATTATCCGGCAGCCTGAACTCCCTGCGTATCACATCCGGCTTGAAATAGCATATCCACACGGAGCCAAGACCTAATTCCGTTGCCTGCAGCATCATGTGGTCTGTAAGGATGGATGCGTCTATGTCAGTGGTCTGCTTTTTATCAAACGGGCGCACCCACGCCTTTCCATGGTCAGCGCAGACTATGACCGCCAGCGGCGCTCCGTAAAGGTTCGCCCCTTTCCCTATCTTTGCAAGTCCCTCACTGCTCTGGACGGCGATCAGGCGGACGGGCTGGAGGTTGGCTGCTGTCGGCGCAACATGGGCAGCCTCCAGAATCTTTTGCAGCTTTTCTTCCTCCACCTTTTTGTCCTTATAGCTCCGGACAGAATAACGCTTCTTTGCAATTTCGATAAAATCCATAGTGGCAAATCCTCTCTTTCTATTGTATACTGAACGTGTTGGTTAACCCTTGACCTAAATTTTAACAGGATACAGAAATTCCGCAAGAATGCACTTTTGGGGTAGATACTTCCCAAAAGGGTAGCTATAAAAAGGAGAAGATATAGACAATGGAATATTCAAAAGACCAGTTCAACTGCCCGGTGGAGGCCACGCTGTTTTTGATCGGCGGGAAATACAAGCCCCTCATCCTCTGGTACCTGGTAGAAAAACCGCTCCACTACATGGAGCTGCAGCGCATGATCTCCAAGGCAACGCCGAAGATGCTGTCACAGCAGCTACACGATCTGGAGGAATGCGGGATGCTGCACCGGGAGGTCATCCCGGACAAGCCGCCCAGGACGCTGTACTCCCTCACCCCGTTTGGACACAGCATCATTCCCGTGCTGGATGCCATGTGCGATTGGGGCGCAGGCTTTTTGGACGGGCTGGACATCCAACCGCCGTGCTGTACAAAAAAGTCAGCAGGAGAACCGTGACAGGCTTTCCTGCATCCCGCTCTTTTGAACAGTACCAACAGATATGTTGTTTGGCGGCTTTCTATTGTACGGAACGACTCCGTCATCCCTATCTTGTCATGTTCATAAATGGCATCTACCACATCAGGAAACTGGGAAAGAGACATCAACAGCCCTTTTGCAATACCCTGCAAGGCAACACCTAAGCCGATGTGTTAAAATAGAAAACCGCCGCACATGGAGTGAACCATAGCGGCAGTTACTTTTACAGGGCTGCTTCATTACAAGCTATCCCGTCTTGGCATTTTTACTTCATAATATACATAACAGGTGCAGAGGTATCTATGCCTTTATACATTTCCTCAAATCCCGCATAGCGATCCAAGCCTTTCTCCACATTTGCTTCCAATGCCCGGAAGTGTTCATCACGTTCTGCTTCTGTGTCAAAGTAAATAATATTATCTCCAGACAGGTCATCTGCCAATACACTGGTTTTTTCTACGGATGCGCCATAAATATCATCTGACTGCACTGGGACAGCCGTTTTCATATCTTCTGTATCAACACCTGTAGCCTTTCCACTGTCCTTGAAAAAAGTTCCAAAGCTATCGTCAACCTGCGGAATGGAATCCGGCTTGGTTACTATTTCTGTTCCGCTGCCCTGCCCCACAGATTCAGCCTGCTGTGGCTGTGCGTTTGCAGAAGTGGCAAACATTGCTGCAGTTCCCACAACAATAAGTCCTGTCATGATAAGTGAAAAAACTGTAGTTTTCTTAATCTTCATAATCGCAATAATCCTTTCTTCAATAGCATTTTTACTAAAATTGTTACACAGAGGGGTCAATCCGCTCCGTGTCTCCTCCATACTGATCAATACCCGTGCATAGGCCGTTTTTGCACTTTCACCGAAAAGGCGGACAACCGCCTCATCACATGACAGTTCTATATCCCGGTTTGCAAGGACGTACATACCCCAGACCAGCGGGTTAAACCAATGCACACACAGCACCACGATCAATGCCAGTTTCCTGATGCTGCCAAAACGCCGGATATGCACATATTCGTGGGCCAGAACATATTCCAATGAATCTGTATTTTCCCACTTTGTAGATGTGGGCATCAAAATCACCGGATGAAACACGCCATATGTGAGCGGTGCAGAAAACCGGCTGGACTGCCGGATGAAAATTCTACGCCTCTGCTGATGTACACTTAACCAGTTTTTAGTGAAGTCATTACCCACCGGAAGGGATGTCTGGAACTCCTTCCGGCATTTCCAATATGCCATGCCCAAAAATACAGCACAAGCCAACACACCAACACCCCATACGACCGTCCACATGGAAACCATCTTTGTGGCTCAAGCAGATATGCCCTATGCTATCACGAAAACCCCCAGCAGGTTTCCGTGATAATTGCTCAACTGTTCATCGGCCCTGCGTCTACGCGTCTGGCTCTTTGATGACGGTCATTTGTAAACCTTTTATCTCAATCAAAACTTTTTTGTTTACACTTCGGCAGTAGAGGGGATAATTCTCCAAAACAGTATCCCCTCTAATTTTGTTTCGGGTTTTGCTGCCGCAGATAGGGCATCATATCCATTCCATTTTCATATTTGCTGTAATTCACCTTTTTTCAAACGAAAGATGACATCCGCCCGTTTTGCCAGGTCATTGGAGTGGGTTACGATGATGACACATTTCCCCATCTGATGGGCGCATTCTTTCAAAATATTTGTGATGCCAACTGCGGTATCCTCGTCCAGATTTCCAGTCGGCTCGTCCGCAAGGATAACGCTTGCATCAGAAGCCAATGCACGGGCGATTGCCACTCGCTGCTGCTGACCGCCAGAGAGCTTCAGCACGTTCCGCCTGCTTTCTTCCTCGGTTAGTCCCATACGCTCTAAAATGGGCATAGGCGGCTCCTTTGAGGTAAGAGCCACATTTTCTCTCGGTGTCAGATAGTCTATCAGATTGTAGCTCTGGAAGATAAATGCAACGTGATTTTTGCGGTGTGCCGCAAGTCCAGTCTTTTCAATATCCTCACCGTTGTATAAAATCTGTCCGCTCTGGGGACTGTCCAGACCTCCAAGCAGGGAGAGCAGGGTGGTCTTTCCGCAGCCCGATGCGCCGAGGATGGCATACATTTTGCCTGCCTCTAATTCGGCATTTACACTTTTTAATACGTTACGCTTATCGTCATAGGAATAGCGGATATTACGAATTTCCATAATGCTCATTGAAAAATACCTCCTTAACTCATCTGTGATAAAATTTTTTTAGGCTTCATCTGTATGACTGAAATGGATGCCGCTGAAACGGAAAACGCTATCAGCAAAGTACCGAAAATATAGATATATAGCAAATGGTCGGGGCTGACATTTACTTGAACAGATTCCAGTGTTTCCACATTAGAAGTGTCGTATGGAATATACTGTCCTGTTATATCAAGGTACTCGGTGCCATCGTCTGGCAGTTCTATTTCGGGCAGGGGCTGTGATTCAGACACTTGATGGAAAATCAAATCACTCACCCCTTGTGAAATGAGGTTGCTTGTAAAAAAGGATACTCCAAAAGCCACTACCGCTATCATCAGCACTTCTACTGTATACTGCAAAAGAAGCCTGCTTTTTGAAATTCCGACAGAGAGCAGTATGCCAGTTTCATACCGACGCTGCTTTATCCACATGGAAAGAATCAGTACCAAAATGCCCACACTCACCGCGACGCATCCGACAATCAGCCAGACAATCAGATTCTGCATTGCTATCAATGGCGAAGCAACTGCTTCGTATGCGGAGTTATCCATTGTGAGGGTAAAGGAATTCCAGTCTAAATCAAGGGCTTTTATCTGGCTTGCGATTTTTTCCATTTCTCTGGGGTCATCCACATAAAAATCAACGCCGTTATCATACTGTATCACATCCCTCTGCATAATTTCCTGCATTGCCTTATGGTCAATAATCAGACGGTTACGCTTGTCCGTTGATGTAGTGTGGAATGGATTGGTATCTCCCTTATACTCGTAAATGCCAACAACTTTCAGTTTCACATCAGGATAATCACCGTTGTCAAAGCAGCACTGTACGGTAATGGTATCGCCGAGCTTTAAATTGTTTTTTTCCGCAATTGCCGAACTGATTAAAACAACATGGTCATCATCTTCCTTAATATGCCGTCCTTCTACCAACTGGAACGCTTTTCGGGTAAAGAAATTAAAATACTCTGAATTTGTGACAGATGGAAGCCTGCTGTCATCGATTTCTGCACCAAAACTAATCCCAGATATGAAATCAAAGTCTTTTGCATAAACATCCCCGTCACCTATGCCGTTATATGCTTTCACCCCGTCTATTGACATAATCTTTTGAATATCCCTGTCAGTAATGGGAGTTCCAACATATTCAACCAACATTCCACCTGCCGCCTGCTGATACTGCCAGTTTTTTCTGTTGTTTTCATCCAATTCAAGGCGAATGCTCCCGCCTACGGACTGGCGCAGACTTAGGGCAGAATCGTCTGCCGCTTTGTATATGGATAGTCCATTCAGAATAAAGGTGGATATTGTAACCAACACCAAAAACAGGATAAGGGTTTTTGTCTTTTTCCGCATCGTATATAAAAATGCTCTCTTTAATGTACTCATGGCTTTTATCCTCCTGTCAGCTCATTTTTGACAAAATATCTTTTGGTTTCATTCGGGCAACTGGCAAAGCAGCCGTAACCACTGCAAACACGATAATAAGTGTCTCTAAAAGGAATTGCAAAGCTGTCGTTTTTAGGGAAATTGGCATTGCAATTACAGTTCCCATATTTTTTAGGGCAGCTTCTGCTTGCCCTACAATGAACCGTCCCAACATGGGTGAAGCAAGAAACACCAGAACAGCAATCATAAGGATTTCACAAATAAGCTGTAGCATAATCTGGGGAGCGGATTCGCCAACGGACAGAAATATACCTGCTTCATGTATCCGGTTCTTTATCCGCATTGCAAGTACAAGGGCTACTACGGTAAAACCAACTCCTGCAATTACAGTAATCAGTATTTCCGTAAGCCGTTCCATTGTCTGAATCTGATATGCGACTGCCTTGTATTCGGATTCATTGATGCGGATAAAGTAATCCTCCCACTGGATGGATTCTATCTGCTGTACCTGCTCCACAATGTGATTCAATTCCTTTGGGTCTGTCACATAAAAAAATATGTTCCCAGAATATCCGAATGGTTTTTGCCCAGACAATTTCCAGTAAACATCGTGGGTTGTGAAAATGGTGTCATTATCATATTCCATCTTCCCGTCGCTGGAATACAGACCTACAATCAAGACCTTGGTTTGCTCCCTGCTGTCATCGGAAGCAGATTCCAAAACAAGCTCACTGCCAACTTGCAAATTGTTCTCCGCTGCCAGTTTATCGCTGATAAGTGCTGCATCTCTGTCATCTTCCGTAATATGTCTGCCCTCTGTTAATTCCAGTATTCCGTTCATAAAGTCCGTCTGGTAGGCAGTTTCCGTATTAGCGGAAAGACTGCCGCTTGGCATTCCAGAAAGATAGTCTATCCCCTCGGCAGTGACAGAAGTGTACTGTTCGGCATTGTAAATCTTTATGCCCTCTATATTTCTTATCTGTTCCACTGTATTAAGGGAAATAGGGATTTTTTCAGCGGTATATCCTGCTTCGTTGTCACGAAAGTCCAGATTGTTGATGTTCCCGCTCATGGTAAAGGACGCACCTATTGTTGTCCGCAGGTTCTCCGCTGCCTTTGCCGTCCCGTCTCGGATGGAAACTCCCACCATGACCGACACGGTTATTAAAAGCAACAATAGAAAAAGCATCAAACTCTTTCCCTTTTTTCTAATGACATAAAGTAATGCTCGTTTGTAGACGTTCAAAACAGTTCCTCCTTTCGCTTGATACCCATAGATTCTATCCCTCTCATGTGATTGGGGTATCATTTTTATATGAATGGCGTATGAAATTGCAGAAAAAAAGCTGCCTGCTTTCTGTGCAGGCAACTTTCAAGCTATCTAAAATTCTATTGTGAAACGCATTCCGCTATTATCCTCTATGGCTGCAAACGTGTAAGGAATCTGCAAGGTTTTTAGGATTGTGTCAACAATATATAAGCCCAATCCGTTACCGCCCGTATCTGGGCTGCGTCCGTACTCTGGACGGTAGAACGGTTCAAAGAGGTGGGTTAGGTATTTCTGGGGAATCGGGACACATTCGTTTTCCAGAATCAGTTTTTGATTTGCTATATAAATTCTTATACTGCCTCCCTTGGGGGTATAGGATACGGCGTTCGCCAATAGGTTAGAGATTACTTTTTTTATCATGGGGAGAGGATAACATATCGAAAGCTTTTCGTAAGTATCTGTCTCTATGCAAATCCCTTTCGACTTGGCAATAATCGCATAGGCCGGAAGCACCTGCGGAATCAGTTCGGATAAGTCAATTTCTTCATCCTCTCCGTTCTGTGGCTTTTCAAACTTTGACACGTCCAGAATTTCCCGAATCATTGCCGATAGTTGTTCCATCAGAATTTTGCACTTTGGCAGGTACACGCTATGGTCTTTGTATTTCCCCACATTCAAAATCATATTTTCCAACATGACGTTTACGGCAGTAACGGGGGTTTTTAATTCATGGGAAGCTGAACGAAGCAGGTTTGTTTTTTGTACTTCCATTTCTCCTACCTTGTGGATTTCCTGCTCCAAGTCATGAATTGTCTTTAGCAGATTATCATATAGGCTGTTTACATTATCTGCTAATATTTCAATTTCATCATGGGTATGGATTTCACAATGGATATCCGATGTCAATTCCTGCATCTGCTTTGTTGCACTTGAAATTTGCTTGATTGGCTTCGTGAGCATATGGGAATATACCAAGGCGGACAGTATGGAAATAAGCGTACATAAAAAGGCAGTAATGGGTAAAATAACAATGACTGTACTGACCGCATCCTCAATCTGCTGTCTTGATACAGTGGCTTTTACATATCCGTTTTCATTCGGCAGGATTCTTTCTACATAAAAGAAATCTGTACCGCCTTGAGGATTTTGGGACAGTGATATTTTTATCTTTCCGTCTGATTTTTCTGCAATGACATTTACATCTTCCGTAGCTCCAGAGGGATTCAAACGCTCTGTTTCACTTGCATTCAGTAAATTCGTTTCATAAGCATAGCCGTCATAGCTGACCGAAATATCGGCATACCATTTCCCCGCAAATTCAGTCACTAATGGAAGCCTTTCAGAATCTGGAGTATCAGCCATATCTTCACACAATTTTGCAACATCATTTTCCAATTCGTTCCGTTGGCGAAAATTATATACTGTTGGAAGTAATATATAAATCAGCAAATGGGAGACTGCCACAATTACGATCATCAGACTAAATGTATATAAGAAGGTTTTTGGAAAAAGTTTCAGCTTTCTCATACGTCCACCTCCAATTTATATCCAATTCCTTTCACCGTGGCAATACAGTTGAGTTCCAGCTTTTTTCGCAGATTTCTGATATAACTGTCAACAATACGGTCTATCACATAAGTATCGTCTCCCCAGACCGCATTTAATATCTGTGACCGTGACAGCACCAATCCCTTATGGTCAAGCAACAGCTTTAGCAATTCGATTTCTTTGGGGGTTATGTTGATTTTTCCGTTCTGATTGCAGGCGGAGTATCCAGAAAAGTCCACGGTCAACTCGCCATACTTCCAGATATTCAGCTCATCTTTTACGCCTGCCCGACGCAGCAGGGCAGTAATGCGCTTTCCAAGCACCACCATAGAAAACGGTTTTGTCATATAATCGTCTGCCAGACAATCAAAGCTCGATACCTGCGTATATTCGTCCTCTAATGCCGTAAGCATGATGACTGGTATCTGGCTTGTCTTTCGTACAGCATTTAATACCGCAAGTCCCGACATTGTGGGCAGCATAATATCAAGGACAATTAAATCTATATTGTTCTGTGAAAAAATCTCCAAAGCATCTGTTCCATCATACGCTGATACAATTTCGTGACCTGACTCTTGCAGATATTCAGAAAGAGCTTCACTTGTATCAACATTATCTTCTACAATCAATATCTTTGCCACAAATACCACCTCCAACTTTATCTTAGCATCTCCATGTGTATGGAGTATGAATTTTTTGCATTTTTCGGGAATCCGATTTAAGCTCCTGCGCCTATTATAATTAATCTTATTTCAGCAATCAGCTGACCAAATATGAGCTTTCATCCCTTGTTTGCAGAAATAAAATCTCCTTTACAATGAGCGAAGCCGCAGGAACCTTTGACTTTATGGCATTGGGGCAGGCAATTATGGATGCCCGTGAGAGACGGCGGATTACCAGAGAGGAATTAGCCGAGGAGCTTTTGGCGGGGGGCAACCCGCCTCGGTGGTATAGGTGATGTCGATTTCATTGTATTCAGCAATCTTGCGAAACTCTAAACTTGACGCTGATATTGCCGTTTTCGTAAACCTTGATATGGTCTACCAGCTCAATCCGGCCGTGTTCTCATACGAAAGATCCATCCTTTTTACACTATTTATACGATCATATCGTTCTTACTCCAAATTTGTAGTTACACTCCGCTGCTAATGGCATAGCTAATACATCTGCGCCTGTAACTGATAAAAATCATAAAATTTTCCTTCCTTTCCCAAAAGTTCCTGGCAGCTTCCCTGCTCTACGATACGGCCATTCTCAAAATACAATATCCGGCTGCTGAAACGGACGCCGGCCAGCCGATGGGTGATAAACACGCAGGACTTCTCCCCCGCCAGCCCGCCAATCTGCCGGTAAAGCTCTCTTTCGGCAATGGGATCCAGCGCTGCCGTGGGCTCGTCCAGCACCAAACAGGCGCTGTCCTTCAGCAGAGCTCTTGCAATGGCAAGTTTCTGACTCTCCCCACCCGAAAGATCCACCCCGCTTTTCTCATAGCCCTTTCCCACATACTGCTCTATGCCATCCGGCAGACTTTTGATTTTCCGCTCCAGGCCCAGCTCTGCCAAAAGCGCTTCTGCTTCCGCCTTGTGATACTTCTTGTCAAACACAAGATTCTCCCTTATGGTATAGGCAAACAATCGATAATCCTGAAACACCGGCGCAAAAATCCTTCTGTATTCTTCATCTGAATATCGGTCTATCGTTATGCCGTTTAGCAAAATTTCACCTCTGGTCGGCCTGTACAGCCCCAGAAGCAGCTTTACAAACGTTGTCTTACCGGAACCGTTTTCCCCGACGATGGTCATAATCTCCCCCTTGTTAAGGGTCACATTCACAGCCTCCAGCGAATACTTTTCCGCCCCGGGATAACGAAACCAGACGTCCTTAAACTCTATGCACAACATTTCGCCCGACAGCCCTGTATTTTTGTCAAACCGTTCAGGCAGACTGCGAAACCGTTCCAGATAGTCCAGAAAAACAACATTCTTTATGATCTGGTTCCAGCCTGACGAAATCTTTTTTACCGCTCCCATAAATATTCCAATAGACGCAACGGTCAAAGAAAAATAACCTATCTCTATTCCGCCCTGAAAGAAACGATAAATCAACACTACATACAGACAAACGGTCTGCAGCATCTGCAGAGCTGCCTGCAGCGACAGCATTCGCCCACAGTAATACTCCTGGGACTTTTCTTTATCCATTTTCTGTTTCTGATAAAGTCCAAGCCTGTCCAGGAAAAAGGACTTTGGATAATACAGGCGGACATCCTTTGCGCAGGAAGCATCCCCCATACACCAGCGCGTATAGCTGATGCTCCGATGTAACGGCACTGCTTCCAGCTCGCATTTTCTCCGCCTAATGCTCATTCGGTAGTCCAAAAGGCAGTACAATGTTATAAACACTGTCACAATACCCAGCAAAACGGAGCCCAGATGTAATATAATTCCTGCACAGCCCAGAATCTGCAGCGCTCCACCAAACACGGAAAAAGTCTGCTCCAGAATGGCTCCCGGCGACATATTTGCTTTCCAGGCATTGGCATATAAATCAGCCACCTCCGAGCTCTCCGTTGCAGGATATTCCATTTTCATGGCCTTTATACTGTTTTTCACGGTAAAGACGTCCTGCATGCGCATATATCTGTAAGAACACTGCCACTCAAGCCAGGCTTCCAATGCCCTGAGCAGCAGATTGCCGAATAACAGCAGGGAAAGAATCAGGATAATGGAATCCATCCGTCCTCCTCCCGCCAAGGCACTGATCAGAAGGCTTACACAGAGAGAGGTGTACAGGGGCGAAGCCGACACGACCAATGCCTGCAGCAGCAAAAGGAAAGGATATATTTTGTCCGCATCCCATACCATCCGAAAAGCTTTTTCAATACCTGACAGCTGCTTTTTCATACCGCGTCCCCTCCCTTGTACATTTCAGCCTGCGCCTGATACATTTGATAATACAGCTGTCTGTTCTCCATCAGCCTGGCATGTGTCCCCTGCTCGGCTATTCGGCCGTCCTCCATCACCAGAATCCTATCGGAAAAATGACAGCTGGACATTCGGTGGGATATGTACAAAATGGTCTTTTCTTTATGGTTTCTGTGAATCTGCTCATAGATTTCCAGTTCCGAACGCGGATCAAGGGCTGCGGTGGGCTCATCCAGAACCATGACCTTCGTATCCCTGTGCAGCATTCTGGCGATAGCCAGTTTTTGCTTTTCGCCGCCTGACAAATCCACCCCATCCGCATGATAATAGCGGAACAATGGGGTATCCAATCTTTTCGGCAACTTCTGGACTGTGTTCTCCACGCCTGCCTTTCGCAGCGCCTCCCATACCTTTTCATCATTCTGCCCTGCAACCGTTATATTTTCTCTGATGTCTAACGCAAAAATATAATAATCCTGAAACACCGCGCTCACCTGCTGCCTGTACTTTTCCAGGGGGATTGTCCAAATATCCACACCGTCCAGAAATATCCTGCCCTCATCCGGCTGATACAGCCGCAAAAGCAGCTTAATCAGCGTTGACTTACCGGAGCCGTTGCGGCCCACTATGGAAATACTGCTCTTTAAGGGAATCTCTACGGATACCCTGTCCAGGGCCTTCGTTTTCATCCCCGGATAGGTAAAGGAAACCTCCTGAAAACAGATCGTATGCTCCGGCACATGTCCTGAAGTCCCGGTGAATTCCAAAGCTTCCATCTCTTCCTCCATCTCCATGGCCTTTTTGAAATCAATGAAATACTCTCCGTATAAATTGAAGTTAAGAAAAGATCGAACCATGGAAACCAATGTCTGGGAAAGATTGTTCAATGCCGCCGCATATCCGGTAAAGCCTCCCAGAGTCAGGCTTCCCTGAAGCACCCGCGCCACCAGACACCCATAGGCTGCCGCCAACTGCATCAGTTCTCCAAGAATCCCCAGCATATGCGAGAAATAAAATGCCGGTTTCGCCTGGTTTCTGGCACTATAGAAATGTTCTTTATTCCGCCGGAACTGACTTAACAAAAATTCCTGCAGCCCATAGAGGCGGATCTCCTTGGCAAACCCGAAATCTATCATAACATTTGTAACATACTGATTCTTGTTTCGATAAGGGGTAGTCTTTACGCGTTCTTCATAATTTGCACGTTTTTCCCGGCTGCCCCCTGCCACATGAAGAATCAAAGCCGCCATGATCAGCATCGCCGGTACAATGCCCAGCCACAGCAGGGAGACTGCAAGCACTACGGCCCTTACTGCATCGGAAACAAGGCTGACTGCTTCCGTCCCGATGGCGTCCACACCCCTGTCTCCGCCCAGAGATCTGACAGCATAGCTGATGTTCCCGCTGACGGCATTCTCCGCCTTGACAAAAAGCTCTTTTACTTCAACGCTTTCCATCTTTTCCAGAGAAATGTGCTGCAACTTTTCGGATATCTTATAATTCAAAAAATCCTTGAAACCACTCTGCAGCAAAATCTGTTTCCGCTGAATCCAGGTATTCAGCAAAGCCAGAATAAAGGTGCTGGCTGCCAGCCCCAAAACCGGTAGCAGAGCTTCCTCAAAGTTTGCGCCCACCAGCAGAGAATCTACGATCCACGCAGGAAAAATGATTGCCGGAAGAGGCAGCAGAATTGATACAATGACACTACACAGCAGGAGCATAAGATAGGCTGGATTCCATGATCAGGAAAGCCTGAACAAATAAATGATTGATTCTAATGTGTGCTTTTTCACTTTTCAACTCCCTACAAACAAATGAATTTCAATTAATTCACAGATAAATCATAAATGTCCATAATGAAAGTCCAAATACTCTTTTATATTATGCATTACTTGATCAATAGGAATATTTTGAGGACATCGATTTGCGCATTTGCCGCATTCAATACATTTTCGAATGTCATTTTTTCCAGCAGTTAATCGCTTGTATTTTAGTTTATTTATAAACTGATTATCTGTTGCAATGATTGAGTTAAAAGCATCAAATACCTGAGGTATGTTTAATCCCCTTACACAATCCATGCAATAGCCGCAACCAGTACATGCTACACCCTCTATTGAATTGTATAAATTACATATTTCTACAAATTGTTTTTTCTCAAAATCTGTAAGACAGTCCGCTTTAGCATTTTGAAAAATGCGAATATTGTCCTCTAACTGTATCAAATCACTCATTCCACTTAATACACTTGTTATGTATGGAGAATCATATAACCACCGAAAACACCACTCAATAACAGAATAATTTTTCCCCAACTTGAAGTATTTATCTCGGATTAATGCTGGTACATTATTCACTAGCCTTCCACCTCTGAGCGGCTCCATGATAAACAAGTCAACCCCTGTTTCATAAGCCAATTTAAGCCCTTCTACAGTTGCTTGTGAAAACATATCTGCTACATTCATTTGAACTTGGCACAAATCCCATATTCCATAGGATAGGATTTCACAAAAAACCTATATATTTAATTTTTCCTTCCTTTTTTAAAGATAACAAAAAATCTATTATAATATGGAATTAATTATCTTATCCAATTGTTCAGGCAGCAAAAGTGTTGGTGTACCTCGAAACTGCCCTATGCCCAAATCATTCCGCTTTTCTAAATTAGAAAAAATCTTTCTAGAATCTCCACCCTATGAAGATCCCTATATTCGCTTTCAGGTATCAATCCTCTCTGAGTAAGGCCTGCCTCTCAGAATCCTTTCATTTTCCGAAGCCATTAACTTTTCGTATATTTTCGTTATCTAACATTTCCAAATAACTGTCCAGCCTTGCATTCACATAACCTGCAAACAGTTTTTCCATTGCTCCAAGATTATGCTTTACATGGTATTCATCAAATGCATTGTAATACGAAATTCGGTCTGCAAATTTAATGTCAATTGGCGGATATCCGGCTTTCATCAATTCCAAATTTACAAGCAGCCTTCCGGTTCTGCCATTTCCGTCTATAAAAGGATGAATCCCCTCGAATTCAATATGCAACCGTGCAAGCCGGGGAATGATATGATCTGTACTGTTCCTATAAGTCTCCAACAACCGTTCCATCTTGGGCTGGATCAAATAGGGCTGAACCGGTTCATGCTTCGCACCCATAATCCTGACAGGAACTCTCCTGTAAACACCTCGGTCCTCCCGTTTATCCGCCAATACAATATAGTGTATCTGCTTGATGATACTCTCCGATAAAGGCATCTGTTCTTTTACTAAATCCCGAACAAAATCAAATGCCTCTTTATGCCCGACTGCTTCCATATGATCTTTTAACGGCTTTCTGTCAATCGTCAGACCACGCAAAACCATATCCGTTTCACGAAGGGTTAGGGTGTTTCCCTCAATTGCATTTGAATTATAAGTATACTCAATAATGAATTCCTCAGTCAAGCGTTCCAGCTCACCCTCAGTCAACGGGCGTCTGGTATCCTGTTCTCTTTTCTTCCTGTCTATGGCTGCCAGTAAACTTTCTGTCGCTTTAAAACGTCCATCCTGTGGTTTTTTCGCATCTGATGGGATCATCCAGCTGCGCCCTTCTCGTGTGGCTCCCGAAATTTTTCCTTCCGAGCAAAGTATACGCACTCGTCTGTCAGAAATCCCCCACTTTTCTGCTGCCTGCTTTACCGTTATATACATAAAGATCGCATCTCCCTTCCCTCAATAGTATATCTTATCTCCGGAATATTATCAAACAAAAAGGAATAATATTTTATTGTTTGAAAATGTCAATATTAAATGCGACACTTTTTTAAATTTTTTTCACCCGATTTTCTTAAGCTCTTCCTCGAAAAGTTCCCCGGCAGAATGATAGCCATGTATGCGGCGGGGATAGTTATTTATCCAGTTTTCCATTGCCTCTACCTCTGCGTCCGTCATTCCGTCAAAATTTGTCCCCTTTGGTACTTTGCGCCGTACCATTTTATTAGTAACCTCATTTGTGCCGCGCTCCCAGCTGCTATACGGGTGACAGTAATATAGCTGCGTCCGTTTCCCCTCTCCCAGTATAGAGCGTTCCAGCTCTTCACAATATGCAAACTCGCTGCCATTGTCTACGGTTATGCTTTTAAAGACTTGCTTAAACATACCGCCCCACTTTCTTTCCAATGCGTCTAAAGCATCTACTACCGCCTCTGCTGTCTTGTCCGGCAGTTTAAATATGATCTCGTCCCGCGTCTTTCTTTCCGTCAGTACCAGCAGAGTATTTTTAGATACTCCCCGCTTGCCTATTACACTATCCATTTCCCAGTGTCCGAACTCTTCCCGCTTGTCTACCTCTTCCGGGCGCTTTTCTATACTTGTGCCTGCTGCCGCCCGCGCCTGCTGCCTCTTTACTTTCTTATAGTCCCTCTTCTTATTTGCTTTTACTGGTAAATCCTTATTTGTAAGCTGTAGAAAGATACCTTTATCAATATAGCTGTAAAGCGTCGTTACGCAGATTGTTACGGAAAATTCCCCCTCTTTTCCCTGTGCCTTAAGCTCCCCCAGAACGGCAGCCGGACTATATCCCTTATTTACTATTTTATCCTCTATATAATTTGCTAACTTAATATCGTTGCCGATCTTAAGCACGCCGCCTTTGCTTTTCAGATTCTCCCTGTACTTATCGTCGGCAATGTCCGGGCTATATCGCTCTTCCTGTGTAAGATCAGAATTAAGCGCTGTATAAACTCCCCGCTTTATTTCCCGGTATATTGTGCTACGGTGTACATGCAGCATGTCTGCGATCTCCTTTTTACCATGTCCCGCCTTTAACAATGCCTCTAATTTTATCCGATCTGCCTTTGTCAGATGCTTACCCATTTTTCTTACCTCTCTTTTGTCCCATATACGACGAAAAGCCGCAAACTCTTTTACAAGTCTGCGGCTCACTATTTACGCCTCATTTACAGCATTTCTTACAAGCTGTATATTTCTTTTTTGCTTGGCTTAGTGGTATGCTCTTTGGGTTTTTCATTCCAGAACATGTAGGCTTACTATGGTACTTTTTGCTGCTACGGTCTATATATACGATTGTCTCGCCTGCTGGCTGCGCTGCGCGGCTTTTTTTCTCTTCTACAATAACGTCAAGCTCTATATTGCACCCAAACGTTTGTACCCCCCCCCCGGAAATTTCCAGTATTTCTGCGGTATACCGGGCTTGCGGGTATTTCCGTGCTAAATCCTTTGCCAGTTCTGCTGATAAATTCCCCAATACCTTATTACCCCACTTGATGCACGCGGCAGGCTCCCCATTGTATGTATATTTTTCTACAGTTATATCCTCGTCGCCCGTCATGGTTTTTAATATGTCCTGGCGGTTTTCTCCGTCCTCATTATCAAACGTCACGCCTACTATTTTTGTGCGTATAGTTTCCGCAATCCTGCTGTCAGATGCAGCGGCAGGCGTTCCCGTTGCCCTCGGCTCTTCCTGCCGCCCTGTTGCCTCTTTCGCTGGCTTACGTGCCAGCAGAAAGCATACGGCAGCAATTACTATGCAACCGATACCGCCCGTAATATTTCCAGACGGCAGCGCTATAACTCCACTTACTGCGAATAATGCAGCCACGACATATAAAATGATCTGTTTCTTTGCCATAAATAAGCCCTCTCTTTCGCCTTTTACTTTAATTCTAATATTTCATCAGCAGAGGCATTAAGCTCCCTGCAAATTTTCGCCAGTGCTATTGCGCTGGGTGTCCTCTCTCCATTTTCCCAGCGACTTATATCCTTTGGGTAAACTTGCAGGCGCTCTGCAAGTTCTTTCTGCGTCACGCCTGCCGCTTTTCTGGCTTTTTTGATATTTTCGCCTAAATTCATGCCCTGCCCCTCTCTTCTTTAGCTCTCATAATCAAAGCTGCCAGCATTTTTACTATTCCGATCACTATAAAAAAAATGCCTAATTTAAGAATCATGCCCTTTACTCGGCTCTGGGTTTATGCTATATTTTTAATAGGCGGTGGGCTTTCGCCCACCGTAGGCAACTAACCTAATAGCTTGTCTATTATGATAAGTGCCGTTCCTACGATCAAGTCTATCAGTGCATTTGCCGCCAGCGATTGCCATTTGATAGGCTTTTTCTTTTGTTTCTTCTTACCCATTTCCTGCCGTTTCCCCTTTCCAGTGCTTTACACTT
>ERZ808046.177-NODE-177-length-79030-cov-7.311641_pt1 | contig 79030 bp, 69 predicted proteins | sample MGYA00380196_ERZ808046 | MGnify/ENA primary metagenome ERZ808046 (study PRJEB31490, sample SAMN06133421) | mouse gut metagenome | isolation source: Z6_2 | host: mice | place: China: Chengdu | collected 2015-05 ... | reverse complement strand
GACTCTGTGCCTCCTGGAAGAAAAATTAAGGGTGGTGCTGGATACGCCCATAGGTAAAGATGCTATCCGTGATATTTAAAAAAAACGGAACTTAGACCTCACCTGAATGTCTATTGGTGCATACCCCCGAAAGAAAACGCCGCGTTTGTGGCACGCATGGAGGATATCCTGGATGTTTACGAGATGCCCTATGATCGCCGGTGTCCCGTCCTATGCATGGATGAAAAACCTAACCAGCTGCTTGGGGAAACAAAGGAGCCACTGCCCATGCGGCCAGGTGATACACAAAAGACAGATTCGGAATACGCCCGGAAAGGGACATGCAGCATCTTTGTGTTTACGGAGCCATTGGCAGGATGGCGGCACGTAACAGCTCGGAAACAGCGCCAGGCAACCGACTGGGCGGAAGAGATCCGCTATCTGTTGGACGAATGTTATCCAGGGCATGAAAAAGTAATCCTTGTCATGGATAACCTGAATATCCACGCGGAAGCATCTCTGTATAAGTAGTACAAACCGGAGGAAACACGACATCTGGCAAAACGCCTGGAAATCCACCATCCACCAGTACACGGGAGCTGGCTGAACGCGGCCTTACCGAAGCCGCTTTGCTTTGCAGAAATGTTCTTTTGTATATGTACAGGCAACTGTCTTTAGATGTTTTATGATTTATTTTATCATGATGTTTCCTGTACTACAAGCCGATTTTTCATTTTGGGTGGTTGAAGGAAGCTGACACAAACAAATAATCTATGTTTTTTTGATTATTGAGGTGATGGCATATCGCTAACGCTTAGACCTGTAAATTCCTCCCTTTATCCCCCATGCTAAAACGATCTGCAATAATACTGCAGATACTAGAAAGGGGATATATGCATTGTCAAATCTGCGGGATACCAGGTTATGGATTTTCCCATTGAGTAAAGTGTGGACAATGATGATAATCATGGAACTTTCTCCAGTCAACCGTAGTACTTCCTTCACGATAGGCAGTTCATCACAAATATAAACTGACAATTTATAAATCAGTAAAACTCCTGCCAGGGCCCCCAGAATAACAAGGCCATATTGCCCATAATTTCTCACTGCTATTTCCATGCTTCCACTATAAATCATAAATACCCATATGGGAGTTAAAATAAAATAGACCATATGGTTATTCTTCACTCTGGAAAGCAGATCGTGTTTTCTACTATAAATACCAATTTGATAAAATATCAAAACATAACACGCAAGATCTATGCTCCAGGGCAGCCAAAATCCTTTCTTTCCAAGCAGCATTCCGCCAATGGATAACATGATTATAATGATTATCTTATGATATTCACTTTCTATGTAATGATCCACAAGTAAATAAATAAACCGAACTACAAAAAGCATTAAGATAAAATATACAGGTCCCACGGATGGAACTTCGGAGAAAATTTTTTGGGGGAAAGATATGCCCAACAAATATTTAATCAGGAGCGCTTTTATATTTGAGGTATTTACTGGTTGATTATTTATAAGCACATCGCCAAGCACAAATATTACATATGGAATGAGAAAAGTATGCAGCATATGCGTGATAGTCTTCCGGATATTGAGATTTTTTCTATAGAAGTATCCTGAAAAGAACACAAAGGCAACCATGTGACAGGAATAAATAATACTTCTGAACATACTGTTGATTCTAAAATATCCAACAAGCATGGAGATAATAAAAATTCCTTTTGCAACATCAATGGCGGCATCTCTCTCCTTATAGATGGTCAGATCCTTTTTCTGAGATTTTTCTTTAAATTTTTCATTAACTGGTAAAAACAAGATCCTGATTGCTTCTGTCACAAGAGCAGCAGATACCGCAAAGAGCACTTCCAGAAAAATAAACAACCATATTCTGTTGTTTTCCATAAGACCAGTCTTATCTAAAATCTTATCAAAATACTTCGGCATGGTTTCTAAAGCATACAAGTGGGTACACAGTATAGTCAAAGAGATCTTTCCTGTATATTCAAATACCCCCCCCCCACTCAGTTTTTGATAACAAATAAATCAACAGGCAGCCTGCCAGTCCAATGGGAATAGAAATAAAAAGATCTGCAATATCTGCTGTTACAAATCCAACATTACAGTAACCATTAAAGATGCCAAACAATAATATTATTTGTGCAGCGAGATAATGATACCATTTTATATATTCCAACAGTTTCATCTTTTTTATTTCATATCCAAGCCAGAGAAAAAAGCTGGCCATCATACCAGACTGTATGCTAAATGGAAGCCAGATAAATTTTGCCAATAGATATCCCGTAAGCGCAATCGCACCACTATACATCCCCAGATATTTATCGTCTGCGACAAATTTAAGGAGAATCTGAAATATCATAATTGCAAAAAACATGGCCGGAAGAAACCAGATCGCACCGATTCGTGTTCCCAAATCAATCGTTCCAAAAGTTTTGTAAGTGCCGGAAGCAAAAAAACTTCTCAATAAATCCTGCCCTATTATGCGCGTGATTGTCTCAATGGAACCATCACAATTCAAATAGTAACTATTAAAGATATCTGTAATAATAATTGCAAAACAGGTGTAAAAATAGGGGCACATTAACCGGTTAAATTTCTGATTCACAAATTCTCTTGTTAGTTCCTTTTTCTTTATGGTATACCCGCTTAACAGGAAGAACATAACCAGATGAATGCCGTAGACAAATTTAAAATTCCATAGTCCTTCCAGATTTGTGCTTACGTGGCCGATAATTACTAAAAAGATTGCGATACCTTTGGCGTTGTCAATCCATTTTTCTCTCATGCTTTTCCCTCAATCACTAAATATCAGTGTGTCAACACATCTTCAAAAAACTGAAATTTATATCCGTTTTCCGCTGCATACTTACATATTTTTTCGATATTTTCTCTGACTTCCACACTTAATGCCCATTCATGAGAAAATATTTCTAAATAGTTAAGTTGGTTGTTCCATGCGTCGGTAGAAAGCTCTTTTAATTTCTGGTTAACATCTGTTATATACTCGACTCTCAAATCTGTAGAAATAAAATAACAATTTTCTTTTTTTAGCACATCATGACAATAAATATAATTATTATCTTCCGTTTCTAAATAATAGCTTTTGCGCTTGTCGTCAGCTGTCAAAAACCCTATCACCGGTTCGTGTGCTGTTCTTATTAATTCATTCATCCCATCATATGACCCTTTAAAACTTTGTAACCTTATAACGTTATCAATAGCCTGTGTACTTACAATCCGTTCTAGCTCTGTTATCGTTTTATTATAGTCATCTATAATAATTCCTTCTTCATAAGAGGTATCAGCATTTATTGTATGGAATCCAAATCGTAACCAATCACTGTTATTTGCAAATTCTGTTCTGTATTTATCAGTACACTGGCTTAAATTAAATTTTTCCTTTTCGTAATATACATAACATGAAATAACCACCCCATATTTATCATGTACATTCTTCATCCATGCAAATGTTGAATTTTCAAATAAAGAATCATATTCATTTTCGCTTATATCTTCAAAACACTGGATTACATCATCAAATGAAAGATGAAATATTTTATCGTCTACCAGCTGCTCTTCAATATAATTTTGTACTCTGGGAAGGCTTTTGTTGTCAGGATCTATATCTGTATTACTTTCTTTTTTGCCAAGGAATACAATTAGCAGTGTTAATAAAAGCATTCCACATTTTACATATTTATTACAAAATTTTTTTAGTCTTTCTGGAATTAGTTTGTTTTCTAAAAACTTAAATTCTCTAGTAAATGAAAGAGCCATCATAGGGAGTAAGATAGACAATACACCAACAATAATCGTTTTAAATATAAACAATATTGTATTACTGCTTGGAATCCTATGGCACAATATGTAAATGAATCCCGTTGTACCAATCGATAACATAAAATACAAAAATATTTTTTTTAAATAATTTTTATAAGAAACGTGATATGCGTATTTGCTTATTACGAAAAATCTTGAAAACAAGTATATCAATGAAGTTATAAATGTTCCAATGAGAACGCCATCAATACCTAAATATCGTACAAAAATAACTGATATTATAATATTCAGTATTGCGGATATAATAATTATTGGCCGATCATATTTAAATAATTTATAGATAACAAATACTTGTGAAGGCAACTGTATTAGTATCGTAAGCATAAGGTTTATGCCTAACCAAACAACCGTTGAAAAGGAAAGTATTAGCGATTGTCCAAAAAAAAGAGTTACAAAAGGCTGAGCTAACAAAATAAAGCATATCATACAGAAATTTCCAATGCAGTAATTGACACAAAAATAGTTATCAGTCATCTGTTTCTGTTCGATCGTACTTTTTCCAGAATATATATAATTACCAAAGGTAGCTTGTAATGACGAAAGAATTTGATTGATGATTGCAATAAGTTGCGTGGTTATCATAGTATAGTTGGAAAGATAACCTGTTAAGAGTGACCCTCTAAATATGGATATGATTATATTATCAGTGCCGTAAAATATTGTAGCTCCTATTCTGGATATGAATAAGTCTTTTACATATAGTATAATCTGAGATTTGTATTCTGAAAGGAGCTTTTTATTTTTTTGATGAGTTACTTGCCTATATTTTTTATTACAGTATATTGATAATACAATATTAGATATTATATTTTTAGCAATTCCTAAGACTAAAAATACAATATAATTAGGAAATGTCAAAAGAATAATAACCTGCAGCATTGAAATAGTAAAATACATAATCATATCTATAAAATTTGTTATGTATGATTTTTGATCTGCAACAAGTAATGTTCTATTATAAGCAAGAAAGTATGTTGACACAGTACCCATAAGATTGATTAAAAATAGTATCCTTAAATAACCAATACTACATGTGGCATCTGGAACCAATATTCCGATTGGAATAGAAATAATCAACCCAATAACAAGTATGATTATTCCTATAATATTATATATTTTTTTATAAAGAAACATAAGTGCAGATATTTTTTGATTGTCCCCATTAGTTAATGGCTGGAATAAAAAGCTTGTTATTGCCACTCCTATGCCAAGGTCCGCCAAATTGAGCATCTGCAATATATTTGAGAATACAGAATTGTACCCTAAGTAAGCTACGCCTAAGGAGTTAATAAAAATTTTCCGGATTAAAAACCCTAATATCACTTGCATGCTTTGATTGGTTAACGCAATAAGTGAATTTAAGTAAATTATTTTGGTCCTATTCTTCAACATAATTTATTTTTTTCCTAGTTTGTTCAATAATCTAATCCATTTCTCTTTTATCTTCATATTTCTGTTTCTTTTTATACAATTCTTTTTTTCGTAATCAGAATAGATTCTTTTTTGGTCATAAGCTTTTGTTGAGAAAAAATTGTAACATTCTTTAGATAACCAATGATTTCCTTCTAAAGTAATTCGGTCCCTTTCTTGGCAATAGGTAGGTGTATTCAATTCCGGGATGTTGCCAAATGCCAAAAAAGCATGTCCATTAAAGCAATGTGGCATACAACATTTTCCTATGGCTCTGAAATGAAATTCATTATTATCTGTTATATTTCCTAAAATACATCCGTTATAACATTGTCTATATTCACCCGTTTTCAGATCCAGCTCCAGACTCCAGTCACCTGCATAACAAAATTCATTCCTTCTTCTGTTGAAGATTGCAAATTTAAAATCAAATAAAGGACTGTTAAATTGTCCCCAAATTTTTTTGTACTCCAATCTATTTAATTTGGTAAGTAATTTAATGTCTGTTGTAGATTCATTTCTGGCAACTGTTACATGAGGTAATGCTCCAAATTTTTCTAATGAGAATCGTTTGATCTCATCAATATATGGTATTAACTCATCATGGGGTGTGACTTCTATGGTATAAGAAATCCCGGCATTTTTGATACCATTGACATTATTTACAAACAATTCCAGCATTTTTTTTTGCTTCAGTTCAAGATAATGAAATGAGAATTTAAGAAATAAATGATTTTTCTGTTTTGAATTCAGTCTGTCAATTAAGTCCTTAATCCTTTTAGTAATAGTTCCGTTGGTAATTATATCTACAAAATGCCCATTTGCAGTTAATCCATCAACAAGATCAAGTAGTTCTGGATGCAACATGGTTTCACCATTACCACATAAATTAAAATAACAAGTACCTCCGAGTGCTTCTTTTGTTAGTTTAGATGCGATCTCTTTCGGAGGTAAAATAAATTTGTATGTTTTGTTATTATTAATTTCCAGCTGCCCTATATAACAATATGTACATTTAAAATTACATGCATGTATTGGCACATGACATGTTATGAAACGCTTAATTCCATCTGACATTTAAAGGTCACCTCTTAAATATGAAAAGTTATGATTGCTTTCTATATTAAATTTCGTTATTGTTTATAGTCATTTTATATATCTAGTTTTTCAGTTAACTCTTTAAAGTATGGTAATATATCTAATCTTTTTAATGTTTGGTTTTCTTGCTCTGACAAAAATTCAACAATTTTATCCATATTTAATTGATCTACAAATCGAATATTATGTATTTCTTTTATCCAGTTATAAGTTCCATTTATTTTCCAGTCCAAGGCATTTGTTACAATACATGGTGTACATGTCAGCGCAGACATTATCATAGCATGCAATCGATTGGTAATGACAACTTCTGAAGAAGAAAATTCTTTTAATGCAGATAGTACTTCATATTTTCTGCTTTCTTTAGGAATGTCTCTTGTAACTGTAGTGTCATAAATTCTACAATTATTAAAGTGGTCAAATAGTTCATAGATCAAAGAATCTGTATAATTTCCTGTCATTTCCAAGTCATGTCTTAAGCATAACATTATCCCGCTGCGTTTATGACTGTTTTTGGTCAGATCTGACTCGGCCAGAAAAAATGCCATATCGGGGCTAAGAAGAATTTTATTATTTCTAAAATGTTTCTTAAGATAATCGTAAGAAAAATTCTCTCTGGCTATAATAGTTAGATTTCTACATTTTCTATATATTTTTTGACTCTTTTTAAGTTGTCGGGTACCCGGTTTATCATCAGTAAATGTGGCAGTTACCGGCATAGAAATGATTTTATGATTCTTAAATACTCTGAGGATTGCCCTACGGTATTTTTCGATATACAAATATAAATTTCCCATATTGCCGCCGCCTTGCAGCACTATTATGTCATCATTTGAAATAACTCGTTTAATAGCTGAAAAAGATTTATATGTCTGCTTTAAATCAATTTGAATTATTTCATATTCTGGAAAATATTTGGATAGATAGTAAAGGGTCCCTACAGCTATAGCCTGATCCCCTAAATTTCCATAAGTAGGCATTAACATAAAAAATATTTTTCTTTTATATTTTAAATGCAAATACATTTTCGCATTTACAGTTCCAATTATTATTTCTATCATTGGACGTAATTGTAGATCATCCATGGTCCTTACCAAAAAGTCTTTTAACATAATTACCTCAAAACTACATGTTTGATTTTTCTGATAGACATAATCGCATAATCTATAATTCCAGCAATTTGTGGTTTTTTATAATATGCTTTAAACAAAATATTGGCAAACAGAGTGTTTCTTTTGATATTTTGACAATATACAGGATTTGTATCGTATTTTGAAAGACGAATACGACAGGACTCCATAATTTCCTTTTTGAATTGTGGTGAAAACGGATACTGTAAATATAACATTACGTACGAGTACCATGCATATTCGAGATATTCTTTATAGATATCATACACTTCCTTTTTCTTCATGTAGTTTTCTATTAATTCAAGTGTTTTCACTTGTTGTAAAATTCCAGGATTTTCTTTTCGTGTAACACTTGAAAAATTAAATCTGTAGTAATAATTTACTTGATTGACATATTTCACTTTGGGATTACACAATCCAAAACATACATTCGAAAAAAGATCTTCTCCGGTTGTAATATGTGGATACTCTAAATATCCCGCATCTATTATAAACTGTCTTCTGTAAAGTTTAGGGAACATAAAATGAAGCATATTATCTGATAATATGTTTTTTATAAATTCCTCTCCAGTATAGGTACCATATAAACACTTGCTTTTAGCAACCTTAAACCTGCTCTGCGAATCTTCGTTCCATTGATCTGAAAATAATATGTCTATTTTTTCATTTTTTATATCAAGTTCATTAACCATTGAGCTGATCATATCCGGATTAATATAGTCATCGCCATCTATAAACATGATATATTCGCCCTTGGCACGTTCAACACCATATGCTCGAGCAGAAATGATTCCACCGTTTTCCTTGGTATAACTCCTTACATCTTTAAATTTTTGTGCAATTTCTAATGTATGATCAGTTGACCCATCGTCAACAAAGATCACTTCATAGCTTGGATAATCCTGATCAAAAATACTTTTAAGGCATTGGAACACAAACTGCTCAATATTATATCCGATTACAGTACAACTGACTTTAGGTTCTTTATTCATAATTTTAATCTATTAGCAGCTCCTATATATTGAATGTTAGTGGTAAAGTACCATGCCAGCCCAGATATGCATATCCCAAAAAGAGGCAAGAAAAATTAATTGTCCAGAAGACTATATTATTTGAATAAGTTTTATTTTTATGAGGCCTATTATAAATAGTAGGAAAAATCAAAACCAGAAAAAAGTCCAACTGCCAAGTTAGTCTATAGCCATATACAGAATTAAATAATATAACAAATGATAAATATGTCAGTAAGCTTAAAAAGCCTAATGTACACAAAAAATTTTTGAAATTGATAGGATCCTTTTTTTTGATAAAAATATATATTCCTATTAGCCCAAATACCACATGTGTTATGATCTCACCATATGCCTGTATTGTTAAACTACGATAAGTTTTCACATCTGAACTGAAAAAGGCAACTATTATGTTTTTATATTTATCAATCAATTGACTGTCCATTAACTGTACTATTAAATCTGAACTGTTTATAATAACAGCCCCCAGTAAAAATAACATTCCTAATAGCACAACAGATTTTGATTTTTTATTATTTTCTTGTATTAGGTAATAAATGATTAAAATTATAGGCAACAGAATTATACTGGTACGGTGAAAGCATATACTCATGGCTGAAAAAATAAAAGACCAAAATTTCCTCCTTACTTTAAATAGCACAACTGCTAATAACAACCATGCTGCAGCTATGCTTTGTCTCATAATATTAAATGTTGATATATAAAAAATAAAAAGAAATGTGGCCATTATTGCTGTAGGAGAAATTCTTTTCCTTAATATTATTGCAACAGAAAATATTGGAAGTATTATCATAAATTCTGTTATAAATAAAAAAAACTTAATATCATTGATTAATCTTGTAGCTATAAAAGCCATTACAACATATCCCGTTTCCACTCGCTCAAGCCCATAGTTGCTTGTTTTAGTCAAACATGATATGATATCAGTACTCTCTAATGCAATAGAATAAATATTATAAGCATACGTTTTAATGTCTACACCCACATTCAAACCTCTGTATCCAGCAAAAAAAGAGGGAATGATAATGGACAATGCTCCACAGAATATTGCTAACGACTTTTTTTTCTCAATATATTTCTCTGATAAATTACAAAATAATAGAGTCGGTACAAACATTAACAGATATATTGATGTTGTTATTATTGTATTCATAGATCGTATTCCTTATAGGATTTAATTTCGTTTTAATACCAAACGATTATAAATTATTTTCATTCCAACCCGGAATATACTTGTCGTGTTTACCTATTGTTTCTGTGTCTGCATCTCTTATTGCATTGTCATATAGTGTAGTTTTATTAACATTTGTTTTAATTAGTTTTCTTACCATATTTTTTGACTTTTGTTTATATTTTTCGTATAAATAATATCTATTTGGTAAATGTTTTTTATACATAACCAATTTATTTCGAACAGCATAATATGTAGACCATTTAAAAAAATCATATCTCACACCTACGTCGTGGTGGATAACTACAGATGGTAAACAATAAATTTCACCAACCTTTCCCAAACGCCAACTATGTTCCGTATCATCATAGCAAATAAAAAAATCTTTTTCTGTGAGTCCCACATCGAAAAGAACATCTTTTTTCAGGGCAGTTCCCACATAAGAAAATTCATCTATTTTAAAATATTCTTTTTTGTATAGTTTTTCTTTTGCGGGTCTTTTCTTTACTGAAAATAGATTTTTTTTGATAAAGCGTCTATGATCTATATCTATATCTTCGCCGTTCATGACTTTTCCACACACGGCAACAGGATTTTTTCCATCCTTATAAAGTTTATCAATACCATTTTGAAGTTTTTCAATTACATCTTCATTGGGGATAGCATCATCATCTGATACCCATATCCAATCGACAGGCAATAATTTCGTGCTATCCAATCCTACATAAAATCCCCCGCTGCCCCCTAGATTTTCAGTGTTTTTTATAATGATTTTTGTACTACCTGTCATTCGTCTTTTCCATTTGCTAAGAACTTCAGATGTTTTATCTGTACTTGCATTATCAACAACTATGATATATTTAGGGATAATTGTTTGTTTGTCAAAGTTTTCAAGAGCTTTTTCCAGCAGTAGATGTCTATTGTATGTTACAATCACAACTGCAAAATCCATTGATATCCTCCCTGGTGAGATTGGTTTATATTTGTTTGCGAAAATGACTTAGCCAACCTTGAAACGAATATTTTTTTTGAAGTTGTTCATTATTGGAAGCATCATATTCAGAATCTATAAAGTTCCTCAAATCACCAATACTATCATAACCCAAAATAAATATATTTTGAGGGTTATATAAATCGTAATGTATTATATTTTGCATATTAGTTATCAGTTTTTTCCTTAAAAAAAGTGCTTCTACAGGGCGTAATGTTAATCCGGTTTGTTCCTCGATAACTAAATCAATAATTGCTTTTGAACCACTTATATAATTTAAAACTTCTTTATAGTTTAAGGATGGCTGGTATGGAATTTCTGATTTATTAGAAGCGTTTTTATATTGGACTAAATTAAAAAAATATGAAATATTTTGTTCGTCAAATATCTTTTTTAAATCAGATAAAAGTTTTCCTCGATTTTTATCTACACCTATATAAAATACGTCTCTGTTATACTTTGTAAAGTTTAATACAGGCTTGTTCTCCATAATAAAAAATTGATTATTATAAAACATTTTATATTTTTGACAATCAGCTGGATCAAACGACCAAATTTCAATATCCTTTTTTGCTATTTTTTGGGGGTTGACAGAATTGCTTACAGAATTCCAATACCATAAAATAATTGTTGCTTTTGGAAAGTGTTTTTTTAAATAGGAGAGTATGTATTTTGCATTTCCAGTGTCAAATAATATAATTATATCGGCTTCATCAGCGTCCCTTTTCCAATCAGTATAAAAAAAATGAGTTATAGGAAAGTGAATGCTAAACAGTATTTTCCTGAAAATTCGATTCCATTTTCCATTAGTATTGTAAATCAATTTGATTTTACAATTCTCAATCTCAGATGGGAAAAAGTCATTATTATTATTATCAATTAATATAAGTTGATTCATATGTTCAATTTTCATGTTGGCTTTTTTTGATTTGATAAAAAATTCGTTGAGGTATTAACCCGATAAGAATTGGTTTGATAATATATGGAATACTATAAACTCCTAATTTTAGACTTCTAAACCCCTTTAGCCTGATTTTCGCTTCTCGGATACGATCTGTCATTGAGCGATATTTATTTTTTTTGTCATTTACTGATTTGTAGCGATACAATTGTTTTTGTATATTATAACCTATATGACCTGATGCATAAATTCTCATAAACAAATCATAATCTTCGCAGCGTAATGCATCCTTGTCCGTACAATATCCATTGCATTCATCATATACGGATTTACGAATCATAATAGATGGATGAAGAAAAGGGCTGCTCCACAAAAAGGAATACCTATTGGGATATTCAGGCAAATTGTAATTCCCCCATTCCCCATCATCATCAAACAATACAGCATTCGTTCCTACCAGATCATATTCGGGATGGTTATCTAAAAAATCCACTTGTGCTTGCAGTCTATTAGGAGTTGATATATCTTCATCATCTTGTCTGGCTATATATTCTCCTGTTGCATATTGTAAACATGTGTTCAATGCAAAACCCAGACCTTGATTTTCTTCATTTTTTATAATTTTAATTCGGGGATCTAATTGTTTAATAGACTCTAACATACTATATGTATTATTAGAAGAGCCGTCATCACAAATAATCAGTTCCCAGTTAGTATATGTTTGATTAATCAAAGACTGTACTGTTTGGGATAAAAGCTCCATACTTTTACAATTATATTCCCCCATTATTATTGATACTCTTGGCATCTATTCATCCTCCTTATATAAAACGCCAAAAGACTTTTAGTAATATGTAATTTTTATGTATGATATTTTTTGATATTGTATATTACTATTTGAAATTTTTTAATACTTCCAAATAATATTCTGTGAGTTTCTTGCCTTCTTTAGCTGAATCAAACCCCGCTTCTTTAACCAATTCTCTATGATCACATCTTGTATCTATATTCTTTTTGGTTTGCCTTAAAACAGTATCAGCCCATATTTCAGCTCCTTTATCCAAACTAATAAAGTATCCTATATCGTCACAGGCGTTGGATTCCTTTGAAATTTCTGTCGAAAAAAACATTGGCAAACCACAACTTTCAGCTTCAACTCCGACAACCGGAACACCTTCGTAAAGAGAGGGCAAAAGAAAACAATCCATGGCATTATAAAATTGGTGAATATCTTCTCTTCTTCCTAAATATACTACAGCATCGCAAATGCCTAAATTTTTTATTTTTTCAAACATAGCCTCTCGCAGATTGCCATCACCGACAATCAATAATCTTGCTTTTTTTTCTTTTTTATAAATCTCATTAAATATATCGATGAGAAATAAAGTGTTTTTTTGTTCTGTTAACCTACCTATATGTCCAATAACTATATTATTTTCTATACCAAATTTTTTCCTGGTTTTAGTTCGAAGAGTTTTATTATAGCAATACTTGTTTGTATCTATCACAGTTTTAAATACTCTGACTTTTCCTTCATCGAAAAGCTTATTGCCAAATTGCCATCTTCCACAGGCTTCACCATTTGCGACAAAATGAGTTGAAAAGATAGTTGAAAAAGGTTTTAATACTTTTTTTATCACCGTTTTTTTGTCTTCCCTGTGTGCCATTGAAATACTTTGATTAATTCTTATAGGAATACCACATTTCCACCCAATATACATTGCAAAAACATTCATTGTTCCATTATAACCATGAATAATTTTATATTTATTTTTTTTGCATATTTTTTTTATGTCGCTCAGATTCTTAAATATATTCTGATAAGGAGCAACTTTATAAACCCTGCCACCTAACGATTCGATTTCTTCTTTTGGAACAGCATTGGAATCAGCATCACATATAAAATCAAATTGTATTTTTTCTCGATTAATATGACGATAATATTCCATTACTAGATTTTTTTTGCCTCCTGAGTGCATTTTTCCCATGACTATTGCAATTCGTTCCATTATCTATTCCAGTCCATAAAATATTTTCATAAAATCTGCAGTTTTTTGTATTCCCTCTTCCAACTTAATTGGGCTTAATTTACCATAATACGTTTCGTATCTTGATATATCTAAATAATTAGTAGGTACATCAACCTTACGCCCTGCTTTATAAATCACTTCGTAATTTCCGTCCACAACTTTTTGGACACTTTCTACCAAATTCTTGATGCTGATTCCATAGCCAGAACCCAAATTGAAGATCCTATGTTCAGCATCTCCATTTACTATATTTGAAATTCCTCTTATTGCATCATCAATGTATATAAAGTCCCTGACTACGGAACCATCTCCATACACTTCAATATTTTCTCGTTTTAGAGCTTTGTATGTAAAAGTTGTAACTGCCCCAAGTACTCCGTTTGGACGCTGATAAGGACCATACGGATTGGCCAGCCTGATAATTCTATAATCTAATCCATACATGTATCTATAAAGATAAAGTAATTTTTCTATTGTAATTTTCTGTATGCCATATGATGTTATAGGATTTGTAGGTGTGTTTTCAGAAAGAGGACAGTTTGCTTCGTTTCCATAAACCGTTCCTCCTGAAGAAAGAAAGACAACCTTTTTTACCCCACATCTGACGCATGCATCAAATAGTATTGATGAAAAAATAACATTTGCTTGTAGTTCTTGGGATATATGCTGATTCGAAGTTGTTGGTGCAGTTGTACTTACCAGATGGTAAACAATGTCTTGTTTCCTAAGCAGTATATCAAAATCTGTGTTTTCGTCTAAAGCACTTTCCAATATTTCAACATTTGACATGGATTTCGTCTCAATATGTTCAAAGTAGGACAATTTTTTATCTACAAGTCGTAATTTATTTTCAGAGTTTTTTGCCAGATGTATTGTAAGGTTTGTACCAATAAATCCAGCCGCTCCTAAAAGCAAAATGTTCATCTGAGTCCTCATTTCTAGTTATTGTGACGCATTTCAAGTTGATTTGATCTGTTTGTAAGCATATCTGGAAATTTATAAAAACAATTTAATTATTTAAGAAAGGAATCAATTGCTCTCATAGAAAAAAGCCTGTAGCAAAACATTATATTTGTACAGGCTTGTCAAAAGTCGACAATTGTTGATCAATTATATTTTATCATTAAATCCGCCCATTAGCGCCCATCACTCCTTACTCCTTAGAAACCAACATGTTTTCTGATTTCTGACCACTTTTCCGACCCGACTCCTAACAATTATCTGTTAAATAAAGAAAACATAGTTTATCAAATCCACATCGATTTCTATAATGTTTATAACCCCCAAATCATTCTTTGATTCGGAGAAAAAATAAGGCTCTTTGTTAGCCAAAAGACTTAAAATATAACTGTTTTATTTATAATTAGAATATTATTTTTTGGGGTCAGTTTTTGGGGTTTTCGGTACATTTATTTGTTGTTTCAAGTAGTTCGAGATTCGTATAATCGATTTGCTTTATTACATTTTTGATTTATTTTTTGTTGGAATTGTTATAGTAAAAAAATATACTACTGCACGCTAGTGTTACATTTGTCAGATCTTTTTAAAATGCAGTAATAATAAATATTTGAAATATTTCTCGTTAACGGTTTGTTTGAAAGTCAGCCTTCGTACAACAGATGAGGGATCATCGCTTGATGTCAGAAGATGTACTTTAAATGTGTAAATGGTATTTTTTTATAATAATCTAATACTTTTTTGAATTATAAAATTGTCTTTGCGAATCTTTAATAATTGAATATATGACGTACTGAAAAAAGCCCTTAAAGGGCCTCTTTCAAAATATATTATTATCCTAGTAATTCCATGCATTGCCGTTTGCGCTCCATATTGCTGTGTACATAGATATTCAGCGTTGTGGTGACAGATGTATGCCCAAGAATTTCAGAAAGTGTTTTATAATCGAATCCCTTCTGAATTCCAATCGTTGCAAAACTGTGTCTCAAAGAATGGAAGTTCAGATAACGCAGACCACAGCGTCGAAGAAGTGTTTTGTATCGTTTCTGTATGCTCCGGGGTTCCATGCAGCGGATTGATCCGGTAAGGATATACATGTCATCTCCTCGTCTGTAATCTCGAATTTCATCCATCAAAAAGCAGGGGAGCGGGATCTCCCGGACTGATGAAGGAGTCTTTGGGGATCCTATGCATAAGGTTGTCTTGGCTGTATTCTTGATCGCGTCATAATTGACATTTTTGATTCGGTAAACAGTTCTTTTGACAGAAAGCTGGCCGCTAACTGTATCAATATCACCCCAGGTTAGGCCACTCAACTCTCCGATCCGAAGTCCTGTGTACATACAAAGCCGAATTCCCAATGAAAAATCATCGATCTGCATTTTTAGATGCCGTTCTAGGGTCTGCCATTCCTGAAGGGTAAAAATTTCCGGACTTTTTCTGCGGACTTTTGGAAGTTGATAATACAAAGGAGGAATATCTGCCTGCCCTTTTTGTCCTGCAGCTTTAAGGACACTTTGGAAAATAATCATGATAGAATGAATATAAGAAGGTGACAGGCTTTCTTCTACCTTGCGTTTTACAAAATTTTGAACCAGATCGTTCGACAGTTGCACAACTGGCAGCTCGCCAAAATATGGTCTCAAATGATGATCTGCTACAATTTCATAAAAAAAATAGCTGCTGTCTTTGACATTCTGTCGGGTCTCTGATTGCCATTCGTCCAGAAGATCATTGAAGGTGAGAATGGCAAATTTCCCCCTCCTAACTGTCTTTCGCTTTTCAATGTTTTGAATTGCCAGATTCCGTTTCAATTTAACATCGGAATATTTACGGGCATAGACATATCCGTACAAAATGCTCCCGTCTGCTTTCCTTCCTTTAATGTATCGTGCCTCCCATCGTCCGTCTTTTCTCTTTCGGATGTTTTCTCCTTTTCTGGCCATAATTTCTCCTTTCGTTGACCATGCGTTTGACTGCGTAAAAACTGGTTTCGGCTTAAAAGTACCATATAATAGGAAAGGAAATATAGGATTTTAGGGGCAAATATCTATCTTATGCGAATTTTTTTGAAAATATTTATATTTTTTTGCAAAAATGAATTGACATCTCAAAAAAAAGATGATAGAATAGAGCCGTCATCAAGGATAGATGACAGGAAATATGGCAATTATTATTGTAAAGCGAGTTCGCTAAAGGGCGGATTTAAAGAACAAATTCAATAAATATAAACTCTTGAGGATTTTGGAATCGTCCGAATCCTTTTTTATTTTCAAGAGTGACACGCCTTACAAACATTATCATCTCTTTCACTATATTAAAACAATTTAGAGAAAGTAAAGAAAGCAAAAATGGAATCATCTGAAGTATATGCACACAAAGTTGACAAGAGTATTATCCCTACATGTAATATCCTAGGAGTCGATATAGCCGCTATAAACATGGATTGGCTTCTTGATTTTACAGACAAATATATTAAAAATTTATCTGGTGATTATATGTGTGTTTCAAATGTCCATACTACCGTTATTGCTTACGAAGATATAAATTACAGAGTGATCCAAAATGGCGGAATTATGGCGATTCCAGATGGAGGTCCACTTTCTTCGATTGGTCAAAAACGTGGATATAAAAATATGCTGAGGACGACGGGTCCTTCTTATATGCTTGAAATATTAAAACTTTCTTCCAGCAGAAAATGGAAGCATTATTTCTACGGAGGAAGCCCGGAAACACTCCAAAAATTGAAAGAGCACATAAACAGCTGCTATCAGGGTGTCCATATTGCCGGAATGTATAGTCCACCTTTTAGAATACTCACAAAAGAAGAGGATGAAGAAATCATCAAAAAAATAAATTCAGCTCAACCTGATTTTATATGGGTTGGACTTGGCGCCCCAAAGCAAGAACGATGGATGTCGGCTCATCAGGGAAAGCTTACTGGTTTTATGGTTGGCGTTGGTGCTGCATTTGATTATGCGGCTGGCAATATTAAAAGAGCTCCAAAATGGATGCAAAAAAACAATATGGAATGGTTTTATCGCTTAATACAAGACCCCAAAAGATTATGGAACAGATATTTAAAAACTAACACAAAATTTATATGGAATGCTGTGATAAAAGGAAAGTAATGGCTGAAAAAAAAGAAAAAGTGCTTATTGTCCATAATTACTATCAGATTCCTGGCGGGGAAGATATGGTAGTAACCAACGAAAAAAGAATGCTCGAAGATAATGGACATGAAGTAACTCTTTACACAAGGAAGAATTCCGAGTTAATAGGAACAGGAAAACTAGGAACATTATTTCTTCCAATCACATCCATCTTTAATATAAAAACATATAAAGATATTCGTCACATCATCAGAACACAAAAAGTAGATATTGTACATGTACATAATACACTGCATCTTATCAGTCCTGCTGTGTATTATGCAGCTTTGTCCATGAAAGTTCCTGTAGTGCAAACCATTCACAATTTTCGCATATTGTGCCCTGGCGCAACTTTTTACAGAGACGGACATATTTGCGAAGATTGTATAAAATATGGATTAAGATATTCGATCAAACATGGCTGCTATAGAGAAAGTAAACTACAAACATTAGCCTGTGTTATAAATATAAATATTCACAGAATAACCGGCATTTATAAAAAAATCAACTATATCTGCTTGACTGAATTTAACAAAGAAAAACTGCTTCATTTTAATCAAATATCCAAAGATCAAGTCTTCGTAAAGCCAAACTTTGTAGAAAGCAATGTAGAAGTCATACCATATGAGAAAAGAAAAAATCAATATATTTTCGTAGGAAGGCTGGATAAGTTAAAAGGAATCGATTTGCTGTTAAAAGCATGGAAGGAAATGGGCACTTCAGCGCCAGTTCTGGTCATTTGCGGAACTGGTCCCTTAGAAAGTTGGTGCAGAACTTTTATACAAGCAAATGCGATCAACGCAAAAATGCTTGGCTTTGTTCCAAATAATGAGGCCCGAAAATTAATTGCAAAGAGTAAGGCACTTATATTACCCACACAATGGTATGAAGGTTTTCCAATGAGTATTGTTGAAGCATATAGTGTTGGAACACCTGTCATATGTTCTGATTTAGGTAATCCCGGTATCCTAGTTGATAACGGTATCACTGGATCAAAATTCAAAGCAAACTCTGTTGATGGATTAATAACTGCAATAAAAGAAAAAAAGGATATGCACAAAAGTATATTGTTAAATTATGATAATCTATATACACAAGAAACCAATTACAATAAGTTAGTTAAAATATATTCTGGGATATGCAAATGAAAAAAATAGCTTTTTTTGTTCAATGGATGCTTTATGGTGGAGTAGAAAATGCTTTAATAGCATTAACAAAAGAATTAAAAAGGAAAGGGAATGATATAACAATCTATGTCATAACAAACAAAGGGGATTTTATTAATAAAATCCCCAAAGATATACACTTAAAACTAATACCCATGGATAACAACATACGAATAAATATCCCCGTTGGGGGAACAAAAATAACTGTACGGAATCATATAGTTGAAAAGCAATATATTTTTGCACTCAAATTTATTCTCAAACATCAATTTAATACAAAGCGTTTTGCCGAATTAAATGTTGCTCTACAAAAGATTCCCACATTAAACTCAGAATATGATATTGCTGTTAATTTTCATATGCATTCTCCCTTTCTAGTATGGTATTTATCAGAAAGAGTGAATGCCAATAAAAAGTATACTTGGATTCATAACGATTTGGAAACAACTCATTATGATATTAGAAAATTAAAGCGATACCTTAATTGTATAGATAATTTTTTTGCAGTTTCTCATAAAATAGTAAATGAATTTAATTATTTACTTCCCGAATATAAAAACAAAATTCAAACCGCTATCAATATTGTACCGGTTAATGAAATAAAAGAAAAAGCAGACAAATTCTATCCGCAAGAATTTAGCAATGTAGAAAAAAACACAGTTATCCTGTTGACAGTAGGACGACTTGAAGAGCAAAAAGGTTACGATATTGCAATAGAAGTTTGCGAAAAAATAATAAAAGAAGGATTCAAAATACAATGGTTTGTTCTTGGAGAAGGAACTCAAAAACATTTTATTGAAAAAGAAATCAAAAGGAAAAATATTGAAAATTATTTTCATCTTTTAGGTACTCGCATGAATCCTTATCCCTATTTTAAAAACTGTGATATATATGTTCAGACTTCAAAACATGAAGGATATGTCACTACTATTACAGAGGCAAAGTTATTTAATTGTCCTATTGTATGCACTGATGTATCTGGAGCCAGAGAACAACTAAAAGATGGCGTTAACGGAGACATTGCTGAAATCACAGTGGAGAGCGTATACCAAAAATTATATTCATTATTGTTGGATCAACAACGACAATGTTCATATTCATTTGAATTATCAAAAGAAACTAACACAAGTGAACCCACATGGCTTTCTATCTTTTCTTAAGGAGAAAATATAGATGAAAAAAGCATTAATTGATATTTCAGTACTTCTTATATTTTTTACAAGGCATGAACAATTTAAATATGTCTTTGAACAGGTTAGAAAAGCCCGGCCTCGCAGATTATTTTTATACCAAGATGGTCCACGTGAAAATCACCCTGATGATCTTTTAAATATAATGAAGTGTCGAGCTATAACAGAAAACATCGATTGGGAATGTGAAGTCCAACGTAAGTTTCAAGAAAAAAATATCGGCGTGGACCCTTCTGGGTATTTAGCAGATATATGGGCATTTTCACAAACAGATAAATGTATCGTACTTGAAGATGATGTAGTTCCTTCGGTTTCTTTTTTCGGTTTTTGCAAACAAATGCTGGATAAATATGAAAGTAATAAACAAGTAATGCTTATCTCTGGTTTTAATGTAGAAGAAGTGACCCAAGATATTACCTCAGATTATTTTTTTTCAAAGACAACATTTACATGGGGTTGGGCATCATGGTCAAGAGTAGTTAATCAATGGGATCCGCAATATAAGTTTCTCGACAATCATATACAACGTGAAAAGGTTCAAAAATATATTCAAAAAAACAATCTCGTAAAAAGCATGATACAAGTTTTTTATAACCACCGATATTCGGGAAAGGAACATTTTGAAACAATACTCATTTCGAATCAATATCTTCATGAAGGGTTAACAATTGTTCCCCAAAAAAATATGATTAATAATATAGGTATTGCTGAAGGATCGACACACTATGCAGAAAATATCAATTATTTACCAAAAGGGTTACGCAGAATATTTACTATGAAGCGTTACGAATTAGCTTTGTCAAACCTAGTACATCCCAAGGGAATTGTTGATTTCCCAAAATATCAAATACGTTCCTACAAAATATATGGATGGGGACATCCTTTAATCAAATTATACAGATTAACAGAATCTTTATTCTATCAAATTACAAACGGAGAGTTTGAAAGCGCAAAGAAAGAAGTAATTGATAAATTCAAAAAACTTTTAAATGGATTAGTCGGATAATTAATAAAATAACAAACATATAAGTATTTAATTAAAATCATTCTTAAGGAATACCAAATGAAGAATATTATATTTATTGTACCAGGACTGTTTAATTATGGTGGTATAGCACGTGTTACTATTAATCTTGCCAACACACTTGCTGAAACAAACAAATATAACCTCACTTTACTGTCTTTATACAACGAACATAACGGACATGCTTTTTTCGATATTTCCCCTAAAGTAAAAATACAAATATTACCTATACAAAATTTTAAATTAAGAAGAGATTTTCTTCGAGCTGCGTTTGAACTCAAAAAATTATATTCCAGTACTTTTGAAGGGACTTTTGTCATCGATGACGTAGGACATAATATTCCCGCATGGATCGGACTTAAGCACTGCAAAAAGGCCAAATTTATCAGTTGGTCACATATGAATTTCTTTAACGGATCTAAATACGGATTTTCTGGAGTAGGAAAAAGATTGGCCACAAAAAAATTTGATTATTTAATAGCATTAACTAAAGAAGATCTAAATTATTACAACAAAATCTTAGGTGCAAAAAATGTCATACAAATATACAATCTCCGTGATAAAAATACAATAAAAGAAAATTATAAATCTAACGAAAAGAAAATTATCAGTTGTGGACGTTTAAATCAAATCAAAGGCTTTGACCTGTTAATCGAAGTCGCCCATATAGTCTTCAAAAATGTAAAAGACTGGAAATGGGATATTTATGGCGATGGCCCGGAAAAAGAAAATCTTCAGGCAAAAATAGAAAAATATGGATTGACTGGAAAAGTAAATTTGATGGGTTATCACTCGGATATCTTGAGTCTTTACAAGGATTATTCATTTAATGTCTTCACCTCACGTGGGGAAGGCTGTCCGATGGCCATGATCGAAGCCCAATCTGCTGGTTTGCCAATAGTATCTTTTGACTTCAAATGCGGACCAAAAGATTTAATTACTCACGGAAAGAATGGATTCATCATTGAAAACTGGGATATTGAAAAAATGGCATCCTCTATTCTATGTCTGATTAAAGACAACGAGATGCGGTGTGAATTTGCCAGAAATGCAGATATGAATTTAAAAGAATTAGAACCTTCCTACGTAATAGAAAAGTGGAAGTCTATTTTATAGTGTATCTAATTTTAATAAAACAATAAATGAGGTCATAAATCATGGTTTCTATTGTTCTGCCAACCTATAATGGTGCAAAATATATCAAAAATTCTATACAAAGCATTATAGCGCAAACATATACCGACTGGGAATTGATTGTAATTGATGATTGTTCAACAGATTCTACAAATACCATTGTCTCTGAATTTGCAAAAAAAGACAAGCGAATTAAACTATTTAAAAACGAAAAAAACATGAGACTCCCTGCCTCATTGAATATTGGATTTTCTAAATCCAAAGGAGAATATTTCACATGGACTTCTGATGATAACCTATATAAACCATGTGCTATAGAACAACTTATTAAAACATTGCAGGAAAACGTCAACATTGGTCTTGTTTTCTCAAGAATGGAAAACATAGACGCAAACGGGAAATCAAAGGGATTATCTTACTCGCCCAAAGAAATCGAAGAATTACATTATCATAATATTGTTGGTGCATCATTTATGTATACGCGTACAGTATACGATAAAATTGGGGATTATGATACAAATAAATTTTTAATGGAAGATTACGATTACTGGCTTCGCATTTCCAGAGTTTATACAATCAAATATCTTCCCGATGTTCTATACCAATACCGACAGCATAAAGGCAGCCTTACTGAAAGCCGTAATAAACTAGTGCTGGAAAGCAAAATCAGACTTCTGGAGGAAGAACTAAGCCTAACTGAATTAAATACTGATATTCTCAGAATGGTATATAAAGAGCTTGCAGAAGCCTCCTTCAGTCTGAATCGTTATGCAGAAATGAAAAAATACCTGGTCAAAATGAAACGCATTTCAAAAAATACGAAAGATGTACGCAAAGAAGTCCGGATTTCATACATAATTGGACCAAACCTATCCAACATAATGAAAAAAATATTTAAGAAAAGCAAACAGGAATTATTCAAATGAAAAAAAATAATAAACATGCCTATTTAATTATGGCTCATCATCGTTTTGACATCCTAGAAGAATTATTAAAGGATTTGGATGATGAAAGAAATGATATATTCCTGCACATTGATATAAAAGCCCGAGACTTTCCGTTACATCATTTCAACCGGTTATTGCAGAAAGCAACTCTCATATTGATCAAACGGATGGATGTCCATTGGGGAGGTTATTCACAGATTGAGTGCGTAGGAAACCTGTTAAAAGCAGCAACATCCTACGGGTACCACTCCTACTACCACTTTATGGTTGGAGTAGAATTTCCGCTAAAAAACCAGAATTATATTCATAAATTTTTTGAACACAATGCTGGATATGAATTCATAGGTTTTGATCAGAAAGACAACAATTTTGAAGAACGTGTAAAATACTATCACGTTTTCAATGAATATGCAAGAAATAACACATATTTCCAAAAAATTCTAAACAAAATCCGTATCTTTGGTGTCGCTGTCCAAAGACTTTTTAATATTGACCACTCAAAAAAATTTGGCCTAGTTTTAAAAAAAGGAAATGCAAACTGGAGCATTACACATGACTTGGCTTATTATATTGTTACGCATGAACAGACGACCGAAAAAATATATCGGCATTCTTTTTGTGGTGATGAAGTATTTATACACACTCTGGTTTACAATTCCAGATTCCGAAAGAATATATATGATCCTAATGATGAATGCCACTCCTCTATGCGAATTACCACTTGGGACAACAAGTATAATCGTTACTATGTCAAAGATGTAGATCTTCTATTAAATTCCGGACGATTATTTGCCAGGAAAATTGATGGTGACGATGCAACAAATTTGATTTCTTTCATAAAGAAAAAAAGAGAGGATCAGTCAACCTACTGAACACAAAGGAATATCTTATGAAAATTAAGCTAAAAATTTCATTAGAATATCTATACTACTATGTATTGATATTATTACTTCTGAATAATTGGTGGGGGGATTTAAGGGTCTTTCGAAACATATATCTATTTGTAAAACCTTTACTGCTTTGTATCACACTTCTTTTAATCCTAGCATTATTTTGTATTAAAGAATACAAATTGATTGAATTGAGCATAATAATTACTTTAGTAACTGCCGGAATGTATACTTCATATTTAACAGACAGTAAATGGACATTATATTGCATGATACTCATTGCATTTAGTCGAAAAATAAATATTAGGCAAACAATAAAAATTATTTACAATTGTATGAGTATCTTTATCATAATATCTGTTACTATTTTTTTGTTTCAATACTTTTTTTTACCATCTACATTAACATTGCATGAAGATTATACTTCTGTTATCAAATATAGTATGACATTTATTGGTGCAAATGAGGCTGCGCGATATTGGATTTACTGGTTTGCACTTTATTTATATTTAAATTCCGGAAAACCGATAGCATTTTTCAAAAAAATGCTATTAACAATTATAACAGTGTTTTTTTATGCATGTACATATTCTGACGCTCTTCTCCTTATTTTAATTATGGCTTTTCTGAAGCTTATGGAACACAAAGAAAATTTCAAAAAACTGGTGACTAAATATGCTGGGTATATTTTTAGTATTGTATGGATTTTCTCATTAATCATATTAAAATTTGAAGACAGCTTTCTTTACAATATACTAAATAAATTTACTACAGGAAGACTTCGATTAGGAATTACAGGCTTTAAAATTTATAATGTATCTATATTAGGGCAGCAAGCTTTAGAATTTGGATTTTGGATAACAAATACAAGTATACGGCTTGTATTGGATAATGCATATTATATGATTATGATACAATATGGTATTTTTTATCTGATATTAATATCCTTTTTATTTATTAAAGCAAATAAAATGTTAGATTATAAGAGTTCATGTTGTTTGATTATGTACTCAATTTTTGCGCTTGCAGAAAATAACATATTATCTCCAACTGCAATATTTCCTGTCTTAATAGCCGCAAATTTATGCTGGACATATAGAAAAAGTAATTTGATCTGATTTTAAACGAAATCAAAATGGGAAGGAATACATTTTTGAAATGAATATTGCCATACTAACCTTAAGTGCTTCTGACAATTGTGGTTCTTTGCTGCAAGCATATGCATTGCAACAAATATTGATTCGTTTGGGATACAAGACAGACATACTAAACTTTTGCACAAAAAGATCCAAGAAAATGTACCGTATTTTTCATCCAAGTTATATCAAAAAACCCAGAAAATTATTAGGTTTATTTTTAAACTATCACGATCTTAAAAAACAACAGAATGATTATCATGATTTCAGAAAAAATCATCTGAATATGACTTTACAAAAATATTGCAATTCTTCTGATTTGGCTATAATTGATGGACAATATGATTATATAATCTGTGGCAGTGATCAAGTCTGGAATACAAATATGTGGGATTTCGATGAGGCATATTTGCTAACATGGTGCAAAAACTCAAAAAAAATCGCTTATGCTGTTAGTCTTGGTGATCAAAAGAATCGAAATATTCAAAAACAAAAAGAAACTCTTATAAGTACAAATGATTTTTTTATGATATCTGTTCGAGAAAAATCTGCTGTTAAAAAACTGCTTGAAATAACTAGTAGAAATGTAAATCTTTGCCTTGATCCAACGTTGCTGTTAAGTATGGAAGACTGGCAAATGCTAACAGATATAAATCTGACCCCAACAACCCCTTATATTTTTTATTACTCTTACAATTATGAAGATGAAATAAAGAACCAATTAGTGAGCGATTTTTCTAAAATAACAAATTTACCTGTATATGTTATCAATATTTCCCGTTGGTGTGATGGAAAAGAGAAAAAATATGGATTTCATATATGCAAAAAGTCCGGACCAATTGCTTTTTTAAGTTTAATGCAACATTGTACCTATTCATTAGTAGAATCATTTCACGGAACATTATTCTCTTACATATTTGAAAAACAATTTTGGTTTTTAAAAAATACCAATGACAACATACTGGATGACCGAATCAATGACATAATGGAAGTATTAGACAAAAAAGACCGAATCTTACACCCAAATAACCTGGTTGATAAAATTAAGGAGGAAGTAAATTATACAACTACCTCTTATGAATTTATAGAATTAAAAAAGGCATCTATAGATTTTCTTTCCCGCTTAAAAGAACAAGATTAAAATATAATTAGGAACCCATATATGAAACTGGATCGTAAGCGAAACACAATTAGAAACTCCCTGTGGGGAATTGTTAATCGAGTTATTGCATTAGCTGGCCCTTTTCTAATCAGAACATTGATTATCTATATCCTTGGAACCGAATATCTTGGATTAAGCAGCTTATTCACCTCTATTCTGCAGGTCCTGAGTATGGCCGAGCTGGGGATCGGTTCTGCGGTTGCTTTTAGTATGTATGATCCCATTGCCCAAAATAATGATATTTTAATCTGCCAGCTATTAAACTTTTATAAAAAAATATATAGAGTCATAGGTATTGTAATCTTAACTTTTGGAATATGTCTGATGCCAGCACTTCATTTATTTATTCGTAAAGATGTACCAGCTGACATTAACATTTATTATCTGTATATATTGTATTTAATAAATGCAAGCATAAGTTATCTTATGTTTGCGTATAAGAGTGTTCTCTTCTCTGCATTCCAGAGAGAAGATATAATCAGCAAAGTGTATTCCTTTTTGCTTGTCATACAATATATAATGCAGGCGTTTGTATTGATTTTCTTTGAAAATTATTATTATTACTATATTTTGATCCCTGTGATTAGCATAATTAATAATATTATTATAGATACTTTGACAAAAAAATATTATCCAGATTATTCCCCCGCAGGGAAAGTTCCCGATTCTATTATTAAGGATATTAAAAGAAAGGTAGGAGGCACTGTAATCAGCAAATTCTGTGGATTAACCAGAAACACCTTTGACAGTATTATTATTTCTTCCTTTTTGGGACTGACTACCGTTGCAATTTATGGAAACTATTACTATATCCTAAGTAATGTTGCCAGCGTACTTGTTATTCTTGTCACTTCAATGAAAGCAGGAATTGGGAACAGTGTAGCACTGGATTCTCTCAGAAAAAATTTTCAAGACTACAACTTGTTTACTTTTATGTATTCATTACTCGCATCCTGGTGTTCTGTTTGTCTTCTTTGCCTGTATCAACCTTTTATGAGATCATGGGTTGGCTCTGAAAACATGTTTTCTTTCCATATTGTTATACTTTTATGTATATACTTTTTTTTGCAGACTATGGGTGATATTACAAATGCATACTCTGGCTCTGTTGGCCTTTGGTGGGAAAACCGGTACAGAACGATACTGGAAGCAGCCTGTAATTTAATTTTAAATATCTGTCTTGGTTATTTTTTTGGTGTATTTGGAATCATATTAGCAACTGTTATTACACTTTTTTTCTTTAATTTTATATGGCAAACACAGATTTTATTTAAATATTATTTTAAAGATTATAATTTAATACAATATATTAGCACTTATGTAAAATATCTGTTAGTCACTGTTATAGTATGTGTCATATGTGTTTCTATATGTTGTTTAGTACATGTTAATTTAGCGGCTGATTTATTAATCCGTGCCATTTTATGCTTACTGGTACCTGGTATTTTGTATTTTATGACTTACAGGAATAATCCTCTTTTTATTGATGCAAAAAACTTCATCCAAAGAATAATACCAAAATAAAAATAGAAATGAAAAGAAATATAAGAATCGACTCCATAAAATATTACGGCATCCTTGGAATGTGTTTGCTGCACAGCAGTTACCTATTATCAAACATGAACACAAAGCTCTCTTTGTACACACTGCTTCAGTGCGGGGGGGGGGATTTGTCTTCCATTATATTTCTTCTTAAGTGCATTTTTCTTTTCATATAACTTCAATCCAGACCATACTGATGTCAAACTGATTTCGCGTATAAAATCTGTCACCATTCCGTATTTTTGCTGGAATCTGTTTTTTATTGAATTATATGCTGCTTTGAGTAAAATGCAACAACACACAGGTTTGACACTTACTCACGAGACGTACTTTCCCGGAGACATAAAAGAAATTATCCGTTTTATATGGCTGGGATACCGAAACCCTCCTTTATGGTATTTGCAGGTTCTGATGGAGTTCGTACTGATCTCTCCTGCTTTATATGCACTATGTAAAAAATATCAAAAAATCAGTCTTTTCTTTTTATTTAGCTTTATATTACTGAATCTTTATTTCTATGGAGATATTAAATACGCCAGCGTTGCTTACTGGATTCCTGCATATGGGAGCGGTTTATGGTGTGGTATCTACATACCATCCTGTGTTTTAAAGTATAACACAAAGGTAAAATATAGTTTATTCAGCTGTATTATTTTCCTGATTTATATTTACATTCTTTATACTTTTTCCAGCAGGCCATTTATTAACCACTTTAAATATTTGGGCTGGATGCTTATGCCGATCTTGTTGCTGGAAATATCACACCTATTGCCTGCAAACAAAACTATGGAAAACATCTATGGCGCTGAGTTTCTCATATTTTGTCTGCACTATCCAATCATTCAAATATTGGATGCCCTAATGGACAACTTTTTTATACCTGTCACAGACGTGCAGATTTTCACAAAATGGCTTACCGTTTTAACGCTGACTTTATTACTCATACACTTTTTCTATTATTTAAACCAAAAATTTACAAAGCCACTATACATAGTTTTTATCAAACACTTTAAGGACCACATGCAATGAAGAAATATCTAAGGTTACTGCGAGTACACCACTACATAAAGAATTTTCTAGTCTGTTTAGCTCCATTTTTCGGACAGGTAATCTTCCAGCCTCACATCATAAAGATTACATTATTGTCCATGACTTCGTTTTCTCTTCTTTCATCATCCATATACATCGTTAATGATATATGTGATGTTGAAAAAGACAGAAAACACCCTATAAAATGTAAACGCCCGATTGCATCTGGCGAAATATCCCTAACAACTTCCAAAATCATATGCGGCTTTCTGATGCTGACAAGCCTGCTTGTACAATTTTTGATTGACTTTCATAATATAACCTCATGGTTGGTTTTAGGAGTATATCTTGTAAGCAATCTATTATACAGCAACTATGGAGTTAAAAATATTCCGCTGGTGGATGTGTACTTTCTTGCATTTGGTTTTACTTTGAGAGTTTTTTATGGCGCGGCAAATACCCATGTTCCTATTTCTGTATGGCTGTTATTGGTTATTATATGCGGCTCACTGTATCTTGGGTTTGGAAAGAGAAGAAATGAATTGACTACTTCAGGAAATACTACCCGCATTGTACTAAAATATTATAACCGTCAATTTCTCTCACAAAGTATGAATTCCTGCATGACACTGGCTATTGTCTTTTATTCCCTGTGGTGTATGGAAAAAGATTCGATTGGTTTCGCATCAGGTTATACCTATAGTGTTCCTTTCATCATCATTCTTTTTTTGAGATACAGTCTGATTATTGAAAAAGGATCGGATGGAGATCCGGTCAATGTAATTATAAAAGATAAAATATTACTGCTATTAGGCATCATATATGCCTTACTGCTTGTCTTATTAGTGTATTATCAATAAAATGGAGATTTTGTTTTATGCCGAAAGTAATACAAACCATAGGGGTTTGGAGTCTGGCACTTCTGTTCCTTTTCCTGACTCTGATTTATAAAAGAGATATGCAATCCTTACCTTTTTTCTGCGCTCTTGCATTCATCTCACTTATTATGATATTCCATTCCACCATATATAAGCATTTTATTCTCTCTGTTAAATATAAAGCTTTGCTTGTTTTTTTCATGACATTTTTTTCTCGTCTTTTTTATCTAGTCTGTATGCGGAATCAGATTGCTCAGATCAGTGATTTCCATACGACTTTACATTATGCTCAGACAGGCACTTATACGGAAAATATCATATATTATTCGCATTTTCCCCACAAATTAGTTTATCCGCTTTTCCTTCATTCTATGGGACTGAATACTCAGGCCAAAATTTTGATGTTTCAGGTGATTTGTGTTTCGTTGATTGCTCTTTCCATATATAGCATTGGCAAAATGATGTTTTCAGAACAGACAGGTTTTTTTGCTTCACTCCTATATATTTTCTGGCCATCTCAGATTGTGTACACAAGCATAATATCAGAAGAACACCTGGGTGGTTTACTCACCTTATCTTGCTTTATCCTGATTTTTGTTGTGCAGAAAAAGAATAAAATGAAAACACCCCCCCCCGATCATTTTTACACCCTAAAAACATTTGCTGCTTACAGTTTATGCGGAATATTATGTGGTCTTTGTGTATTTTTCAAAGACTGGTGTGTGATTGTATTAATTGCATCTTTTATTACAGGTATCCTGTACATCAATCGTTTTTACCGGCGGGAAATCATGTGCATTGCAATCGGTTTTATATTATTGTTAAGTTTCCGGAGCATAACAAAACAATTTATTACAAACAGTATTGAGTCCATATTAGATGTCAACGTAAATGATAACACCATACCGTGTTATATGTATGTCTCATTACATCCCCAAAATTCGGGCGCCTGGAACCCTGATCGATACAATGAATATTTTTCATTTGTATCTGAAAATAATTTTGATTATGACAAAGCCAATAAGATTGCACTGGAAAAATTAAAAGATCTGATTGAAGATTCACCAGATTATCTGGTCACGCTCATCCCTCTGAAAATATATGATGCTTATCACGATAATGAACATATGTTCTTCTGCGCTTATATCGCAATGAATGAAGAAAATCAAATAGCCTTTAAAAACTTTTTTGACTGTCTTCATACTGTCGATTATATTTATTATACAATCATTATTTTGCTTGTATTTGCATCTTTTTTCATAAACCTGAAAAGAAAATCACCTAAAGTGTTCTGGTTACACTTGATAATAATCGGCGGCATACTATTAGTCATTTTTATAGAAAGTCAGAGCAGATATAAATACAGCATCCAACCTTTCTGGTGCGTCTTATCAGGTTTTAGTTTAGAAATGATATGCCATACTCTGAATCAAATAAAAGGACATAATTCAACCAATGAAAATAAAACATATTTCTGAGCAACTGATTATCATAATTTTTTTGTCAATGACTCTATGCTTTCTGTGGCCGCCTGAAAGTATATTCCTGTTCGCTCTTCCCTTTCTGATTTTGTTTTTATTTTATCTCAGGCATAGCAAAATACTTTTAGAAATCCTTTCATCGAAAGCGGAAAACGAACGATACAATATAATTTTAATTGGAAGTGCTGCATTTCTACCACGTTTCCTGTACTGGATTATCATGAGAGATTCCATAAGGCAGATTGGAGAGGTTCATACCATTATACTGGATTCCGCAATAACCGGCAATTATACCAGTGTTCTGACAGGCTTTGAGAATTATCCTGACAAACTGTTTTATTTTAGGATGTTTCCCCACAAACTCTGTTATCCGGCCTTTTTACATAGTATGGGATTGCGAAATCAGGACAGTATTCTTTTGTTTCAAATTCTCTGTGCAACCATAACAACCATTTTCATTTACAAAGTAGCCACACGTCTGCTATCACGCGGGGGGGGACTTTATGCGGTTTGATCTATGCACTATGGCCCGCACAGATTGTTTACTTCGTATTTATATCAGAAGAAAATATATCCATACTTCTTTCTTTTGTCCTGATCCTGACTGTTCTGCATATGGAAGATAAAATTATTTATTTACGCTCAGCCGCACTCTGTTATGCTGCTATGGCAGGAATTACCGCTGGTATCTGTGTCTATTTTAAAGACTGGTGCCTTATTATTTTGATTGCTTTTTTTACAACTTCCATATTGCATATTCATCAATACACCCGGCAGCAAAAAGGAACCCTGCTTTTTTGTTCAATTATCATACTGCTGTTCCGAGCTATGATAAAAAGTTTAATTGTATGGAAATTAGAAAACCTGTTGCATGCAACTGTCAATGTAAATAATTTTGCCTGTTATCTATATGTGTCACTTCACCCATGGAATTCCGGTGGCTATAATCCTGCCCGCTATAAAGAATATTTTGATTTTGTTACAGCAAGCAATTATAATTTTTCGGTTGCCAATCTCCATGCGCTGAAGGCAACTGTCATGGGCCTGCATGGATCCTGGAAACGGCTCTCCTGACTGCTTGTATATAAGCTTCAGCAGGGTTACCATGATGATTCTCATATGCTTCATAATGCAAGGTTAAGCTCCCCTGATATAAAAGGTAATCTGTTCCATCTATTTTATTCTATATTAAGTAAATGGGACTTGATCTACTGGATGACTTTGGTGACAGGTGCCGGATATGCAGCCATACACAGCTTCTTTGAATTAAACAGACAAATTTTCTGGATGATTCTGACTGCTGTCGGTGGATTACTGCTCATTTTGCTGATTGAATGTGAAGGAAGATATAAATTCTGTATCCAGCCAGTTTGGCTGATACTTGCCGTTTACGGTTTAAAATCATTTTTGTTAAGGATGAAAAATGCAGACAATTAAAATGAGAAATTCCAATATAGAATTACTACGAATTCTATGCATTCTTTTGATTATTTCCTTTCATTATGTGTTTAAAGGTGGATTTGTTTATGAAACATTTTGCCTGAACGAATATATCACAAAGATATTCTGGATGTTCGGTGAACTGGGTGTAAATTGTTTTATGATCATCACTGGCTATTTCATGGTACAGCAATGCTTTAAATTTCGCAAAGTGATTCTTTTATGGTTAGAAATTCAATTTTATAATATACTGGTTTTGTTTATAGTGAGTCGGTTGGGGCTTTCTTCCCAGACTGCCACCCAACATTTTATTCTTGAACTGTTTCCGGTTTTCCGAGACAAATGGTGGTTTGCCACCGTATACCTAATTCTGTATTTGTTTAGTCCTTTTATGCAAAGATTTGCCAAATGCATGAGTAAACGCGAGTATATAAAATTTCTGCTGCTGTGCCTTACCTTATGGTCTGTTATCCCAACACTGCTGGGGATCTTTTATAACACGACAGAAGGTTTTCTATATTATACAAGGTTTTTATGGCTTACTGTCATTTGGTTTACAGGCGCATTTATCAGATTACATGGAATGGTGTTTATTCGTCATCTAAAGGTTTGGAACTATATATTTTTGGTTGTGTCAATAATCATATTCAGCTCCATTCTCTTTATTGAATATTTGGGTTCATTTTTCACGTGGCTTGGAACCACAGAAACTGCATATTTTTGGCGTCCAAACAGCATTCCCATGTATATACTGAGTATCAGTCTGTTTGCTTTGTTTCTCAATATAAAATTCCCCTTTTCTAAACTGATTAACAGGGCCGCATCAACTACACTTGGTATCTATTTGCTGCATGATTCCAGGCTTTCCGAGTATTTATGGAATACTGTTTTTAAAAATAATACACATATGTTTTCTCCGGTTTTCATTCTTCATATTCTCTCTGCAACTGCTGTTTTATTTTTGCTGGGGGTGACAGTCGATCTGATAAGACAATATCTCGAAAGAAATGTTTTATTGAAAATATTGGATTTCTTCTCCATCAAATATTCCAGAAGGATCAGACTTAAAGTTTCTGAAATATTAGACCAATTGGAAAAGTATTAGTGCTTTTTCACAACACAAAAATGAAGCCGCCTGAACTGTATGATGATCACATATCACACAGCCCAGACGGCTATTCATTCCACCCAATGTGTCGACGGTTTCTTTAAATCACCACAGCCCCCAACACTTCCATCTTCTGCATCCTGCACACTTCCAGCTCTCTCTGCAGCTCTGTTCGTGTGGTCTTGCCAATCTGAACCAGGAATACCAGTGCTCTCTCGCCGGCGCGCTCCAGGGCGGCGCTGTTCTGTCCGGGATATTCGGAAACTTCAATCCTTGCACACTTTGACTTCAGGGAATCCATCACCTGTCTCGCCGTCTCATTCTTCAGATCTCCGCAGAGCAGAATCTCTTTTGCATCCATAGCTTCGATGGATGCCGCTATATAATCCACTGTGTCCGCGGGGCTTTTGGTCTTTCCGGCCAGCTTCTCGATAAAAGCATCCAGACCTTTGTACTGCTTCGGCTCTCCTGGCAGGCGGCCGATCAGAGGGATCCGGTAGTTCTTCACCTCATCGCTGGTCTTGATGTGCTTATCCAGCAGATACTTCAGCATAAAGTAACCACCCCAGCATACGCACATAAGGAACACACCAATCACCAGCCATTTCACCGGATTAACGGATACAGCATTTTCTGCGGACTCTGCCGCGCCCAGAAGTTCCGTATTCTCGTCCTCTGTCTCATATTCTCTGGCCAGATAGGTCTCATTGTAATAGATCAGATCATCTTCTTCGAAGGCTCCTTCCAGCCTCTGTACGCTGGACAAATAGGTGTTCAGCTGATCAATATTTGCCTTCTGGCGGTTCAGATAATCATTATTTGTCACCAGGCGTACGGCGTCATTGACTTCCAGTGCCCGATAGGTCTCATAATCTTTTGCCGCACATTCTGCATCCAGCTCCGAAACTTTTTCCCGGATAATCTTCAGCATCTGCTCACAGGATTCTTCGCTGGTGGACACGACACTGTAGGTAATTGCTGCGTTTTTGGTCACAAATGCAGCGCTTTCCTCAGCGGCATCCATCATATTGTTAATGTTGACCGAAGCGTCATTCTCATTGCTGACTGAGCAGCCAATCAGCTCTTTGATATAAGAAGGTTCACAATCCAGCTGGGACGCCTCCTGCAGCTCTGCCAGCAGGTTCTGATCACTTAAAATATTCTGGTACAGAATACTGATCAGACCTGTATCATACCCTGCGGAAACATAATATTTTAACTCTCCGTTGTAGACCGCGTTGGGATTCAGCTGCATCACAATGGATTTCTGGTTATATTCCAGCTGCCGAAAATACAGCTGCCGGTACTGATAAGCCAGCTCCATATTGGCTTCCACATCCGGATTCACTTCATAATCTTCCGGAAGCTCACTTCCTTCTCCTTCTTCAATCTGCACCACTGCCTTCTGTGCCTCTATCTTTTTCACAACATAGATGCCGCCTCCGAGCACCGCTCCGATCAGAATTGCCACAATCAAAGAACGCCAGTGCCGCATCAGATCAAACATCAGGTCGATCAGGTCGATCTCCATTTCGTCTTCATAACCGTTGTAATAGTTTTCGTTCATCATTCCTCCTATGAGAGTTCCGCTTCTGCCCTACCGTCGCCCCACCATGCAGAAGGATTCCCGTTCGCTTCTCGAACGCTCTTCCTTCTTGGGCTTCGTCCGGGCCTTCGCTGTTTTGTGTTCCGCTTCTGCCCTGCCTTCGCCCCACCATGCAGAAGGATTCCCGTTCGCTTCTCGAACGTTCTTCCTTCCTGGGCTTCGTCCGGGCCTTCGCTGTTTATGAGTTCTTATTTCGCTCCGATTCCCCGAAGCACGACCAGTATGGTTTTCAAAATAATCTTAAAATCCAATACCAGCGACCAGTTATCAATATATTTTAAATCCAGCCTCACGACTTCATCAAAATCCTTGATATCGCTTCTGCCGCTGATCTGCCACAGTCCGGTGATTCCCGGGCGGAAGCTGATTCTGCGCTTTTGATAATAGCTGTACTGCTGGTACTCATCCAGCGTGGGCGGCCTGGTACCTACCAGGCTCATATCCCCTTTCAGCACATTCCAGAACTGAGGCAGCTCGTCGATGCTGGTCTTCCGGATAAAATTTCCCACTTTTGTGACCCGGGGGTCATTTTCCATCTTGAACATCAGGCCGCTCACTTCATTCTGGGCCATCAGCTCTTTTTTCCGCTCCTCTGCGTCCACATACATGGAACGAAATTTATAAAAATGAAACACTCTTCCATTGACCCCCACCCTTTTCTGGCAGAAGATCAGAGGGCCGGGCGATTCCAGTAAAAGGAAGGGGGCCAGGACTGCTCCGACTATCACGGTAATCACCATACCGACCAGGGCTCCGAGAATATCAATCAGGCGTTTGATCTGCACCATCCGGTAGTCAAACAGACGGCTTGAGAAGGCCAGCACCTGATACTGTTCCAGGTTATAGACTCTCCGTTCTCCCTCCAGACCCAGGTCGAACAGATCCAGGTTCAGATTCACCACAATTCCCATCTTTTCAAATTCCAGAATCATGTTTTTCAGAAATGTCTCTCTTTTCTGGATCTCATCTACCTGGATGAATACTTCATCCACCACATGCTGGGTTGCATATTCCAGATATGCTTCTTCATTTTCCGGAATCTGTTCTATGATTTCCTCCAATCCTTTCGGAAGCGGCTGTCCATCCAGAAGTACCACCCCTGCGATATTCCAGACCGTCTCCTTGGATCTGTGAAAACGGTCCACAATCTCCGGCAGGTAGTTGGCTGTGGTCACCACCAGAAGACTTGTCTCCTTCCTTTGACTCCAGCGAAAGACCCGGTCCCGGTTGCGGATAAACAAGTGCATCAGCCAGATCATAAAGGTGTTCAGCAGGAAAAAATATCCCATCACCAGTCTGGAAGTAAAGATATCACTTTTCAGACTGAATCCCAGCAGGGTCCCTCCCGCCACCAGGATCAGGCTGTGCTTGACGGAAAGCAGCAGCTCTCTGTAGCGGCCTCTTTTAAAAAACCCGTCATATACTTTCAGAAAATAGAATGCAGTCACATGCAGCAGGATCATGATGCTGCACATCCCTTTGATGTCCTCCGCAGCTCTTAGCTGATTCATATTCTGGTAACGGATCATCCCTGCCACCAGAAGGCTGAACAGCACGGCCACCGCGTCAATCAGGCAGACCGCGATCTCCATCAACTGTTTTCTCTTACGATACATATTCAGCTCCAAATGTTATATTTCGCATTACATAGCGCTTATTATACTATATTTTGCAGGTTTATTCAATAGCCGCCCAATGGACTTCCATCTAATCCCGACGGAAAATATCTCTTGTATACACTTTTTCTTCCACATCATCCAGCTCTGCATCATAACGGTTGGCAATGATCACGTTGCAGCTTTCCTTAAATCTTTGAATATCGTTCATCACCAGGCTGCCGAAAAAGCGGCTGCCCTCCGTAAGGGTCGGCTCATAGATCACCACTTCCGCACCCTTGGCCTTGATCCGTTTCATCACGCCCTGGATGGAACTCTGGCGGAAATTATCGCTGTTTGCCTTCATGGTCAGCCGGTAAACTCCCACCATCACATGCCGGCCGGGCATTCCGTTGCGCCCGTTGGCTCCCTCATAGTAGCCCGCTTTTTCCAGCACTTTTTCCGCTATAAAATCTTTTCTGGTGCCGTTGGCATCTACAATAGCCTGAATCAGATTCTCCGGCACATCCTGATAATTGGCCAGGAGCTGCTTCGTATCCTTGGGCAGGCAGTAACCACCGTAGCCGAAGGAAGGATTGTTGTAATGCACCCCGATCCTCGGATCCAGGCAGACTCCGTCGATGATACTCTTGGCATCCAGCCCGTGAACCTCCGCATAAGTGTCCAGCTCATTAAAATAGGAAACCCGAAGGGCCAGATAGGTATTGGCAAAAAGCTTGACTGCCTCCGCCTCCGTCGGCTCCATATAAAGCGTAGCGATCTCTTCTTTGATGGCGCCCTTTTGCAAAAGTCCGGCAAAAATCCGGGCAGCCGCTTCCATCTTGGCATCCTGCGCCTTCCTTCCCACAATGATTCTGGAAGGATAGAGGTTGTCATACAGTGCCCGCCCCTCCCTCAGAAATTCCGGAGAAAACAAAAGATTCTGGCACTGATACTTTTCCTGCATCCGCAGAGTAAATCCCACCGGAACCGTAGACTTGATAATCATCACCGCATCCGGACTGCATTTTTGTACAAGCTGAATCACCTGCTCCACGGAACTGGTATCAAAATAGTTTTTTACCGGATCATAGTTGGTTGGCGTGGAGATGACGACAAAATCCGACTCCCGATACGCTTTTTCTGCATCGGTGGTGGCTGTCAGATTCAGCTTTTTTTCCCTCAGATATGCCTCAATCTCCCGATCGATGATCGGAGATTTTCTTTCATTGATCAGATCCACCTTTTCCTGCAGAATATCCACTGCATAAACTTTGTGATGCTGTGCCAGGAGAATCGCGTTGGACAATCCCACATAACCAGTTCCTGCAATGGAAATGGTATATGTTTTTTGTTCCTCTCTAATCTTCATGCTCATTCCTTCCTTCCGCTGCTTTTTTCTGATAAATTTCTTCAAACCGGTCCAGCATTTTTTCTTCTGAAAACACCCATTCTGCCCGCCGCCGGCTTCCTTTCTTTTTCTCTTCCAGACTTTCCGGATCCGAAAATGCCTGGCAGATCGTCTTTGCCAGCGCATCACCGCTGACTTCCTCTGCAATCCATCCGCAGGATTCATCTATAATCTCCGGCATGGCACACACGGGAAATGCAATCACCGGTGTCCCGCACGCCATGGCCTCAATGTTCGTAAGCCCAAAGGTATCATACACCGAAGGATTTATCAGCACATCGGCCAAGGTATAAAATTCCTTCAGCGCTTCCCTGGCGGAAAGATATCCCAGATGCCGGACCCGGAAAGTTTCTTTCAGCCCCTCAAGGACTTTGCCCTCTTTTCCGGCAATAAGCAGAAGATACTGCTTTGGATCCGGAAGCTGATGCAAAGCCTCCAGAACATACGACATGCCCTTCAGCTTTTTCTCAGGGTCAGCCGCAATAAAGCCGATCACCTTTTCTCCCTCCGGGATCCCGTATTTCTTTCGGATCTGTCTGCCATCCAGAGGATGCCAAAGTGCTGTGTCCAGGCTGTTGTACACCTGCTCGCAGGGAAGTCCCTGCAGATGAGACTGTTGAAACTGCTGCAAAAGCCAGCCGGAAGGAACGGTAAAGGTGATCCCGGACATCCGAAACGCTTTTTGCTTCTCCTGGAAAAGCTGATGCGACACATCGTTTCGCAGAGCCGGATAATTACCCAGACAGGAGCATGATCCACATCCTTTTTTCCATTTCTCCCCGTCACATCCGTAAGGGGATGCACAGTGTCCGGTAAGCGCCCAAAAATCGTGAAGCGTCCATACCGTCGGACGCAGGCCGGCAATCCTTGCAATATCCCGGATACCGAGGAAATTATCGTGGAGATTGTGAAAATGCACCACATCAATCTTATACTTTTTGATAAAAGCACAGATATACTGCCTGCTGTACCATATATAAAGATTTTTGTTTCCATGGTTTCCTGTGAGCAGGCGGTTCAGCATCCGCATGCAAAAGGAACGATAAAGTACACAGATATTCGCCGGAAGCTTCAGATGCTTCGTATCATAGCAGGAAATCTGGTAAACTTTATGCCCCCGTTTTTCCATCCCCTGCAAAAGCTGAGAAACCACCTGTTCCGCGCCTCCGCACTGGATGGTTGTATTCAGATATAAAATTCTCATATCTGATATCCCATCAGGAAAGGACTACTTTCTTAAAATTTTTCTTTCCTCTTTTTACCACAATTCCTTCTAAGAGCTGCTCCGGAGTATAGGACATCCCGATCTCCGTAACTTTCTCTCCGTTCACGGTCACGCCGCCCTGCTGGACATTTCTTCTGGCCTCCGACCGGGAAGCGCAGAGTCCGGATTTGTGTACGATCGTCAGGATGTCCACTCTTCCCTCCCGGAAATCTTCCATAGTAAGAGCCGCCGTGGGCATCTCCTGGGCACTGCCGTTTCCAAACAAAGCCCGGGCACTCTCCTGAGCCTTCTTAGCCTCTTCTTCGCTGTGTACCAATTTTGTCAGCTCATAGGCCAGAATCTCTTTCGCCTCATTCAGCTGGCTACCCTCCCACCGGTCCATGGCATCGATCTGCTCCAGGGGCAGAAACGTCAGCATCCGCAGGCATTTCAGCACATCTGCATCCGACACATTTCTCCAGTACTGATAGAATTCATAGGGGCTTGTTTTCTCCGGATCCAGCCACACGGCGCCTCTGGCCGTCTTGCCCATCTTGTTGCCCTCGGAATTTAAGAGCAGGGTGATGGTCATGGCATGGGCATCTTTTCCAAGTTTCCTTCGGATCAGCTCTGTGCCGCCCAGCATATTGGACCACTGGTCATCGCCGCCAAACTGCATATTGCAACCGTATTTTTCATAGAGCTTCAGGAAATCGTAGCTCTGCATAATCATATAGTTGAATTCCAGGAAGCTTAAGCCCTTTTCCATGCGCTTTTTATAACATTCCGCCGTCAGCATCCGGTTGACGCTGAAGTGAGCGCCCACGTCCCGAAGCATTTCCACATAGTTCAGGGGCAGAAGCCAGTCCGCATTGTTCACCATCAGCGCTTTCTCATCGGAAAAATCAATGAATTTGCTCATCTGCTTTTTAAAACAGTCCACATTGTGCTGAATCGTCTCAGGCGTCATCATCTGGCGCATATCCGTTCTCCCGGACGGGTCCCCGATCATGGCTGTCCCTCCGCCGATCAGAGCGATGGGTTTGTTGCCTGCCATCTGCAGACGCTTCATCAGACAGAGGGCCATAAAATGTCCCACATGAAGGCTGTCTGCCGTAGGGTCAAAACCAATGTAAAAGACAGCCTTTCCGTCATTTACCATCTTACGGATTTCCTCTTCATTTGTCACCTGGGCGATCAGCCCTCTTGCCACCAGTTCGTCATAAACCTGCATAAAATAATCCTCCTACATTTAAGTTCCGCATCTGCCCTCTCTTCGCCCCGGCGTCTGGAAGAATTTTCCCTCTCTTTGTTCCGGAAAATCCTTCCGGGGCTACTTTGGGACAGATGCTGTTTTCATAAATCATTTGACACTGACTTATAGTTCCGCTGTGCAAAAATCCTACATAAAAAAATCCCCGCCCCCATATAAAAGGACGAGAATCCATCAATCCCGTGTCACCACCTTCGTTCACAGCGTGCTCGCGCCCGCTGCCTCTGCAGGTACCGCCGTCCGGCCCATACCCTGCACGATAACGGGTGCTGCCGTCGCCTCCTACCCACAGGCCATTCTGCTTCAGAGGGAAGCTCCGAGAGGTATTCATAAATGCCATCCCCCGCGCCTCTCATCCACCGGCCGCTTTCTGTGGGTCCCTGACAGTCACTACTTGTTCTCTTCATCGCTGTTGCATACAGGTATTTTATGCGGGAAACGCGGGGTTGTCAAGTAAAACCTGTATTTTTACAGCTACTTTTTCAAAACTGCCGCAATTCCCTGCTCAGCTCCCCATCCATGTATCCAATATGCCTTAAAAAACAATCCAGTATGCTTGCGATTGTTGACCAATTTTCCTGATCAGACTGAATCAGCACCCCATACATATCTTTTCCCACGCCTGCCGCCAAAAGCCCCCCTGCACCTGTTTTTGCAATCAGATTTTTGTGAGAACTGACAACCGTTGACAAACAGCCATCTCCTTCCAGCATACAAGGATTTTTCCATATTGCTCTTTTATGATAGAGAATCGATTTTTGAACTGCAGGAAGCAGCACATTCCCTTCATACATCATGTTTTTATACATGACAGCAAGATTTTTCATTGGCAATATAAAAGAAGGGATACCACATCCATCCGGCGTCAGGCCGATACTGCCCTTAGGATACTCACTGAATACAGACACCAATTCCAAAATCCATTGTTGTACCGGGCTGTCCTGAATCTCATACCGGACTGTCCTTCCTGTCAATTCCCGTTGTGCCAGCATTATCCCAATATGATTTCCCGCACATGGATGATACAGCTTTCTTTTGGGAATATGCTTCTTTCTCCATAATTCACAGGCTATTTTTCCAGCCGGAGCAGCGGTGTTCAGCCTGATCTCCTCTTCCCTGATTCCGGTCTTTTTTAACAGCCGTTCCAGAACCCGTACCTGCTGCTCCTGAGCCAGATGGGAGGATGACATGATCGTAAGTTCTGCGCTGTCCAGACCAAATTTTTTATCCAGTCCCAATAAATATACCGGGAGCACCTGAATCAGTTTTGCCGTCGACCTGGCCGCTATTTTCTTATCCCAATTCCCCATGCAGAAAATAATTCGGGAACTGAGGTCCACTGCCACCATATTTCCAACTGGCTTCTCTACCTCTTTTGTCATCCATCATTCCATCCACTTTGTCTTTTCTTTCAGATCTGCCCTTCTCTTTCCTGCTGCCTGTCCTTTTCCAAAGGCTGCCGCTGCAACGAAAGGATATTCCAGGACCAGATAATTTTTCAGTGCATCATGTGCATACAGTACGTCACACATCCAGAGACTTGATAAACCGCATTCGGTCGCTGTCAGCAGCATATTCTGCACCGCTGCGCCAATCGACTGCAGGTCTGCCGCTTCAAACCCTCTGGCGTGGAGTTTCCAGCCCATCTCTTCTCCATGCTCATTTCTCTCGTCGCAGATATATTCCACAAATACAAGCATGGAAACATTGCGGATGATCTCCGCGGTCTGCGCCGCCATTTCCAGATCAATACTTCCCTTGTTCTCTTTTGCGCGTTCCGTCTTCAACTTTTCGATCTCGGTCATCATCAAGTCCGCAATGCCATTCAACTTTTCCGGTGTATCCACCACTGTAAAATGCCAGGGCTGGCGGTTTTTTGGCGAAGGTGCCTGCAAACCGGCGGCCAAGATCCGCTTTTGCAGTTCCTTTTCTATCAAATAGCCTGACTGAAACCCCCGCGTGCTTTTCCGTTGGCAAATCACCCGTTCCATCGGCGACATTGCTGTCATTTTTTCTTTCCTTTCACAGATGGCAGCAAATCGCTCCTGGTCTTCCCGTGTGGCAAATTCAATCCGGTCTGCAAACATGCCCAGATGACTGCATGCCTGGTTATCCTCCCATTCCACATTGATTACATACAGGTCCTTCATCTGTGTATCGCGAAAACTGCAGCGCCGGAATCTTACATTTACCAGCATGATGTCGTTCATGATTGCCTCGTCGAAAATACAATCCGTAAAGCATACGTTGCGTATCTGGGAACCGGTCATATTCGCTCCGGCAAATTCGGTTTTTGTCACTTCCTTTTTCTCCTGCTTCTGACCTCCAATCAGCAAAATCTCCATAAGATTTGCGTCTCTGAAAAAGCAGTTTTGAATGTCCGCGTAGGAAAGATCCGCTTTGTTCATGATTGCGTTGTCAAAATGACAGGACTGTAAATTTGTCCCGCTGAAGCAGCTGTTATCCGCATAGGCACCTTCGAAAGAACAGTTTGACATTTGGGAATCTGTAAAATTCGCCTTTGCCATACGGGCCTTGTGCGCTTCACAGTTACTCCAGCTTGTGTAGATTCCCGCCGCATTCTCCAGATTGGCATAATGAAACTTGCATGTTTCAAGAGATGCTCCTGTAAGCACTGCACTCCCAAAATCCGCATAGTCAAAATCACATCCTGAGATCTTCGCATGCGCCAGCAGAGCCTGACTGAAAACAGCACTTTTAAAGTTCACGTTTTTTATCCTGCAGTCAACGAAATTAGCCCGATTGCAGGAAACTTCTTCAAACTGATAACATATACCTTCCTCTGTCACCCCTCCGATTTCATTTGCATTAAAATCAACATCTGCAAAAACTGCACGTTTAAAAACCGATCCTGCTGTAATCGAAAAGCCGTAAAATTTTGCTCCGGTATACACAGCATTTGAACTCTCTACATCTTCCAGCCCCACATTATGGAATAATACCCCTGTAAAATCCGTACCCTCCAGGTTCGCTCCGCGAAAATTGCAGTCTGACAAAGCAGAGTTTCGAAAAGAAACCCCGGACAAATTAGAATCCTTTCCCCCAAACGACAGCCGGCTGAAGCTCTGGTCCATCAACCGCTCTTCTTTCAGGATATATCTCTTCAGATATTCCAGAAGTTCTCTGATTGCAGCGCTGACCTGACTGATCTCTTCTGTACGCAAAAGCGCTGTTTTCTGACTTGATTCCTCTTTGTACCGCCAGAATTTTTTTACAAAAGCCTCTTCCAGCGTCCATCTTTTTTCTGCGGATTTGCGGGCGCACAGATAGCTGTCCCGCAGTTCCAGCAAATCAAAATAGTTATCGCACATTCGTTTCGTTTCGGAGCTTGCACCGGTTTGCTTTGACGAAAAGACCGCGCTTAACATTTCCTTTTTCTGCTGTGGATGCCGGTATTCTACCTCATGATTTTTCAGGATTTGATCTATGATCGTTTCCAGATCTCCGATTTCTTTGATGTTTTGATTTTCCTGATAATAGACGTTCTCAAGCAGAATTTTTATATCGTCTGACAGACAAATTGTTTCCTTCAGTTTCCGGCTGATCTCTCCTGCATGCCGATAAGCCCTCTTGCGCAATATTGCCTCATAATTGATCACCAGATACGTAAAATACAAAAGGAACACGGTATCAAGCAAAGAAGCGGCGGCAATGCAATACCGCATCCAGGCAATCCTGCATAGTGGCAGACTGCCGTTGTCCACAATCAGACAAAGTACCGCGCAGGTCCCTGTATACCCGGACAGCAGGATCAGCCAGCCGGTCCTCTTTGCAACGATTATATCAATCAGCGCCTTTTCATACTGCTCTCTGCCGTTCAGCGCCCCGATCAGAAAAATATATGCAGTAACTGCCAGCGCAATCAGCGCCAGATTGACCGTCATCAGTGTGGTAAATAACGTAGTGGACACCGTCGTTACACGAACACCGCCCTCTCCCATATCCGTATAATAGCTGACATTTACCAGTTTACTTGCCGGACAGAGCCAATCTCCAATGCCAAACACCAACATCAGGCCTCCGGAAATAACAAGAAGCCATATCATATACCCCTTCCAAAAACATTTTGACTGTTCTCTGCTGTTTTTTCCATAGCGATACAGACAGTATATGCCTGCCAGAAAAAGGAGGATACCTGTCCACACCCATCCCGAATTGTTGAGGCTCAGAAATTTCATCTGTTATACTCCTCCATACAGTTTCTCATCCACACTGCCCAGGCAGCTGCACGACACCTGACTTTTTACCTCTTTTAACAGCGCCTCCCGTGAAGATGCGTCAAAATCGTTCATAAACCGCCGGTAAAATTCCATCAGCACCGGCCGGCACCGATCGCATGCTTCCGGCGGAAGGATATCCAGATCATTCCCGGCATCCTGCCGGTCCCCATACCAGGAGACGGCTGTCTTTCCAAGCTGCTCTTCTGTCAGCTTTCCTAAAAGTTTGATCAGAAGCCAGTGGGATACCCGTTCATATTTTCCGGTCTGATACAACTCCCACAGTTTCGTGCCGGGCTTTATGTTTGCCGGAAAGATCACCACTTCGTGAGCCCCGTGTCCATACGCCCAGTTCACAGCCTCCATTGCATCCTTTAACTGCTCTTTTACGGACAGCCCTGGTGCACCCAAAAAGACATTCAGAATAATCTTCATCTGTACATCTGCGATGTCATGCATGACCTGTTTCAACTGCCCCAGATCCATCACCTTATGAAGGCTGTGTTTCAAAACATTCGGATTGGAAGATTCAAACCCCATCTCTATGGCAACCGTTTTTCCCGGAAGCATGTTCTTCAATTCACACAGGATCCCCCTGGAAACCGTCGTGTAGTGTGTTTCGAAAATGATATATTCGATATCCGTGTTCTGCAGATATTGAAGAATCTTTACCAGAACAGTCCGGCTCATCTCAGAGTCATCCAGTATACTGCCGCACGTCCCCAGCAGCAGTCTTCGCGGCACCGGTCTGCCTCCCAGCACATGATCCAGAATCTCCACCGCTTCGGTTTCCGTTACATTGTCTCCTGCACCATAATCACACATCATGCAGTATCCCTGTTTTCGGAATCTGCATCCGCAGCTTTCAAAACAGATATGCACAAAATCTCCTCTGCCCCAGACACTGCTGCCCGAAATCTTTCTGGAACTGTGCCACAATCCATGATCCGAACTGTTTTTTTTACCAATACCCATTGTTACTTCCTTTTCCATCCCAACTGATACAAGGATTCCGTTTCCCCGGGCGCTGCAAATGTCAGTGTATTGTTCCGGCAGGCCGGACATTGCGGTCCTAAAGTAAGTCCATACCGCCTGCAGATCCTTTCACTTTTTTCCATCACTTCATACAGCCATTCGTCCGAAGGCGGAATCATTTCCCCCAGTTCTGTCCCCGGGATCGGACGAAACACGGATAAGATTGGCGCCACACCTCTCCGGCAAATCAGCTCAATCCCTTCCAGCAGCGAATCCATCGGCTCCAGCCCCACAATAAACGCACACCGTACTGCTCCGTTTTTTCCTGCCAGAGATACCGCGGCATCAAAAGCATCTAAATATCTTTTCAGAGGAATACATCCTTTTCCCGGCATATATTTTTTTGCCAGCCCTCTATCATATATTTCCAGATTAAACGCAAATTCATTCACGCCCGCATGATAATACTCTTTTACTGCCTCAGGATCCGGCGGCAGACACATAAGATAAACCGGCATATCCGTGTATTTTCGGATCCGCTCACACATATGAAGAATAACCGGTCGTTCTTTTCCGATATCATTTGACAGGCCTCCGATCAGAATATGCCGAAAGGGCAGATCCCCGGAACGGAATACCAGATCAATTGCCTCTAATATTTCGTGTTCTCCAAAATGATTACGAATTCCTTCTGCTTCGCAGAAACGGCACGCAAGGCCATGCTCCGGAAAGGTACAGTACGCATTGTTCTGAAGACGGAGCCTGTCCGTCGCCAGAAAGCAGATCTGTTCTATTACATTTTCATGCAGCCGCGGGTCCGGCGCAAAGGACTGTTTTCTGTCATAGTCTGCTGCAAAAAGAGGCTGTCCATAAAATTTCAGACACAGTCCGTCTTTCTGTTCATTTATATCAATTTCAAACGGAGAAAGCCCTGTCAGCTTTACATAGAGGGGACAGTTTATATAGATTCCGTTTACATATAAATCTAAAGAACAGTATGTACCAATTCTCATTTTCCCATGAACGGCAATGTATTCAGAAGCTTTTCTGCTCAGAACTGCCCCTCTGTTGATCACTGCTGTTTTCACTGCTGACCAGTCCAGCGCCAAAATTCTTTTCCGCCACTCAGCGGAACATACACCAACATTTGGATGCAGCCTGACAGATCTGTCCTGATTGCACACGCTCAGAATATTGGTTTGAAAGATCAGAGAAAACTGATTCGCATAGGGTTCTGCCTCCTGAAACGGATCATACCCATCCTGTTCAACCGATACGACTGTCTTTTCTCCCGCAGCCGCCCGGAACATATGCCTGGAATGAATTCCTTCTGCCTCGTTCACACACGTATACAGACTGTAGGGCACTCTTAGCTGTTCTGCTTTATTTTTTAATTCAGCCAGATGCATTGGTTCATAAAAGGCATCATAATTCAGCTTCTGTAAGGACGGAAGGCCGTTGTCGGAAAGTGCTCTGTTCAGCAAAATGGAAGAACCTTGAAAACGGTTATTAATCTCCAGAAAACAGATCTCCTGCCCGGATATGATGGCATCCATCCCCATAACTCCCCTGTAGCCAAGCGATTGTATCTTTTGCGCCAGCCTGCCGGACAGTTCTCTCAGCTTTTCTTTTAAATCCTCACTCAGCTCGGCAAATGTCACAAAATCTGCGCCGCGATACAAAAGCCTGTGATTTCCCTCCTGTATGACTTGAACCGATGCTGGGAAAAATATGATATCATAATCAGAAATAATAGTATGAAGATTTACAGATATATTATCTGTCAAATACCCTGAAACCAGATATTCTTCTTCTTTCTCCAGTTCTCCAAACACAGACGAAACATTCTCTGAAGTCATCAAATAGGTCCCATAGCCGCCGGATGCAACCATTTTTTGAATCACATATGCATCATATTTTTCGAAAGAAGGTATTTGACGAAGTTTCTCCCATTTACAAAATTCACCCTTTATCTGCTCAGTCTTAAGCAGCGGAACAATGCCATCTGCAATTTTACGGAACTCCAGTTTATCATTGAGCCGCGCCATGAGTTTTTCGTCGTTCAGGCACAGCGAATGCGCAATAATTTCTTCCGGAGCACCAATCACACAATTCGGATTATAGGACATAAACCGACATTCGGGATCTCTTCTGATCTGCTCCATCTGCCAGTCTAATATAAAACGGGAGGCCTTTTCACTGTATGCATTATGGTCAATCCGTACAGAATTATTTTTGCAAAAAGAATGGTTCTTTCCTTCATTCGATCCATAATATGTCACAGAACCCTCAAACAAATCCCCTGTATATGCAATATCTGATTCCCGTGGACCTATCCAAAACAGTTTTTTCACTTTTCCGTTCCTCTCTAATCATCCTTTTATCCTTGGATGAACCTGTACATTTTTCTTTTTATAGTATCACATAGATGATATTTTATCAACGCAACAATGGATTTGGCGGCTTCTGGTTACTCTGCCATAGGAAATGTTAAAACTTCCCGAAAATACCGAATCCAGTTCCCCCCAATCACTTTCTTCACCGCTTCCTCTTCCATCCCTCTCTGAAGAAGCGCCGCCGTAAGCTTTGGGACCTGGCTGTGATTGCCCAGACAGTCATGATATTCTATAGTATTCCCATTGGGATACTTAGGTTCTGTTTCCGTATAAGAATCGCAAAAATCCAGTCCCAAACCTACTTTATCAATACCGATCAGCGACGCTTCATGCTCCACATGCCGGCATAGCATCTCTAGGGGATCTTCTCCTTCCATGCAGCCGACGATCAGATCACAGCCGTTCAGTCCCATCATGCCGCCTCTGCTGCCCAGTTCCTTCATCTGTCCGTCGCTCAGATTCCGATAATTAAAAAAGACGCTCTGACTGTTGGAATGCGTGGCAATAAAGGGCTTTTTTGCAATCCGGCACACATCCGCAAACCCGTCGTCATTTAAGTGACTGACGTCCAGGAACATGGACAACCGCTCCAGCTCCTCTACAGCCGCTTTTCCCTCCGGGGAAAGGCCCCCCGGTATCTGCTGCCGCTGACCCGCTTTGCAGCAGCCGTTTGCCAGGGCGTTGCGGCGACTCCAGGTCAGAGAGGCGCCCCGCACCCCCAGCTCCCGCAGGATGCGCAGAAGTCGAAGATCTGTTCCGATGCAGTCCAATCCTTCCATATATAGCAGAATGCCGATCCGATCCTCCGAAAGAACCCTGTTAAGGTCCCCGGCGGACCGGACCAGAAAGAATTCTTCATTTTGATCCACCGCTTCCTGCAGGACGCTGATCTGATCCAGCGCCGCCCGGAGTCCTCCCTCGGGAAGCTGATCATCTCTTAAATACACCGAGGAAACGATCAGGTTAAAACCTGCCTCCCGCAGATGGTTAAGATAATGGGTCCGAAGCGGATTCTTCTCCCCGTTTATAACCCGGAAATACAGTTCTCCTGCCAGATCCAGGTGGGCGTCCACCACCGGACTGCTCTGATGGAGCCGCCTTGCCGCCTCCATATATTTTTCTTCGATCTTCATCCTGTCACCCCTTCTTCTTCCGCTGCATATGCTGATACCAGACAATATTTTCTCACAGGTCATTGTATGAACATCCTGATTGCCGGTATTCCGGAAAACACAAAAAATTACGAGTGTGCCCTGTCCCGCTGCCAGGTTTCCTTCTGCACGGAGCTCTGCCCAAAATCCCTTTCTTCCTATGATAAGCTCCTGCTGCCGGGCGGCGGAGATATGGACCCGTCCTGGTTCGGACAGAAGAATCTTGGCTCTGATTCTTTTGACCACGCTCTGGACAAAGCCCAATTTGCCCTCATTGACGCCTTTATCCGGGCCGGAAAGCCAATCCTTGGCATCTGCAGAGGCCTACAGCTCCTCAACGTCTATTTCGGCGGAGATCTGATCCAGGACCTGCCCACGGCACAGCGCCACCGCCGCCTGCAAGAGGATCAGACACACCCGGCCCAGTGTGAGGAATCGTCCCTCCTTGCCCGCCTTTTCGGCCCTTCCTGTCTCGTAAACAGCGCCCATCACCAGGGCTGCGGCCGAATTGGCCGGGACCTTAAGGTGACCCAGACAGCAGAAGACGGGGTCGTCGAGGCCCTGGAACATCTGGTAAGACCCAATATTCTGGGCGTTCAGTGGCACCCGGAGCGCACAAGTCTTCTGTCTAGTCAAGAAAGTCTGGCCGACGGAAACCTGCTTATCCGTTATTTCGCAGAGCAGCTGTGATCTCACGGACCACTCCCCGGATATCCAGCTGCCTGGTATCAATGATCAGATGAGCGTACCGCTCATACAACGGCACGCGCTCTTTCATCAGATCCCGAAGTGTCTGCCCATCTTTGAGCACCACTCCCCGCTCATGAAGATCGCCCAGCCGCTCTTCCAGACTCTCATATGGAAGCTTCAGATATACTACCGTGGAAATCTCCCTCAGATGCTCCATCGCCTCCTGCCCATAGACAGCGCTTCCGCCCGTGGCAATCACCGCCCGCTTTACAGAAAGCCCAGCATTCACCTGGTTCTCAATCGCCAGAAATCCTTCATCCCCATGTTCGCTGATCAGTTCATGGAGCAGCTTTCCGGTCTGCTCCTGGATCTCCAGGTCAGAATCCACAAACCGGTATCCGAGCACCTTTGCCAATACCACGCCCACCGTACTTTTGCCCGCTCCGGGCATGCCAATTAATGTAATCGTATCTTTTTTCATTCTTCCTTCAGCCTTTGTGGAATTTTTTATTGTTATCGCCAGATCCGGAAGGTCCGGACCAGCCAGGCCATCACTCGATAGCGGAGGTCCTCCAGTTCCCGGGACGCCTGTTTTAATTCCTTTCGGATCTCCAGATGCTGCGGGCAGAGCCGTTCGCACTTGCCGCATCGGATGCATCCGGACGCCGGGTTCTGATTTTTCCGGAAAGCCGTCGTCATCAGATACTCTTTCCGGCCCGCCTTCGGCCGCTCCGTGTACATCTCGTTGTAGCAGCGGAAAGTTCCCGGAATATCAATTCCCTGAGGGCAGGGCATACAATAGCCGCAGGCTGTACAGCCTACCTTGACCTTCCGCCCGATCTCCTTACGAACCTTCTCATAAAGCTCCTGGTCTCCTTCTGTCAGCACTCCAGCTTCTGCCCTGCCAGCTGAGCGCACATTTTCGCGCACCATCTCCACCGAATTCATGCCGGAAAGCACCACCGTCACTCCCTCCTGATCCCAGAGCCAGCGAAATGCCCACTCCGCCAGAGACCTGCCAGGATCCGCCTGTAAAAAGAGCTCCTTCGCCTCCCGTGGAAGAAGGTCCACCAGTTTCCCACCCCGCAGAGGCTCCATAATCACCACCGGAATCCCTTTCTGCCAGGCATACAGCAGTCCCGCTTTTCCTGCCTGGGTGTGCTCGTCCATATAATTGTACTGAATCTGACAGAAATCCCAGTCATACGCATCCAGAAGCTTCTTAAAATTTTCTGAATTCCCATGATACGAAAATCCAATGCTGCCAATCTGCCCCGTCCGCAGCTTCTCCTCGATCCAGTCCTGCACTCCCTTCTCCTTCAGGACCTCCCAGGTATCCGCATCATTCAGCATATGCATCAGATAATAATCTATATAGTCCGTCTGCAGACGATGTAACTGTTCCTGAAAACACCGCTCCAGCCCTCCGCGGGACTTGATCAGATAATGAGGCAGCTTCGTCGCAAGATACACCTGTTCCCGAAGCCCGTTCCGCTTCAGAATCTCCCCAAGCACCGCCTCGCTCCCATGATACACATACGCTGTATCAAAATAATTCACCCCGCCCCGGACAGCCTCTAGGATCTCCTCCTCCGCCTTCCTAAGATCTATCTTCCCATTCCGCTTCGTAAACCGAAGGCAGCCATAACCAAGCACCGAAAGAGCCGTCCCCTTCCTGTCCTTCCGATACTGCATCCCTTGCCCCATCTTCCTTTCTTCCCTTTCCACGCACTGCACCCCCAATTTCCAACGCTCTAAAATCTCTCCTCAACTCCATCCAGTCTACCAGACCCCGCCCCCCGCGTCAATACCGCCAGCCAGCCCTTTCCTGTCCGCTCCACAGCCCCTGTTCGGCAGCGCAGACATCCGAAACCTCACCCACCCCGAATTCCCCCAACACCTTTTCATGCACATTGACGCCAAAAACCAGCCAGAACGGGCGAAGAGATCCACACGCAGACCCTTTTGGGGGCGTCCTTAGCCTTCGCGAGATCCAGCGCCTACAGACCCGGCGCGAGGGCTCTCCCGAGCGTCGCTGGTCGAAATTGGCGTTTAGCTCGCGAAGGCGCCGCCCCGGGTCTGCGCGGGGATCTCTTCGCCCGCTCCGGCGTCTCTCCTGCATCAACATCTCTCTACAGTGTCCAATCCCCCAAAATTTTCATATTTTCTTAAGAATTCTTTGTTTTTTCTGCTATTGTTTTCAAAAATTACATATGCTATCATTATCAAAGATTTATCGGACATTTGGAGGAACCGGTCATGAAGAAAAAAATCCAGACCTTTTTGAAAGATTATCCGCACATATGGACCCTTTTGTATTTTGCAGTCTATATCCCCTGGTTCATCTGGTTAGAACAGCGGGCCAGACTGCCTTACCATGTGATTCACTTTCCGCTGGACGATTACATCCCTTTTTGTGAATATTTTGTCATACCCTATTTTCTCTGGTTTGCCTACATTGCGGCGGTTTATTTCTGGCTCTTTTTCAAAGACCGGAAAAACTTCTATCGGTATACCATCTTCCTGTATGCCGGCATGACCTTGTTTCTCGTAGTATCCACCTTCTACCCCAACGGCCATCTGCTGCGCCCCGCCGGGTTTGAACGGGATAATCTTTTTATCCGGATGGTGTGTTTCCTCTACTGGGCAGACACTTCCACAAACATCCTGCCGAGCATCCATGTGTTCAACTCCATTGCAGCCCACATGGCCATCGTGCATCTGCCGGACTTCAAATACAAAAAGTGGACCGTCCGATGTTCCCGTATTCTCTACGTGTCCATCATCCTGTCCACCATGTTTTTGAAACAGCACTCCTGTGTGGATGTTATCCTGGGCATTGCCCTTGGAGCCTGCATGAACCAGTTTGTCTATGAATCAGATGTCCTAGTTAAAGCCCATGACCTTGTTGGCAAGCTTGTACGCAATCACCGAGACCTTCCGGCCGCCTTTCCCAGGAAGATTCATGGCACGGCCAAAGATGCCGAAGTATAATTTGTAAAAAAGACCTGCATCCTTTTTCTTAAGGTACTGCCAGAGGTCTTTTTTCTTTTGCAGACTTTCCAAAGTACCTGAACGGATCAGCATAATGGAAGAAACCGTCATCATAATATCCAGATAGCTGATCATATATTTCCGAAGCTTTGGATTCTGAATGGCTTTTAAATCATACTGATCAATCATGATCTTATTTACCTTGATCTGCTGGTCCACCCTGCCGATCATCACCTGCTCATTGACCGACTGGTCCGAGCGTCCGATAAAATACCGGTACAGATCAATATCCATATAATACAGCGTCTTCACATAAGGCAGCGGATAATACACAAAAATATTGTCCACATAAAAAGTATGCTTTGGCAGTTCCAGACCGCAGTTTTTCAGCATCCTGGTCCGATAAATCACCGAATGCATCAGGATGTACTGCCCAAGATGGAAACGCTTCACATCGCTCCAGGTAAAGATCTGATCCTGGGGAAACGCCGTCGTATAGCGGACTGTCTTCTTACGTTTTGCTCCCTGTTTTTCATAGACATAATTGCAGATCATCATATCGATCATATTGCCGTCATGGACCAGTTCTGAGAGTTTCTGCAGCACCTTCTGATAGCTCTGTGCATCCACCCAGTCGTCGCTGTCCACAACCTTAAAATACAGACCCGTGGCGTTCTTTAGCCCCGTATTCACTGCTTCCCCATGCCCGCCGTTCTCCTGATGTACTGCTTTCACAATCCCCGGATACCTGGCTGCATACTCGTCGGCAATCTTCGCTGTATTATCCTTGGTGGAACCGTCGTCTACAATGATGATCTCCACCTCATCCCCGCCCGGAAGCAAGGATTCGATGCAGTTTCTCATATAATCTTCCGAATTGTAGCACGGGATCGCGATTGATAATAATTTCATGACATTCCCCTTATCTCTTCTGTGATTATTTATTGTCTATGCCGTTTTCTTCTCTGATTTTCCCAGTCAGCTCCAAAGCCTTCATGACCATGGCGTCAATGTTATAATACTTATACTCTGCCAGACGCCCTAAAAGATATACATTGGGAATCCCGGCAATCAGATCTTTGTACTGTTCATACAGCTTCCAGTTATCTTCATTGGAGATGGAGTAATACGGAATCTCCCCCTCAGCCCCCGTATAGGCAAACGGGTATTCTCTGACGATGGTCGTTCCGGGCGCTTTCTGTCCGGTCAGATATTTAAACTCCGTGATGCGGGTAAAATCTTCGCTTACTGTATAGTTTACCACACTGTGTCCCTGGTAATCCTCCTGCTCCATATATTCAAAATCAAAATGCAGAGAACGATACGGCAGCCTTCCAAACCGGCAGTCAAACAGTTCATCCAGAGGCCCTGTATAGATAACTTCCCCCTCAAAGGGAACTCCGTCAAAGAAAACCTGCTGCCCGTTGAAATTCAGCCGGTCTCTTGCATCCACGCCGGTCTCCACCGTAATGCCCGGATGATCAAGCATGGCCCCGAACATGGCCGTATAACCCTCAAGAGGCATCCCCTGATAAGGCTCCTGGAAATACCGATTGTCATAGGAGATCAAAACCGGCACCCGTCCGGTCACCGCCGGATCAATCTCTTCCGGCGTCTGTCCCCACTGCTTCATGGTATAATGCAGGAAAATATTTTCATACACATAATCTGCAATCTGGCGGATCTTGGGGTCCTCATGCTCCCGAAGCTTCAGGATGGGCACTCTGGACTCCATACCGAAAGCCTTGATCAGCTTTTTCTCCAGCAGGTCTGCCTCCTCCTTCTCATAAATCATATGAAGCGTATTGAGGTTGAAAGGAACCGGAATCAGCATCCCATGCACATTTGCCACCACCTCATGCCCGAACGCATACCATTTTGTAAAACGGGACAGATAATCATACGCCTTCTGTTCTTTCGTATGAAAGATATGAGGTCCGTATTTGTGAATCAAAATCCCATGCTCATCTTTTTCATCATAACAATTTCCACCGATATGATCCCGCTGTTCCAGGACCAATACCTTTCTCCCTGCCTCTGCCAGCTCTCTGGCCGCCACACATCCGGCCACGCCGGAACCAATGATCACACTATCAAACATCTCTACTGCCTTTCTTCGTATTTTTCCTGTCCCAGCACAATATCCATGTACCTTGCATAGGCAGCAAAAGCTGCCGGGATCGGATATTTCTTTTCTGTTTCTTTTGCATCAATAAAAAACATGCCCTCCTGGTCCATGTCTTCGGTCTCCTCCAGGCTCACCGCATAACCGGTCATCCTCCATTCCACATGGCTGAAGATATGTTTTGCCCCGGCAAGCGGCAGAATCCGAAGCGGAGAAAGCCCCATACTTTTGACATGGTCCAGCACTTCTTCCTCCCCCAGATAACCGTTCAGATTGGGGAGTTCATAAAGCCCTGCCAGAAGTCCTTTGGACGGCCTCTTCCGGATCGCCACCCGGTCCCCTTCTCTTAGAATCAGTACCGTCCGCTCTTCCACCCGGCGCTCCTTTTTCTCCTTTTTCTTTGGAAGCTCATCCACGATCCCCTCTGAAAATGCCCTGCAGCAAAACGACAGAGGACATTCCGGGCACCTGGCTTTTCCGTTTGGCACACAGACGATGGCACCGATCTCTATGAGTGCCTGGTTAAAATCTCCGGCCCGCTTTGCCGGAATAATTTTTTTCACTTCCTGCTCCAAAGCGGATTTTACGGATTGTTTCAGGATATCTTCATAGCTTGCTTTTACCCGGGACAGCACCCGGAGCACATTTCCATCCACTGCCGGAACCTGCAGCCCAAATGCGATGGACCCGATGGCCCCGGCCGTGTAACGGCCAATCCCCGGAAGCGCTAAGAGCTTCTCATAATCCGCCGGAAACACTCCGCCGTATTCCCCGACGACCACCTGCGCCGCTTTTTGCATATTGCGTACCCGGTTATAGTATCCAAGCCCCTCCCACAGTTTCAGCAGATCGTCTTCCGGGCAGGCTGCAAGCGCATCCACATCCGGAAGGGCTGACAAAAACCGTTCAAAAAAAGGTTTTACCGCCTCCACCCGGGTCTGCTGCAGCATAATCTCCGACACCCACACCCGGTAAGGATGGTTGTCCTCTCTCCAGGGAAGGATGCGGGCATGTCCATCATACCATGAAAGCAGCGGTTTTACAATCTGTTCCAGCACCTACAGACGCACCTCCACTTCCTGGTCCGCTGTGATCGAATCCGGCGTCACCAGACAGTCCAATGCCATCACATGCACCCCTTCCTTTTTTGCTCTGCAAAGCGTCTCTTTGAAAGCCGGATGTGTCCGGTCATTGGGTTCCAGCCAGCGAACCCCTTTCATCTGTATCATAAACAAAATCCCGGCTTCATATCCGTCTCTTTTGCTTAAAATAAGTTCCTCCATATGCTTTACGCCCCGCTCAGTCGGTGCGTCTGGAAAGCGGGCCACACCCTCTTCCTCAAGCGTCACGCCCTTGACTTCCAAAAACATCTTTTTATCCCCTTCTTCCAGAAAAAGGTCAAACCGGGAGCTTTTGTAGCGCACTTCCCGGCGGATACATACCTTCTTTGAAAACAGATGTCCTTCAAGAATCCATTCTTCCGCCACTTGGTTGGGTACCTGGGAATCCATGTTGATCACCCGTCCTCCCTTTTCCACCGCGATCAGGTCCAGACCCGTCTTTCTTCTAGGGCTTTCATTTCTCTGCACCCAAATCCTGGCATCCGGCAAAAGCAGTTCCCTGCATCGCCCTGTATTTTTCACATGGCAGATCTCCTCACCCCGCTTCGTCACCACCTGCGCCACAAACCGGTTCGGCCGGCTTTTAAAAACCGCCTCTTCTATTCTTTCATACTTCATCGATCCATCCCATCTGCATTTTATTCTGTCCCAGTATACCACATCTTTCTATTTTCCCACAATATCTTGATTTTTCTCTTTTTCTGTGCTTAAATATGGATATTCTCAGTGAACAAGCAGACGCACGCCCCGGCATCGGATTTTGAGGTCCAAAGGGATTTTGCGCCGCAGAATGGCATATTTGTAGTGTAAAACCGTGAACCACTTGTACACTAAGAGTATTATGGAACATTGGCACTTCAGCAGGCATGTATGACTGGGCGCCTCGACCCCGGGGCACTGATCTTTATACGCGTTTTCTTTCGCACTTTTTCAGCTATAGTACTGCTTTGTCTGTTCCCAAAAGACAGACGGTACGGCATCCAGATCACACAGGTGCAAACCCGGACATACAGGTTATTGCTTTCATCTGCCCACATCTAGAAAGGACTTTCTTTTATGTTTGACAGCATCATCCTTGACATTGACGGAACACTCTGGAACTCTACTCCCATCGTATCAGACGCCTGGAACAAGGTTCTGGCAGAACGGCCTGACATCTCTTTCCGCTTTACACCCGAACGTCTGACCCAGCTCTTTGGGCTTCCCATGGACAAAATCGCCGAGATCTCTCTTCCTTTTCTGGAAGCTGAAGAACGCAATGCGCTGATGGACCGGTGCTATGACGAAGAACACCTCTTTTTGACCGCCTCCACCAAAGATTTGCTCTATCCGGGCGTGAATGACACCATCCGCACACTTTCCAGACGCTGCCCTCTCTTCATCGTCAGCAACTGTCAGTCCGGCTATATTGAACTTTTTCTGGAAAAAACCGGCCTTGGTCCCTGCATCACAGATTTTGAATGCCCTGGCAACACCGGTCTTGGCAAAGGCGCCAATATCCGGCTGGTCATGGAGCGCAATCATCTGAAACATCCGGTCTATGTGGGAGATATCGAAAATGACCACAAAGCCGCTGCGGAAGCAGGCATTGCATTCTGCTATGCTGCCTACGGATTCGGCAGCGCCCATCAACCAGACTGTGTGATTCAGACCTTTTCCGACCTTCTGAATCTGGTTCCGGAAAAATAACGACCAAAGCATCTCCCATCCCCGGCCTTGGAGCATGTTTGAAAACTGCTTTCAGGCAGATGTGCGTCACAATTTGCGGGAGATTTGTGCCAAATGAAGGGCGCATAGCGGGCTATGTAACCTGACTATATTGTAACTTCTATTTCTGCATGCATTTATGTATCCAAATCATTGGCTGTATGTTTTAAATCCCTTATGATAAACGGTCAGACCGCTGAAAAGTCTGTCGGACATATGTTTCTGCCTTTTGTAATGTGTCGTCCTTTACGCCTGCACGCTTCAGATACTGATACTCATCGTATGTCCCCTTCCCATGGGGAACCAGATAAGCTCCGGCATCACTTCCAAGACCGATACTGGCCCCAAGTGATGCCGCTTTTTGAACCCGCCTGGTCTGCATATCCAGATTCTTCTGTACTTCTTCATCAGGAAAACGGCCGCAGCCAAGAAGATTTCCCACCGGTGCAAAGGTCGGGAACCAGGGAATCTTCCGCTCAGCCAGAAGATGAAGCGTCTCCTCCTCCATAAAAAACCCATGTTCCAGGCTGTCCACGCCTGCTTCCAATGTCCAAAAACAGGTCCGGTCCCCGTTGCAGTGGGCCATCACCGCCATACCGGCTTCATGGGCAATCTGAATCATGCACCGGATCTCTTCCTTTTTTAATCCTTCCTCCGTCAGAGTTCCCGCATGGGCAAAATCCAGAAGACCGCTGACCATAATTTTGATAAAATCTGCTCCCTCCGCCTTTGCCCTTTGCACCAGCTTCTCATAGTCCTTCCAGGTGTCAAAAGGATGGCCGACAATCCCACCATAATGCCCCCTCTTATGTATTGCAAAGATGGGGGTCCGATACTCAATTCCGTATTCCGGCGCAAGCTTTTGAGCCAGTTTTGATACTGCTTGTGCGTCTCCCCCGTCTCTTACAAAATGGATTCCCGCCTCTTTGTTTTCCATCAGATGAAGACGCACCGCTTCTTCACATACCTGATCCTTGTGCAGTGCTACCGCCGCCTTATAGTTTACTCCGTCCATGATCATATGAGCATGACATTCGCCCAGCATTTCTTATCACCTCTGGTATCAGTTTACCATGTTCCCGGGAAATGTCAAACTCACCGGAAGATGCGACAAACCCATTCATGCATTTTTGTACATCGGAGGACTCATGGATACATGGAATAATCCGCTGTCCGTTCATACGCCTCCGCGCTCGGGTCTTTCATAAGGTAAACCCTGCGCCACTCCTTGGTATCATCATTGCGCGCCGTTTCAGACTGGTTCCGGTAGAGAAAATTGGTAAGCTGATAGCAGTCAATCCAGATCTCGTTATCTCCGTCTTTCTGGGATTCGTCAAAGATCAGCTGCATGCCAAAATGAAGATGAGTCTCGTCAATATTATTGGTATCCTCCGTTGTACTGTAGCCGGTATGTCCCATATACCCGATCACATCGCCCGCTAAAACCACACTTCCTTCCCGAAGCTCCGGCTGATATGGAAAGCCCTGGCGCAGGTGGGCGTAATAATAATAGCGCTTTTTGTCAAAGCTTCGGATCCCAATCCGCCATCCACCATACTGGTTCCATCCCAGGGCTTCCACATAGCCGGACTCTACAGCAATGATCGGAGTACCAATCTGCCCCAGCATATCATGCCCCAGATGATTCCGTTTATACCCATAGCTTCTGGAAGATCCAAAATCATCATAATCATTGTAAGGAAATCCCCTGGCAATAGGGCTGAACGCTTTTAGTCCATACCGTTTCTCCCAGGTCTTGGGCTTTTTCTTATCCCCTGTTGGTACTTCGATTTCATACTCCCCCACCATGCCTCCAAGGACCGCTCCATAGGCCTCCTGATAATAAGGAAAATACTCCAGATCCTTGACGACTTTGGAAAGTTCCTCCCCCTGTCCGATCATCTCCTTTAACTGATCCATATGCTGGCAGACGGTCTGATTATTATGAAAATCTCCGCCTGTATAAGCAGCCGTATAAGCAAGTAGATCAATCCAGCTTATATGCGCTTTTGTTCCGTACGAATCCCGATCATACTCATAAGCTTCCGCCAGTGCGAATTTTGACACCCCGAAGTCCACCCATTTTATGTAATCCTTTTTCGGTTCCTCTGCTTCCGCAGGTTTTTCTTCCTCCTTCGGATCCATCTGTGCCTCTTCTTCCTCTTCCTGTGTACTCTTTCCCTGCTCCCTTGCGGAATCCGTCAAAACCTCCTGCTCTTTCGCCCGCTCCGAAAGTGTCTCTCTTAATCTCTCTTTTTCCTCCGACCAGTACGAAATTCCTGCGAACGTAAGTAGAATTAAAATATTCACAAAAATCACACGCTTCAAAACATAACCTCAATCCTCACCCGTTGTTACTCATTGTATGCCCACGCCATTTTTTTCATACCCTCCATGCCGCTTTTTCAAGGGGAGCATAAGCCCCGAAAGCAGGCAAAAACCGTGGCTGCGTCGATTTTTCTCCTGCTTTGTCAGTCGATTTTATTTGACACTCTTCTCAAACTATGATAGGCTTATATTATGCGATACAATGCATGCATTTATAGTAAGGAGGTACCAGGATGAACAAAGGTACAGTGAAATGGTTCAACAACCAGAAGGGATATGGCTTCATCTCTGACGAAGAAGGCAACGATGTATTCGTTCACTATTCAGGGCTGAACATGGAAGGTTTTAAATCCCTCGAAGAAGGCCAGGCTGTTGAATTTGAAGTCGTTAACGGTGCAAAAGGACCACAGGCTACCAACGTAACCAAACTTTAATCCTTATGTGAACATTTACGGATTCTTTTATTAAATATATATAAGTATTTACATCTTCTTATAAACCTTATGGACCAGATTCGTTCCATAAGCATATATTTTTGATTTGAGAATTATACGAAAATGACAGAACGGGAATGACAGCATGAGAATAAAAAGGAGATGTAGATATCTGCATCTCCTTTTTACTCTCAATTATTCTGTTTCCAAAAATCTTCGGATTCCTTCTGCCATCCCCTCCGCCATCTGATACTGATAGTCTTCCGATGCCATATTCAGATCTTCGGTCCCATTGGTCATATACCCCATCTCGATAATCGTCGTGGGTACCGCCGCCCAATTGATGCCGCTCATGGTATCTGTCTCCCATACATGCTGCTTTTTCGCCCCGGTCTTTTCCACAAAGGCATCCAGCACACAGTCCGACAGCAAACGGCTCTGGCTGTAGATCCCCCCATTGTACGGATTGGAAGGTGTCTGACAGATTGTCATGGCCCCATTTACGCTGCTGTCCTCGGAACCATTGGCGTGGATTCGGATAAAGGCATCGGCTCCTGCGTCGTTGGCCACCGCCGCCCGCTCTGCATTGCTGATATTCACATCGTGGGAAGTACGCACCATCAGCACCTCATATCCCTGCTCTTTGAGAATCTCTTCTAACTTGCATGCTACCTGAAGAGTCAGCTCATATTCTTTCAGCCCCGATGCGGCCCCGGACGTGCCGCCGGCCACCTTTGCCTTTGTTTCGGAAGCCCCGGGTCCTACCGGCTCCTTCTCAGCATTTCCTTTCTGCTGATGGCCTGCATCAATGACCACCAGATAGCCATTCGCTTCACCGCTGCCGCCTTCCGTATTTCGGTCCGGTTTTACCTGCAGATACGCGCTGGCCACATAGTAGGCCTGCCCGTCAATGGCAATCCGGCTCCACTCTCCGTCATCATCCACCCGTTCTGCTGTCTGGCGCACCCCAAGGGTTCCATATATCTCAGACTCTGTGTCAGGCGCCATCCGGATATTGACCCTGGAAGTGGCATACACGGTCTCCGTCTTTGTTCCTTCTGATATGGTGCGGTCCTCCTCAGCCGGTCCCTTTGTCTCCTCTGCACTTCTATCCCCCTCCGGAGCAGTCTGTCCGTTTGCATCCGCCTGGCCTGTGCCGTCTTTTGGATCGGCCAGATTGTCTGTATGGTCCAAATCCTCTGTCGTCTCCTCTTCGAAAGCTTCACTTTTTTCCTCAGATGCTTCTACATACCCGCTCTGGGAACTGTCCGCACCTGCGGTACTGCTTTCCGCCTGTACACTCTGCCCATCTGCCGTCCTGGAATCCGCTCCTGTGCAGGCGGTCAGAAATACTGCCAGCATCACTGCCAATAATCCATTATACTTTTTCATATCCTTTCAACTCCTCTGTGCCGCGCTTTTATTTTACAATCCTCTGATTGTATCAAACATACATCCTGCAGTCTCACAGCGAATGATGTGCGACTGTCCGTAGCTTCCACAGGACCACATCCGTACCTGTTTTTTGCAAAAGGGGCACGCTTCGCCAAGAATTGTCCCCTCTTCCCGGCAGGATCTTCGCCGTTCCTCCGGACGAATTCGCTCATAATACCTGATCATACATTCTACCGTATGATTCCATCCGGTCTGTACACTTTCTCCTGTGTCAACAATCCTTCTTAGAACCAGACAAAGCTTCTCCTGGGTGAATGCCCGAGAGACTGTGCTTACATCCACAGGTTGTCCCCAACGCTGCTCATACTGCTTCATCAGACGATCCAGCTCTTCTAGAATTTTAACTTCTGACATTTTCCTTTCTCCTATGTTCTTAATTATATCATTCCTGTCAAGCCACATTCCGCAGATAATTGAAAAAATGCGAAATAAAAGCGTTCAAACCTGCAGGTTTTCCTGCCGATCGAACGCTGTTGTTTTTAGTCGAGGTACGGCATCCGTTTACGCGCCGACGATCTACCGCCCCCATTTTACAAGCCTCCAAAATCATCCATCTTCTCACGAATGGCTCTCTGCCTTTTGCAGTTCCTTGAAACCATTCAAATGGAAAACCCCGGTAGAACTTTTATGCTCTTACTATACCAGACAAATATGTCCAAATTATGGGAAAATCGTAAAGAAACCATAAAATCCGCCTGGAAAACTTTATAATTCCTTCATCATCTTGAAAGCTCTCTTAATTCCTGAAGCAGTTCCAGATCGGACTGCTGTACCCGGATATTTGTGGTCAGGGACTCCTGCCCCGGTTTTGTCACCTTCAGCTCGATGATCGTCCCCTCCTCAATCCCCGACCCGAAAACTGCATTTAAAAATGCCACAAATTTCGGATGATTGTCCGCAAAACGCTTTTTGGCGCTCATGATCTTCATAATGGATGCCGGATTCATATGATAACCTCCTATTTTAAATCGCTGCACAAAAACACGAAACGCTAAAGTCGCTTCGGCACACCTTCAACGAGAGGAACTTTTATTCCAAAGGACTCTCATAAAAGTTCCTCTCGTGCGCTTTCGCCATTATTTTCAATCGCTGCGCGATAGCACGAAACGCTAAAGTCGCTTCGGCACACCTTCAACGAGAGGAACTTTTATTCTAAAGGACTCTCATAAAAGTTCCTCTCGTGCGCTTTCGCGACTTTACTGTCCAGCAGAAATTATTCTTTTTAAGGACTTGACCGTTTTTAGCTGGACGATGTCTGTTTTTGTGTATGTTCTATTATACGCATTTTACTGTCCAAATGGCAACCCCGGGATCACAGAATCATCTCCATCCCCGTGCGGATCTGGCATACCTGCTCCCCTAGCTCTTCCTTCAGCGTCTCATACGCCGATGTTCCCGTGCAGTGTCCCGTATAGATTTTTCCAATACCCATGGAGCGAATTCTCTTTGCCAGCGCCCGTACCTCCTGCTCGGAGGTACGATGCAGATGAAAACCGCCGATCATGGCACAGATCTTCTTTTCCGGATAAGCAAAGGACACCTCCTGGATGATATTGTCCGCACCTTTGTGGGAACAGCTGCTTAAGATTACCAGTCCATTTTCGGTATCCAGAAGCAGACTTTGCTCATGCCGGAAATCATCCGGTATAAAACGCCCCTTCTGCCTCACATACAGATGATTCTGGTCCCCATGAACTTCCGGGCTCTGGGGCCGATGAGCAAGCACGCTGACCCCGGGCAGAAGTTCCTGCTGTTCTTTTACATAATGGATTCGGTCCCGGTACTGCTTCAAATATCCTCTGCGTATCCCAATGTACTTATGAAAAATCCACCGTTTCCCATAACAGTTCTCTTGGGAACCTTCCCGCAGATAAAAGGGCGCATTCTGGTTGCACCGGAAAAATGCCGCCATTCCGTCTGCATGATCATAGTGGGCATGGGAAAGGACTCCAAACTCCACCTCTTTTAGATCAATCCCCAGCTTCTCTGCATTCCTGACAAAACGGTCGGACGCTCCGGTATCCAGGAGAATCTGATGCCCTTGATAGTCAATGTGAATGGACAGTCCCCATTCAGACAGAAGGGAGCCGCTGGACAGATTGTCAATCAGTATGGTCACTTTCATAATTGTTCCTTCAGCATCTGGCTTACGGCCCCCGGATCTGCTTTTCCTTTCATTGCTTTCATCGCCTGCCCCACCAGAAATCCAAGGGCTTTTTCTTTTCCGCTCTGATAGTCCGCCACCGACTTCGGATTGTCTCTGACCACCGCTGCAACCACCGCCAGCAGAGCACCTTCGTCGTTGACCGTCTTCAGGCCGTGCTCCTCTACATAGGCCTTAGGATCCACATCATGCAGAAAAATCTGCTCAAATACCTCCTTGGCCACTGAACTGTTGATTATCCCTTCTTCCAGAAGTTCGATCAGCTTTGCCAGGTTTTCCGGAGAGAAGGAAAGATCCTCTGCTTCCTGTTCCTGCTCCTTCATCAGACGCATGGTCTCCACCATCAGCCAGTTGGACACCTTTTTCGGTTTTCCGCAAAGGGCAGTGGTCGCCTCAAAAAGATCTGCCATCCGTTTGGATGAAGTGAGAATTTTGGCATCATATTCAGGAATGTCAAACTCCTTTTTATAGCGGATCAGCTTCTGAGTCCGAAGTTCCGGCTGTCTGGCACGGATCTTCGAAAGCCACTCATCACTGATGACAATCGGTGTAAGATCCGGCTCCGGAAAATAACGATAGTCCTGTGCATCCTCTTTTGAACGCATGGCATGGGATGTTTCTTTATTATCATCCCACCGTCTGGTCTCCTGAATCACCGGTTTTCCCATCTCGATCTGTTCGATCTGACGCTCACGCTCTCCCTCGACAGCCCTTGTGATCGCTTTAAAGGAGTTTAAGTTTTTCATCTCCGTGCGGGTGCCAAGCTTTTCTGTGCCCGCTTCCCGGACTGACAGATTTACATCGACACGCATGGATCCTTCCTGTAGCTTGCAGTCCGAAGCACCCAGATACTGAATGATCAGACGCAGTTTATCCAGGTAGGCGATGACCTCCTGTGCATTTCTCATATCTGGTTCTGACACGATCTCGATCAGCGGAACACCGCTTCGGTTGAAATCCACCAGCGAGCAGTCTTCCCACTCATCATGCATCAGCTTTCCGGCGTCTTCCTCCATATGAATCTCATGAATACCGATTCTCTTTGTTCCCGATGCAGTCTCAATCTCAATATAACCATTCCGGCAGATCGGTTCATAGAGCTGCGAAATCTGATAGTTCTGCGGATTATCCGGATAAAAATAATTTTTCCGGTCAAATTTACACCGCTGGTTCACCGTGCAGTTGGTTGCAAGACCAACCGCCGCCGCGTATTCCACCACCTGCCGGTTCAGAACCGGCAGAGAACCAGGCATGCCCGTGCATACCGGGCAGGTGTGGGTATTGGGTGCCCCTCCAAATTCCGTGCTGCAGCCGCAGAAGATCTTCGTCTTCGTCTCCAGCTCCACATGGACTTCCAGTCCGATCACTGTCTCGTATTGCCTAGACATCTTTTCTCCCCCCTTCTAACCTTCCGTCTCCCAAATCGGACAGTGTACATATGCTCTGGTTTGCTCATACGCGTATGCTGCCCTGAGAATCTTTTCCTCCTGAAAACAATCCCCTATCAGCTGCAGTCCCACCGGAAGCCCCTGACTGTCTGTCCCGCAGGGAACCGTGATACCCGGGAGTCCTGCAAGGTTCACAGCGATGGTATAGATATCCCCAAGATACATCTGAAGCGGATCCTGCAGCGACTCCTGAAGCTTCGGTGCTGTCGTGGGAGCCGCCGGAGCCAGAATCATATCGTATTGTTCGAAAGCCCGGTCAAAAGCCTGTTTGATCAGCGTCTTCGTTTTCAGGGCCTTGATATAGTAGGCATCATAGTAGCCAGAGCTTAAGACAAAAGACCCCAGCATAATCCTGCGCTTTACTTCTGGTCCGAAGCCTTCACTTCTGGTCTTTTTGTACATCTGGTGCAGACCATCGTAATCCTTTGTTCGGTACCCGTACTTTACCCCATCGAATCGGGCCAGGTTAGAACTTGCTTCAGCGGAGGCAATGATGTAGTAGGCCGGTATGGCGTACTCTGCAAGGCTTAAGTCAAATTCCTCAAGAATGGCTCCCTGCTCTTCCAGCCGCTTCGCCGCTTCCAGGATACATTGTTTAACTTCTCCATCCAAGCCCTCACCAAAATAATCTCTCGGAATACCGATGCGAAACCCTTTTACCCCGTCTTTCAGCGATGATGAAAAATCATAGGAACTGCGTTTCACGGAAGTACTGTCTTTTTTGTCCCAGGACGCAATCACATCCAGAATGGCCGCACAGTCTGCTGCATCTTTTGCCACCGGCCCGATCTGATCCAGAGAAGACCCATAGGCGATCAGACCATACCGGGATACGGTTCCATAGGTTGGCTTGATCCCTGTCACACCGCAAAAAGAGCTTGGCTGGCGAATGGAGCCTCCGGTATCGGTCCCAAGAGCAAAGCTGCAGACCTCCGCCGCCACCGCCGCGCAGCTTCCGCCGGAAGATCCTCCCGGCACATGCTCCGGGTTCCAGGGGTTCTTAGTAGGTCCGAAAAAGGATGTCTCGGTTGTACTTCCCATGGCGAATTCGTCCATATTGGTCTTGCCAAGGATCACGGCTCCTGCCTGCTCCAGATTGCGAACCGCTTCCGCTGTATAAGTCGGGTAAAAATTTTCCAGGATCTTTGAACTGCAGGTGGTTTTAATTCCCTTTGTACACAGATTGTCTTTCATTGCCACCGGTACACCGGCCAGGGGACTCACAAGTTCTCCTCTTTGGATTTTTTCGTCCGCTTTTTGGGCTCTGAGAAGCGCCCCTTCCTCATCCACCGTTACAAAGCAGTTCAGATTCTTTTCCACTTTGCTGATCCGGCAGAGAGCATCTCTCACCGCTTCCACAGCGCTCACCTCTCTGGTCTGTATTTTCCTGCCCAGCTCCAGAGCGGTTAAACTCATCAGGCTCATATATTCGCCCTCCTAATCCACGGTCTTCGGCACTTTAAAAGCGCCGTCTTTTGTCTTTGGTGCATTGAAAAGGATCTGTTCTCTGTCTTCTTCCTCCGCCGCTACATCTTCCCGAAACACATTGTCCACTGGAAATACATGGCACATGGGTTCAATCCCCTCTGTGTCAAGCTGATTCAGAAGGTCCATGTAATCCAGCATTTTTCCCATATCTTTTTTTGCCTGTTCTTTCTCTTCCCCGGAAAGTTCCAGTTTTGCTAGGATTCCGATATATTCGATGATCTCGTCCGAAATAATATTTGCCATAAATAGATTTCCTCGTCTTTCTGTTACAAAGGGCTGCTGCTTTTCCATTTCTGCTGTCTAAGGATAATCAAAGACCCCGCTGCAAGCAACAGGGTATCAAACTTGCAGCGCTGCAGAGCAGCGGGGTATTTGACCCTCGCGGCAGTCGCCAAATGTCTGCAAGCAGCCACTTGGCTCGATGCTCGCGGGAATAAAGAGGACATCCTCCTGCCTGTAAGAACTTCAGCCGCTTTTACACTCCTGCGGTCTAGGGTTCCAGCCGGGAAAGGTCTCTTGGATATAAGGTGGTCTCCCGGACGTTGTCCTCACCGATCAGCTTCATGGTCAGACGCTCCAGGCCAATGCCAAGTCCTCCATGAGGCGGCATCCCATAGCGGAAAGTATCCAGATACTGCCCCAGGCCGTCCTCCGTCATTCCTCTTTTTGACAGCTTCTCTTTCAGCATCTTATAGTCGTGGATGCGCTGTCCGCCTGTGGTGATCTCCAACCCGTGGTACAGAAGGTCAAAGCTTAAAGTATACCGGACATCCGCCGGATCGTCCATGGCATAGAAAGGTCTTTTTCTGGCCGGATAGTGCGTCACAAACACAAAATCTGCATCGTATTCTTCTTTGAAATACTGTCCGATCAAAAGCTCTTCTTCTGGCTCCAGGTCAAATGGGTTGCGGATTCTTCGGCCGTATTTTTCTGCAGCCAGTTCCTTGGCCCGATCAAAACGAACTGCCGGAATCCGGTCTGTCTTCGGAAGGGCAACATTCCAGATCTTCAGTTCCTTGGTGTATTCTTTTTGCAGCAGCTCCATGGTATACTGCAAAAAACCGGTTTCCATGGCCATAAGATCTTCGAAGCCGTCAATGTACCCCATCTCCAGATCCAGGGAAGTGTACTCATTCAGATGCCGCTTGGTGTTATGCTTTTCTGCCCGAAATACGGGCGCAGTCTCAAAGACCCGGTCAAAAACGCCCACCATCATCTGCTTGTAAAGCTGAGGGGACTGCTGCAGGACAGCAGGCCGATGGAAATAATCCAGCCGGAACAGGTTGGAACCTCCCTCCGCACTCCTGGCACCAATCTTGGGGGTATGAATCTCGGTAAAACCCTGCGCATACAAAAACTCCCGAAAGCCCCGGACAAGCCCCTCCTGCAGTTTAAACTTTGCCCGCTCCCTCACATTTCGAAGAGAAATCGAACGCATGTTCATCTTTGTTTCCAGAGAAGTGTTCAGTTTCCACTTTGCAACCGGCAGAGGCATAGGCGCTGCCGGCAGGGACAAGATCCGCACGCTCCTCAAACGCAGTTCCTTCCCGCCCGGCGCCCGCTCTTCCCGGTTCAGAATACCGGTCACTTCTACGGTGGCCTCTTCCTTCAAATCTTTCAGATCAAACTCTGCCACTCCCGTCTCATAGACACACTGCAAAAGTCCGTCTCTCTTTCTTAAAACCACAAATGCCACATCTCCCATATGGCGGATCGTATGAATCGCTCCGTTCACCCGAACCTGTTGCCCGACATAAACATCTTTCATCAGTTCATCCAGTGCGAAAGACTCCGTACGCTTTACCCCTGTCATAAAATCCATCTGTTTTCCTCCTGATTTTAAGTTCCGCGCCAGCCCCTTCTCTTCCCGGGTACTAGATGCCTTCCCGGACGCCTCGCGTCCGTCCATGCATCTGGGCTTCGGATGGGCTTTTGCTGATTCTAGTTCCGGGTCCTTAGACGGATTGCATACAAAAATCCCGCCCCGGAATTATCAAATTCATTCCGGGACGGGATATCCTGTCGATTCCCGCGGTACCACCCGCATTGAGCATCGCACCCTGCAGCGGGCACCACACTCCTCTCTGTCTGCATATAACGTATGCCCCGTGCTGCCCTACTCTTCATTCAGACAGCCAGCTCCCAGGTGTTCCCTGTCTCTGCTCTTCCCACTGGCGCTCTCAGTCGGTGACGCCAGATTCCTGTCGGCCTCTGCAGATCAGAGTCCTGTTCTCTGCCTTTTTCTTGTTGACCAATATCCTAGCACAACCTTCCTGGAAATGCAACTTTAAAATTTATGTTTTTATCCTCTTAGTGTGCTGTCCGGATTATATCTGGCGGTAACTCCGTAGGATAAATTTTCATCAGCAAGGCGGAGAAGGGAGGCGATGCGGTGGCATCGTTGACCGCCGACCACACAGTCTGATGGAAATTCAGGCACAGCGGCTTGACTGAATATAATGCGGTCAGTACACCAGCCGCCAACACTGGCACCCTGGCACAGTTGGCAACTTAAAAATTTTAATTTTTTATCTTCCCCATAAGCCGGCAGACAAAAGGGGAGAACAGAAACCGGTCGTAACATGGGATCAGCAACCATACCGTCCCTGCTTTATTTCTTCAGGTCTGACTTAATCTGCGTGGAACTGATCTCCGGCGTCCGCGGCAGGTAGATCACTTCCACGCCTTCCTCTTCCAGAAAATCAAACTTTCCTTCCCAGTCATTTCCCATAACGAAAGCATCTACATGATACTCATGAATATCTGTCCGTTTCTGTTCCCAGCAGGTTTCCGGAATCACCAGATCCACATAGCGGATCGCTTCCAGAAGCATCCTGCGCTCCTCATAAGAAAAATAACAGCGCTTCTGCTTTTCTTTCCAGTTAAACTCATCCGTGGACAGAGCCACAATCAGATAATCCCCCTGAGCCTTTGCTCTTCGCAGCAAATTGATATGCCCGTAGTGCAGAAGGTCGAACGTCCCGTAAGTAATCACTCTTTTCATTTTTCCTCTCACCTTTCCTCATACACGGCAAATGCCAGATCTGCGCTTTTTATCTCCTCCGGTACATAAAGTGCTCCCTCACCATACATATCCCAGGAACCAGAATCATAATAAAGAAAGTCTGTCTTGATGACGCAGTCCGGATTCTTAAGAGAAATTTCCAGAGAATAGGTCTGCTCCGCCAAAGGTTCCACTTTTTCGAAAGAAACCGTATAAGGCGCCATACAGGGAGCCTCTGCCCCTCTGATCTCTCCCCCGGCTGCAACATTTCCAGCTTCGTCCACAATCTTTATCTCATAAACCGAGTCATTTGCCCCGCCGTCCCAGTTGGCCACCCACACGTCCACATGATCAAAAGCCTGTCCGGTCCGGAAAGTCTGTGAAAAATTTGTCTGCAGGGAAAAACTCCCGCCGGTTTCCTGATCCTGAAGAACACGGTACTCTCTGACCGGCCCCCCGCTTTTGTGCACGAGAAGCACAAGTCCCGCAGCCAATAGCAGCAGACCCCCCATGGAAAAGACGGGCAGATAACCTGCTCCCGGCAGCCGGTTCCTTATGCGCATAAGTCCCTCTTCTGCCAGAAGCATGCCGTCTGCCGCCCATAAAAGCAGCAGAAACATAAACGGAATGCTGTACGCCTGGTCAACCTCCCAGATCAGATAGAACAAATATGCCCCACCGATCTGAAAAACAAAGAGATCCAGAAAATTCTTTTCTCCCCTGAACGCCCGAAATACAAAAGCCAGAAGCAAAAGTCCGGTCATCATCCCATGATAACCATGCAGCCAGACCGCCAGATAATCGCTCCGGCCGCCGTTTATATATTTCTGCAGGGGAGAAGCCTTCTGCATCGTCCGGAACAGGCCATAGTAGTCATCTGTTCCGTCAGAAAAAGTCACCCGCAGTTTATTGCGAAATAAAGTAAAAAGCCCCGAAGGCCCCATCTTTTGGATCCGTTCCTTTAACCGCGCAAAGTCTGCAGCTGTCTGCTCTTCTTTCGTGGAAAAAGAAGCTGTGTAGGCGTCATCCTCGCTGTTATACTGTCCGTCTCCCTGAGCACTCATCATTACCCAGTGCACCATCGGATATCCGGTGTCGGAAGGATCAAACCCCGCATACCGCTTTTCCACCTGGCCATAAACCAGAAGCAAAAGCACCGCCCCGGCCAGCACCGCCCCCGGACTTAGAAGCTCCTTTAACCTGCACCTCTGCTTTATCTCCAAAAGTCCGTAGATCAGAAGCGCTGCCGCCGTGATGATCATGGTTGCCCGGATCTTATAGCCGAATGCCAGAACCACCCCTGCTGCCAGATAAATCAAATATTTTTTCCACAGTATCTGCTGTCCCCTGGCCCGGTCAAAAAGCCAGACCGCCCCTGCCGAAAAGGCAAGGGAAATGGTAGACGTATAGTACATCTGGCCCAGCAGATACCAAAGTGGATTCAAAAGCAGCAGAAGCAGAAAATACAGTCCCATTCTTCTGGACCGATGCTTACAGACTATGGAAAAAGTACAAAAAAGGCCCAAATTCATAAAAATCAGATTCACAAGCTTTACAAATTCCATCCAAAAGCCCCGGGGTATCCCAAGAGCCGACGCCGCTTTCAGCCAGAAGTACGTAAAGAGGCAGAGGGGAATATTATTGGGGTACTTCCTAAAATAATGCCGAAAATACGTCTCCTCAATGGTTCCTTTTTCCAGAAGCGCTGCCGCTGTATCAAAGATCTTCAGGTGATCCTGGCGAAGAGAGGTCCGGACCAGGAGTATCATCAGCACCTGAAAGACCATCATTATGCCAAAAAGCAGCAGCACTGCCCTTCCCTGCTGCCGCTCCAATACGGGTACCAGCTTGCGAAAAATTCCAAGATAAGCCATACACAGCAAAAGGGAAACCCCGAGAAGAAATAACGAAATTGCCCAACCTGGAAGGTATGTCAAAAGAACATCTGCATACATCAGTGTATCCAAGGCCCCATAGAAAATATAGGCACTCAGAGATATCACCAGGAAAAACAAAATCCCATAGACCGCCCGTCTGCAGCCGTCCCAGAGATTCCTCCCTTTCATTCCAGCCCCTCTGGCAGGCAGATTTCCCCGTCAAAGACCGTGGCTGCCGGTCCGGTCATATACACATGACCATCGGACTCTCTCCACTCGATCTCCAAGTTTCCGCCCAGAAGCTCCACCGTCACGTTCCGCCCGCAGGCCTTGGTCAGAACCGCCGCCACCACGGCTGCGCAGGCTCCGGTTCCGCAGGCATAGGTTTCCCCGGCCCCCCGCTCCCAGACCCGCATCTCCAGCCGGTTTGGTCCGAGCACCCGGATAAACTCCGTGTTGGTTCTTTTGGGAAAACGACTGTGGTTTTCAAAAAAAGGCCCGACCTCTTCCAGCGGAAATTCCTTCACTGGCGTCGAAATAAAAACAACCGCGTGAGGATTTCCCATAGACACACAGGTCATCTCCCAGTCCCTGCCGCACACGGTGATGAGCGCTTTTATAACTGGCTCCCTTTCCGCCTGTACCGGAATTTCTTCCGGAGAAAAAATAGGTTCTCCCATATCCACCTGCACCCTGGATACCTGGTTTTTTTCTACTTCCAGCTTCAGATGTTTGATCCCGGCCAGAGTCTCCACCGTGATCTCCTTTTGATTGGTCAGACCATAATCATACACATATTTACCCACACAGCGGATTCCGTTGCCGCACATCTCTCCTCTGGAACCATCTGCATTATACATATCCATCCGAAAATCCGCCTGTTCTGAATCTCTGATCAAAATCAGGCCGTCAGAACCGATCCCGAAATGCCGGTCGCTGACCAGTCGGGCAATGGCTCCTGGTTCTCTCAGGCTGCTCTTGGTGCAGTCCACATACACATAATCGTTTCCGATGCCCTGCATTTTTGTAAACTTCATATTCTGTCCTCCTGAAGCGCCTTTTGGGGCTTTCTGTTCTCACTATATCAAAAATCCCGCATTGGTACAAGCCGCACCGGAAAATAGTTACAATTTTGTCATGGCAATCACCATCTGGGCCGTCTCCGGCAGAGAAGTCCCGCTGTCCATGCTGCATTTCTGGATATAACGGTGCGCCTCCTCCTCGGTCATATGATTCCGCTCCATCAGAATCTCCTTTGCCTCCCGAAGAACCCGCTGTTCTGCCTCTGTCCTTTTCTTCGGTTTCGAACGCAGTTTTCGCTTCCGGCGCATCTGTGCCGTGCACATCATCTCCACCGTACTCATCAGATCCTGGACACGTAAAGGCATGGTGACACAGATCACATCTGGGTCCACACACTCCTGGCACACCCGCAAAGAAGCCAGAAGCAGCAGATCAAACCCTTCCGGCAGTGCCTCTTTGAGTTCTGTGTAATACATATCCGGATACTTATAACCGCTGATGACAATCCCGCCGTTCATCAGATCAATCTGATTTAACACCTGAGAACCCAGGGTGCAGGCCGCAGCCACATCATAGCCATGACGTACCAAGAGATTGCGGATGCTTTTTCCATCTTCTGCTTTGGGGAAAACAATCAATATACTGGTCACACCTTACACTCCCCTTTTTCCATCTCTTTTTGCTTCCTGGTAAAAAATGCAGATCAGATCCGAAGAAGATAATTTTGCAGCTCCCACGCAGAAATCTGGGCATTGTAGGACTCCCATTCGCGACGCTTTGCCCAGACGTATTTCCTGCAAACCTCTTCACCCAGCACTTCTTTCATCAAAGGATCTTTTTCAAAAGCGTCTACCGCTTCCTTCAAATTTCCCGGAAGATCCTCGATGCCCTGGTTCCTTCTCTCTTCGGGCGACAGAAGGTACATATCCCCTTCCAGACTTGGTGGAGGAGACATCTTCTTTCTGATTCCGTCCAGACCGGCAGCCAGACACAGGGCAAGGGCCAGATAAGGATTGCAGGCAGGATCCGGAGAGCGCAACTCAATCCTTGTATCCTCCCCCCTGGTAGCCGGAATCCGCACAAGCGGTGTCCGGTTTCTGGCTGACCAGCAGATACAGGTAGGTGCTTCATATCCTGGAACCAGGCGTTTATACGAATTCACCAGCGGGTTGAAAATCAGTGTCATGGCTTTGATGTGCGCAAAAATTCCTCCCAGAAAATAATAGGCTTCCTTACTTAGCCCGTTGGGATCCTGGGCATCCTGAAACAGATTGACCCCGTCCCTGGACAGGGACATATTGATATGCATGCCGGAACCATCCACCTCAGACTTGGGTTTTGGCATAAAAGTGGCATGAAGTCCGTGCCGTTTCGCGATAGTCTTGACCGCCACCTTAAAAGTCATAATATTGTCTGCCGTCGTCAGTGCCTCATCATAGCGAAAATCAATCTCATGCTGAGCAGGCGCATTTTCATGATGTGATGCCTCGATCTCAAATCCCATCTCTTCCAGGGTCATCACCATGTCCCGGCGGGCATTCTCTCCAAAATCCAGAGGACCCATATCAAAATATCCGGCTTGTTCATGGGTGATATCTGTGGGCAGGCCATTGTCGTCCAGATGGTATAAAAAGAATTCACACTCTGGTCCTACCTGAAACATATAGCCCTCCTGTTCCGCCTCAGAAATCACTTTTTTCAGCAAATACCGGGGATCCCCTTCATAGCAGGTGCCATCCGGCCGGTAGACGTCGCAGATCAGTCTGGCCACCTTGCCGTGCTGAGGTCTCCAGGGAAACATGGCGAAGGTACTGTAGTCCGGGTAAAGATACAGGTCGCTTTCATCTACCCTCACAAATCCCTCAATGGAAGAGCCGTCAAACATCACTTTGTTGTCCAGGGCTTTTTTCAGGTGGCTGGAAGTGATCGCCAGATTCTTCATGCTTCCAAATAAATCGGTAAACTGCAGGCGGATAAATTCCACATCCTCTTCTTCCACAAGTTTCAGTATGTCTTTTTTCGTATATCTGTTCATTTTTCTGCTCCTATTTAAAGTTCCGCAGCTCCTCTCTCAATGCACAACCTCTAGAAGAATATCCGGACTCCTTCTGACTCCGGATATTCTTCTGTGCATTGGGCGAGACGCTGCTGGTTTAAGTTTACATAAAAAGAGCGTACTCCAACCTGTGGAAACGCCCTTGTCTCTGTCTCAAATATAACAGCTGCAATTCTTTTTGTCAAGAATGACTCTTCTGCATAGTCTATAAAAGAAAGGAGCTGAACTTATGAACAGTTGTATTTGGATTTTCTTACTCTTATTCTGCTGCAATGGCAGCAGCGGATGCCGCAGTCAGCGCGGATGTCATCACAACCAATGGTTATGCGGCAGCAACCGCTGCAGCAATAACTGCTGCGATAACAATTGTTGTGACAACAACTGCTGTGACAACAACTGCGGGTGCAACACCAATGACTGCGGATGCAGCAATCCTGGCGGAAACGACAACTGCGGATGTGACTGCGGCAACGAGCAGCCCTGCCGCCCCATGCCTCCTCCTCCGCCTCCAAGGCCGCCGCGGCCTCCCTATGAAGACTGCGGATGTAATTAACCAGGCATTCTTCAGGTAATATCCCAAAGAGAAGTTGCAAACTATGAGTCTGTCTGTTTTTCTGCTGCATTTTGCACGAGTGCAGCAGACACAGGCAGGCACATATTCTTCTGAAGCTCTTTAGTCTTTCCTTTTAGTATTTATAGGCCTTATGCTCTCTTTTCTTTGATGCAGAAAAAGACAAGCAGAGGCGCCCCAAGCATCACCGGATAGGCATAGCGAAGAAGTGCCGCCGGCCCCAGGAAGCTTGTACCCATATAGGTCCAGAAAGGAAGCATCCACATAAGCTTTCCATATGCCTTTTTGTAGATCACATACAGTCCCCCATACACCATCAGCCAGAAATAAAAACCCATGGACCAAAGTTCCCGCACTACAGGAATCTGCCGGAAACCGGCGTCCGTTCCAATCCAGGTGTAATACCGATAACATGCCGGAAGCACCGGGATCATCTGCACATGAGGATAGTTGGGATTCTCCTTTTCGATATCAAAGCAGACAAACTCTAAGTACTCCTCTTCTGTATCCGGATACCAGAAAGCCGCGGTGGTACACAAAAAAGCATCTACATAAATTCTCTTATTTCTCCATCCCACCATAAACCAGGTTTTTAAAAAGTTCCCTTTTTGCGCCTCAAAAGCTTCGGTATGAAATTCATTTTTGATGGGGTCGGACAGGTTCGGCGTATACTTTGCCAGTGTCTCTTCCCCCAGGACCGGACGGATCACTTCCATCTCATCCGGACGGATCTCTCCCCCGGCCACATAAGTCCGCCCAAGGGTCTGCATCACAATGCTGTAAGCTTCCCTTGGATTGCCCGGCTCTGCCTTTAGAAGCTGTAAAAAAGGTCCATTGTAGATCCCATATAAAAGAAACATTCCCAAAAACAGGAGCAGCAGCTTTTTCCAGAATCGAACAAAACCCAGCAGCAGGAACGGGACACACAGAAGAAGCGTGTGAAATCCATTGTTGCGGAACAAAAACAGGAAAAGAAAGCAGATCCCGCACAGAAGCATCCGGCGCCAGCCTGCAAAAAAAACTTCCGGATCCCTGCACAAATAATAAATCTGCATCACACACAACACGAAGATTCCGGAAAAAACCGTATCCTTTGTGGTATATACAGCCATCATCCCATGAAATGGAAAGAGGCAGAGAAAACCCACGGTTGCTGCCTGCAGCCACACCGGCGCCTGTTCTTTCCAAAGAAACCGGCTGATCCAGGCAAAAATCCCGGACAGGGTCACCATCTGAAGCAGGGTGCAGACCGCCGCGGCCGTATTATCGCTAAAACCCAGCGCTCTGATCCCGGAAAAAATTCCGCAGAGAATCCCGGTGTGCAAAAGGGGATGATGAGCCGTCAGCCAGCCGGAAAAAGTCCAGCCGATCTGATTGGGCGCATCCGCTGCAAAAATTCCCGGGTATCCTCCCAGAAACGCCGGAAGAAAGCTGATAAAATATACAGCCCACATCGTAAAAAAACGAAACCTTTTTATCGTCCGCCTCTCCCTTTCCATGAGCCAGTCGGTCAGAAGAATCAGAAGCAAAACTGCTAAAACGCTGACCGGCACCCTCAGAACTATGCGGTGGAAAATCGTCCTGTGCCACGGATTTTCTGATATGCCCCAGATGCTCCCGTAGCTTTTCAACATATAGCCACAACGATCAAAGGCGGCAAATAAAATGCCGCCTGCCAGTGCAAAGATCCATATGCGTAGATTTCTGACCCTGTAAAGTATGTCATTCATCTTTCAAAAGCTCCTTATAGCGCATGTCCACTTCTATCAGATGCATCTCAAACTCCTGTCGGTTCCTCTGCGCTCCGGCCGCCAGGATCAGTCCTGCAAACACCGACTGAATTGCCGCCATGACCCCGAAGCCGCACACGATCAGAGTCGGGAACTTGGGCACCAGACCGGTAAGAATGTATTCATAGAGCACCGGCAAGAAAAAGCCTGCGCTGACTGCCGTGAGCAGCAAAGCCAAAATACCGAAAAAATTCATGGGCTTGTAATTCCGGTACAGCTTGGCGATGCTCAAAAGCACCTTCAGCCCGTCCGAATATGTGTTCAGCTTGGATTCGCTGCCCTCCGGACGGTCCCGATACTCAATGACCACATTATCCACCTGCATATTCTTGTCCGCCGCGTGAATTGTCATCTCCGTCTCGATCTCAAAGCCTTTGGACAGAACCGGAAAGGTCTTTACAAAAGAATAGCTGAAAGCCCGGTATCCGGTCATGATGTCCTTGATATCTGTACGGAACAGCCGGTTGATCGTCCCCCGCACCAGAGAATTGCCGAAATTATGGAAAGGCCGCTTATTCTCTGTAAAATAAGTGGAAGAAAGCCGGTCCCCGACCACCATGTCCGCCTGATGGATGAGCACCTGATCTACCATCTCTCTGGCAAACTCTGCCGGATAAGTATCATCCCCATCGGTCACAATGTACACCCGGGCGTCAATCTCCCGAAACATCCTTCGTATGACGTTGCCCTTCCCCTGCAGGTACTCATGGCGCACCACTGCACCTGCGGACTCTGCCAGCTCCACAGTCCGGTCCGACGAATTATTATCATATACATAGACAACCGCTTCCGGCAGCACCTCTTTAAAATCCTTTACCACCTTCTCCACGGTCTTCTCTTCGTTATAACATGGAATTAAAACTGCTATCTGATCCAATCTTTTCTGTCTCCCTAATACCCTGTCCTTGTGTTCTGTTTTGGACAATCTCCTGTACATCTTTATTAGTATAACACACCTGTTCTGATTTTCCAATATGCTTCATTCTTGAGTTTCCGCAGTTCTATCCACAGAACTCCCAATCAGCCTTGCTGATTATGCACAACTTTCAAAAAATGCCC
>ERZ808046.176-NODE-176-length-79057-cov-10.007888_pt1 | contig 79057 bp, 80 predicted proteins | sample MGYA00380196_ERZ808046 | MGnify/ENA primary metagenome ERZ808046 (study PRJEB31490, sample SAMN06133421) | mouse gut metagenome | isolation source: Z6_2 | host: mice | place: China: Chengdu | collected 2015-05 ... | reverse complement strand
CAGGAGTTGTTGCCGCATCCGCAGGAGTTGTTGCCGCATCCGCAGGAGTTGTTATTGCCGCCTCCACAGGAGTTGTTGTTGCCGCATCCGCAGGAGTTGTTGTTGCCGCATCCGCAGGAGTTGTTGTTGCCGCATCCGCAGGAGTTGTCATTACCGCATCCGCAGGAGTTATTGTTGTCATTACATCCGCAGTTATTGTCGCATCCGCAGGAGTTATTATTATCATTACATCCGCAGCTGTTATTACCACATCCACAGGGGTTGCACCCACATTTACATGGATTACATCCACATTTGCAGGTATTGCACCCACATCTGAATATATTGCACCTACATCTGCAGGTATTGCATCCACAACGATTATTATTACATCCACACATATTGGCGTCTCCTTTAATTTTTGAAGGTTGTACTGTATCATATGGGACAGAAAGACAAAGTGTTACCATCACTTTCTTAATCGGCTGTCATAGATTAATATTAGAAATTTCCTGAAAGGAGCTCTCCTATGGATTGCTATTCCCCTAGAAGAAATATGAATACAGGGCGTCCAAGAGGCATTTCAAAAATGCCGGGGGCCTCTGTGCCCAATCTCTACCAGCCATCTCCGGCGCAGCCTGATTTGAGTCAGCAGATGGTAGAAGCCACAGCATGTGGATGTAAAAAAGCAGTATCTGCCGGAGATTGCAGCGCCCCTGCCGTCTGTGGAAGCTGTAGTAAACCGGTTGCCTGCGGTAATTGTGCCGGGACCACGGTCAATTTAAACTGCTCAAAACCGGCGGTTAATACTGTGGTACAAAATACTGCCCAGCAAACGCAGCCAGTTAATTGTACTACAAAATGCGTAAGTCAGGTGGCTTGCACCACCACCTGTCAGACTCCGGCCGGAACCGGGGCTCTGCAGACTCCTGCGACTCCGATCCAACCAGCATCACCTGTCCCGATTATGCCGGCGGCAAATGCTCCTATGAATCCAGGTATGGCCGTTATGCCTGGATCTGGTTCTGCAGTATACCAGCCGATAACCGCCATTTCTTGTACGGATACGTCACCCGGCTGTTTAGAGCAGCATTATTCTGTGGCTATGGCGTATGTACCATGGCAACAGTGGCAGAGAGTCTATTCTATGGAGCAGGGATTCCGTCAGGGAACCATTTTCCCTGATTTGGATCTTCCCTTCCAGCCAAGGAGGTGCCGTTTATGATAAATCCAAATAGGGATCCATTGCTTCAGCCGGTTTACGAATCCGGATTTACATTAGATGAATTAGTATTGTTTTTAGACACGCATCCCTGTGATACCGGCGCTTTAGCCTATTACAGGCAGGCATCAGCCCGGTACGCCCAGGCTGTCTCTGACTATGAAAGCCAGAGAGGGCCGCTGACAATAGACCATGTTAATTCTGCTAATTACTGGACCTGGGTGGAAGGTCCCTGGCCATGGGAAGGAGGATGTGAATAATGTGGAAATATGAAAAACGACTTCAGTATCCGGTAAAAATATCCCAGCCTAATCCTAAAATGGCTTCGTTTATTATTAGTCAGTATGGCGGACCAGATGGAGAATCTGCCGCCGCTATGCGCTACCTGTCACAGCGCTATGCTATGCCTTATAAAGAAGGCAAGGCAATTTTGACAGATATAGGTACAGAAGAATTAGGTCATTTCGAGATTATCGGCGCTATTGTCCATCAGCTTACCAGAAACCTTACTATGGAACAAATTGAAGAATCTGGATTTGGGCCCTACTACATTGATCACACCACCGGCCTTTGGCCCCAGGCCGCAGGAGGGATTCCATTTAATGCTTGTGAATTTCAGTCCAAAGGAGATCCTATCACAGATCTTCATGAGGATTTGGCAGCAGAACAAAAAGCAAGAGTCACCTACGACAATATTCTGCGCCTGGTAAAGGATCCGGAGGTGGCGGATCCCATTCGCTTCCTGAGAGAGAGGGAAGTGGTTCATTATCAAAGGTTTGGCGAAGCGCTCCGCGTAGTCACCGATAACCTGGATTCCAAGAACTTTTATGCATTTAACCCGGCCTTTGATATGCAAAAGTCTGGGGACTGCGGCTGCAAACCGGTTTCCGGAGCTTGCTAGCAACAGAAAATTCTTTTGCCTGCAGATATCAGGATGGAGATTCACATCCATCTGATGCCTGCGGGCTTTTATAAAGCAGGCTTATTTCATTAATAAGCGTACCCTCAGTGGACAAGGGGCGTGTGTGCCCTTGTTCACTGAGGGTAAGGAAAGAGAAGAAAATATTCTCCTGAATTCGCCTATGGGTCGCTTGACATCTCATGGGAAAGCCGATACAATTAAGCCGTTGTTTTGAAATAAGAGCAGAACTAAGGAGAAAAAGCAGTATGAAAGAGCAAAATTCTTTAAAAGAGGCTTATGATTTTTATGGGAAGCTTCCCCTTAAGCACGCCATTCCTCTGGGACTCCAGCATGTTTTGGCAATGTTTGTGGGAAACCTAACCCCTATTTTGGTGATTACCGGGGCCTGCGGCATTGGAGCAGGCAGCGAATTTGCGGATTTGCAGGTAATGCTTTTGCAGAATGCGATGTTGATTGCAGGTATTGTAACTCTGGTACAGCTGTATGCCATTGGCCCGGTTGGGGGTAAAGTGCCAATTATCATGGGCACCAGCTCTGGATTTATTGGCGTATTTAACAGCGTTGCGGCGACCATGGGCAGCGGTATTTTGACTTATGGAGCCATGATGGGAGCTTCCATTGCAGGAGGTATTTTTGAGGGGGTTTTAGGCTTCTTTTTAAAGCCCTTAAGAAAGTTTTTTCCGGCGGTTGTTACCGGTACGGTTGTACTTTCTATTGGCCTTTCCCTCATTGCCATTGGCGTAAATTCTTTTGGAGGCGGAGACAAGGCGGCGGATTTTGGTTCTTATGAAAATCTGTTTTTGGGAGCCGTGGTGTTAGTGGTAATTATTGCTTTAAAACACGGCACCAAGGGCTTGACCAGCTATTCCTCTATTTTAATAGGTATTATTGTGGGTTATATAGCGGCGGCAGTTATGGGTATGGTTCTGCCTCACACAGCAGTTAATGCAGAAGGCGTTGAATATGTAAAAGCCTGGGTATTAAACTGGGACAAGGTAGCGGCGGCAGACTGGTTTGCCGTTCCCAAGCTGCTGCCGGTGAAACCGGTGTTTGATTGGAGAGCTATCCTTCCGGTAGGCATTATGTTTATTGTTACTGCGGTAGAGACAGTAGGAGATATTTCCGGTGTTACCGAGGGTGGTATGGGCCGTGAGGCTACAGACAGTGAGCTTTCCGGCGGCGTTATCTGTGACGGATTAGGCTCTGCTTTTGCGGCGTTGTTTGGCGTTCTGCCGAATACTTCCTTTAGTCAGAATGTAGGTCTGGTTGCCATGACCAAGGTGGTAAACCGGGGAGCGTTGGCTTTTGGCGGTTTGTTTTTAATTTTCTGTGGTTTGTTTCCAAAACTGGCGGCATTGATTTCCATTATGCCCCAGAGTGTTCTGGGAGGCGCTGCGGTTATGATGTTTTCGTCTATCGTAGTCAGCGGTATCCAGTTGGTTACCAAGACCCCCATTACCGGAAGAAACATTACTATTGTTTCGGTTGCATTAGGCCTTGGCTACGGAATCGGCGCAAGCAGCAATATTCTTTCTATGCTTCCTGAGGCAGTCCGCCTGATTTTCGGAGGTTCAGGTATTGTTCCGGCGGCTCTGGTGGCAATTGTATTAAATATTGTATTGCCCTATGAGGAAGAGAACGGCCAGCTTTCACAAGAATAAAATATTGGCTTTCAGATTCAGGAGAATTTATAATTATGAGAAAATTTTGGAAGAAATCTATTAAGAGAACAGCTGGTATTTTGCTGGCAGGAGCCCTGACGGTCTCTATCCTGTCAGGCTGTGGATATAACAGCCAACCGTTTATCTCCACTGAGGCAGAAACGTCTTCAGCCCAGAGCACAGAAGAGGAGACGCCAGAAGAGGAGATACTTTCTCACGGAGGTCCGATTACCGTAACCGATCAGATTGGAAGGGAAGTAACCCTGGATGCTCCGGTGGAGAAGCTGGTTTCTTCTTATTACATTTCCACCGCCCTTTTGATTGCCCTGGGATGTGAAGACAATCTGGTTGGTATTGAGATGAAGGGAGACACCAGAGAGCTTTACCGTCTGGCTGCTCCAAAACTTCTGGAGCTTCCGGCAGTGGGATCCGGCAAAGGCATCAACGTAGAAGAGACTGCCGCGTTGGAGCCGGATGTGGTGATTATCCCTAAGCGTCTGGAGGAGAGTGTGGAGAGCTTTGAGGCTTTAGGAATTCCGGTTATCGTGGTAAATCCCGAGACTCAGGAAGAGTTCGAGACCTGTATCGATTTGCTGGCCCGGATTACCGGCACAGAGGAGACAGGAGAGGAGCTTCTGACTTATTATCATGAGAAGATGGAGTTTGCCAGAGAGCTTACCAGGGACGCAGACAAGCCCAGAGTCTATTTATCTTCTGGTTCCGATTATTTAAGCGCCTGCACGTCCAGTATGTATCAAAATGATCTCATTGCCATGGCAGGGGGAAGGAACGTTTCAGAAGAATTGACAGACGGCTACTGGACTGCCGTCTCCGCCGAGCAGCTTGCCGCCTGGAATCCGGAGTATATTTTTGGCGTCAGCTATGCAGAGTATGGTCTGGAAAGCTTTACCGATAATGAGGCGTTTACCCAGGTGGAGGCGGTAAAAAACGGCAAAGTATTCACCTTTCCGTCTAAGATCGAGGCCTGGGATTATCCTGCGCCGTCCTCTGTATTAGGCGTATTGTGGCTTACCAGTACTCTCCACCCGGACTTATATCCGGCGGAGGAATATAAGAAAGAAGCAACGGAATTTTACCGGAGATTCTTTGACATTCAGGTATCAGATGAGGCCCTGGGCCTTTAAGTAACCCCTTATGGGCCCGGCGGCGGACGCACGAATAAAAGAGGGAAAGAAGAAAATGAAACAGAAAAAGTTCTGGGCTTTGGCCGGAATCTTGCTTAGCGTCATGGCAATGTCCGTTTGTGTGGGCAGATATCCCCTGACTTTACAGGACCTTTGGGCAATTTTTACAGGGACTGAGAAAGGAATGGGGCAGCGGGTGCTTTTGCAGATCCGGCTGCCCAGGACTTTTTTGGTGCTGTTTTGCGGGGCGGCTCTGTCGGCTTCCGGAATGATCTATCAGCACATTTTTCGCAATCCTCTGGTTTCCCCGGATGTATTGGGAGTTACCAGCGGGGCGTCAGCAGGGGCGGCTTTGGCCATTTTGTTTGGGGGAACGGCTCAGATAATCGGGAGCTTTGCCTTTGGAGGGGGGATTTTAGCAGTTCTATTTACCATGGCGCTGGCCAGGGCGGTAGGAGGGCAGCCCAAAGTATCCCTGCTGATTTCAGGAATTGTTACCGGAGCCATGTCAGGAGCTTTTTTGATGATTATGAAATACACGGCAGATCCAATGAATCAGCTTCCTTCTATAGATTACTGGCTTATGGGAAGCTTTCACACCGCAGATTGGAAGGACGTAAAATTAACGGTTCCGGCTGTCTGCTTGTCAATCATTATTTTACGGGCCATGGGCTGGAAGCTGGAGATCCTGGCTCTGGGAGATGAGGAAGCCAAAACCCTGGGTCTTTCAGTGGAAAGAGTGCGGATCGGAGCAACCCTGTTGGCAACTCTGCTGACGGCAGCTGTGGTTTCTGTGGCCGGTACGGTTTCCTGGGTGGGACTGATTGTTCCCCATCTGATCCGCCAGATCTGGGGAGGGGATTTGAGGGAAAGTTTTGTCCCCTGCATATTGGGAGGCGCTGCCTTTCTCCTTATAGCGGATCTGACAGCCAGATCTCTGATAACGTCTGAGATTCCCGTCAGCATCCTGACCTCCCTTTCCGGCGCTGTATTGCTTACAGCCCTTCTGATCCGTTCACAAAGAAAGGGGGGATGGCTGTGAAACTGGAAGTAACAAACCTTTCCCTCAGCTTATCCGGAACAGAGATTTTAGACGGAATTCATTTTTCTGCGGAAAATGCTATGACCGTAATTCTGGGAGAAAATGGCGCTGGCAAAACTACCCTGTTAAAAACCATTGCCGGTCTCTATAATCCGGACAGAGGCGGGGTTTTTTTAGAAGGAAGGAACCTTGAGAAGCTTACTTACAGACAGAGGGCCAGACTTTTTTCCTATGTCCCCCAGGAGTGCCAGGCAGCCGGGCACAGGGTGCTGGACTTTGTGGTTATGGGGAGAAACCCTTATTTGAAATTCTGGCAGATGCCTGGCAGGAGAGAATATGCAGCCGGGCAGACTGCCTTAAGAGAATTAGGAATCGGCCATCTGACAGATCGATCTATGGATCATTTAAGCGGCGGAGAGCGCCGTCTCTGCTACCTGGCCCGGGCGCAGGTTCAGGAGGCGGACTGGATGATTTTAGATGAGCCGGAAAGCGGGCTGGATTTTGGCCGCCGCCATGAATTTTTTATTCAGTTAAAGAAATATCTGAAAAAAAATAAAAAACATGCTATAATGAGCGTACATGACCCGGCTCTGGCAGATATGTATGGAGACGGGATCCTGTTTATGAAAAAAGGGCGGTTGATTTCCTTTATCCACAGACAGGAAAAGGATTACGAAGAACAGATGGCAGAAAGCTTAAAACAGCTGTATGGGCCTGGCGCAGGTTTGATTCGGGAGGGAAAATACCGGGCTGTTATCTGGAGAGGAGAAAGAGATGCTGACCATTGAGAACTATGTAAAGGCAGGCAGTTTAGAAGAGGCTTATGAGCGGAATCAGAAAAAGGCAAACCGCATTATCGGCGGCATGCTATGGCTAAAAATGAGCCGGATGCGGGTGCAGACAGCCATTGATTTATCTGGCCTGGGCCTGACTTCTATTGAAGAGGATGACAGGGAATTTTCCATGGGAGCTATGGTAACGTTAAGACAGCTGGAGACCCATGCCGGGCTTTTGGATTACACAGAAGGCAGTATGAAGGAGAGTCTGCGCCACATTGTAGGAGTTCAATTTCGCAATCTGGCAACTCTGGGAGGAAGTATTTTCGGACGGTTTGGATTTTCCGACGTGCTCACCGAATTTCTGGCCTTAGGGGCAGAGGTGGAACTTTATAAGGCAGGCCGGATGACCTTGGAAGAATTTTCTAAAATGCCTGCGGATCGGGATATTTTAGTCCGGGTGATTCTGCCTAAAAAAGCGGAGAAAAGCGTATATATGTCCCTTCGCAATACCAGCACTGACTTTCCGGTATTAACCTGCGGCGTGTCAAAAACCTCTGACGGAACCGTCCGGGCGGCCATTGGGGCAAGGCCGGGCCGGGCTGTGGTGGTGGGGGATACAGAAGGGATATTAAAGAACGGGATTACAGAAGAGACAGCCAAAGCTTTTGGAGAGTATGTTTCCGGTCAGATTGTCACCGGATCTAATATGCGGGCCGGGGCTGAGTATCGAAAACGTCTGGCAGAGGTATTGACCAGGCGGTGTATTCTAAAAATAGGGGGTGAACAGTGATGAAGATTGCCGTTACGGTAAATGGAAAGCGGATAGAAGAAGATGTGGCCTGCGATCTGCTGCTTGTGGATTTCCTTCGCGCTCACGGCTGCTACAGCGTAAAGCAGGGCTGTGAGACCTCAGGCTGCGGCCTGTGCACGGTAATGTTAAACGGAGATCCGGTGCTTTCCTGTTCCATTCTGGCAGTGCGGGCGGACGGCTGTAAGGTGGAAACGTTAGAGGGATTAAAGGAGGAGGCAGCCCAGTTTGGCGCTTTTATTGCGGATCAGGGGGCGGAGCAGTGCGGGTTCTGTAATCCGGGGCTGATGATGAACGCCATCGCCCTGTTCCGGGAGTATCCGGATCCGGACGAGGAAACCATCCGGGAATACCTGGCAGGGAATCTTTGCCGCTGCTCCGGCTATGAGGGCCAGCTTCGGGGAATCCAGGCATTTTTACAGTGGAAAAAGGAGGGACAGCCATGAATTTAAAAGCAGTCAGCAAGCCAATCCGCAAAAAAGATGCCGTGGCTCTGATAACAGGACAGCCGGTTTTTATGGATGATATGATCCCGGGAAATTGTCTGATTGTGAAAGTATTAAGAAGTCCTCACGCTAATGCCATAATTGAAGACATTGACATTGATAAAGCCCTTAAGGCGCCTGGGATTGAAGCCATTTACACCTGGAAAGATGTTCCGGACAAGCGGTTTACCATGGCCGGGCAGACTTACCCGGAGCCAAGCCCCTATGATCGCCTGATTTTAGACCGGCATGTGCGGTATGTGGGAGATCCGGTGGCCATTGTGGCGGGGGATACGGAAAAAGCCGTGGAGCGGGCGCTGAAAATGATTCAGGTGCGGTATACGGTGCTGGAACCCTTACTGGATTTTCGGACCTCTAAGGATCATACAATCCTGGTACATCCGGAGGAAAACTGGCAGTCTTTATGTCCGGTGGGAGCAGACAATAAGCGGAATCTGTGCGCCAGCCAGGTAAGCGGCCATGGGGATGTAGAACAGGTGCTGTCCCAGTGTGATGTGGTAGTGGATCAAACCTATCATACCAAGGCCTGCCAGCAGGCTATGATGGAGACCTTCCGGACTTATTGTTCCATTGACCAATATGGGCGGTTGAATATTTTAAGCTCCACTCAGATTGTGTTCCATGTGCGCCGGATTATTTCTAATGCACTGGGGATTCCAAAATCCCGGATTCGGGTGGCAAAGCCCAGAATCGGAGGCGGATTCGGAGCCAAGCAGACGGTGGTTGCCGAGATCTTTCCGGCCTTTGTTACCTGGAAAACGGGAAAGCCTTCTAAAATGATTTTTACCCGGGAAGAAAGTCAGACTGCGTCCAGTCCCCGCCATGAGATGGAGATTCATGTAAGGGTAGGGGCAATGAAGGACGGCCGGATTCGGGCAGTGGATCTGTATACCTTATCCAATACCGGCGCTTACGGTGAACACGGCCCTACAACGGTAGGGCTTTCCGGCCATAAATCCATTCCTCTGTATGGCCTGGTGGAAGCCCATCGGTTTGCTTATGACGTGGTTTACAGCAATGTCATGTCAGCAGGAGCTTACCGGGGCTACGGGGCGACGCAAGGGATCTTTGCCCTGGAATCCGCAGTCAATGAGCTGGCCGCCAAACTTTCCATAGACCCGGTAAAACTGCGTATGATGAATATGGTAAGGGAAGGACAGACGATGCCTGCCTATTACGGGGAGACGGCAACCAGCTGTGCGTTAAACCGCTGCATGGATCGGGCCAGGAAGATGATTGGCTGGGATGAAAAATATCCATGCCGGGATTTGGGAAACGGAAAAGTCCGCAGTGTAGGGGTTGCTATGGCCATGCAGGGATCCGGCATCTCCGGCGTGGACGTGGGTTCCGCTACGATTAAGATGAATGAGGAAGGCTACTACACCTTATCCATCGGCGCTGCCGACATGGGAACAGGCTGTGATACGATCTTGGCACAGATGGCGGCAGAGTGTATGGAGTGTTCCGTGGACAATATCGCTGTTCTTGGGGCAGACACCGATTCTTCTCCTTATGATTCCGGATCCTATGCCTCCAGCACCACCTACGTAACCGGAAAGGCAGTGGAGAAGGCATGCCGGAAACTAAAGGCTCAGATTGTGGCAATCGGCGCAGAGCTATTAAATGCGGCCCCGGAGGAAGTCCAGTTTGAGGAAGGCGGAGTCCGCCGCCTGTCAGACGGAAAGCTGGCCAGCCTTCAGGAGATTGGAACCAAAAGCATGTGCGGAAATAACCAGCCGTTGACCGTTACTGAGAGCAATAGTTCCCCTGCATCTCCGCCTCCTTTTATGGCAGGTATGGTGGAAATTGAACTGGACAAAGAAACCGGCCACGTGGAGATCGTAGACTATGCGGCGGTGGTGGACTGCGGCACCGTGGTAAACCCCAATCTGGCCAGAGTGCAGACCGAGGGCGGACTGGTCCAGGGGATTGGCATGGCCCTTTATGAGAATATCCAGTATAACGAGAGGGGACGCCTGTATGAAAATTCCCTGATGCAGTATAAAATTCCCACCCGGCTGGATGTGGGAAAGCTTCGGGTAGAGTTTGAGAGCAGCTATGAGCCTACAGGCCCCTTTGGCGCCAAGTCTATCGGCGAAATTGTAATCAATACCCCGGCTCCGGCCCTGGCTCACGCTATCTACAACGCTACGGGCAAATGGTTCAGGGAACTTCCCATTACCCCGGAGAAAATTGTCATGGGAGATAAGGACGGAAAGATTTTGTCATGATATATATAATCTTACTGGCGGCTGGAAACAGCCGCCGTTTTCAGAGGGAAGGTTCCCCCAGGCCTGTTAACAAGCTGCTGTATCCTTTTTCCGGAAAGCCTTTGTTTCTTCACAGCTTTGAGAGATGGCGGCAGGCGGCGGACATGGCAGGGGACTGTCGGGTTCTGGCTGTTTCCAGGGAACCGGAGATTTTACAGGCCGCCGGGGGACTGGGATTCTCCCCCATAGAAAGCCCGGACAGCGAAAAAGGGATTTCCTATTCGATTCGGGCAGGAATAGAGGGTGCGGCTTTCGGGAAGGCAGACAATTTTCATCCATCTGATCGCCTGGTATTCTCTGTTTCTGACCAGCCTTTTTTAGAAGTCCGTACTCTCAACGCCTTTTTAAAAGAAGCAAAAGAAAACCGGTATACCTGCCTGACCTGGAAAGGGGAGTGGTACAATCCCGTATCTTTTCCGCCGGAGGCAGTTTGGGAGCTTTTGGAATTAAGGGGGGATCAGGGAGGAAAGAAGGTTTTGAGAAACCATCAGAAGGAACTGAGACAGGTGGAAGCCTGGCGGGAGGAAGAGATAAAAGACGTAGATTTTCCTAAAGATATGGACGTTCTATGGGGAAAGTGATATAATAACACCATCATAAAATAAGTTCTGATCAACTGGCATGTGACGCGTTGCGGCGCATGCCGGTACAACTGAAAGGAGGAGAAGATTATGACAAAATTGTGGGCAAGGCTTGCAGGCGGACGAAAAGTTGCCGCTCTGATGGCCGGGATTGTGTTGTTTAGCATTCTACCTGCCGGAGGGATAACGGCAGAGGCTCACGGGAGAGGCCATGGCGGCTGCCATGGGGGAGGACATCATTACCAGGAAAATCAGCGTTATTATAGATCCGCGGAAGTAAAGCCAGCCACGGACTGGGAGGACTGGATTTGCCCCAGAGAGGATTGTCCTTACTTAGTGGAAGGCTTTAACTGCCACGAAGCATTTTCAGCAGGCTGCAGCGCTGCGCCGGAGGATTGCGCCTGCTATTACCACCACTGCATTGGAGGAGGATGCGGGGTTTCCTGAAAAACACAAGACCAATTTACGGAGATACACTTATGACCAAACCAATCATCAGCTTTGATTTAGATCAGACACTTTTAGACCACGCCACCTTTTCCATACCGGACAGCGCCATGTATTCCCTGGAAAAACTGCGGGAGAAGTTTACTATCGTGCTGGGAACCGGCCGGGATATGGATAATCATTACAGCCGTCCGTTTAAAGACATTGTAAAACCGGACGCCATTATTCACCTAAACGGTACGAAAATTACCGTTGGCGACCAGCTTTTCTTCGAGCATTTTATGGATAAAGAGCTTTTGAGAAACGTACTGTCCTACGGGGAAAGGATGGGCTACTGTATCGGTGTTACTATTGGGGATGTGGATTATTATATCAACCCGGATCGGGTGCGGCAGCTGGATATCCGGCGCTGGGGAGAATGTATGAGGCAGTTTCGGGATCCCTGGGAGCTGATGGACCAGCCGATTCATACCCTTTCATATATGGGAGAGGAAGCCGGGGCAAAGGATATGGAGAATCAATTTCCCCAGCTGAAGTTTCCCATGTTTGCCGGTAAAATGGGGGCGGATGTGGTGGAAAAGCAGGCTTCCAAAGCAGAAGGACTAAAGCGCCTCTGCCGTCATTACCAGGTAGAGCCGCAGGACGCCATAGCCATTGGAGACAGTATGAATGACTATGAGATTCTTCAGACCGCCGGTCTGGGAATCGCTATGGGCAATGCAGTAGAAGAATTAAAAGAGATTGCTGATTATGTTACAGCAGATATTGGAGAAGATGGGATTTATAAGGCCTGCCGGCATTTTGGATGGATTCCGGCAGGGCCTTTTGAGTCCGGACTTTTACAATAAACCTTCATGCGCCCGGCAGCGGATGAATCACCGCGCATAAAAGTTTGGAGGGCGCATTTGGCATACCTGAATGCATGCCGCCTATGGGCGGCGGGCTTTTATAGAAAATAAGTAAAAAGGGGAAAGCAAGTGGCAAAACAGTATGATTTAATTGTAATAGGAGCAGGACCGGGAGGTTATACGGCGGCTCTGAAAGCGGCGGAGTACGGGCTTCACACTGCCGTGATTGAAGAGAAAAAGCTGGGAGGCAACTGCGTCAACCGGGGCTGTATCCCCACAAAGGCGCTGCTTCACGCGTCCAACCGTTTTAAGCAGATGCAGCAATGTGATGAGCTGGGAGTGTCGGTAGATTTTATTTCCTTTGACTTTAAGAAAATGCAGCAGCATAAAAAGCGGGCAGTAAAGACTTACCGGGACGAAATCCGCCGTCTTTTTGATGAGGCGGGCATTGACTACATAGAGGGGAAGGCTACCATCCGCCGGAACCGGACCGTAGAGGTGAACAACCGCGAGGGCCGGGAGTATTATCAGGGAAAAAATATTATTATTGCAACGGGGGCAATGGCGGTGATGCCTGAGATTCCCGGATCCAATCTGCCGGGAGTTTATACCAGCAGCCGGCTTTTAGCGGCAGATACCTGGAACTTTGACCGCCTGACAATTATCGGAGGCGGCGTTATCGGAGTGGAGTTTGCCACAATTTTTAACTCACTCTGTTCCAAAGTTACGATTATTGAAAAAGGCCCCCATCTTCTGGGCCCAATGGATGAAGTGGTGGCTAAGGAGCTGGAGAAAGCCTTAAGGAAAAAGGATATTACCGTTTACTGTAACGCAGAAGTGAGCCGAATTGAGGATAAGGACGGGCTGACCTGCCAGGTAGAGGTTGCCGGGGGAGAAAGCTTTTCCATGAAGGCAGGGCAGATTCTGATGGCAGTGGGAAGAAAGCCCAATATTAACGGACTGTTAGGTGATGACATGCCTCTGGAAATGAACCAGGGAAAACTTGCCGTCAATTCAGAATTTATGACCAGCGAGCCTGGCGTATATGCCATAGGGGACGTGGTTTCCGGGATTCAGCTGGCCCATGTGGCCGCAGCGGAAGGCACCTATGTGGTGGAAAAAATTGCCGGAAGGCCCCATGGAATCAGGCTGGAGGTAGTTCCCACAGGGATGTATGTGAGCCTTCCCATTGTGCCAAACTGTATCTATACCGAGCCGGAGATTGCCACGGTAGGGATTACCGAAGAGGCAGCCAGGGCCAGCGGCATGAAAGTGCGCTGCGGCTACTTTTCCATGACAGAAAACGGCAAGTCCATTGTTACCAGGAAAGAAGAGGGCTTTGTACGTCTGGTATTTGAATCCTACTCGGATACCATTGTGGGAGCCCAAATTGTGTGTCCCAGGGCCACTGACATGATCGGGGAGATGGCAACGGCCATTGCCAACGGCCTTACAGCAGGCCAGCTTTCCATGGCTATGCGGGCTCATCCAACCTACAGCGAAGCAATCTCCGCCGCCATTTCGGACGCTATGCGGCAGAAATAAAACAGCCGAAGAGGGCGGACAGCCCGCCTGATCGGCGATTTTATAAAAACCATAAGAAAGAAGCAGACAGAATTATGAATCTCATTCCACAACGTTTAGCAAAATTAAGAGCACTAATGGAAGAACGGGCCATTGACGCTTATCTGGTTCCAACCTCTGATTTTCACGAGTCTGAGTATGTAGGAGCTTACTTTAAATGCCGGGAGTTTATTACCGGTTTTACCGGCTCTGCGGGAACCGCAATTATCACAAAAGATGAGGCGGCCCTTTGGACGGATGGACGCTATTTTGTCCAGGCCGGAGCCCAGCTTGCAGAAACTACGGTGACCCTTCAGAAGATGGGCCAGGAAGGTGTTCCCACTATGGAAGAATATCTGCTTTCCCACATTCCTGAGGGAGGGACCTTAGCCTTTGACGGACGGGTTATGAACACGGAGGAAGGGGAACGCTTAGAGGATGCATTGGGTGTGAAAGATATTGCCATTTCCTGCCAGGAGGACCTGATTGACATGATCTGGGAAGATCGCCCTGCCCTGCCGGCAGAACCGGTGTGGATTCTTGAGGAAAAATACGCTGGCAAAAAGGCGGCAGAGAAGCTTTCCGATCTGCGGGCCGAGATGGAAAAGAAAAGGGCTACGGCCCATATTCTTACTACTCTGGACGACATTGTGTGGCTGTTAAATATCCGCGGCAATGACGTAGAGTGCAATCCGGTGGTGCTGTCTTATCTCCTGGTAACCGGCAACACGGCCAGACTTTATATCAATCCGGCTGTGGTAAACACAGAAGTGAGAGCGTATCTTTCCGGAATCGGTGTGGAGATTTACCCGTACAATGACATTTATGAAGACGTAAAAGGCCTTCAAAACGAGACGGTTATGCTGGAAAAGAGCCGCGCCAATTTCGCCCTGACCCAGCTTTTAGACGAGACCAATGACATTATAAATATTCAAAATCCCACTGCTCTCATGAAAGCCAAAAAGAATCCGGTGGAGATTGAAAATATGAAAAAGGCCCACATCAAAGACGGTGTGGCTGTCACCAGATACATGTACTGGTTAAAGAAAAATATCGGCAAGATCCCCATGGATGAAATCAGCGTTTCGGATTATTTGTGGGAGCTGTGCAAGGATCAGGAAGGCTGCCTGGGCCTTAGCTTCCCCACAATTTCCGCCTACGGCGCCAACGGGGCTATGTGCCATTATTCCGCCACCCCAGAGACCAATACCAAGCTGGAGCCAAAAGGCTTTTACTTAGTAGACTCCGGCAGACAGTATTATGAGGGGACCACGGACATAACCAGAACCATTGCCCTGGGTGAGTTAACCCAGGAAGAAAAAGAACACTTTACATTGGTTGCCATGAGTATGCTGCGCCTTGGCGCAGTCCGCTTCCTCTACGGCTGCCGGGGACTGAACCTGGATTATGTGGCCAGAGAACCTTTCTGGAGCCGGGGCCTAAACTTTGATCACGGAACCGGTCACGGCGTAGGATATCTGCTGAATGTCCACGAGCGTCCTAACGGAATCCGTTGGAAGATGGTTCCGGAGCGTCAGGATAACTGCATATTGGAAGAGGGGATGGTTACCTCCGACGAGCCGGGAATCTATATTGAAGGAAGTCACGGCATCCGTACAGAAAATTTAATGGTCTGTGTGAAGGACGAAAAAAATCAGTACGGCCAGTTTATGAAGTTTGAATACCTGACCTATGTCCCTATTGATTTGGATGGTATCGACAAGAGCTTGATGCGCCCAGAGGATGTAGAGCTGTTGAATCAGTACCATAAAGACGTATATGAAAAGATTTCTCCCTACCTAAATGGAGAAGAGAAAGAATGGCTGAAGGAAGCCACCAGAGAGATTTAAGCATAGGTAAAAGAAAAGAAGCCGGATTGCTTTTGCTTTACCGCCCCTGATGAGGGCTGGCAGGCGGAAGTATCCGGTTTTTTATGTCCCTGCTTTTGGCGGGGCGGTCTGGCTGGTATTGCGTTACATATTCATTGGAATTTACACAATGCAGTACGAAAGGGGCTCGTTTACCAGGAAGATTTACAAATCACAAATCCACAAAAATTGGCTCATGCTTTACAAAAGGAAGGAATTTCTCCATCAGATCCGCTGTGGGAAACTTCAGACTGGAGGTATTGATACAGGGATGGCAGGCAAAAAACTCCTGATTTTCCACTGCATCCCGGTCAATCAGAAGCTGGACCTGATGCTCTGTATCATTCATCAGTCCCAGGACGCTGACAGAACCAGGAGTGATATCCAGGAGCCGTTCCATATCCTCCGGCCCTCCAAAAGACAGCCGGGAGCTGCCGATTTGTTTTGATAATACTGCTGTGCGGAACTTTTTCTCACCGGGAATCAGCAGCAGGTAAAAACGGTTTTTCTGACTGTTGGTAAGGAAAAGATTTTTACAGATGGAAATTCCCAGAAGAGCATCCACATCCGTGCAGTCATGGATGGTCTTGGCGGCGGGGTGATCCACCCGCTGGTAGGAAATGCCAAGGTAATCTAGGAGATCATAGGTGCGGATCTCTTTTTCCAGGCGGCAGGCGCAGTCAGAGGCGTCGGGACGGCCAAAAGTAAGGGTAAGAGGTTGGGTTAGTACTGTGTGGGACATGTTGTCAAATCCTTTCTGTATTGTCACAGCTTCTTGCTTTTAATACGTTTTCAGGCTGTAAAGGTTATTTTATAGCGAATTATTGAGAATTGCAAGGAAAAAATTGCTGTATGTCTGGGCAGTTATTTAGCAGGAAGCTATTACGTGATTTTTGCATCATGTTCTTGTAAAGACCAGAGATTGGATTTATACTGAAAGGGATTAAAAAGAGGAAAATAAGGAAAGAAAAAGTGAGGATTCATACGTGGAACGGATAGAGAAAAATAGAAAAGGCAACAAGGAAAAAAGTAATGTTCCAAAAGCCAACAGGGAAAGAGGCAGAGCAGGAAAAAGCAGAACAGAAAAAGGCAATATTCCCCAAAGCAGAGAAGAAAGCAGACCAGGCGGAAAAAAGCGTCAGCTTCCCTGCCCGGTGGCAAACCAGTGCGGAAGCTGCCAGTATCTTCATTTAACTTATGACCAGCAGTTAAAAATCAAAAAGGATAAGCTCACCCTTCTTTTAAAAGATATCTGTCCGCTAAAAGGGATGCTGGGAATGGAAAATCCCTACCATTACCGCAATAAGGTTCACGCCGTATTTGGCTGTGACCGGAAAGGGCGGCCAGTCTCCGGTATCTATGAAGCCGGAACTCATCACATTGTCCCGGTAAAATCCTGCCTGATTGAGGATGAAAAAGCCGGAGAGATTATAGAGACAATCCGGTCGTTGACCCCATCTTTTAAAATCCGTTATTATGATGAGGATACGGGCTACGGCCTGCTGCGCCATGTTTTGATTAAAAGAGGCTTTGCCACCGGCCAGATTATGGTGGTTTTGGTTACTGCCTCCCCGGTTTTTCCTTCCAAAAATAATTTTGTGAGGGCCCTGCGCCAGCGCCACCCGGAGATTACCACGGTTATCCAGAATATAAATGGCCGGGGCACCAGCATGGTGCTTGGGGAAAAGGAGCAAATTCTCTACGGCCCCGGATATATTGAGGACGTGCTGTGCGGATATACGTTCCGAATTTCTTCTAAATCCTTTTACCAGGTAAATCCGGTTCAGACAGAGATCCTTTATCAGAAAGCTCTGGACCTGGCGGCCCTTACAGGAAAAGAAACGGTAGTTGACGCCTACTGCGGCATTGGAACCATCGGAATCATTGCCAGCGGGAAAGCAGGAGAGATAATTGGAGTAGAACGAAATCCGGATGCGGTCCGGGATGCCATCCAGAACGCCAAAAGAAACGGGGTGAAAAATATCCGTTTCTACTGCAATGATGCCGGGAAATTCATGTCCCAGATGGCCGCCGCCGGGGAAAAGGCCCAAGTGGTTATTATGGATCCGCCAAGAAGCGGCAGCACCAAAGAATTTATGGACGCTATAGCCGTTCTCGAACCAGAGAAAGTCGTGTATATTTCCTGCGGCCCTGAAACTTTGGCAAGGGATTTGAAATATTTGAGGACTTTGGGGTATGAGGCGAAAGAGGCGTGGGGATGTGATTTGTTTGGGTGGACGGAGCATTGTGAAGTTTGTGTGAAGTTAGTTAAAGTATCATGAATCGGAGGAAATCAATTTGGCAAATAAAAGAAATAAGATTATGACACACAGTTCTGCGGCAGAATATTTAACGTATGTAGCGTCTGTTGGAGATAGTGCAGACAGTTTTGAAATGCGTTATGAAGATGAAAATATCCGGCTGACACAGAAAATGATGGCTGCATTATATGATGTTTCTGTATCTGCGATTAATCAGCATCTAAAAATATTACTATGATGGATAAATTAAGAACGCAAGAAGAACGCATATGGTATGCCTGCAAAACAATAGAAAATGGCTGGAGTAAAACAATACTTGAGTTACAGATAGAAAGCAGATTAATGGAACGTGCTGGAAAAACTGTCAACAATTTTCCTGTGGCATTTGAACTGAAAATCGGAGAATTCAAGCCGGAGCATGTTGGCAAGATAAATTTTTATCTGGGGGCTCTTGACCGTGAAGTCAAAAAAGACAATGAAAACCCCAGCGTTGGTGTTATTCTCTGTACAAGCAAGGAGGATGAGGTAGTAGAATTCGCTCTCAGCCGTAGTTTGTCCCCGACAATGGTTTCTGAATATAATCTGAAATTGATTGATAAGAAACTGTTGCAGAAAAAGTTGAAGGAATATATCTAATTGGCTGGAACGGTGTCTGACGAGGAATAAAACGGATATAGAGATAGTGAAGGAGGTGTGTTACAGTGGCAGAGATGAAAGAAATACATGATTTTGCTGTTAAGTGGTGCGATAAATTTCGAGACCAAAACATCAACTATATAGAATTGGTCGACCATTTTATGGCTGATGATTGTGCTGCTCTCGGTTTTCAGATGGACTGTGGTCACGCCTTTTCAGAAAAATATGGGCAGGCAGCCAGTAATCATGAGGCATTAGATAGAATTATTGATGATGTTACGGATATCTCTTTGCTGGGATCCGCTATTTATTCTCAGTGGAGATATTTTAACCACTGGGCATACGATGGTGCAGAGATTTTAGAACCGAAAAATCGTGCGTGGTTTATTTTGGCACTTAGCCGAATGGCTTTGCTTTCAGGAGAAAATCCTTTTATATTCCAGGGCACATTGAAAAAGATACGTATCATATCGAACAATATCTGCTATGGTCCTATGCCAGCCGGATGAAGAAGTAGAACAACATCTTACCATCAATGGTGAAGGACGCGTATGGTTTTCTGGATACAACTTCGAACACGGTGGAGAAAGATACAAAAAGGCACGGAATCATAATTTCAAAATTGAAAAGGCAGACACAGATAAATTATTTGGTGCTATTGCAGCTTATTTCGGTAATGGCTATAATGAAATTTTTGCTACCGATATTGGGGATTGGGTGATGGAACTTACCAATACCGATGGCAGGATTTATAAATTCCGTGGGTCATTGTGTGTTGATTTTGATTACGAGGGAACGGATTTGTCTGACCTTGTTCGAGAAACCGTTGGTATGGATGATTTATTTGTATTTGACGGAAACAACAAACCGGACATAATTACAAAGATTATATTGGATTATCATAGAGTGACAAAAATTAAGCCAGGAGAAAAAACGGAAGGTACAACTTGGGAATTTGTCACCTGGGATTACACTGAGCATCTGATTATTGATAGAGAAACTGAAACCCTTGAGCATATCCAAAATATCGGAACTGGTTGTAAGGTATCCCGCAAATATGAGATTGAGGGTGGAATTGAAAGTTTGCTTGCAAACTTTGATGCAGATGATTTGTTCTTACATATCGAGGGAAATCCAGTTGATGTGATTGAGGCTCCAAATGAAACGAAGGATTATAAAATCACCATTAGTTACAAGAAAAATCCGAAGCGTGTCATTGAAGGCAGCTATGATAAAAATGGTCTACCGGATGATTTCGCAGATTTTGCAGAAACGGTGTTTGATTTCATTCGATTTTATGGAATGGGAGAAATCCTTGACCCATCAGTTTATGGCAAGACCAAACGCCGTCAGTCAGAATACATTTTCTGTAGCGTCACCTTTGATGAAGGGTACAAGAGTTACTATTATCTGACAGACGATGACAGCATTGAAGTTGGAGATTTTGTCCTTGTTCCGGCAGGAAAAGATAATCATGAGGCGGTTGTAGAGGTAGTGAACATTGAATACTTCAATGAGGAGAATGTTCCGCTACCAGTAGAGAAGACCAAGCGCATCATCCGTAAGTGTACAGATGATGATTTTGACTTGCCAGCCAAGAAGTGCTGTTTGAAAATATTCAGAAACAAATTATAAAAGTGATGACCTAACAGCAGTTATATAAAATTGGATGAGAAATCGAGACGTGATAGAATTTCTTAGATTATGGGAAAGACTACATAATCCGGATTTTAAACCCTTCGAATTCGAGGGGCTTAGAAAACAGGCAGGAGCAAATGCATTTATAATGTCACCGAAGAATTGTACAATGTCCAGATCGCAGTGGAAAACTATTATAAGGGAAACTGTTAGGAATCAGGAGCTAAAATTGGTATTTTCCGACAGCCCCATTACCGGAATTACAAATGCGGAAGATTTTTCCTGTAATTTCGCAGGTCTTCTTCACTGACTTCAGAAATGATTTTGTCAAGTGTTTCCAATAATTTTGATTTATCATCCGGCAGATATCCCCTGAGCTGGAAGGCATTGGAAGCCCCCATTGCGGCAAAGTGTGTGGTTATGTCCAGATTTTCCACAAGGGTGCGGAGCTCACGATATTTTTCAAGTTCGCTTTCTTCCTGCCAGTTTCCGTTTGAGATTTCTTGGTACACATGGGATTCCGGATAGATTGTCAGCATATTTGGGCCGATCAGGAATGGATGCAGCTGGTTGAATATTTCTGCGGATGCTTTTGCTCCGGTTTCCCCCTGTCCCTTGCCGGAAATGCCAGTCAGGTAGAAGAAACCATAATCCATACCGGCCTGCTCTAATCTTTTGCATTGGGTTAGAATATCTTTGGAAGTATAACCTTTGCACATAAAGGCCAATGCTACATCATCTCCTGTTTCCACACCAATCGTCAGCCCGTTGTAATCGGCCTGACGGAGCTGAGCCAGTTCTTCGTCTGTCTTATTTATAGAATCTGTAATGCGGGCAAAACAGCCAATGGAATTAACAGAGGGAAAATATTTATGGATTAGTGATGCGATTTCCAGTAGCTTCTCTGTTTTCAGGACAAACGGATTGGCTCCAGTTAAGAAAACACGCTGAATTGGCTCTGGATTTTCTTTCCCCTGCAGTCGTGTCAACATCTTGGAATAGGGATTTGTACGCAGGACTTGTGCTTCCAGCAAGTCACTTTCGATGTCTTCCACAGGTGACATTCTGAATTTGAATGGCAAATCGCTGTACAGGGTACAGAACTTGCACTTATGATGAGTACAGCCTGCTGTTACTTCCAGAAGAAGCGAGTCTGCTTCATAGGGCGGACGCCAGATTGTTCCTGTGTAATGCATGATAACCACCTCAAATCAAATGATAATTATGTACAGGCAACGGGGCAAACCTGCACATTACTGTCCCGTTAGGATGATTATAGCAGAATGCATCGAAAAGAAAAGTACGGTACTTTTTCGAAGTACCTTTTATTTTGATGAAAAAAGAGGTATGATGTTGAGGGAAGGAGATAGAGAAATGAGAAAATCGGAAGAAGCAGTAAGCCGCTGCAGGACGATTTCTATGGTGCAGAAATTACTGGGAGGGAAATATAAGATTGAGCTTCTCTGGTATATCGGGAAGTGTGATGTCCGGCGCTTCGGGCAGCTCCGCCGTCAGATAGGGGAAATCACAGAAAGTTCGCTAACGAAGCAGCTCCGGGAACTGGAGGCAGATGGATTCATTATCCGGCATGATTTTTGTGAGGCGCCGCCACGAGTAGAGTATACTTTAACAGATCTTGGCAAGAGTTTTTTGTCTGTCCTTGATTGTATGAAATCGTGGGGAGATGAGAATCTTTTTGAAGAAAGACGGTTGGTAGAATTATACCATGAAAAACAGGGTGAAGATGGCAGGTAAAATAAAAGCAGGAATATGTTTTGCAAGTCTTATATGTGCGCTGGCGTTATTGTTTACTTCATGTGATTTCCGTCTCAAATCCAAGCGGGAAGTGGAAGAATACTTAGAAAGGCAGTACGGCCGGGAATTTACGGTGCTTTCGTCCGAGTCTGTCATCGATGATTATTATGATGATGTATGGAGGGCAATGGTATATACCGTGTCACCTAAAGACAACCCGGAAACGCTCGTTTTTGTATTCAACACTGTCGAGGGAGAACGTTTTGGCGCACCGGGCTTTCGCAACGGATTACGGGACACCTATTCACTTGATATTTTCGGCAGGGCGTTTGAAACGTGGGCGGCTGATACGGATGTGGAGTATTCTTTCGACTACTTCTATCCCGTCAAGTCATCACCCGTTTACTACTCTGATTTGTATGTGAACATTGAGCCGGTTTCTTCGGGAAATTTGGAAACAGTGTGTACAGTATTATCTCAAGCCTATGCAGATACATTTGAGATAGTCAAAGATATACCCTATGGCGTGACTGTTATGCTCACATATAGAGAACCTACATGGCTAGAAAATCAATCTTGCCTTATAAGGATTGACAGCTTATATTTGAGTAGACTTGATACAAACATTGAAACCATTGAAAAATATATTTTGGATGAGGTAGATAAATATCAAAAGAGGCTACAACAAAATCAAAAGGCTGTTTGTGATAAATTTATTTCGCTTTATCGAAGAACTGAAACTTGCAAGGGGGATAATCGTTTGTGAAAATGCCAGCAGAAAATATTGATACAGTCATGTTCGCCCCTTGCGGAATGAACTGCAAGGTGTGCTATAAGCATTGCTATCACAAAAAGCCATGTGCCGGATGTTTAAACAGTGATAGAGGAAAACCGGAACATTGCCGTAAATGCAGGATAAAAGATTGCATCAAAGACAAAGGATTGTCCTATTGCTTCGAGTGTTTCGACTATCCATGCAAGCTGATAAAGAATCTTGAAAAAAGTTATAACAAGAGATACCATGCAAGCCTTATGAAAAATAGCGAGTTTGTTCGTCAATATGGGTTAGAAGCGTTTATGGAGTGGGAGAAAGAAAAATATACTTGTTCAAAATGCGGCGGCATTATTTCTATTCATGACGGGGAATGCAGCGAGTGTCAAGAAAAGGTGAAACATCTGGTTTATAGGAAATAGTTTATGCAGATCACGTATTAGATTACAGGCAGGATTATAGATGGCTTATACGGTAATAACGGGGGCAGCAACGGGGCGCATTTCCCAGTTCCCTATTGAATTGTGGGGTGCTTTTTCGTATAATAGCTAATAACTGGCAAAACTCTGCCAACAGGAAAGGAGGCGCTTCATGTCTCTGATTGAAATTTCCATAAAAAATTATAAGTCTGTAGGCAGCTGCGTATTCCGGCTTAATGGTGTTACTGCCCTTTTGGGAGAAAACGGGACGGGGAAGAGCAACATTCTTTCTGCCGTAAAATATTTTTATGACAATTTAGTTTATCGGTCAGAGTCGGACGATATTTTTGATCATAATAACCGGCTGAATAATCGGGTAGAGATTGCACTGACTTATGATTTGGGACGTCTGAAACGATATGCCCATGCAAATCTTAAGAATGAAGAGACCAGGTATTCCAGCTATTATGAAAAAATCATTGGGATATCTTCAGAAGATATCGTGACCGTGGAGATGGTGAAAATTCGGGATATGCCCATGCGTTGGAGCCATGACGCGGACACGAGAAAGTTAATAGCAGGCCTTTTCCCTGTCTATTTTGTAGACGCAAGGCAAATAGATCTGGTGAATTGGGATATACTTTGGAAGCACATCGGCGATTTGATGAAGCTGGAAAATATGGTAGGAAAAGAGCTTCGGGAGAAGCTGAGGGATTCGATAGAAGACGCCAGCAGTCAATTAAAGGCCCGCCTGGGTCGGATAGAGGATGGTTTTGAGAAGCAGAATGTTAAGATTGCTCAGTATTCCAAGAATGAGTTTGCGGCGATTTTATCAAAGATATATTTTTCAGGGGAGCAATATCAGTTTGACGAAAGCCATTTATCAGAGTTTTCCAACGGAACCAATACGTTTAATTTTACACGGCTGTTTATTTATATTTTAGGGCTGATTGCAGAAACAAAGATGAAAGAACCCGTGGTCATCCTTGATGAGCCCGAGATCTCTTTACATAATAATATGATAGATAGCCTGGCGGAGATATTTTATCAATGCAGGTATTCTGTTGGTTTTTTAATCGCCACTCATTCGGCGCGGCTGGTTCGGAATATTTTGACTCAGGACAGCGGCGACAACCAACTATATCAGGTTTACCGAAGAGGAGAGGAAACCATGCTTTCCCGTTTCCAGATGTTCCGCCAGGACGCAGAGACGCGGGAACGATATTTTATTACCGATCAACATGCCAGCGCGTATTTTGCCAAAGCTCTTTTTCTGGTGGAAGGAGAGACGGAACTGGAAGTGTTTCAAAGCCGTTTTCTAAGAGGGATTTTTCCGAAGATGGGACAGGTGGAGATCATTAAAGGAATGAGCGATGACGTGGTATATCGTATTGTTTCTCCTAAAGACAGGGGCTGTCATATCCCGGCAACGATTCTTTTAGACCTGGATAAGGTTTATACTTACCCGGAAAAGCTAAAGAAAAAGTATTTTAATATGTGTAATAACGGAGAGAATTATTGCTTTTTTAAAAGGAAAGATACGCCCCTTTCGTCCAGAGCCTGTTTGGCGGCCAGAAGGAATCGCATATACCGGATGGCGGAAAAATGTAAATTTCATTATATAAAGCCCTTTTATCTGGCGGCGGATGAAAACTATAGAGAATTTATTGGTTTGATTCAGGATTATTTTAAGGAATACGGGATATTTACCGCCGCAACAACAATTGAAGGAATGTTGGTAACAGGGAAAAATTTATCCATGTTTTTGGAATTTTTTAAAGAATATTTTCCGGGCCAATATGGAAATATCTATCCTGTTGACAGAACGCTTTTTACAATGGACGAGTATCTCACATTTATCCGCCTTCTTCTTGGGGGAGAATGTGACTATGGAATGGGGTATAAATGGCTGAAGAAGCAAGAGCCGGCTTTGGATACAAGGATTCAAAAGCTGGTGGAAACCAATAAGATTTCTAAGACTTCCTGGGCTTCCGACTGGTTGCGGTTTTATTTCTGTCATAAGGCGGGGCTGCAAGGATCCGGGCCAGAAGAGCTGGGAAATTTTTTGAGGGTAATTGAGAAAACCAACAAGAGAGTTCGTATAAAAATAGATTTTGAGCAGGATTTCCCGGAATTGGGAGATTTGATGAATATGGTTTGCCAGATGGTTCCAGGATAAACGGAACTGACAGGGCAGCGCACAAAAGAATAAAGGCGGGCAGCAATTTGCTCTCGATACTAGCGTAGAGGCAGGCCCTGAGGGGGCGACAGCTCCATAAACCAGGGCGAAAATGTTACTTTTTGACTGGGGAACGTACACGGTGGAACGATATGCGATCAATTATTTAACGCCATACGAATTTTTAAGACAGTGCCCGCCGGATGTGATGGAAAAATGAAGAAAATATACGGATGGAATTATTATTGCGAAAATATTCTGAGGAAAAATGAAACCTTCATAGAGAATAGCCTGGAGAAAAAGGAAGAAAGTTATCTTGCCTTTGAGATAAGGGACAGGGGAAAGGCGAGAGAGCTTCACCAGGTAGACAAGGGCAGCGGATTATATCAGCTTCAGAATAACCTGAATAAAAATCTGCTTTCCAGGATTCCGCTGTCCAAGGCGGCGGTAGGCTTTGTAAAAGGGAAAAGCTATCAGGAGTATTTGCGGCCCCACTGTGGGAAGCGCTTTCATATGCGCTTGGACATTCGCCATTTTTTTGATAATGTGACAGAAGAGCGGGTGGTAAAAAGCCTGGAAGAATTTGTCCAGGATGAAAGGATCCGCATAAATATCGGCCAAATTACCACTTTGGGCGGCTGCCTTCCCCAGGGGGCAGCCACTTCTCCGGCCATGTCAAACATTGTTTTCCGGCAGATTGATCAACGAATTTTAAAATATTGTCAGGCCATCAGGAAAGTAAAAGAGGATAGAAAGGTGGAGTATGATGATATTATCTATACACGATATGCGGATGACATGATGTTTTCCAGCGATCATCTGGATTTTCGGAAAATGCTGTCCTTTTATAAAATGATCAAACACATTCTTTTGGAAAATGGCTTTCACCTTAACCATGACAAAACCTATATGACGGAAGGAGAAATTTCTTTGTCCGGCTTTGTAGCGGGAGGAGACCGGTATGGATGTGTGGTGCGGCCTTCCAGAAAGCGTATGAGAGAGATTAATGGGGTGCTGAATTATTTTGATAGAAGAGGGGTTATAGATGACTCTCCCTATCAGGTAAATGTGGAAAAGGTGAAGGATCCCCAGGTAGTAGAAAAAATAAACGCCCTGTTTCCGAGGGAGCAAGTTGTGCGGTTTAACAATAAAAAATCGGTAATCAACTATCTTTGCGGTTACCGGGCGTTTTTGATTACCTTCTTAAAAGGGGAAAATGACCAGACTCCCCAGCTGAAGGCGTTGAAACGAAAAATAGGAAATTTGGAAAAGTTAATCGACCAGTGCCAGAGATGGTGGTTTGGATTTGAATAGAAACAGGCGTGTTTTTACGGAGGATAATGAAGATGGACGGAAGAAGAGTCAGGGAGTTTATGGAAAATGAAGTAGAAGCAATGCTAAAAACCTATGAACAATTTCAGATCCTGATACCTGCCAAAGGAAAAAGCGGGGCCGCCCATCCGGGGGAGGATGGAATGTATGTGGAAGCGCTGCTTAAGGGCTATATTGAAAAATTCCTTCCAAAAGGGCTGGAAGTACTGACCGGGTTTATTCTGCGCCCCGCCATAAAGACCAGGAGTGGAAAAAGAGAGCGGGCGAAAGATGAGGACAGTCATTCTTCCCAGTTGGATCTGATTATCTATGATTCCGCCTCTTATCCGGTATTTCTCAGAATGGGAGATCATGTGATTGTTCCCCCAGAAGGGGTAATCGGCGTTATATCGGTAAAAAAGAATCTTTATTTTTCTCAGGTAGCTGAGGAGATAAAAGCGTTGGAAGGGGTGGGGCAACTGTGCACAGGGAAGAACGCTATGGAGCAGGAAGTAAAGGGGCCTTTTTTAGCATTGGTGGCTATGGATACGACGGAGAGAGGAACGTTGGAAATACAGGGAGAAAAGATTTTTGCTCATTTAAAAGAAATTTTTTCCCAAACTGGAACCAACCGCTACGACTGGTTCCCTGGATACGTGGGAGTTTTAAGCAAGTGGTCTGTTTATAAAGCGGCTCCGAAGCAAGTGGAAAAAGAAAGCGAAAAGAAGGCAAAGTATTTCTTTTTTGAGCACAGGGAAAATGAAAAGTATCTGGGCTTTTCTCTGATTATCAGTGGAATTTTGAATGTTTATTATGATAAAACAAGAGCAAATGAAAGGCGGCTTGGATTTTCACTTTTGGGTTCGGGAAGGGGCTATGATAAAAAATTGGGTGCAATCCCTTACCAAAAGGAACATGGGGATCGAAATTTAAAAAGAAAAACTAACCATTTCAAAGCTTAAAGTAACTACAGACTTCACCGCTTCCCCCAAAGCCCCTATTTCTCAATAGGAACCATCAGTGTACAATACCGTTGATGTTCATTTTCACAAAAACTAAAACAAGTATATATTACTATTAAATCGCCAATTGGCGTTAAATGTTCAGAACTTAATTTCTTTAATATGAATTCTAAAAAATCATATTCCATGGCATTGATCCCCACATTAACAGAGCAGGTGGCATAAATACCCTCAGGATAACAAATTGCATCCGGAGGAATGGTGATATGGAAGCTCTGTACATGCTGCTCATAGATCGAAAAGCCTCTTTCCCTGGCGTCATATGTCCCTGTTTTGGAATCATAGGCAAATCGAAGAGCCTGTTCTCCGGCAGGGAGAAGGTCAAAGGCAATTTTTCGCTTATTATTATGATCCGTGCGTTTAGAGGTTGACATATTCGCTCCCTGATAAGACGGCTCGATATCAATGAAATATCGTGTGGGCAAATGTTCGATTATAACGCGGTTTTGATTAAGAATCGCTTGCTCAATTGCACGCTGCCGCCCTTGCAGGCAATTGAGAATCGCAAGTTCGTGAGACATATTTTTTTGAGTTTCCTGGATTTTTGTTTCAAAGCGTTTTTGAACAGCAGTTATCTGATCCTCAAAAAAGATTGCTTTCGCCTCATTTAATGTAAAACCAAGCTTAGAGTAAGAAAGACATTGGATAAGAGAAAAAATATCCCGATCTTCATAAATCCGGTATTCATTTTCGGTACGTTGTCCTTTTAACAGTCCCTTCTTTTCAAAAAAACGAATCCCCTCGCTAGAGGTTCCAAACATCTTTGCTATTTCGCTGATTTTATATTCCATAAAAAATCCCCCCGGTATTAGCAAAATTTTATTTAGTCAAATTTCATAAATAACTTGGGAATAATTATACAATTAATCTAATTGACATTCAAGATACTTTATACTTTACTCTTGACTCAAGATAAAATCCCATATGATTTTTGGATTTTATCCAGCTGAATTTAGAAAAATGTGAGAAGGAGTGAGGGATATGGTTTACGATTTTGACCAGGTAGTTGACAGGCGTAATACCCAGTCTCAGAAATGGGACAATATGATTCGAATGGGTAATAAGGATGCGATTCCTATGTGGATTGCGGATATGGATTTTCCTTGTCCACAGCCGGTTATTGATGCGGTTATGGCGAGGGCAAGACATCCCATCTATGCATATCCAAAGGTTGATGACAGTTTTTACAGTGTGACAGCCCGCTGGATTAAGCGCAGATACGGTTGGGAAATTGATCCTTCCTGGGCAGTGCTTACCGTGGGAATTACGCCGATCTATAATAACCTGATTATCGCATTGACAGAACCGGGAGATAAGATTATTATTCAGCCGCCTGTATATCAGTGCTTTCCAGAGGCAGTTATAAATAATGGCCGGGAAATCAGCGCAAATATGCTTTGTTATCAAGATGGAAAGTATACCATGGATTTTGAAGATTTACAAAAGCGGGCGGCAGATCCAAAAGCCAAAATCATGATTCTCAGCAGTCCTCATAATCCGGTAGGCCGTGTCTGGACAAAGGACGAATTACTTCAGGTTGCAAAAATCTGTTATGAAAATAATGTGCTTTTGATCAGTGATGAGATTCATGGGGACTTTATGTTATTTGGACATGAACATATTCCGACCGCATCTTTAAATGAGACATATGCAAAGAACATTGTAACATGCTATGCGCCTACAAAGACATTTAACATTGCCGGTATTCGGTGTGCGGCAATTATCATTCCCGATGAAAAACTTCGCGCTCTGTTAAATAAGCAGCTTCGGGCAGTACGCGCCAATGAGTTATCGATATTTGCACAGCCGGCTTATATTGCGGCTTATACCCTGTGCGATGACTACATAGAACAGTTACGCAAATATTTAGAGGAAAGCGTGGAGTATGTGGATTCATTCTTCAAAAAGCATATGCCCAAAATCAAGCTGGTACGTCCGGAATCAACCTACCTGTTATGGTTCGACTGTTCAGAGCTGGGGATGACAAGCAAGGAATTAGAAGAGTTCTTTATTCAGAAGGCGGCAGTTGGGGTTATGATCAGCGATTATTTTGGGGTAAAAGGAATTCCTTTCATGCGTATGAACATTGCGTGTTCCAGAGTTACTCTAAAACAGGCATTGGAGCAGCTTTTAGAGGCTTATAACAAGTTATAAATAAGATGATAATTTGAGAAGGAGAGCGGCAAATGAGAGAGCATAAATTGATTATAAATAAACTTCTGGAGCAAATGGAACAGGCTGATATGGACGCATTGCTGTTGACATCAGCGGAAGGCGTATTTTATACATCCGGATGTTCCCTGGCATTACTGTTTCGCGGCAGAAGCCAAGGCTGTGCTGTATTGACCAGAGACGGCCAGGTATATGTAATCTGTCATGAGTTTGATGAGACCGGCTGTGATAAGAAAGATCCGTCTGTAAAGGTTGAAACCTTTGGCGGAGGGCAGATTTATATTGAAGACGTTACAAAGCCCGGTGAGAAGAAAGGAACTGCCATAGACCCGCTTTCTGCGCTTTGCATGGCCTTCGAATGTATTCCTCCGATTCGGGAAGGCAAAAAGCTGGGCGTGGAAACAAAATGTCTTACTTATCCTCAGGCTCAACTGATTTTTGAAACATACGGAAAAGATATTATCGCAAACTGTGAGATGGTTCTTAATAAAGCTATGATGATTAAAACTCCGTGGGAAATTCAGGTGCTTCGCCGAAATGCCCGGTTTTCGGAACTGGCGATGCATAAAACAATGGCGGCTACCGTTCCGGGAATGACCTGTGCGGAGATACAGGCTTACTTTACTAAGCTTTGCTATGAAATGGCGCCGAATCTTACTCTTGTAAACCATGCACATACATTTGGCTCTTACTTTGCTCCTGCCTGGGAACCAAAGCAGGTGCCCATGCAGAGAGGCGACTTAATCCGCTTAGATGGCGGGCCAACCGTTGACGGATATAAATCTGATTTGGGAAGAACCTATGCAGTTGGCGGTTATGCAGATAAAGAGCGCCATGAAATTTATAGGGAACTTTGGAAAGGATATCAATGGGGTGTGGAGCATATTGGACCAGGAGTTAAAATGTGTGACTTCTTTAACGGAATCAATGAGCAGATCAAAATTCCTGGTTATACCAGAGGCCATTATGGGCACTCAATTGGCTGCCACAATGGAGAGGAATATCCATTTTTCTCTCCCAATGAACCGATGTGCTTTCAACCGGGAATGGTTGTCTGCATTGAAACTCCGTTCTATAGCGCAAGACGCCATACTTACAATATTGAAGATACTTTTGTTATTACAGAAAATGGAGCAGAACAGGTTACTCACGCCAATCCATCTCTCTATGTGTAATGAGAGCTGCGTATTGAGTGATTAATAGATACGAAGGAGAGGTATGATTATGTCTATTGGTTCCCGAAAACAATCTTATTGGGTTCATACATCAATTAGTTTGATGCTGATGCTTGGTTTTGGCTTTATCCCGCCAATTTTAGGATTTACTCAGATGGGTATGGCTTTGTTGGGAGTTCTCGTTGGGGCGGTTTACGGCTGGATCACTTTAGAAATTGCCTGGCCAAGTCTGGCAGGGCTGTTAGCGCTTGCCATTTGGGGCTATGATTCAATGAACAATATTTTGAAAAACTCATTTGGCAATTCTACGGTGGTGATGATGCTGTTTATCTTAGTCTTTACCATGTATATGAGCCGTTGTGGCTGCATGGATGCCATTACCAAATGGTTCATCAGCCGTAAAATAATTGTCGGACGTCCTTATGTAGTGCTTTTTGTTTTTTATGCGCTGGGAGTAATTCTTTCCTTTGCCACATCCAATATTGCGGCCATGTTGTTTTTGATTTCTGTAGCCATCCCATTTTGCGAAAATTTGGGTTATAAAAGGAAGGATAAATACCCCATAGCCCTGATTTTCGCCATATATCTGGGAACACAATGCGGGCTGACCGTAATTCCAATTAAGCCGCCTATGTTGATGATGATTTCATTAATAGAAGCAGCGTCTGGCATTACGGTTGATACGGCAACCTGGATATTGTTTTTCGGAGCGCTTCATATAGTGGCATTACTTGTATGGATCGCAGTGGTTCGCTTTCTCATTCGTCCGGAGGTTGACACCTTTAAGAACATGACGGAGAATGATTTTGCAGAATATAGAAACATTAAGATTCCCACAGAGGCGAAAATTGGGTTTGCGGCAATTACTATCATGATGCTTTTCATGCTCATACCTACATTCCTTCCAAAGGCCTGGGCGATTACCGCCTTTTGCAGCAAGATTGATATTGCGGGCGCTATATTATTGGTTTTTGTTTTAATTGCCATTATGCCAAAAGAAGGAAGCGCCAAATTTAATTTCCAAATAGTGGCAAACAGCGAAAAGATGAACTGGAATGTTATCTTGATGACTGCCTTTGCGTTAACAATTGCATCCGCTTTGTCAAGTGATTCCACAGGATTTAACGAGACGATCAATACCTATTTGGTTCCGCTGATGTCTGCCTTTAACCCGGCTGTTATGATCTTTGTGTTCAGTACAATTTTACACTTTATGACCAACATTCTGAATAATAGCGCAATGTCCGCAATCTTCATTAACCCTATGGTTGCGGTTGCATCAGCGTTGGGAATGAATTTATTCTTTACACCTGCGACTGCCATGGTTGGTATGTTTGACGGCTTGCTGTCTCCGGCAGGTACAGCCAGCGCGCCGTTACTTATGGGCCATGAATGGATGGATATGAAGGAATACTATAAGAATTCCTTCGGTATATTTGCCGGATTTGAGCTGTTCCTTTTGATTGCCGCGGTGGTATTGTTCTGATGAGGTAAGCAGTAAGAAGGGAGCGAATAATGACAAACAAATATGATTTTGAGACAATCGTTGACCGCAGTAAATTTAACTCTATGGGTCAGCATTATGAAAAGTTTACAGGGGGAGTAAAAATCAAAGAAGGATTTTCGCCGGTCAATGTGTGGATTGGCGGAGACTTATGGTTTCCCACAGCCCCAAGCTTAACAAAGGCTGTGGTGGAACGAGCCAGGCATCCGTTTTACAATATGATTCAGACACCCTGTGACGCGTATTATGAAAGCATTATGAACTGGCACGAGACACGTTATGGGGTACGGGATATTAAGAAAGAGTACATTACGCCTCATAATAATCTGCCGGGCGTGGTAATCGCCGCCTTAAAAGCTCTTTGCATGCCGGGAGATGGGGTGCTGCTTACGCTTCCTGTTTTTAATGCCTATTTTAATGATCTGGAATTTGCCGGATGTAAGCCGGTTTTGAGTGGGCTGAAAAAGGATGCAGACGGAGTTTGGCGTATAGATTTAACTGACATGGAAGATAAGGTTATCAAGAATCATGTTCATGTTGCAATCTTCAGTTCTCCTCATAATCCAACCGGGCGTGTTTGGGAACGTTGGGAACTGGAAGCGATGATGGAATTATTCGAAAAACATCATGTTATTGCAATTATGGATGAAACCTGGTGTGACTTTACACTGAATGGACATATCCATACGCCTGTTCAATCGGTTTCAGAATATGCCAGACAACATACAATCGTAAATTACGGTCTGAGCAAACCTTTTGGCAGTAATGGTTTAAATGCGGCGTATACCATCATCTATAATCCGTATTTACGTGAACGGGTAAATGCGGCAACGGTAAGAACCCAATTGGATTTTCCAAGTCCCTTTGCGGAAGCGGCGGTTATTGGCGCGTTAAACCCGGAAGGGGCAGAATGGCTGGATGACGCCAGAGAATTGATCAACAAAAATATGAACTATGCATATGAATATGTAATGAATCGACTTGATGGAGTCACAACTTCTCTTCCGGACGGCACCTATTTGCTGGTTATAGACTGTGAGGAATGGTGTAAGAAAAATGCTGTTCCGATGGAAGAGCTGGTACAAAAAGGGTATCAATATGGCGTTATCTGGGCGGCAGGGGCCAGGAACTATGGAGAATATGGAATTCGAATGTGTTTGGCCCATCCGTTTTCACAAGTTCAGGAAGTTTTTGAGAGATTAGAGAAGTATGTGTTCAATGTGAGATAGATTTTCTATATTCATTAGAAATTATGCAGAGTCTGGCAAAAAATACGACAAAAGAAAAAAGTATCTGATTAGGGGCATTTAGGGATGGATGCCCCTTTTCCGACAGATGATCTGCTGCTGATTCAAATATAACTTACTTGACCTGTAAAGCCTCCTGTGTTATGATTAAGGCACTACAAAGAAAGGGGGGGATCTTATATGAGCGATAAGGAATTATTATCAGCAATTTCCAATATTGTAAGTTTACAAATTGAACCATTAAAACAAGACATAGATTCTATGAAACAAGACATAGATTCTATGAAGCAGGACATAAAGTCTACAAGAATTATCCTTGAAAACAATGTCCTTCCAAGATTACAAACTATTGAAGCCTGCTATACCTCAACCTATAATCGCTATGTATGTGAAACGGAAGATATACAGACAATGAAGTCAGATATAAAAGTTCTAAAAAAAGTAGTGGCAGAACATAGTGAAAAACTGCAAAAAATCGGTTGATATTCTGAAATCTTGATTTTATTAAGTAAAGTTTGTAAGAGTTTCATGTCTGAAAAAATATAGTTTAGATAGTTAGATCTATTCTCTGGAATCCTTTCTTTAAGTTGGCTATTTTTGGCGCCAATACCTAATATTTTGGCCTGTTCACACAGTAATACATCCCTGTTAAATTTAAAATAATATTTTTTTGTATTTATATGCATTTCTTTCGTATCGGTAATTTCCGCACATTCAGGACTAGCCGCCCCTGTAGCAGAATGATATAATATAGGAACACGAAAGTAATGATCAGTGCGAAGTGAAAGACAGCGCCGCACCGCCCAGACAGCCGGCGTAAAAGGAGGAAGACCATGGGAGAGGATTATAAGGAAAAGACAAGGGCAGAGTCCTATTATATTTTATATAAAGAAGGAACCGGGGAGCTGACAGAGAAAAAATCCCGTTTCATTGCCAACACCAGGCCAGTGGAAAGCGAAGAGGAGGCCCTTGCCTTTGTGGAGGAAATGAGGAAAAAATACTGGGATGCCAGGCACAACTGCTGGGCCTATATATTAGGAGAGCGAGGGGAGAAAAAGCGATGCAGTGACGACGGAGAGCCCAGCCAGACAGCGGGAAAGCCTATGCTGGACGTGCTGGAAGGAGCCGGAGTCACCAACATCTGCCTGGTAGTAACCCGGTATTTCGGCGGTGTCCTTCTGGGCACAGGGGGCCTGGTGAGGGCTTATTCCGGGGCAGCCAAAAAAGGGCTTGAAGGAAGCGTTATAGTAGAAAAAAAGCTGGCCAGGAAGCTTTTGGTGGAAACGGATTACAATGGCCTGGGAAAGATCCAGTACATTGCCGCCCAGGCAGGGATCCCCACTCTGGACACCAGATATACAGACAAAGTAGAGCTGACCTTTCTGACACCGGAAAAGGAAGCGGAAAGCTTTCAGGCTGCTCTGACAGAAGGGACAAACGGAAAAGCCGCTGTCACCACCCTGTGCCGCCTTTATTATGGTACTTTAGAAAAAGAAGTAATTCTTTTTGAGGAAATTCCTTAAAACATACAGAAAATACCTTGCAATCCGCAAAACCGGGTGCTATACTAGGTAACCGTGACAGAGAAACACTTTATATTAAGGAAGTAATTTATGAAGATCAAGAGAGAAGACGTAAGAAATATTGCGATTATCGCCCATGTAGATCATGGTAAAACCACTTTGGTAGATAATCTGCTGAAGCAGAGCGGCATTTTCAGGGAGAATCAGGAAGTGGCAGAGCGTGTCATGGACTCCAATGACATTGAGAGGGAGAGAGGCATTACCATTCTTTCCAAAAACACTGCAGTTACCTATAAGGGAACCAAGATCAATATTATTGACACTCCCGGCCATGCGGATTTTGGCGGAGAGGTGGAGCGGGTTCTTAAGATGGTAAACGGCGTTATTCTGGTGGTGGATGCCTACGAGGGAGCCATGCCCCAAACGAAGTTTGTATTAAAAAAGGCCTTGGAACTGGATCTATATGTCATCGTCTGCATCAATAAGATTGACCGTCCTGAAGCCCGTCCTGATGAGGTGATTGACGAGATTTTAGAGTTGTTTATGGATTTGGATGCTTCTGATGAGCAGCTGGAATGTCCTTTTATCTTTGCATCTGCAAGGGACGGATATGCAAAGAAAGAGCTGGATGACGAGAATGTGGATATGACCCCGCTTTTTGAGACCATTATCAATTATATCCCGGCTCCGGAGGGAGATCCGGAGGCTCCGGTTCAGACCTTAATCAGCACCATTGACTATAACGAATATGTAGGCCGTATCGGCGTAGGCAAGGTAGACAACGGCATCCTGAAAGTCAACCAGGAATGTGTTTTGGTAAACCACCACGACCCGGATAAATTTAAAAAGATCAAAATCGGTAAGCTTTACGAGTTTGACGGCTTAAATCGTGTAGAAGTAAAGGAAGCCGGAATCGGTTCCATTGTGGCCATTTCTGGTATCCCGGAGATCCACATCGGAGACACTATCTGCGCCGTGGATAATCCGGATCCCATTCCTTTCCAGAAGATTTCCGAGCCTACTATTTCTATGTATTTTATGGTAAATGACAGCCCCTTAGCCGGACAGGAGGGCAAATATATCACCTCCCGCCATATCAGGGATCGGCTGTTTAGGGAGTTAAACACAGATGTCAGCCTTCGCGTAGAAGAAACCGATTCAGCAGACTGCTTTAAAGTGTCCGGAAGAGGTGAGCTTCACCTGTCTGTTCTCATTGAGAACATGCGCCGGGAAAATTTTGAGTTTGCGGTGAGTAAGGCAGAGGTTATCTACAAATACAATGAGAGAGGCCAGAAGCAGGAGCCTTTGGAGATTGCCTATGTGGACGTTCCCGATGAATTTACCGGCGCGGTTATTCAGAAACTGACTTCCAGAAAAGGCGAGCTTCAGGGAATGAGCCCGGTATCCGGCGGATACACTAGGCTGGAATTTTCCATTCCCTCCCGGGGCCTGATTGGTTACAGAGGGGAATTTATGACCGATACCAAGGGAAACGGTATCTTAAACACTATTTTTGACGGCTACGGTCCTTACAAGGGGGATTTAACCTATCGTCCCACTGGCTCTCTGATTGCCTTTGAGGCAGGAGAAGCCATTACTTACGGCCTTTACAATGCCCAGGAAAGAGGAATCCTCTTTATCGGGCCGGGAGAAAAGGTATATTCCGGTATGGTTGTGGGACAGAACCCCAAGGCGGAGGACATTGAAATAAACGTATGCAAGACGAAGAAACTGACCAACACCCGTTCCTCCAGCGCTGATGAAGCCTTACGCTTAACGCCGCCCAAGATCATGAGCCTGGAGCAGTGTCTGGAATTTATTGATACCGATGAACTTTTGGAAATCACTCCCAAAAGTCTCCGGATTCGCAAAAAGATTCTGGATCCCACTCTGAGAAAGAGAGCCTCCTTTAAAAAATAGGAGGCAGTACAGACTGGAGGGAAGACGCTTTGTGACGGCTCCTGTCAAAATTAGAAAAAAAGCGGCAAAATATTACCAGATAAAAAGAATTCTGTCGAGAACTTCTTCAGGATTCTTTTTTTATTCTTTCATAAATCCATTCTTTTCCACATAAATTTACTATGAGCTACAAGCCAATATTATGGGATAGAAGAGGAGAAATACTATGTCAGAAAAAGTAATTGAAAACAACAAGGTCAGCGTTATCGGGACGATTATATCCGGGTTTACCTTTAGCCATGAGGTATTTGGAGAAGGCTTTTATATGGTAGACTTATCTGTTAACCGGCTTAGCGAGCAGGCGGATGTAATACCTCTCATGATTTCCGAGCGTCTGCTGGATGTAGAAAAGGATTATCAGGGCTGTACGGTAGAGGCCATAGGACAGTTCCGTTCTTATAACCGGCATGAAGGAATAAAAAATCGCTTGGTTCTGTCTATCTTTGTCCGGGAAATCCACTTTATGGAAGAATTTACCGACTATACCAAAACCAATCAGATCTTTTTAGACGGATATATCTGCAAACTTCCGGTTTACCGAAAGACTCCTTTAGGAAGGGAGATAGCAGACCTTCTGCTGGCGGTAAACCGGCCATACGGAAAATCCGATTACATACCCTGCATTGCCTGGGGACGAAATGCCAGATATGCCTCCGGCTTTGAGGTGGGAGTCAGAGTCCAGGTTTGGGGACGAGTTCAAAGCAGGGAATATACAAAAAAAATTAATGATACGCAGTGCGAAAAACGGGTGGCCTATGAGGTATCAATCAGCAAGTTAGAATGTGGGGAATAGGGAAAACATTGCAATTATGAGGAATTTATGCTATTATTAGGCAAGACTTCCATAATTCGTGATGTCCGTTTAGGGAAACCATGAGAAATACGAGGTGACAGAAGATGCAAAAGGGATACATGCAAATCATCTACGGACCGGGCAAAGGAAAGACTGCTCTGGCATTGGGGAAAGGCCTGAGCGCAGTAACCGAGGGAAAGACCGCAGTATTGATTCAATTCCTACAGGGGGATCTGGATGAGGATCAGATGGCGGTGTACCATCGGTTGGAACCAGAGTTTCAGGTTTTCCGCTTTGAGAAGTCGTCGGAGTCCTTTGCCAGGCTCAGTGAAGAGGCAAAAAACAGAGAACTTATGAATATCCAGAATGGTTTGAATTTTGCAAAAAAGGTTATGGCAACAGGGGAGTGTGACATCTTAATTCTGGATGGGGTTTTAGGCCTGGTGGATCAGAAAATAGTGCCGCTAGAGGAAATCAAAAAGATCCTCGCTGTTCGGGAAGAGACCATGAGGCTGGTACTTACCGGGACTGTGCTTCCGGAAGAGCTGAAGGAAGAGGCGGATTTTGTGATCCGGCTGGAAAATGTAAAATAAGCCTGAATGCATGCCGTCTAATCGGCGGCGGGCTTTCAAAGCAAGCGTTGTCAGAGGGGCAGTTCATTTTGGACGGCCCCTTTGGCGGCAAGAGTTCAGATGGAGTAATTTCTTATAAATCCGTTGTTCTTCCCATTGACAACAATTCTCAATGATGTTAGTATATTCCCAAGGAAATGAAAAGAGTAGGGGCTGACCGCTGGTTTGGCCCCTTTTTTAAAGGAGGATAATAAAATGGCAATTTTTGAAGGCGCAGGAGTGGCGCTGGCAACCCCCATGAAGGCAGACGGAGCCATTGATTTTGATAAGCTGAGAGAGCTGGTAGAATTTCAGATTGAAGGCGGAACGGACGCTATTATTGTCTGCGGAACCACCGGCGAGGCTTCGGCCATGACCCATGAAGAGCATATTGAAACCATTCGCTTTGTCTGCCAGGTAGTAAATAAGCGGATTCCTGTGATTGCAGGCAGCGGTTCTAATTGGACGGAGACTGCTATCTACCTGTCACAGGAGGCGGAGAAAGCAGGGGCGGACGGCCTGCTGGTGGTATCCCCTTATTACAACAAGGCTACCCAGAAAGGTCTGATTGCCCACTTTACCGCTGTGGCAAACTCGGTTAAGATCCCGGTGCTCCTGTATAACATTCCCGGCAGAACCGGTGTCAATATTCAGCCGGAAACCATTGTAACCCTGTGTAAAAATGTAGAAAATATTGTAGGAGTTAAGGAGGCCAGCGGCAATTTTTCCGCCATTTCCACCTTAATGAGCCTGGCAGACGGCTGTGTGGATCTTTATTCCGGAAATGATGATCAGATTGTTCCCCTCATGTCCCTGGGCGGAAAAGGGGTTATTTCTGTTCTTTCCAATGTTGCGCCCCGCCAGACCCACGAGATCTGCGCCTCCTATCTGGCAGGAGATGTAAAAAAGAGCGCAGAGATGCAGCTTAAGGCCATCCCGCTGATTACAGAGCTATTTCGTGAGGTAAATCCCATCCCGGTAAAAGCGGCTCTGAATATGATGGGTATGGAAGCAGGGCCCTTACGCCTTCCTTTAACCGAGATGGAAGAGGCCAATCAGGCAAAGCTGAGAAGAGCTATGGAGGATTACGGTCTGTTATGATTAGAATGATAATGCACGGCTGCTGCGGCGCTATGGGCCGGGTCATCACCTCTATTGTGTCAGAGGATCCGGACATTGCCATCGTGGCAGGAATCGATAAAAATACCGGCGGACAATGCCCTTATCCGGTGTTTCCTTCTCTAAATGAGTGTACAGAGGAAGGAGATGTGATTGTAGATTTCTCCGCCCCTGCGGCGGTGGATCATCTGCTGGATTACTGCGAAGCCAATAAGATTCCGGTTGTTTTATGCACCACCGGACTTACAAAGGAGCAGGTGGAGAGAGCCGGGGAAGTTTCCAAATCTGCTGCAGTCCTGCGCTCTGCCAATATGTCCTTAGGAATCAACCTGCTATTCAAGCTGGTGGCGGAAGCAGCCAAGGTTTTGGCAGCCTCCGGCTTTGACATGGAGATTGTGGAAAAACATCACAACCAGAAAAAGGATGCTCCCAGCGGTACGGCCCTGGCTTTGGCAGAGGCTCTCAACCATGCTGTGGGGCAGGCTTACCACAATGTATTTGACCGCAGCCAGAGCAGCGAAAAGCGGGATGCCAAAGAGATCGGGATCTCGGCGGTCCGGGGCGGCTCCATTGTAGGAGAGCACGATGTGATCTTTGCCGGAAAAGATGAAGTAGTAACCTTTTCCCACACTGCCTATTCCAAAGCTATTTTTGCGAAAGGCGCTGTGTCTGCTGCTAAATTTTTGGCAGGAAAAGGTCCTGGCATGTACGACATGAGCCACGTCATCGGCTAAAAAATAAATTTTCCAGTGATTTCCAACATGATTGAATCTCCCACAGCGCATACTAAGGGCAGAAAGCGAAAGGAGAACAAGCAATTATGAAGAAAATCAGATATGGATCTGCGGTAGTTGTTACTGCCATTGTCATTTTTGGACTAACCGCCTGCGGCGGAAGAGATAACGGCGCCTCGGGAACTACATCAATGGGAAGCCAGCCGGCCAGTCAGTCTGCAAGCTATGAGGAGACGGGACGGGATACCAACAGCACCAATATGGATGAGAGCACTACAGGTACTTCCGGCGCGTCGGGGTCTGCAAAGAGTTCCGGCACTTCTGCTGGTTCTGATACTTCTGTAGAATCTACAGGGGTTATAGATGGCCTGCTGGATGATGTGGGAGATGAGATTGAGGACGGTATCAATAATGTGGAAAAGGCCATGGACGGTACTGTGGCCTCTTCCACAGGATCCGGAGACAGATAGGTTGGACAGAAAAGTGAAGCCCTGCAACGCGGGAAATCCGCTGGCTGCAATGGCTTCACTTTTTAGCTTTTTACATAGGAGAAAATAGATGGGATTAAGTAAAATTCATACTTCCTGGCAAATAAAAAAATATTTTCGGAAAGCCGCCAAAACCAGATGGCGCAGCCAGTATCTGAAAAAGGCTTTAAGGCCGGGAAGAGCCGCCATATTAGTCCGGTTAATTTTGACAGTAATGTTAACGGCAGAGCTTATCTACGGCGCAGGGATCATCGCCCGTTATCCCCGGCTGGTTTTTGAGACTGTGGGAATCCAGGTAATCTCTGAGACCGGGGAATCCGGGAAATGGACCGTTAAGGGGCCGGAAACCAACTGGGGCATCCGGGTCGGTCCGGACGGAATTGAGCTGTACCGGGAGGAAATCGGCCTGAACCCTATTTCTTCATCATCCTGGTAATCAGAATAAATCCGTATACACTTACGGGAACTACCACGGTTAAAAAGACAGACGCCATTAAAAAATTGGGCGTCAGGGGATGATCCATCAGGGCAAAGACCAGGGTGGACAGGTATAAAAGGATTAGCAATATAGCGCCTCCAAGGGCCAGACGGCGCTGCAGCCTGGTATATTTCAAATTTATTCCTCCTCCCCGGCCAGTGTTTCCCAAAGATCATAAAGCTCCATCAATGATTCTTCCAAAGATTCCTTTTCTTTGTTAAGTTCTATGAGCTTCGGAACGTCCCGGCAGACATCTTCCCGTGTTAACAGTTCATCTATCTCTCCGTTTCGGGTTTCCAGCTTGTGAATCTCCTCTTCCGTGCGTTTTAAATCATTTTGACGTTTGCGGATTCGGGCCTGCTCTTCCTTCTGGGCTTTCCAGTCTGAGGCTTTGGGACTGCCTGCAGGACTCTTGTTAGAGCCGGCTTGGGAAGAAGAAGTTTTGGGGAAAGCCGCTGACTGAAGTCCCTGGACAGTAAATCCGGCGGCCGCTCCTTTAGAGTCCTTTCCGGCATTTTCCGCTGCCAAAAGTCCCTGGATCACATCTTTTTTCTCCAGATAATAGTCGTAATTTCCAATATAATTTAAAAAACTCTGCCCTGTCAGTTCCAAAATACGGGTAGCAGTACGGTTAATAAAATAGCGGTCATGAGACACGTAGAGCACCGTACCGGTATAGCGATTTAAAGCATCCTCTAAAATTTCCTTGGAGGTAATGTCTAAATGGTTAGTAGGCTCATCCAGAATCAGAAAATTAGACTCGGAAAGCATCAGCTTGGCCAAAGACACCCGGCCCCGTTCCCCGCCGCTTAAATCGCCGATCCGTTTAAATACGTCATCTCCGGTAAAGAGGAAGGAAGCCAGACAGTTTCGGACCTGAGTATTGGTCATGCCCGGATAAGTATCCTGGATTTCCTCGAATACAGTTTTTTCCATGTGAAGGACCTGGTGCTCCTGATCGTAATAACCGATCTGAACCTTGGAACCCAGATGGATTTCTCCGGTATCCGCGGTCTCCATCTGGTTAATAATCTTAAGCAAGGTGGTTTTACCTGTGCCGTTGCTGCCGATCACTGCCACCCGTTCTCCCCGCTTAATTTCAAAATCCACATGGGAAAAGAGATGTAAAGCTCCAAAGGATTTGGAAAGGTTCTTTACCGTCATTACATCATTGCCGCTGATTACCTGGGGTTCCAGACGGATGTCCATGGCGTCATCGATCTCTACAGGCTTTTCCAGGACTTCAATCTTTGCCAGCATTTTTTCCCGGCTTTCTGCCCGCTTGATGGATTTTTCCCGGTTAAAAGATTTTAACTTGGCGATAACCTCCTCCTGGTGACGGATCTCCTGCTGCTGGTTTAAATAGGCCTTAATCCGGGCCTGGCGCAGCATGGCCTTTTTTTCGCTGTAGGCGGTGTAATTGCCGGTAAAGACCGTAGCCTTTCCTCCGTCCAGCTCAATAATTTTTTTCACCGTCCGGTCCAAAAAGTACCGATCATGGGCAACAATGATCACACTGCCGGTATAATTAGAAAGGTAGCCTTCCAACCAGGCAATGCTCTCCATATCCAGATGATTGGTGGGCTCGTCCAAAAGCAGGATATCGGGATTTACTAATAAAAGGCGGCCCAGGGCCACCCGGGTTTTTTGACCGCCGGATAAGGTGGAGACAGTCTTTGTGAAGTCCTCCTGGGAAAATCCCAGGCCTTTTAAAACTCCTGTCACCTCACTCTGGTAAGCGTAACCGTTTAAACGTTCAAACTCATGACTTAACCGGTTATATTCCCGGAACATATTATCCAGGTCTTCCCCGGATTTATCTTTCATCTCTGTCTCTAAAAAACGGATCCGTTCTTCCATCTGGATAAGGGGGCGTTTTATCTCCAGTACCTCGTCATAAATTGTACGGCTGCTGTCTAAATCCTGGTGCTGAGCCAGATATCCCAGAGTCTTCCCACGGGAGAGCGCTACCACGCCGTCATCTGCCCCCAGCTCTCCCACAATTATTTTTAACAGAGTAGATTTTCCGGCTCCATTGATTCCTACTATAGCTGCTTTTTCATGATCTTCTATATGAAAGGATACCTGATCCAGAATCGTTTCGCTGCCAAATGCTTTGCAGATGTTGCTGCAGGATAATATCATCACAACCTCCTAAAAATATAAAAACTACAGTTAAGTATAATATACCGGCATCTTTTTTGCAACAATGGAATAAGTTTGAGAAAAAGGTTTGACAGGAATTTGACAAAATCCTATAATAGAACTTAGGTAAAGGAATGATAGAAAGGTCAGGTGGAATACGTGGAAGAAAAAGTAATATCCAGGGCAGTGATTTCCAGACTGCCAAGATACTACCGCTATCTGGGAGAACTTCTGGAGGATGGGGTAGAGCGCATTTCCTCCAACGAGCTGAGCAACCGGATGAAAGTCACCGCTTCTCAAATTCGCCAGGATTTGAATAATTTCGGCGGCTTCGGGCAGCAAGGATACGGTTATAATGTGAAATATCTTTATGCAGAGATTGGAAAAATTTTAGGAATTGACAGGCAGCATAATATTATTATTATCGGCGCAGGCAATCTGGGACAGGCCATTGCAAATTATACCAACTTTGAAAAGCGCGGCTTTATTATTAAGGGAATGTTTGATATTAATCCCCGTCTTATTGGTCTGGTGGTCCGGGGCATTGAGATCCGGGGAGTAGAGGATTTGGAGCAATTTATTGTAGATAATGAGGTGCAGATTGCTGCATTAACGATCCCAAAAACCAAAGCGCCGGAGATTGCAGACCGCCTGGTAAAGGCAGGAGTTAAGGCAATCTGGAATTTTGCCCATACGGATTTGGTGGTGCCGGATGATGTGGTGGTAGAAAACGTACATCTTTCCGAGAGTTTAATGCGCCTTTCTTATCGGGTATGCAGCATGCAGGATAAGGAAGAGCAGGAGGCGCTGGAAAAAGCGAAAAAGCAGGATAAGATATGAGAAATCTGGTAACAGGACGGCAGATGAAGGCCATTGATCAATATACGATAGAAGAAATCGGGATCCCTTCTCTGGTGCTTCAGGAACGGGCTGCCTGGCAGGTGGCCTGTGAGGTGAAAAAAAGGATAAAAAAAGAAACGCCTGTATGGGCCGTGTGCGGCACGGGAAATAACGGCGCAGACGCTGTGGCGGCGGCCAGAATCCTCTGTGAAGAAGGATATCAGGCCACAGTGATCCTGGCGGGAGACCGGGGAAAGGAGACGCCGGAATGTACCATTCAAAGAAAAATAGCAGAAAACTTAAGGGTTTTGATGATGCCCTGGCAGGAGGCAAAGGAAGGATTTTCCGGGGCAGTGATTGACGGCCTGTTTGGAGTAGGACTTACAAGAAAGATAGAGGGCGAATACCAGGCCTGTATGGAAATGGTAAAGCGGCAGCCGGCAAGCCTTACAGTAGCGGTAGACATTCCTTCCGGTATTGATTCGGATACCGGAAATGTTATGGGAATTGCATTAAAAGCAGATGTGACGGTAACCTTTGGCTGGGAAAAATGCGGTACGGTTCTGTTCCCGGGGAGGGATTTTGCAGGGCAGGTAGTTGTAGGAAATATTGGGTTTTCAGCTCTCAGCTATGAGAAGATGGCAGGAAGGAAAAGCTGGGAGGAAAAGCAGAGCTTTACCTATGATCTTTCTGACCTGAAACGTCTGCCGGAACGGGCAGTCTACTCCAATAAAGGGACTTTTGGCCGGGTACTGGTGGCCGCCGGCTCAAAGAATATGAGCGGAGCCGCTTACTTTGCCGCCAAAGCCGCTTACCGATGCGGCGCAGGACTGGTAAAAATACTGACGGTTGAGGATAACCGGGAAATTTTGCAAGAACAGCTTCCGGAAGCAATTATTGCCAGTTATTCTCAGGAAATGGCCAGGGAGGACACAGAAAGTTTTGGAAGGCTTTTGGAGAAAGAATGTGTTTGGGCAGATACCGTGATTTTAGGCCCTGGCATTGGCATGGAAGGATATGCCAGGGAATTGGTGGCAGGGGTATTATCCTTAGCTTGTTCTACTATCATTGTGGATGCCGATGCCTTAAACATCATTTCCCGAAATCCGGAGATGACCAGGTATTATACGGAGAATGTGATTATCACCCCTCATTTGGGGGAGATGGCCAGGCTTACAGGAAAGAGTATCCGGGAAATTCAGCAGAACGTCCCCGGGACAGCTGCAGAATATTCCGCCAAATGGGGGATTACCTGTGTGCTGAAGGACGGGACGACGGCTGTGACGGATAAAGACGGCCTGCGGTATCTGAACACCAGTGGAAATAATGTGCTGGCAAAAGCCGGTTCCGGGGATGTGCTAACCGGTGTGATAGGAGCCTTCTGCGCCCGGGGAATGGAGCCCTTTGAGGGGGCGGCCCTGGGAGTCTACCTTCACGGAATAGCCGGGGATATGTATAAACAGAAAAAAGGAAGCGCCAGCCTTTTGGCCGGAGAATTGGCAGATATGGCCGGGGAAGCGGTGGACAGAGGATATCTGAGACAGGAGAGGGGACATGATGAATCAGAAGCAAGAGCAGATTTGCTATGACAGAACCTGTGCAGTAGTGGATTTAGACGCCATCTGCCAAAATATGGAGTCTATGAAAAGAAGCCTTCCCAGGGAAACAAAAATCATAGGAGTGGTGAAAGCTGACGCCTATGGACACGGCGCTGAAGCGGTGGCGGACGCCATCTCCCCGTATGTCTGGGGATTTGCGGTGGCGGCTGTGGACGAAGCAGTGCTGCTGCGCCGTCATGGGATAGAAAAGCCGGTACTGGTGTTGGGGCCAGTCCATGAAAGCCGCTATGAAGACCTGCTTTTAGGGGAGATTCGGCCTACTATCTTTACAGTGGAAACAGCCCGAACTTTTGGTAAGGAGGCCAGCCGTTTAAAGGTTCCCGGACGGATCCATCTGGCAGTGGATACGGGCATGAACCGAATCGGAATGGAACCTTCCCCGGAAGGAGTAGATTTGGCAAAAAGGATAGCTGCCTGTCCCGGCATTATAATAGAGGGGATATTTACCCACTTTGCAAAGGCAGATGAGGCAGATAAAGGACCAGCCAGAAAACAGCTTGAAACTTATCTGGAATTTTTGGACAAGCTGGAAGAAAATAATATGGACATTCCTGTCCGCCATTGTTCCAACAGCGCTGGAATCCTGGAATGTCTGGGAACGGACCTTACGGCAGTGCGGGCCGGAATCTCCATCTATGGCTTGTACCCTTCTGACCAGGTGGATCGGGAAAGGATAAAACTGATGCCGGCAATTTCCTGGAGAGCACGGATTACCTGCGTAAAAACCATTCCGGCTGGGGCCAGTGTAAGCTACGGAGGCACTTTTACGGCAAAAGTTCCCACCAGGGTGGCTACCATTGCGGCAGGATATGGGGACGGCTATTCCAGGGCGTTGTCAGGAAAAGGTTATGTGCTCATTCGAGACAGGAAAGCCCCTGTGTTGGGACGAGTCTGCATGGATCAGTTTATGGTGGACGTTACCGGTATTCCCGGGGTCACAGAAGGGGAGGAGGCCGTTCTTTTAGGAAGGGACGGAGAAAATTCCATCACGGCAGAAGAAATGGCATTTCTGTCAGGTGGGTTCCATTACGAGATTTTATGCAATATTGGGAAACGCGTTCCCAGAATTTATATTAAAAATGGCAGTGTAGTGGGAAGGAAGGACCTGCTTAGCCGGTAAAGCTGCACGACTGCCTGTTTTTCCTCATAGAATGTCATGTGAACACTTGGTGATGTATACGCCGGGCCGTTTATGTCAATACTATCCGAAGGATAGGAGAGTGAAAACGTGATTATCAGACGAGGAGACATTTATTATGCAGACTTGAGACCAGTGGTAGGCTCTGAGCAGGGAGGCATCCGCCCGGTCCTGATTATTCAAAATGATGTGGGCAATAAACACAGCCCCACTGTTATATGTGCGGCGATTACTTCCAGAATGAATAAAGCAAAGCTACCCACCCATGTGGAGCTACCTACAAACCGTTGTAATATGGTAAAGGATTCGGTTATTCTTTTGGAACAGCTTCGCACCATAGATAAACAAAGACTGAAAGAAAAGATCTGTCATATAGACGAGGAATTGCAGCAAAGGGTCAATGCCGCCTTAAAGGTCAGCCTGGAACTGGATACATAACCCGGTTCCAGGCTGTTTTGCTTACCCGGCCGCCATTGACGAACAGAAATAAACATGATATGATGGGCAAAGTACCAAAATTTTCAAGATAAAGGAGTGTTAAAAGTCCAATGGACGATGGCTATTCGCTTATCAGTATTGTCATTGTTTTGACAGCTTTAATACTGAATGCGATTTTGTACGGATTTGGGGCTGCCATTCAAAATGTGAATGGAGCCAGATTAGAAGAGAAAGCAGAAAGCGGTGATTCCCAGGCAAAGCGGCTTTTGCAGATTGCAAATCATCCCAGGCAGTTTATTCTTACTTTGCTGGTAATTACAGACTCTCTGCAGATGGCAGTGGGATTTCGGATCTGGAGGCGGCTGACAGCTTGGATGGAGTCAGGCATTTTAGGACAATTTACAGAAGGAAAGCTGTGGATCCATCCTGTGTCCATTGTGGTATCAGCGGCAGTGATTCTTTTGCTGTTTGTGCCCTTTGGAATCCTTATTCCCAAAGAATTAGCCTTAAGGGAGCCAGAGCGGTGGTCAGAAAGGCTTTTGAAGGTTATAGAAGGGCTGCTGCTTATCACCACTCCTGTGACGGTTCTGATTAACGGAGTTACCAGGTTGGCGCTAATGGTCTGGGGCGTGGATATAGACAAGAATGTTGACAATGTAACAGAAGAAGACATTAAATCTATGGTGAATGAGGGGCATGAGCAGGGAGTTCTGGAAGCGGATGAGGTGGAGATGATTACCAACATCTTTGAGCTGGATGAAAAGACAGCAGAGGATGTTATGACTCACAGAAAAAATCTGGTGGCCTTAGATTGTACCCTTACCTTAAGAGAGGCCCTGGACTTTATCCTGAAAGAGGGAAGCAATTCCCGCTATCCGGTGTACCGGGAAGAAATTGACGATATTATCGGCGTCTTACATATGAGAGATGCAGTGATATTTTTTGAGCAGGAAGAATATAAGGATCGTACTTTGGATCAGATACCTGAACTTCTTCGGGAGCCTCACTTTATTCCGGAAACCCGCAACTTGGACAACCTGTTCCGGGAGATGCAGTCCCAGAAAACCCATATGGAAATCGTAGTGGATGAGTATGGGCAGACTGTGGGGATTGTGACCATGGAGGACATACTGGAAGAGATTGTAGGAAACATTATGGATGAATATGACGTGGAGGAAGATCTGATTGCAGCAGAAGAGGACGGAAGCTTCCTGATGAGCGGTATGGCTTCCTTAGAACAGGCGGCAAAGGTACTTGAGATTTCCTTCGAAGAAGAGGGGGAAGAGGTTTACGATACCATTAACGGCTTTTTGATTTCCAAACTTGGGAGGATCCCGGGGGATGGGGAAGAGCCGGTGGTTATTTGTCTGGGGTATGAGTTCCGGATATTAAAGGTAGAAAATAAGATGATCCAGTCTGTCCGGGCCTTCCCATATAAAATGGAGCAGCAGGCAGAGGAAAAGGTTGAAGTATAGAGAAAGTGCAGATGCAGTGAGTCCGGTCAGACTGGAGTTACTGCGTCTTTTATTATAGAAGTTCACCGCCGGGCGCATGCAGATTTGCTGTGAAAGCCTGCCCATGGCAGCCGCCAGATATCCGTGCAAGCGCGGCTGCCTGGCTGCCCGCGGGAATACATGTGCCGGGAAAGAGAAAAAAGTAGTTGAAAAATTTGGCGATTGAGTTATGATAGTAAACGCACCAAAATGAGAGGAAGGACATAACTGCAATGGCACAGGAAAATGTAAGAGACATGACAGAGGGAGCGCCCTTAAAATTGATTATAGGATTTGCTATCCCCATGTTTTTGGGTTTTTTATTTCAGCAGTTTTACAGCATGGTAGATACGATTATTGTAGGAAAATATCTGGGTGTCACCGCCCTTGCGGCAGTGGGCTCCACTGGTTCTATTAATTTCATGATTAACGGTTTTTGTATCGGGGTGTGCAGCGGCTTTGCCATTCCGGTGGCCCAGAAGTTTGGGGCCAGAGATTATTCGGGCCTGCGCCGGTTTGTAGCCAATGGGGTCTGGCTGTCCATGGGAGTGTCCGTGATAATGACAGCGGTGGTTTCCTCACTCTGTATGGATATTCTGGTTTGGATGAAAACGCCGGAGGACATTTTATATCAGGCTCACAGCTACATTTTTGTGATTTTTCTGGGGATTCCCACTACTTTTCTCTACAATATGACATCGGGAATTATCCGATCCCTGGGAGACAGTAAAACACCGGTTTACTTTTTGCTCATGGCTTCGGTGTTAAACATTGGCCTGGATTTATTTATGATTGTGGTCATGAAGCTGGGGCCTGCCGGGGCGGCCTATGCTACGGTAATTTCTCAGGGAGTATCCGGGGCTTTATGCCTGCTGTTTATGCGCTCCAGATATCCGGTTTTAAAGATGAACCGGGAAGAGCTGAGAGTAAATGGCCGTCTCATGATGGCGCTGTGCGGGATGGGAATTCCTATGGGTTTTCAGTATTCCATAACCGCCATCGGAAATGTAATCCTTCAGACAGCCGTCAATTCCCTGGGTTCCATGGCTGTGGCGGCTGTCACCGCAGGAGGGCGGATCGGATTCTTTTTCTGCACTCCCTTTGACGCCCTGGGAGGAACCATGGCTACCTGGGCAGGACAGAATGTAGGCGCAGGAAAAATTGACCGGGTGAGAGAGGGCGTCAGGTATGCCGCCGTTATGGGAGTTATCTATTCAGTCCTGGCTTTTGCTGTGCTGTTTTTCTTTGGAGAGCAGATTTCTCTGCTGTTTGTAGATGCAGGGGAGACGAAGATCCTCCATCAGGCATGGATGTTCCTGGTGGGCAACAGTATGTTTTACATTGCCCTGGTGTTTGTCAATGTAATGCGTTTTGCCATTCAGGGAATGGGATACAGCACCTTTGCCATTATTGCAGGAGTCTGCGAGATGATCGGACGTTCCGCAGTAGGGTTTGTGATGGTTCCGGTTTTCGGTTACCCTGCCGCCTGCATCGGCAGCCCGGTCGCCTGGATCCTTGCGGATTTGTTTTTAATACCGGCCTTTTACCACTGCCTGAAAAGGCTGCGGGGAAAAATGGCCATACAGAATGGAGTGTAATGGAATGAAAGGAAAGAATTGGTTGACAAAGACAAAGGCAGGAACGGCAGCGGCAGTCCTGGCCCTGGCAGTATGGACGGGGGGCTGCAAGAGCCAGGAGATGAAGCAGCCGGAAACTGTGGAGACTACCGGGGAAACGACTCCGCCGGAGGTTACCACTGCTCCGGAAACTACCCCGGCTCCCTCTGACGCCGGTTCCCAGGGGACGCCGGTTCTCAGAGACGCCAGGGTGATGGTGGAGGGGAGAATTTATGCATGGGCTTATGATACGGACTTTACATCTGCTCCCCAGGATTACCGGCTGGCGGGAGAGGTAGCCGTGGCCCTGGAGGAAGGGGAGCCCCAGGCAGACTTTGAGGCTGTCTGCCTGACAGAAGGAGACCCCATCTATATCCGGGAGAATGGCGGGGCAGGAACCATATTTGTGGAGACTAACGGCATATGGTCCGCTTTTATTCCCTATGAGGAAGTGAGAAATGCCTACGAATATTCCAAAGAGTCCTGGATCTATGATACTTCCTATAGGGAGGACGGTTTTACCATTACCTTTCCCGACGGAAGCTGGCAGCTGGAAGCCCTGGGGGACGGACAGCTGGACAGTTTTGCAGGAAAAGGAGGAAGAGTGGACATTGTCCACCTGCCGGAGGATGAGGCCCGGGAGATTTATCCTTACATTGATACGGAGGAAGACTGCAGAGAGCTGATTTTAAATACGGGAATCAGCCAGGAGTTTGATTTAATAAACTTTGAGGCAGGCCTGGCGGATTCGGATCAGGATCCGGAAGCCAGCTATTACATGGCGGAGATTTTGTATACAGATCCCCAGGCAGACTACCGATATGAGGTAAGATATGCCCTGTATTGCGGCGGCTATTACTGGCAATTGAATATCCTGATGAAAGAAGACGGAGAGGAAGCGGTGAAAAAGGCGGCGTATATGGCGGATTCTTTTGGAGTTCCCACTTGCAAAAGCCAGTCAATAGTGCTAAGATATGAAGGGATTTGACACGGAAGAGAGAAAAAGGAGTTGTTTATTTTATGTCAGGACATTCTAAATTTGCCAATATCAAACATAAGAAAGAGAAAAACGACGCGGCAAAGGGCAAGATCTTTACAGTAATCGGGCGCGAGATTGCCGTTGCAGTAAAAGAGGGCGGACCGGATCCGGCCAACAACAGCAAGCTGCGGGATGTGATTGCCAAGGCAAAGGCTAATAATATGCCCAACGACACCATTGACAGAGGCATTAAAAAGGCGGCAGGCGATGCCAATTCTGTAAACTATGAGGTAATTACCTATGAGGGATACGGCCCCAGCGGCGTGGCAATCATTGTAGATGCCCTGACCGATAATAAAAACCGGACAGCCGCCAACGTAAGAAGCGCTTTTACCAAGGGAGACGGAAACGTAGGAACCCCTGGCTGTGTATCTTATATGTTTGACAAGAAGGGCCAGATCATCATCGATAAGGAAGAGTGCGATATGGACGCGGACGAGTTGATGATGGCGGCATTAGACGCAGGAGCGGAGGATTTTGCAGAGGAAGAGGACAGCTATGAGGTTCTCACCGATCCGGATGATTTCAGTACAGTCCGGGAGGCCCTGGAGTCTGCCGGTATTCCTATGGCTCAGGCGGATATCACCATGATTCCTCAGACCTGGGTTGAGCTGACAAGCGACGAGGATATCAAAAAAATCAACCGTACCCTGGACCTGTTAGATGAGGATGACGATGTGCAGGCGGTTTATCATAACTGGGATACAGATGAGAGGTAAGGGAAATCCCGGCAATGGGTGTACAATGACCTCCTCCTGTTTGGCATAACTGACAAGCAGCGGGAGGTCTTTTTATGTTGAAATAAGGCTACCGCAATCCCACTGGCTTTAGACGGTGGGTTAAGGTAGCCCAAAGTAGTGGTTTGTGCTATACTTTCGCTATGGGGACATGGAAATCAAAAAACAGACACAAATATTTATTACAGTATCATATTATCTTTGTATGTTTAAAGAGAACGAAAAACGTGATGGAATTGCGGATTATATTACATACCTTCAAGACATTTTAACCAGCAAAAATATATACAGATTTTTATGGGATATGATAGGTGAATCTGTAGGGCAAGGATATTCCTATAGGTTTCGTAAAGAGAATATGGAACCATATCTTTCCTATTCGTATGCAGATAATCTTTTAATTGAGCATCGTCTCAGATATGGAGAAACAGAGGATGAAAAGTTTGTAAGAAGAATATATGAGGCAAGGGATAAAGAGGAATTTGAAGGAAGAGAGGTTGTGGAAAGAACAGAAAAGAGGCTTATCCTTTGTTAAAAGAGGGGCAGGCAACCACTATGAAATTTATTAGTGACTCACTAATTTGCTAATATCTTGAATCAGCAAAGCCTGCCAGCTATAATTCAACATATCAATTTTAATTATAGAAATTAAATTCAGGAGGTATTGGTATGTTGAATGAACATGTAAAAAAGCTGCTGGCAGAGAGTATGTGGGATATTGCTACTTGTGGGGACAATGAGCCCAATGTGGTTCCCGTAGCCTTCAAAGACATAACAGAGGATGGAAAACTGGTTGTGGGGGATGTATTCCTTGAGACCACACTGAATAATCTGAAAGCAAGCGGCGGCAGAATTGCTATTTCCGTGTATGACGGGAAATCTCTGGAAGGATACCAGATTAAGGGCGCTGCAGAATATGTGACAGAGGGAGCGGTTGTGGATACATTTAAGGCTATGGTGGAGGAGATGTTTCACGGCGCAGCAACTGCAAAGGGGGCGCTGATTATTACGCCGGAAAAGGTTATTGTAACCACTCCCGGAGAGAATAATAAGAAAGTTCTGTAAGATGGACAAAAGCGACAGGTGCAGAGTATCAAAATGCTCTGCGCCTGTTTGCATATATACAGGGATTTTAAAATGTAGTATAATTATGGACATACCCTCAGCGAACAAGAATACATAGAGGGAATTTCCGGAAGTTGAAAAGGGGGGTTACAGGGTTTGTATAAACCAAAGTTAGATAAGGATATTCGGTGCCCGCTGGAATACGGACTGGATGTATTCGGGGGCAAATGGAATTCACGGATTATCTGTGTTCTGGCAGCAAAAGAGACTTTGCGCTATAGTGAACTGCGGAGTGAGCTTACCAATATCACAGATACAGTTCTCGGCGCTTCTTTGAAAACACTTATGAAAAACCAAATGGTAAATCGGAAATCTTATGATGAAATTCCGCCCAGGGTAGAGTATTCTCTTACAGACAAAGGGATGTCTGTCGTCCCGATCCTGCAAAGTATCTGTCAGTGGTCAGGCGCCTACCATAAAGAAGATACCGAACATACCATGCTCCATTGTCAGAAATGCGATTATAACGGCAGGATTTCCTAACCTTACAAAAAGATTAACAATCATTACGATTTTAATCCATTGCTTGAATACAGGAAGATCTTGGAGTATGATAGGAAAAACAAAAAGGGTATGCCTATATGCCCGGAATGCAGGGCAAAAAGGAGGAGACGATGAAGGGACAGATACAGAAAGATATAAAAAGGGGCCTGACTTTTCTGGCTTTGGCTGCAGGGATTTTCTGGAGCGCAGCTCCGGTAACTGCTTACGCGGACAGTATGGAATTCGGGCCGGGAATAGGGCTGGAGACTACCGATGGGGGAAACCAGAATGACACGGCTTCCCAAAATAACGCTTTTAAAAAGGTGAATGGACAATATATTGACGCACAGGGAGCTGCCATTGAGGGCGTTTTATCAAGAGGCGTCAGCGTATCCAAATACCAGCAGAATATTGACTGGGCGTCAGTGGCGGCAGATGATATCCGCTTTGCCATTATCCGCATGGGCTATGTGGATGACCTGGATCCCTATTTTGACAGAAATATGAGAGATGCGGCGGCAGCCGGCCTGCAGGTGGGAACTTATCTCTATTCCCAGGCATTAACAGTGGAGGACGCTGTAAAGGAGGCCCAGTTTGCGGTGAGAACCGCCAAAGAGTATCAGCTTTCCTACCCCATTGCCATGGATGTGGAGTCCAAGGTGGTGGAAGAGGCAGGGCTTACCAAACAGGAGCTGACGGATATTATTAACGCATTCTGCAGTACCGTACAGGCGGCAGGTTTTCATCCCATTGTATTCAGCTACAATGACTGGCTGGTAAATCGGATGGATACCAGTCAGATTCCCTATGATATCTGGTACGCCCGTTATGGAAGCATCAACAGCTACCCGGGCCGCACCATCTGGCAGTGTACGGAGGACGGCAGGGTAAATGGCATTGAAGGGCCGGTATGTATTGAGATGGCGTTTACCGATTACAGCCAGGTGATTCCCTCAGCAGGCTGGAAATCCATTGACGGGGCGTGGTACTACTTTGAGAACCATCAGAAAATCACCGGCTGGAAAGAATTAGACGGAACCTGGTATTATTTAGACCCGGCAAACGGCGGCATTATGGCGGCAGGGACGGCTTTGACCATTGACGGAACCGTCTACCAGTTTGACGAAACCGGCGCTATGCTGTAAAGGGGGACAAATGCGTTACCGTGAGCTGTTTTCGCTATCCCAAGAAGCTGGCAGTTTCAACACAATTTTAGTAAAGCTCTGCATTTCCCTGGTATGGGCTACCGGCTGGTGGCCGTCCCAGGGAAATGCAGCATAAAACATTCCCTGAGTAATTTTCATTGTATGTTCACGGGAGCCGGTAAGACGCTGGGCGTCTTTTTCCGGATCATAGGGGACAGTGACGGTAAGCTTGCGGATATCCTCCCAGGCTACCTCCTCGCTGCCTTCCAGAAGGATCTGCACATCAATATATTTCTTGTGGGATTCAAAGCTTCCTTCCTCAATAGGCCGTGTCACGCCTTTTTGGATCATGAAAAATCCCCCGTCAAATTCATACCGCCCCGGGATAAATTCGGTAAGATCCCGTATTTTTTCTATCCCATTCTTTAAGCCAGGCAATACAGATATATAATTCATCATATTTTCCATACGATCAATAATCATTGAAAAATTCCTCCCTATTTCAATTCTTTACAGTAGCAAGATAATTTATTATTACAGACTAAACTGGATGATACAAAATACTGCATAGGTAAACAGAAGTATGATTCCCTGTACCCGGAAAAGCTTTCCGCGGATAAGAGCCGGAACCGTCATTATCAACATAACGGCGAACATTACCGGAATATCCAGAACCAGGGAAGAATTGTAACCAAAGAGCGTAGAGCTTTGGGGTACGCTGAAAGGGGCCAGGGCAGCGGATACACCGCTGACCAATACTAAATTAAAAAGGTTGGCGCCGATAATATTTCCCAGAGAAAGGGCCCCATGGCCTTTTAAAAGAGAGGTAATGGCAGTTACCAGCTCCGGCAGGGAAGTACCCAGGGCTACAAGGGTCAGGGCAATCACCGACTCGGGCACACCCAGAGCCTGAGCAATCAGGGTTCCGTTTTCCACCAGAAGATCCGCGCCTACCGCAATCAGGGCCGCGCCAATCACCAGCAGGAGGATATTCTTGCCCAAAGATTTTTCTGCTTCATCATTCTCAAGATCCTGGCTTTCCACAGGAGTACTTTTCATCTGCATTACAGCAACAATCATATGAATAATAAAAATTGCCAGAAGTGCAAGACCAACAAACCGGCTGAAATAGCCATTAAAATAGGCAACTCCAGCGTAAACAAAAGCGGAAATAAAGAAAAAGAATACGGGGGTGCCCAGAGCAGAACGGTTGACAGGAGCGGGTTTTACGGTAATGGTAATCGCAGCAATCAGGGCAGTATTACAGATAATAGAACCAATGGCATTGCCATAAGCGATTTCGCCGTGACCGGTTAGTGCCGAGGTGGTGGAAACCATAACTTCTGGAAGTGTAGTACCAATGGAAACGATAGTTGCTCCAATAAGAAGCTCCGGCAGACGGAACTTACGGGCAACTCCTGTGGAGCCGTCCACAAACCAGTCTCCGCCTTTAATCAGACAAACCAATCCCAAAGCGAATAATAAAATAGTAATTAGCATAGCTTTTTCTCCTTAATGTTAGTGTACCTCTGACAGAATAAAGAATACTATGTTTTTCGATATATTTCAATGAAAAGAAATTTATTATATGTTCTTTTTTGAAACTTTATTGCATATAAAAACGAGATGTGATAAAATATTTTCATAATGAAACGTTTTGAGCATGGGAGAAAGGTGGAGAAACAGGATGGAGAAGAAGTGGAAAACAAAGTATCGAATTTTAGGCATTGCGCCTTATCCGAATTTACGAAATTCTATGATGACCTTGGCAGAGAAATATGAGGAAATCGAAATAGCTGCCTACACAGGAAATCTGGAGGATGGGGTTCAGCTTGCCCAGCAGCATATGAATCAGGGATTTGATCTGATTTTGTCCCGGGGCGGAACCGCTAAAATGATTCAGGAAATAGCATCCATTCCTGTTGTTGAGATTCCCATATCCGTAAATGATATTTTAAGAGCTATTTTGCTTTTGGAAAATCTTACGGAACCCTATGCCATTGTAGGCTATCCCAACATTACACAGCCGGCTCATATCCTGTGTGAGATGATGAACTATAAAATGAATATCATTACGATTCAACATCCGGATGAGCTGGACCAGGTTTTGCAGAAATTGAAGAGAGAGGGAATCAACTTCATTTTATGCGATGTGATTACGGAAACCGTGACTCGTGAAGCCGGACTGGAACCGATTCTTATTTTATCCGGGACAGAGGGGATCGAAAGCGCCATCGAATTTTCTATCAAGATGTGCAGGGCCATGGAGGAAACAAAGGCCAGAAGCCGTCTGTTTACCGAGGCTTTGGAGATGAAGGGCACAGAGACCATGATTATGAAAAAAAATGGAGTTGTATTGTTTTCTACCTATAATAAAGAAAATCTGGCTTCTGTTACAGAGTATTTACGGCAGATGATGCGGGATTCCCGTCCAATTCCGGCCAAGGCATTTCACCGGATTGATAACGAATTATATTCCATCTGGGCAGAGGAAACCGAATTTGTTGGGGAAACCTGTTACATTTTCTCTTTGGAGCAGAATCCATTTCCTGTTGGGGGAAGTAAACACGGGATCCGTTTTTCCACTTTTACGGAAATGTCCGCCAGATATTCCAGCAGCTTCTACTCCCTTACTGCCAGCGCAAGGCTTATGGAAGAAAAAATTAAAATGATCAACCAGAATACGATACCCGTAATGATACTGGGAGAGCGGGGATCCGGAAAAAATCAGATGGCGGCAAAACTGTATCTGGAAAGCTCTATGAAAAAATATCCTTATGTTACCATTGACTGTCAGATCATCAATGACCGAACCTGGAATTATATGGTCAATAATTATAACTCCCCTTTTAATGACCAGAACAATACCATCTTTATCAGCAATATACAGGATCTGTCTAAGAGCCGGCAAAACCAGCTTCTCTCTCTTTTGGTGGATACAAACGCATACAAGAGAAACCGTATCCTGATTTCCTGCTCCCAGACTCTGGATTCCGATACGGAAGACCCATCCAAGAATTTCATTGACAGTCTTGCGTGCACTACGATTTATATGCCGCCTTTAAGAGAATTGACCAGTGACATTCAAAATGCCGCCAACCTGTATTTAAATACCCTTAATGTAGAATTGTCAAAGCAGATTGTGGGATTTACGCCGGAAGCTCTCAGGCTGCTGACCGCCTACCAATGGCCGGATAATTTTCTTCAGTTAAAAAGAGTGCTGACGGAATTGGTAATGCTTACCTCAACCTCATATATTCAGCCTGATATCGTGTCTCAGACAATAGAAAAGGAAAAACGGCAGTATGTCCCTGCTACGTCAGCGGCCTTTGACTATGACCGGCCTTTAAGTGAAATGACCCGGGAAATTGTCAGGGTGGTTCTGTCCCAGTGCGGGAATAATCAGACATTGGCGGCCAAACGGCTCGGTATTGGACGGACTACTTTGTGGAGATATTTAAATGAAGAAAGTTGATGTGGAACAATTTTATTGAAAAGATTGTAAAAGCTATAGGAATAGCATATAATAAAAGACACAGTGTTTTAATGGTGTGATTTAGGAGGGGATGATTATATGGCACTGGCAGAAGTAGTGAAAACAAGTGAAAACTCTTATACCGTAGAAAATGCTATGAATGCCCTGTTATCAAAATTAGATGAAGCATTAGATGATATGGAGCAGGGGCGGGTTTTGGATGAAGCTGAATTATGGGATGAAATTGATACAATTTAAGAGCGGGTGGAGTATTGCAGAAAAAATATAGAATCAGATATACGTATAGTAGTAGAGACGATATTCGGGGAATGAAGAAATATATTTTGGAAAGCTTCAAATATCGTGAACTAGGTGAGAATTTTACGAAAAAGATAAATAAACCATATCGTACATATCTTTTGTTCTATATTGTTGATGAGGGAAGGTTAGTCGTTACTATACTCCGGGTATTGCAGGACGGAATGAACTGGCAGTATATTTTGAAACGTTGGGTACGTGAACAAGATATCTATATAAACTGATTATCTAACAAGAAAATGAGGGATAGAAACTGACTTAGAAAGAATATTCTAAAATCAGTTTCTATTTTATATTATTGGACAAGGTATTAGCAACATTGTAAAAACGGCGGTAATAGCATATAATAAGAGGCACTAGAGAGATCATATTGCCGGAGGGATTATGAGATTGCAGTGGCGGATTGTTGTTGAGTGTGTTTTAGTGATTGGGATTTTGGCAGAGGGGCTGGCTTTGGGATTTAAGGACTTTAAAGGAGCAAAGGATCCTCTTTATGCTTCTATTGAGGAGGATCCCTGCTTTTCAGATGGAGTGTTTGAGATTTTTTGCGCCATGGATTATCTCCGGTTTGCAGGGTACATGAATCGGGCCAGGAAGGAAAATCCGGAGGACGAGGCGGCTGTGGCGGTTGACGCGCGGTTGATGGCGGATGTGAATATGGAGACAGAGGAGAGGTATGTCCTTAAGGGTCATCCCTATATACGGCAGGCGATTTTGAATTATAGAGGGACCTTTGACGGGAACGGACATCAAATTACCTGGGTATCAGAGGCAGGAAATGGGATGTTTGTCTGTCTGGAACGGGAAGGGGTGGTGCGCGATCTGATTTTTGAGGCGCCCTCGCTTATTTGGGATATGGACGAGTATGGGGTTGGAATGCTCTGTATGGTGAATTACGGAAGGCTTGAGAATTGCGAGACCAGAGGCCGGATGGAAGGCACAGCCTGCTATGTAGGAGGACTGGTTGGGGTGAACCGGGGATTTATTAAGGACTGTGTAAACCGGGCGGAGGTTGTGGTGGACAGTCTGGGAGACTACGGGGCCGGGGGGATCGCGGGTCTTAGCAAGTGTGAAGTTCTGGAGGGGGAGAGCAGGGAAGAGCCTATTGTTCCGGAAATTCGGGGATGCGTGAATTATGGAAGGATTCGGGGAACCTGGGAAGCCGGCGGGATCTGTGCTTATAATGATTGTGCCAATATTTATGAATGTGGAAATGAGGGGGAAGTTTCGGTCCGGTATCAGAAGGGGTATATTTATCCGGAGGAGCCGGAGTGGTATGAACGGGCTATGGCCGCTGGGATTTGCGGCCGGATGGGCCGGAATAATCTGGAATATTGTTATAATAAGGGGAGGATTTCCATACTGGAGGAAGGAGTGGAGGATACATATGCCATTGCCGGAGGTACTCTTTTTTGGACTCATACGGTTCGCGGGTGTGTGGCTTTGAAGGGGACGGCAAAGGGGGCTATGCGCCATGAGAGTGTAGCAGAGCTTACAGAGGATGAGTTAAAGCTTTGGCTTACGGATCATGGGAGTGTTTCTGACAGGGGGAATAATTGGGAGTTTGATTTGGAGGAAGCCAGGGAGAAGCTTCCGCTGATTCCTCTTGGAGTGACAGAGTCCGGGCTGACAGCCGGGCGGGGAGAAGCTTTTCTCTGTGAGGAGTTCTGCCTGCGAAGTGAGAAGGGATATTCCATTAAGCGGGTTTCGCCGTATGCTCTGTGCATTGAGAAGGATGGAGACTGGGATTCCAGCCTGCAGGTGTGGGTGATGCGGGTGCCTGGGGGACTTACGGATATTGGGGCTTATCTGGATGAGCATGGGAATTTTGTGAAGGATACGGGGCATCAGGTGTGGCTTGGAATGGAAGGGGCACACTGGCTTCATCCGGGACAGAGCTATAAAGATGATGTGCATGTGAAAACGGTGATTTGTGAGCAGAGCGGTCAGCCGGAAACCTGGCTGGTACATTACCGGGATGATATGCTTGCCCGTGCGGCGGTGGGGGATGCCTATGGGATGATTGACAATGTGGCCGCTCTGCCTCTGCAGTACTCGGATGTTTCAGGCTATGAGGCGGAATGGCTGCTGCTGTTTACCAATAAGGGGGATAATTACCGGCCTTCTTTATATGAAGTGGATGAATTTTTGAAACATTTTACCTGGCTGCCCTGTAAGCGGAGGGTGGAGCAGGGGGATTGCCTCTATAAGCTCGCCAGGGAGTATACGGGAGATGGGAACCGCTATCCGGAGCTGGCGGCGGTCAATGGATTAGAGAATCAGGAATTGCTGATTCCGGGACAGATGCTTCGAATTCCGGAAGAATGGCTGGTTTTGGAATAAAGAGAGTGAATGAATAGAAACTGACTTAGAATGAAATATTCTAAAATCAGTTTCTATTTTTGTGTTCCTAATTAGAACAAATACGTTAAAAAATATTTATGAGTTATAGGAAAAACAAATTAGTTTCAAATTAAAACAATTAAAATGATAAAATTCTTGAAAATCTCCTATATTATTGGTACTATTAGACAAACAGAAGGGAACAGCAGATTTCCTCAAATCTATAGTTTTAAAATGAAACAAGTGGAGGTGGTAAGATAACATGATCAAACTTCTTGTAATTTCAGACGATTTTACAGGAGCTCTTGATACCGGGGTACAGTTTGCCGGAAAAGGGATGACAACAAAAGTTCTCAGTTATCTTCCGGAGAGCAAAGAGGCGCTGAAATATATTCAGGCCCAGGTACTGGTCGTTGACGCTCAGACAAGGCATCTGGATGGAAAGGAAGCCTACCAAAAAGTCTGGGATCTGGTAAATATGGCGAAAAATGCAGAAATTCCCTATATTTATAAGAAAACTGATTCGGGGCTGAGAGGAAATATTGGAAAGGAACTGGAAGCCGCCCTTATGGCCAGTAAAGAGCGATACCTTACTTTTATTCCGGCATTGCCGGCCATGAACCGGATTACCGTAGACGGAGTTCATTACGTAGACGGGATTCCCATTGACAAAAGCGCCTTTGGGCGGGATCCCTTTGAACCTGTGGTATCCGCTAATGTAGCGGATTTGTTTCATGAAGTATCTGTAAAGGCAGCAGAATATAAGGAAAGCAGCTGCTATGTAAGAGGGGAAGAACCAGAGATTGGTATCTTTGACGCTTCCAGCGAAACACAGATAAGGGCAATTACAGGAGACTTGATGAGACAAAATCGTCTGGGCGTCATGGCCGGATGCGCGGGTTTTGCCTCTGTCCTGGGAGATTTCCTGAAGCTGGAAACCCGGAAAGTGGAAATTCCTGAGATTACCGGCAGCATGCTGGTGGTTTGCGGAAGTATTAACGAAATAACCAGAGGACAGATTGAGTATGCGGAAAAGAAAGGGATGAAACGGATTACCATGACGCCGGTTCAGCAGCTTACTCCGGGATACTTACATTCAGAAGAGGGAAAAGCGTGGCTTGGCCAGGTAAAACAGGATTGCGAGGCGGGGATTACCTGTATCATTGAAACCGGAATTTCCGATATGGAAAAAGTGGCCAGATACAGAGAAGAGAACCATATTCCTCTGGAGCAGGCCCGGGTGACCATTTCCCGGACTCTGGGAGGCGCTTTAAAACAGCTTTTGGAAATGGGGCTTAAGGCCACGCTTATGATTATCGGCGGGGATACCCTGGCCAGCTTTATCACAGAGATGGGCTGCAGGGAGATTACCATTTACCGGGAGCTGGAACAGGGAACGGTTCTCTCTTCCATAGCAGTGCAGGGGAAGGAACAATGGATTATTTCCAAATCCGGCGGATTTGGGGAGCCAAAGCTTTTGATGGAAGTAGAAAAACTGGTAAAAGGAGGAAGGTAAAAAACATGTTGGAACAATATTCTCTTTCCATGCCAAAGGCCGTATACAGCGGCAAAGGGGCCCTTGGCAGAATCAGGGAAATAACAGAGGGAAAATTTAAAAAGGCTGCAGTGTTTACCGATAAAGGGGTGGAGCAGGCCGGGCTTTTGGAGATTCCCATGGAGCAATTGAAGGCGGCGGGAGTGGATACCACAATTATTACCGATCTTCCGGCTGAGCCAAGCTGTGATGAAGCTCAGGAAATCGTTGAGAAATTCCGCCGGACGGGAGCAGATTTCATCGTGGCGGTAGGCGGCGGAAGCGTTATGGATGTGGCAAAGCTGGCGTCCATTGCGGCAGATGATTCCCTGACCGTGAGAAAGCTTCTGGAAAACCCAGGTCTTGGAAAGAAATGCGTAAAGACCATGATGATTCCCACTACGGCCGGAACCGGTTCTGAGGCAACTATGAACAGTATTGTGGCAGTACCGGAAAAAGAGCTGAAGGTTGGCATTGTCAACCCGGAAATGATTCCGGATATGGTGATTCTGGACGGCGGCCTTCTGGCCCGCCTGCCCAAAAAGATAGCAGCTTCCACAGGAATTGACGCCATGGCCCATGCGGTGGAGTGTTTTACCTCCAACAAAGCAAATACCTTCAGCAATTTATTTGCAAAAGAAGCGGCAAGGCTGATTTTTCATAATATTCTGGCGGCATGTGAAGAACCTGAGGCTGAGGAAGCCAAAACCAATATGCTGATAGGGGCATTTTATGCGGGAGTGGCGATTTCTTCTTCGGGAACCACAGCAGTTCACGCCCTGTCCTATCCCTTAGGAGGAAAGTATCACATTCCCCACGGCGTTTCAAACGCCATACTGCTGCTTCCGGTTATGCGGTTTAACAAGCCTGCCTGCCAAAAGGAATTGGCTGAGCTCTTTGATGCAGTGGCAGGGAAAGAAGAGCAAAATCTTCAGATGACAGAGGAAGAAAAGGCAGACAGGCTTTTAGAGCGGATGGAAGAAATTATCCGGCGTCTGGAAATTCCGTCCTCTCTCTCCGCATTTGGAATTGGCACAGAAGTATTAGAAGAGCTGGTTACCGCAGGGCTTGAGGTAAAGCGTCTGCTGAACAATAATAAAAAAGAAGTTACCTGTGAAGATGCCCGCAGGCTGTATCTGGAAATTATGAATTAAAAAGGAAGGAGAAACGCAATGACGGTATTAAGAGGGATTATTCCCCCCATTATCACCCCCATGAATGAGGACGAGTCTATTAACGAGCCAGAGCTTCGAAATCAGGTAAACCGCCTGATTCAGGCGGGAGTACACGGGCTGTTTCCTTTTGGGACCAATGGGGAGAGCTACATCCTGAATGAAAAAGAGAAGGAAAGAGTATTAGCGGTTGTAGTGGAGGAAAATGCGGGAAGAGTTCCGGTCTATGCAGGAAGCGGCTGCGTCGGGACAAAGGATACCATCCGCATGTCCCAGATGGCCCAGTCTCTGGGAGCAGATGTCCTCTCAGTAATTACACCCTGGTTTGCAAAGGCTTCTGACGAGGAATTGTACCAGCATTACCGGGCGGTGGCAAAGGCTGTAACCATCCCGGTGGTTCTCTATAATATTCCGGCCAGAACGGGAAACAGCCTGTCCCCGGCCCTGGTGGAGAGGCTGTCCGCGGTGGAGAATATTGTCGGGGTGAAAGATTCCAGCGGAAACTTTGACAACATGCTCCAGTACCTGGAGAGGACCAGGAAAAGAGAAGATTTTGTGGTTCTTTCCGGCAACGATTCTCTAATCTATTGGAACCTGCTGGCAGGGGGAAGCGGAGGGATCGCCGGATGCGCCAATGTTTATCCGGAAACGATGACTGCAATCTATGAGCGGTTTATAAAGGGGGATTTGGAAGGGGCAAGAAAGGCTCAGGACTCCATCCGTTCCTTCCGCAACTGTTTTCAATATGGAAACCCCAATACTATCGTAAAAACCGCGGTTGCCATGCTGGGCTATCCGGTAGGAAAATGCCGGGCGCCATTTAACCAGATCCCGGATGAGGGGATTCAGGCAATCCGGCGGGTAATTGACGAAAACCGGGAACTGGGAATGAAGTAGAAAGGAAGAAAGAACCATGAGACCTTTGATTGGTATTACCCTTGGCGATCCGGCGGGAATCGGGCCGGAAATAACGGTAAAGGCGCTGGCGTCTCGCTCTGTTTATGAAACCTGCCGCCCCCTGGTAATTGGGGACGTGAGTGTGTTAAGGAATGCGGCAAAGCTGACAGGCAGTACAGAGATCCGGATGAATGTGGTAGAAAAACCGGCGGATGGACTGTATATTCCCGGCTGTATCGATGTGATTGACATGAAATGCGTGGACATGGGCAGCCTTGAAATCGGCAAGGTATCTGCCGCAGCCGGGGAAGCCGCCTTTCAATATGTGAAAAAAGTCATTGAGCTGGCTATGGCCAAAGAGGTGGATGCAACGGTAACCAATGCCCTGAATAAAGAAGCCATTAATCTGGCAGGGCGCCACTATTCCGGACACACAGAGATTTATGCAGAATTTACCGGAACCCATAAATATACCATGATGTTAGCCCATAAAAATCTCCGGGTTGTCCATGTATCCACCCATGTATCCCTTCGGGAAGCCTGCGACCGGGTAAAGAAGGAGAGAATCCTGGAAGTAATCCGAATCGCCAGCCAGGCATGTAAAGAGATGGGGATCGCAAATCCCAAGGTTGGCGTGGCCGGCTTAAATCCTCATTGCGGGGAAAACGGATTGTTCGGAAGAGAAGAGATAGAAGAGATTGCCCCGGCTGTGGAAGCGGCAAAAAAAGAGGGAATCCTTGCGGAAGGCCCGGTTCCTGCGGACACAGTATTTTCCAAGGCGCTGGGAGGATGGTATGACATCGTAGTTACCATGTATCACGATCAGGGCCATATCCCCCTTAAGGTAGTGGGCTTTGTCTATAATCAGAAAGAGCAGAAGTGGGATGCCGTAGAAGGGGTAAACATCACTCTGGGACTGCCCATTATCCGGACCAGCGTGGATCATGGAACGGCATTTGATCAGGCAGGAACAGGAAAGGCCAACGAACTTAGCCTGTTAAACGCCATTACATATGCAGTAAGCTTTGCCAATGGCAGGCAGAAATAAATGATTAAAAATACAAGGAGGAAGTAACATGAGAAAGAGAATTTTATCTGTAATCCTTACCGCGGCTATGACAGCAACCATGCTTGCCGGATGCGGAGGAAAAGAGGCACAGCCCCAGGGAAATGGAGCAGACGGAACCGGAGGGGAGGTATCCAGCTCCGATGATAACAGCTATACCATGTTTATGCGGAATACTTATGTGAACTGGATTGAGGAGCTGAAATGGTATGACGCGGCAGAGGAAAATACCGGAATCCACGTAGAATATGTGGAAGGACCGGATGACTTTAATGATGTGTATGCGGAGATCGACCAGAGAATTATCTCTCAAACCCTTCCGGATGCGGTAATGACCAAGCTGGCCCAGACCAATGTGTATGGACCTCAGGGCGCTTTTGCGGATCTGGCGCCTTACATTAAAAAATATGCGCCGAACCTGCAGAAATATATTGATGAAAACCCGGACTATGCAGCCCTGGTTACCGATGAGAACGGCGCTATCTATGGACTGGTAAAAGAATCTCCGATTTTCATTGACTACGTTGCTTACCGTGCGGATCACCTGGAAAAAGCAGGCGTGGATCCGGCTTCCATCAAGACAGTAAATGATTTTACAGAGGCTATGCGTACATTGAAAGCCTTTTATTCTCAGGAGAACCCCAACTACTATCCCTTAGACGGCAGAGAGAACCCCATCCGTTTTGCAGCGTGGTTTGGATGCCCCAGCAATATTTCCGCTGAGGAATCCAATGGCGTTTATATTGACCACCAGAAAGACGGTTCTCTGGATATTATGGATGAAAATGCTTATACCATGGTAGAAACCATGAAGACCTGGTATGATGAAGGCCTGATTAATCCGGAGTTTGCAGCAAATACCCGTACTGAGGGTGACTGGGAAGCAGCAATGATTAACGGAAATGCAACTTTTGCCTATGAGTATTATAACCGGGCCGAGTGGTTTATGGTAAATGGCGGAAAAGATGCGGATCCGGATTACCAGATGGGCGTTTTAGATATGTTCCAGGATGAAAACGGAAATATTTTAAAGGGAACCAGCTGCTGCAAATATAAAGAGGATTGCGTTACCGCAGTAAATGCACAGTGCAGTGAAGAAAAGATTAAAACCATCCTTACGTTTATTGACTATTTCTATACCGAAGAGGGTCTCACCCTGGCAAATTACGGCGTAGAAGGGGAAAGTTTTAAGACCGAAAGCGATGGCTCCAAGACGTTTATCGTTGATTATGCTACTGAGGAAGCTACCCCCGAGGGCGAGAAGAGATGGTCCTTCTTAAGCGATCGGTTTACCGTATGCCGGCCCGTAGACAATGAGGCTTTCTTTGCCTGGAACTCTCCGCTGATTGCAGAAGCAGCCGAAAGACTGAACAAAGAAGAGAATATTTTAGAGGCTTATAATATTAAATACACAGTAGAGCAGACAGAGGAACTGTCAAATCTGGTTGCTACTGTTTTTGATGCAGAGATTGCCGGTATTGTATCCTTTGTTACAGGAAATAAGGAATTTAACGCCGATACATGGAAGGCTTTCCAGGATGAGATGAACAGTCTTGGCCTGTCCAGAATTGAAGAAATCCAGTTAGAGGCTTACCATGCAACATTCGGAAATTAACTCTTGAAAGGAGTGGTAAGAATGGCAGGAAAGAAAAAAGGATTGATTAAGGATATTAAGAAGGACTGGATTTTATATCTGCTACTGCTTCCCGGCCTTCTGAGTCTTATCCTGTTTAAAATTGGCCCGGTAGGGGGCATGGTGATTGCGTTTGAGAAATTCAGCGCCTTCCAGGGAATTTTCGGAAGCCAGTGGGTAGGATTTTCTAATTTCGCAAAAATCTTTGCCGACCCCTACATCCCCAAGGTTGTAGTCAATACGATTATACTGGCTATCCTTACAATTGTTGTAGTATTCCCCATTCCCATTATTTTCTCATTGTTTTTAAATGAGGTTCGGTTAAAATGGGTTCGGTCAACCGTACAGTCGTTAAGTTTTCTTCCGTACTTTATTTCAGCAGCGGTTATGGTAAGTATCCTTTATACTATCCTTTCTCCAAGTTCCGGTATTATCAATAACATTATCCGAAGCCTGGGAGGAGAACCCATTAACTTTATGGCAAAGCCGGGATGGTTCCGCCCGCTGTATGTGATTCTGGAGATCTGGCAGACCTTTGGCTATTCGGCAATTATCTATATTGCTGCCATGATGAATATTGACCCCTCTCTGTATGAGGCGGCAGAGGTGGACGGAGCAACCCGGTGGGATAAGATTCTGAGAATCACCCTGCCCTGCATTTCCACTTCCATCATTGTAATGCTGATTATCAGCGTGGGGAACATTTTTACCGTAAATCTGGATCGAATCCTGTTAATGTACAACAGCAGTGTATACGATACAGCAGATGTAATCCAGACCTATGTTTACCGGATGGCTTTTGAGTCAAAGGGCTTTCCGGATTACAGCTACGGAACCGCGGTAAATATCCTGAAATCTGTAATCGCATTTATTATGGTCAGCGCTGTTAATAAAGTAGCAGACAAATTTGCCGAGACAAGATTGTTCTGAGAGAAGAGGAATGACATATGAAACAAAAAAAGACGCCGGTATTTGATATTATTAATAATACAATCCTTCTGCTGGTGGCCCTGGTGTGTATCTATCCTTTCCTGTACGTTTTCTTTGTGGCCTGCAGCAATGGAACCTATCTTCAGAGGGGAGAAGTCAGCTTTTTCCCAAAAGGGTTTAACTTTGAAGCCTTTAAGTACATCATGAACAACAGTAAGTTCAACGTATGGACCGGACTGAAAAATTCCTTTTTGTACACCTTTGGAGGAACAGTGGTTGCCGTACTGACCACCTATGTGACGGCTTATGCCCTTTCTAGGGACAGGCTTAAGGGGCGGTATTTCCTGATGGGCGCATTTATCATTACCTGGGTATTTGACGCCGGTATTATTCCTCAGTACATTGTGTTTAACAAGCTGGGATTTATTGACAATCCATGGGTAATGATTATCCCCGGCGCTATCAACACACAGTTTTTGATTATTACCAAGACCTTTATTGAGGGAATCCCCAAGGAATTAGATGAAGCGGCAGTTGTGGACGGAGCAAATGACTGGACGATCCTGACAAGGCTGTATTTCCCGCTGTCAAAAACCATATTGGCAACTATCGGCACTTTTTACGCCGTGTCCATCTGGAACCAGTATCTGCTTCCCCAGATTTACCTGAAATCCGACGGCTTAAAAGTAATCCAGCAGGTATTAAAGGATGTGGTTATCGCCGATGCAGGAACCAGTACGGCATTTAAGAATGTTATGATCAACGGAATTACCTTAAACCAGCAGAACTTAAAATCAGCAGCTATTTTCATATCCATGCTCCCCATTGTCCTGGTTTATCCTTTTGTACAGAAGTACTTTAAAAAGGGCATCATGGTTGGCGCAGTGAAAGGCTGATGAAAGCGAGGATCAATAATGAGAAATTATATCGAGTTAAACGGGATGGAAAAGGACGGCCGTTTGTACCACAACGGTTTACTGGATACCGTAGAGTCGCTGCTTCCCAACCAGTATGACAGCGTACACGCCGTGGATCTTCTGGAGCTGGAAAACGGCGATCTGCTGGCCTGCTGGTTTGCAGGGAGCAATGAGGGAAATGCAGATATCAGCATTGCCCTTTCCCGGTTAAATGCAGGAGAGAGCGCTTGGAGCAGGGATGAGATTGTTTCCGACGACCCTTCCCGCTCCGAACAGAATCCCTCTCTTTTCCAGGCGCCTGATGGGGAAATCTGGCTGATGTATACGGCTCAGGTTTCCCGGACGCCAGAGAACAGCCCTGCCTGGAACCTGCAGTACACGGCAGAAATCCGCCGGAAAATTTCTAAGGATAACGGTTATACCTGGGAGCCTACAGAAACCATATTTTCCCGTCCCGGCTCCTTCTGCCGTCAGAAAATACAGATTCTGTCCAGCGGGAGATGGGTATTTGGAAACTGGATCTGCTTCCCCGACGATACAAGAAACGGAAGCGATATTACGGTAGTGCAGATTTCGGATGACCAGGGGAAAACCTGGCGGGAAGTGGAAATCCCGGACAGCGCAGGCAGGGTACATGCCAATTTGATTGAAACAGAACCGGGAAAACTGACGGCCCTGTTTCGTAGCCGGTTTGCCGATTATATTTATATTGCTTACAGCGAGGATGATGGAGACACCTGGAGCAGCCCGGTTCCAACCTGTCTCCCCAATAATAACTCTTCCATCTCCGCAATAAAGCTTCAAAGCGGCAGTCTGGCGGTTATCTACAATGCGGTAAAATATAATGATAATACCGAAAAAACCGTATGGCCGGATCAGCGCTGCCCTGTTACCTTTGCCATTTCCGATGACGGAGGAAAGACCTGGCCTTATAAGCGGGTAGTTGAATTCGGCGAAGGTTTTGTGGGGGCTTTTAACGATATCAACAACCGCCGGTATGAATATCCGGTAATGATGCAGTCAAGGGACGGAAAAATCCATGCTGCATACAGCTATGGGAACCGCAGTTGTATGAAATATGTATGTGTGGATGAAGCCTGGATTCGGGGAGAGAAAATGCTTCCCGGGGCAGAAGGGGATCCGAAGATGCCCTGTCAAAGAGGATAAACATCTGATGGCGGCTGTCGGGAAATAGATAGTTCTAAACGAGGGATGAGATGACGGATATGCGCCATCTCATCTTTTGCATAATAGATCGTTTCGTTATATTATTAGATAGCGCAAAGAATCCCTTTTCTTTGTTTTAAATTTGGTGTGCAATAAAGATATAGCAAGGAACGGAGGTGCAAATTATGATGTATCCTTATATGACATTAGCTGATGAAACAGAAATTGTACATTCCCAGATTATAGAGAAAGACGGGCAGCAGAGTATTGTTGTAAATTTTGAACGCCCTACAGAAAATGGATTTGATTCTGCAAGATGTACGCTTCCAGAATATAAGTGGCTGGAAATCAGGGGATATTCGGATGAAGAGGTGGAGCTGTTTGAAAAATTGCTACACAGCAATGCACACTTGATTTTTAAGTATGCCGCAAATGGAGGAGTTCAGATTGCCTAGTGTACTGTACCGTTCACGTTTCGCAAAATGACTTGTCTGAATTTCCATCTGCTGCGTTGGCTTCACTCAACGATGCCACCGCATCGCCTCGTTCAGCCGCCTTGCAGTCTGAAAATCCATCCTGCGTCATTTTGCTGAAAGTGAATGGTACAGCACACTAGCTTATTTATGGTTAGTGGATATAAGGTTTTTTTCTGGTCAAATGAAAACGGGAGACTGTGTTAATATAAACAGCCCCTTGTGTTTAGAACCATAATCTATGGTATTAAAACAGAATAAAAATTGACATGGCATATCTGCAAAATCTGAACAGAATATAATGATAAAGAGGATGGAGCGCCGCCGGCTTGTGCCGGCGGCGCTCCATCCTCTTAAAATATTTATCAGAAGATGTCTGCGGATTAAACCTCAAATCCAAAATATTTGATTACATTATTGTAGGAAATTCCCTTAATAATTTCCTCTAAAGCCTTCATATCAGCGGGATACTCCCCATTGTCAACCCAGCCGCCGATTAACTGGCAGGCGATTCTTCTGAAATATTCATGCCGGGTATAGGACAAAAAGCTTCTGGAGTCGGTAAGCATGCCGATAAAGTTGCCAAGGCAGCCTAAGTTTGCCAAACTGGTCATCTGATCCAGCATGCCGGTCTTGTGATCATTGAACCACCATGCAGATCCCTGCTGGATACGGCCTGCGGGAGCGCTCTGGAAGCAGCCTAAGATGGTGCCGATAGCCGCATTGTCGTTGGGATTTAAGGAATAGATAATGGTCTTGGGCACTTCATTGGTTGCGCTTAAAGCGTTTAAGAAGTCTGCCATCTGTGCGCTGGGGGCATAATTGTTGATACAGTCAAAGCCGGTATCCGGGCCAAGCTTTTCAAACATCATGGCATTATTGTCGCGCTTGCAGCCATAGTGAAGCTGCATAATCCAGCCCATCCGGTTATATTCTTTGGCAACGAACAGCATAAACGCAGTTTTATATTTTAATTCCTCTTCCCTGGTAACGGCCTGTCCCCTTAAGCTTTTTGCCATAATTGCATCAATGTCGCTGTCACCGGCGGGAACATACATGACATATTCCAGGGCATGGTCAGACACATTACAGCCTCTTTGGGCAAAGTAAGCCATGCGGATTTTCAGAGCTTCCTTTAAAGAAGCAAAGTCTTTAATATCTACCCCGCTGACCTTGGACAATTGTTCAATATACTGGCCGTAAGTGGGCTTTTCTACGTTCATGGCTTTGTCGGGACGCCATGCGGGAAGGACCTTAATATCCTTACAGGTGGGGTCAGCAGCGATTTTCTCATGCCACTCCAGGGAATCAACCGGATCATCGGTGGTGCAGATCAGCTTTACATTGTAGCGGCGGATCAGGCCCCGGACAGTCATGGACGGATCGTTTTGCAGCTTGTCATTGCACAAGTTCCAGACTTCCTCAGCGGTATCTCCGTTTAAATAGCCTTCATAACCAAAATACCGGCGAAGCTCTAAATGGCTCCAGTGATATAAGGGGTTTCCGATGAGCTTAGGCATAGTCTCTGCCCACTTCTGGAATTTTTCTCTGTCAGAAGCATCCCCGGTGATGAATTTTTCCTCTACGCCGTTGGAACGCATCTGACGCCATTTGTAATGATCGCCTCCTAACCATACCTGGGTGATGGTGTCGAACTTGCGATCTTCATAGATCTCCTGGGGATTGATATGGCAGTGATAGTCCACAATGGGCATTTCCTCTGCAAAATCATGGTACAGAGTTTTAGCCATATCCGTATTCAGTAAAAAGTCTTTGTCCATAAATGGTTTCATGTGGTGATCCTCCTTAAAATTAAAATGATGATATTATGTGGTTTCCCGTATAATCAGGTCAGCGGAGATGGTGGTTTTGGCGGGAACGTTGGCTCCGCTAAAGATGCCCATCAGGGTATTGACCGTGGTGACGCACAAGGCTTCCACCTTGCTGTCTATGGAAGTAAGCTCCGGATAGGAGCACTGGGCAAGGATGGAATTATTGTAGCCGATGACAGAAAGCTGCTCCGGAACGGAGATACCTGCCTGGTGGGCAAACTTTACGGCTCCTACTGCAAGAGAGTCATCGGAAGTCAGGCATCCGTCAAATTCCAGTCCGTCCTCAAAAAGTCTGGCGCAAAGATCACGGGCGGCGGTAATATTTTTGGGACACTGGCGGATGTATTCTTCCCTCACAAAAATACCGGCGGCATTTAGGGCATCTTTATAGCCCTGCAGCTTATTTAATCCGCTGTAGGAATAGCTGGTGTAGAGATAGAGAATATTCCGCTTACCGGATTCAATGAGCCTGGTAGCAGCCTCAAAGGCAGCCGCCCGATCATCACAGAGAGTGGAATAGATACCGGGCCCTTCTAAGTAGCCGTTAACCAGCATCAGGGGAAATTCCTTCCCGGCGTCAATGAGATAGGCGTTGTCTCTGGGCTTCATCTCCACAAATTTAGAACCGGCCAGGATAATGGCATCCACCCGCTTGGAACGCAGCAGGTCGAAATACTTCTGTTTTGTCTCCAGATCCGTGCCGGTACAGCAGAGAATGGAGTCATAACCGCCTTTTCGAAGCTCCCGTTCCAGAAAATAGATGGCATTGGCCAGATACAGATCGGAAGAATCCGAGCACATAATACCGATGGTTTTCATGGTATTGAGCCCTAAACCTCTGGCAAAGATATTGGGGGTGTAGCCCAGTTCATCCATAACCGACAGCACTTTGGCCCGGGTTTTTTCGCTGACATTAGGGTTTCCGTTTAAAACCCGGGAGACTGTGGCAATGGAAACACCGGCCCGGTTAGAAACGTCGTAAATATTCATGTAAGCACCTCCCAAAGGCAAATGGCTGTAAGCACTTACAACCTATTGATATTATACCCATATTCAATAAATAATGCAAGAGTTTTTATTTTTTATTGACTTTTTGAGGAAGATTCAGTAGAATAATTGTAAGCACTTACAATTTAGCTCTACAAGTCAGAAGAGGATAGGAGAAAAGGGATATGCAGGATTTTGTCAAAATCAATGAAAACGACAACGTTGCGGTTGCTCTGCGCCCCATTGCACAAGGGGAAACATTGCAGGCAGGCGCCGCCCAGGTGACTACATTGGAAGAGATTCCCCAGGGACACAAGTTTGCATTAAAACCCATTGGGGAAGGGGAGGACGTGGTAAAGTACGGATTTCGTATCGGCCATGCCAAGGAGGCCATCAGACAGGGCCAGTGGGTTCATGTCCATAACATTAAAACTGCTTTGGGGGATCTGCTTTCTTATACTTATGAGCCGGTGGATTCCGCTCTAAAGGAGACGGAGCATGTGTACTTTGATGGATACCGCCGGGCAGACGGCAGTGTAGGCGTCCGCAACGAGATTTGGATCATCCCTACAGTTGGCTGTGTCAATTCCATCGCCAAGGCCCTGGAAAAGCAGGCTCAAAAGTTTGTAGGCGGAAATATTGAGGAAGTAATTGCCTTTCCCCATCCCTACGGATGTTCTCAGATGGGAGATGATCAGGAAAATACCAGAAAGGCTTTGGCTGACCTGATCCGCCATCCCAATGCAGGCGGCGTCCTGGTGCTGGGACTGGGCTGTGAGAACAGCAATATTCCGGTCTTGATGGATTATATTGGGGAGTACGATCCTCAGAGAGTAAAGTTTTTACAGTGCCAGGATGTGGAAAATGAACAGGAGACTGCTATGGAGCTGCTTAAGGAGCTGGCCATCTATGCAGGAGCCTTTTCCAGAGAAAAGATTGACGCCAGCGAGCTGATTATCGGCATGAAATGCGGCGGTTCTGACGGACTTTCCGGCATTACGGCCAATCCAGTGGTGGGAGCTTTCTCTGATATTCTGGTGTCTAAAGGAGGAACCACCATCCTGACTGAGGTGCCGGAGATGTTTGGCGCGGAGACCATTTTAATGAACCGGTGTGAGACTCCGGAGCTGTTTGATAAGACGGTAAACTTAATCAATGACTTTAAAAATTATTTTACCAGACATGACCAGACTATTTACGAGAATCCGTCTCCGGGAAACAAAAAGGGCGGTATTTCCACCCTGGAGGATAAGTCCCTGGGATGCACCCAGAAGTCGGGAAGCGCTCCGGTGAAGGGAGTGCTGGCTTATACCGAGCCGGTTAAGAATAAGGGCTTAAACCTGCTTTCCGCACCGGGAAATGACTTGGTGGCTTCCACTGCGCTGGCCCTGTCCGGGGCCCACATTGTGCTGTTTACCACAGGAAGGGGGACTCCCTTTGCCTCTCCGGTTCCTACGGTAAAGATTTCCAGCAATTCCAAGCTGGCCGGCCATAAGGACAACTGGATCGACTTTAATGCAGGCCGCATGGTGGAGGATATGACCAAGGAGGAGCTGGCACAGAAGCTGTTTGAGTATGTGATTGAGGTGGCTTCCGGTAAAAAGGTGAAGGCCGAGGAAGCAGGCTTCCATGATATGGCTATTTTTAAGCAGGGAGTTACGTTGTAATAGGAGATTATCGTTGTAAGATTGCAGGCGGTATTTTTACACATCGGCACATTAAAGCAGGAAATACTTGTTATTCTGATTTGCAATAATGCTGATGCAATTGACATTATTGATGGTTGGCGTTATAATTACACAAAAATCAATAGAAAGTGAGGTGCTTAATTATGAGAAATAACAGAGTTAATATGAAATCTGAATATCTTTTGAGGACCTCGGTTGCATTATAATAGTTTTTTATAGAATCTTTTGCCGTGGTTTAATCAGCCGCGGCTTTTTGTTTGCTTTTTGATGCAATTTTCTGTTCCTTATAGATGTTCATACAAGATCAACTTACTGGTTAAGTCAGGACAATTTATGGAGGAATTTATGATTTATCTCAGAAAAATTACAGAAGAAAACTTTATTGACGCATTTAATCTGAAACTTGCACCTAAACAAGAATGCTTTGTTTCACATCCGATTCGTAGTCTCGCACAGGCTTATGTTTATAGGGAGCAATGCCAGCCTTTTGGAATATATGAAGGTGACAATATGGTTGGCTATGTTATGGTGATTTACGATTATGATGTCCTTGAATATGATATATGGCATATGATGATTGATGAATCGAATCAGAGACGGGGCTATGGTAAAATTGCACTGGATCGTGTGCTTGATTATATCAAGGCGAAACCTTTTGGCGCTTCAAATCGGGTAACCTTAACCTGTAACAGAGATAATATCCAAGCGCTAAGTTTGTATAAGAGCAGAGGCTTTACAGAGACCGGAGCAGTGGACGAAGATGAAATAGAACTATCATTGATGGTGCAGTAACAAATATCTTGAAATACAATACTTGTAGCTTTTGGTAATGTCAAGTAGGGAATAAGAAAAAGTGTATTTTCTTATCAATCGGTTACACTGTCCTTGTCGTTCTCGATAAGCCGCACTACCTTGTCCGTAAAGGTTTCCCGGCTCGTTTCGCTGAAATGGATATGTATATCAAAGGTGGTATTCCCTATCCGCTTCACAAGGTCGGGCTTCGCGTCCAGAGGGGCGGCGGTGCGGCTGGTCTTGCTGGTGTCATTGTTCATAGGCTCTCCTTTCCGTTCATCAATCCTCTTAACCGTTCCATTTTCCCCTGTGCCGTGGATTTTCTGATATTCTCCCCGGTGAAGAATACCGGGCAGCACATTTCAAGCAGACGGTCATAAATCCGGGCATGGGCGGTGTCCTCCGGGTGCTGCAATTCCTCCAGTGTGAGGTTTGTTGTGACTATCAGCGGTTTTTGGCTGCGGTATCGGCTGTCAACCACGTTGTAAACCTGTTCAAGCCCGTATTCCGTGCCGCGCTCCATGCCGAAATCGTCAAGGATAAGCAGAGGGAAACGGCAAAGGCGGTCTATGTATTCGTTCCTGCCCTTGTAGCTGGCGGCAATGTCATTGAGTATCAAAGCAAAATTCGTCATGCACACGGAAATCTCACGCTCCATAAGGGCGTTGGCGATACACCCGGCGAAATAGCTCTTGCCTGTGCCTACCTTGCCCCATAGCAGATAGCCGATATTTTCCGCTTTCATTTCCTCCCAGTTCGCCGCATAGAATAAAGCCTTATCCATTTGGGGGCATTTGCCGTTGTCATTTTCAAAAGTCCACTGGCGCATGGCGGCGTTGGAAAATCCCCGGCGTTTTAATTCCTCCACGGTGTCGCGGTGTTTTCGCTCCCTGTCGGCGGCTTCCTGCTTTTCCCGGCGTTTGCGCTGGCAGTCACATTCTTTCGGGTGTCGGTCACGTCCGAAAAGCCCCTTTCCCTCGGTGAAATAGGCTTCTTTGGGCTGGCGGCAGCTCCCGCAATATAAAAGCCCGTCCTCGCCTGTGTAGTCCTCCGGCTCTGGCTCTGTTTCTGTGGCAAGCCGGAAAATGGCGTTATCATAATCACACATAAAATCGTCCTCCTTGTTCATGGTCTTATTCATGCCCTGTTTACGGGGCGTTTTATCTCCGCTGTCAAAGGCTCTCGCCCTCTTTGAAAGAATAATCGGGGATTCCCTTTTTCGGGTTCTCCTTTTTCTCCCTGTCCGCCCACCTGTAAAGCGTGGCGGCATGGCTTACATAGTCATTCCCGCTGGAAGCAATATACCGGCTCATTTCCTCGATAAGCCGTTCAAGGCAGTCCGGGTATTCCTGCTTCAGCTCCGCATATTCGCTTTCAGTGAGGAAAACATTCTGGTATTTGCCATAGGGCGCGGGCGGCTCCCCACTCACTCCCATTCGTTGGCTCTCTTTTAGTTTGTTTATATTTAGTTGGTTAGGGTAAAGTTTTCTTTGTATCATAGGTAAAGTTTTCTTTGTGTCTGATGTACAGTTTTCTTTAGGACTGACATCAAGATTTCTTTGTGTCATATCTAAAGAAACCTTTACTACTTCCGGCACTTTCACATAAAGGCGGTTCGGCGCGGAAAATCCCCGGCGTTCCCTCTCTAAAAGCCCGGCAATATCCAGTTCTTTTAGGGAGTTCTGTATTGTCATGGTGCTTTTATCCAGTATTTCCGCTATCTCTGCTATGGGGTAGACAATATACGTCCTGCCCTCATTGTCCTGCCAGCCGTTTTTCTGTGAGAGGGTGGAACGGTCAAGGAGCAGCGCATAGAGCAGCTTTGCAGTCTGTGACAAGTCCATTTTCAGCAGAAATCGGGGATAGGGGAAAAAGGGCGGCATTGTGGTGTTGGCTGTAATGTATTCGGTTATGGTTTTCACCTCCTGTCTGTGGCTTCTGTTACGCATTTAAAACGGCTTTTCCGGGGGTAAAGGATAAATGTACCGCATACCCGTTGAGCAGTAGCCGGGAAGCCTTGATTTACGGGGGTTCTGTATTTTCTAAAGCGTGACATTTCCCCCTCTGTTTCCGCTTGCGCTGTGCGGCTCTGGCTCTTTTCATGCGTCCGGCACAATCGGGGCAGTATTTCCCCCGGTTGGATTTTGGGAGAAACTGACCGCCGCACTCGGTACAGCGTTTCAGTTCTGCCCGGTGGAGTAGGGCGGCTTCCAGTTTCCAGTCAAGGGGAAGCACGGCGGCAGTGAACCAGCGGCAGAGAAGCGAATAGCTGATACTTTGCACACATACACAAGGCTCGCCGTTATCCAGCACAATGCAGTTACCGTTATCATAGTTACAGCACTCATGCACAAGGCGGCGGGCGGCTCTGTACTGTGAGTAGTCCATGTAGGGGCATTTACCGTTCATTTTCCCGCCCCTTTCCCCGTTCCGGCTCTCGCCTTAAAATCTGCTCAATGTTGCCCTTTACGGTCTGCAATTCCTTTGTGCGTTCCCTCTTTTCCCGGTACTCGTTGTAAAGGGCGTTTTTCTCTTTGGTAAGCTGCTCAATCTCGGTCTGTAATGCTTTGGACGCTGG
>ERZ808046.175-NODE-175-length-79145-cov-16.326858_pt1 | contig 79145 bp, 58 predicted proteins | sample MGYA00380196_ERZ808046 | MGnify/ENA primary metagenome ERZ808046 (study PRJEB31490, sample SAMN06133421) | mouse gut metagenome | isolation source: Z6_2 | host: mice | place: China: Chengdu | collected 2015-05 ... | reverse complement strand
TTTCAATGATTTGATTTGTTTTCCATGGCGATAGCTTCCCATATAACACCATGTCTGGCAAAAAATATCATATCACACCTTTTCTTCCTGTGCAACTTAATGTTTCTATTCATGGGCATCTTCTTGTCCGTTTTAAGACGGACAAGAAGCATCGGGCGTTCGCCCGATGTGGAAAACCGGACAAAAACTGCCTTACAAGCAAGCTTGATGTCTGTTTTCGTCCGGTTTTCCCCGCCCTGTGAACTATAACCTATATTTTACAAATAAAAGTACTTGACAGATACATACTCTTCGATTATACTCTTTAGCATGTTATCAATTTACCATGGCAAATTGATAATTCAGAAAAATATAAGAAGAAGGAGGAAATTTCCATGAGAAAAACAAACTTACTCATCACACTCACCACTACTCTCACACTTTCCATGGCCGCTTTGACAGCCTGCACCGTTGCCGAGGCTTCTACTCATGCTGAAACAGACATCACAGCAGTAGAAACAACAGAAGCTATGACAACAACCGCCGGTGATAAAGAGCATTCCTCCAACCGTCTGGAAGATATTTTAAAGCGCGGATACCTTGAGGTAGCGACAGAACCGTCCTTTGCCCCCAATGAATTTATTGATCCATCAAAAACAGGCGATGACCGGTATGTGGGCTCTGACATTGAACTTGCGAAATACATTGCAAAAGAACTGGGTGTGGAGCTCAGACTGAAACCCATGGATTTCACCAGTGTGCTGGGCAGCATCACTGCGAAAAAATATGATATGGCCATTTCCGCTCTCGCCTATACGCCGGCCCGCGCCGAAACCATGAATCTTTCCAAAGGATATTATTTCGGCAGTGAGGATCCGCAGAAAGCGTACGGAATCCTGATACGCAAAGAAGATGCAAAAAGAATCAAATCCATTGAAGATCTGGCAGAACTTACCATTGCCGCCCAGAATGGCTCTCTTCAGGAAATGTTCGTAAAAGAGCAGATTCCGGCTTATAAAAAACTCAATCTGGTTTCTTCCACCAACGATGCTTTCCTCATGGTCCAGACAAAACGGGCGGATGCCATGGCGGCCGCCCTCAAAATGGCCCAGCTTTATTTAGACTCCAATCCTGAAAGCGGCCTTATGATTCTCCCCAATTTTTACTTCACTGTTGATGAAGACACACAGGGCACCAGAATCGGGATTCCCAAAGGAGAGGATGAACTGACAGACCGTATCAATGAAATCATTGATGAGATTATAGAACAGGATCTGTACAACCAGTGGTATGAAGAGTACAGGGAATATGCCAAAACCATAGGGATTGAATAATCCTGTTTCTTATTTTTGCAGCCGCTGCGGATTTATTTCTCAGCGGTTTTCCCCGTCCCGTGAACTGTTGTAGCAGTTCAGATAGCCTGAACTGTTACCTCTGCCTGTTTTTTCCTCTTCAAAACCGGTTGCCTGCAAAAAAGCAATGTGCTACAATAAGATATTATTTTGTAACTGCTTTTGCAGGTCCGCGCAGAGCCTGCCCTGGTGAAACAAGGGTATGAAACAATGCTCACATCAGTTCAGGGATATCTGAACGGTTACCGGCTATCAGCAAAGAAAGGTAGAATCAGAATGAAAACCATTGATTGTCAGACATGGAAACAGGATCTTCAGGAATTTAAAGAAAAGACAGAGGCCTTTTACGCCGGAGAACTGGATAAGATGGCATATAAAGGATTTTCCGGATATTATGGCAGCTATGCCCAGAAAGGCGGAAAAGCCAGCATGCTGCGTCTCAGAATGACAGCCGGACGTGTAACAAAAGAAAAAATGGCTTTTACAGCCAAAGCCATCCGTGAACATGCCATAAACCGCATTCATTTTACCACCTGCCAGACGATTCAGCTCCATGATCTTACAAAAGAAACCGTATTCGATATCATGGAAAAAGCCCTGGACTTCGGAATCGTCACCATGGGCGGCGGTGGAGATTTCCCGAGAAATGTCATGTGCTCCCCCTTAACCGGGGTGGAAAAGGGAGAATATTTTGATGTTCTGCCCTATGCAGAGGCAGCGTCAGACTATCTTATGAACTTCATCAAGGCAGAAAAAATGCCGCGAAAATTAAAGGTATGCTTTTCAAATTCCCCGGCCAATATTCCCCACGCTACCTACCGTGACCTGGGATTTGCCGCCCGGGAGGATGGAACTTTTGATGTATACGGTGCCGGGGGGCTTGGAAATAACCCGAAATTTGGCGTAAAGGTGGCAGAATCCGTTGCGCCTGAAAAAATCCTTTACTATATAAAAGCCATGTGGCTCACCTTCCGCGCCTATGGAAACTATGAAAACCGCGGAAAAGCCCGTACCCGCTATATGCAGGATGCTTTGGGCGGAGCGGAAAATTTTGCAAAGGCATTCCAGGAAAAATTAAACGGGGTGCTGGAATCCGGAGAAAATCTGGACCTTTCCGTATCCGGATTTTCCTGCCCCAAAAAGGGAGACGGTTTTGCTGCGACTGGCAGACGTGTTATGGAACAGAAACAGGATGGTCTTTATACTGTTTCCTGGCATCCCCTTGGGGGACAGCCCTCTGCCAGTACCTTCTGTGCCCTGAGCGATCTTTTGCAGACAATGGACGGTGTGGAAATGCGCCTTGCCCCCGATGAAACCGCCTACATCATAAATCTCACAGGCGGTGAGGCAAAAAAAGTTCTGGAAGTAACCTCTGATGGTGCCGCAAGCCTGTTTGAAACTTCTGTAAGCTGTATCGGGGCAAGTATCTGCCAGGTTGGCGTCCGGGACTCCCAGGCTCTTTTAGCTTCCTGCATTGAGGCTGTGAGAAAAGCAGAGCTTCCCGACGGTGCCCTTCCACAGATTCATATTTCTGGCTGTCCGTCCTCCTGCGGTACCCACCAGACCGGAGCCATCGGCTTCCGCGGCGGCGTCAAGATGGTTGATAAAAAACCAAACTCCGCCTTCGTCCTTTATGTAAATGGACAGAGCCTCCAGGGGAAGGAGACCATGGGCCGCGAACTGGGAACCATTCTGGAAACAGAAATCCCGTCTTTTCTGGTGGAGCTTGGAAAGACCGTGGCAGAAAGCCATATGACCTTCGAAGAATGGAATGCGAAAGATACCGAAGCCATTGACCGTGTCGCCGCTCCCTATGTAAACGGACATGCATAAAAGCCCGTTCCATATCTGTGAACGCGCCCAGATAATTAACGGGGAGGTACTGCATCCTTACAGTATCTCCCCGCTTTACGGGTCAGATTTTTTGTCTTTTATATTATCCTTTCTGTCTGTTTTCTCTTGGAATCCACATATTTTTTAATGTTGGATGCGTTGACAAACTTCCGGATCTCTCCATTTTTTACCAGCACCAGCGTGGGAGCCTGCATAATCCCGTATGCATCAGAAAGCTCCGGATTCTCCTCCGCGTCCACTGTCTGATAAGTCTCACCCTTTAAAAATTCCCTGGCAATTTTGCAGTTGGGGCAGGTTTTGGTGGTAAAAAGGAAAGCTCCGTCTTTGGCGGACTCTTTCGCTTTCTTTGGCGCCTGAATCTCCGGCACGTCATAGGGGTCTTCCGGCTTCCGTTTCAGTACAGAATGTCCCACATCATACAGCTTTCTTTCCTTATATTCCTGAGCCTTCCCGTCATTCCAGTTTTGAACCGGACGGTAGTATCCCGTAATCCGGCTGTAAACCTCCGCGCTCTCACCGCAAACCGGACATTTAAAATGCTCGCCGATTAAATAGCCGTGTTCTTTGCAGATAGAATAGGTGGGAGACAGAGTATAATAGGGAAGCTTGTAATTTTCTGCAATGGTGCGGACCAGCTTGGCCGCTGCCTTCCAGTCCGGAAGCTTTTCTCCCAGGAATGCATGGAATACAGTTCCCGAGGTATACAGAGTCTGAAGCTCATCCTGAATATCCAGGGCATCAAACACATCCGCCGTATAGGAAACCGGAAGATGAGAGCTGTTGGTATAATAGGGAGTTTTATCCGCTTCGCATCCGGCCGTAATAATATCCGGGTACTTTGCCTTGTCATGTTTGGCAAGACGATATGTGGTGGATTCCGCAGGAGTTGCCTCCAGGTTGTAGAGATCTCCATATTCTTCCTGATAGGAAATCAGGCGGTTTCTCATGTGGTTTAACACATCCTTGGTAAATTTCTGTGCCTTCTCGCCCGCCAGATCCTCGCGAATCCATTTCGCATTGAGACATGCCTCATTCATTCCGATTAAGCCAATGGTGGAAAAATGGTTATCGAAAGTTCCCAGATACCGCTTGGTGTAAGGATACAGGCCGCCGTCCAAAAGCTTTGTAATAACCTCACGCTTAATCTTTAAGGAACGGGCCGCAATATCCATCATATGATCCAGTCTTCCGTAGAAATCCTCTTCGTCCTCAGAAAGATAAGCAATTCTCGGGATGTTGATGGTCACAACGCCCACAGAGCCGGTGCTCTCACCGGAACCGAAGAAGCCTCCGGTCTTCTTTCTCAGTTCACGGAGATCCAGCCGGAGACGGCAGCACATGCTGCGGACATCGCTGGGCTCCATATCACTGTTGATATAGTTGGAGAAATACGGAGTTCCGTATTTGGATGTCATTTCAAACAGGAGACGGTTATTTTCCGTATCGGACCAGTCGAAATCCCTGGTGATGGAGTAAGTGGGAATCGGATACTGGAACCCGCGCCCGTTGGCATCCCCCTCCACCATGGTCTCAATGAAAGCCTTGTTAATCATATCCATCTCCGCTTTGCAGTCGCCGTAGGTGAAATCCATATTTTTTCCGCCCACGATCGCCGGCATGTTTGCCATATCCGACGGAACCGTCCAGTCCAGAGTGATGTTGGAAAACGGCGCCTGAGTTCCCCAGCGGCTGGGGGTATTGACACCATAAATAAAGGATTCAATGCACTTCTTTACGGACGGATAGTCCAGATGATCCGCCTTTACAAAGGGAGCCAGGTATGTGTCAAAGGAAGAAAATGCCTGGGCTCCGGCCCACTCGTTCTGCATGATTCCCAAAAAATTTACCATCTGGTTACAGAGAACAGAAAGATGCTTTGCGGGGGAGGAGGTAATCTTTCCCGGAATTCCGCCCAGGCCCTCCTGGATTAACTGCTTTAAGGACCAGCCTGCACAGTATCCGGTCAGCATGGACAGGTCATGGAGGTGGATATCACAGTTTCTGTGAGCCTCCGCAATCTCCGTATCATAGATTTCCGACAGCCAGTAATTGGCTGTGATGGCACCGGAGTTGCTTAAAATCAGTCCGCCCACCGAATAGGTGACTGTGGAATTTTCCTTTACCCGCCAGTCCTCCACCTTCACATAGCCGTTGACCACATCCTTGTAGTCCAGAATGGTGTTTTTCATATTGCGGATTCTTTCCCGCTGCTTTCTATATAAAATGTAAGCCTTGGCCACATCCGTATATCCGGTTTCTTCCAGTACATGCTCCACACTGTCCTGAATCTGCTCCACGGAAATCTTTCCGTTTTCCATCTTCCCCTGAAAATCCGCCGTCACACGGAGGGAAAGAAGCTCCAGGATCTCACTGTTATAATCCTTCTTTGTGGCCTTAAAAGCTTTCTTAATGGCTTCCGTAATTTTGCTTAAATTAAACTCCGCGACCTCTCCGTCGCGCTTAATGACCTGAATCATTCCAATTCCCCTTTCTTTTCTGCCCGCTTAGGTGACATGTCCCATTATAGCAGAGTCAAAAAGAAAACACAATATCTGGTTTCTTAATTTTTAAAAAATCCAGATATTGTGTTCACAGTTCACAAGGCGGGGAAAACCGGACGAAAACAGACGTCAAGCCCGCTTGTAAGGCAGTTTTCGTCCGGTTTTCCTCATCGGGCGAACGCCCGATGCTTCTTGTCCGCAGTACGCGGGCAAGAAGATGCCCCCCGTAAATAGTAACTATTGTGCCCTTTTTACATCAAAACAATTTACCCCGCCGGCTGATCCGCAGAAGGGAATTTTAAAAACTGCAAAAGCAGCTCTGCATTTAACAGACTGATCCGCTGATCCCAGTCTATGTCTAAAAGTTCGTGGGCCCTTTCAATCCTCTTTCGCACCGTATTAATATGAACATACATCTTCTCCGCTGTCACGCTGTAATTCATATTGCTTTCCAAATACACCTTAAGAGTCTTAAGCATTTCCACATTCTTTTCATCCTTCAAAAGCTCCTGGTATTTCCGGAGATTTTTTTCCAGTTCATCCTCCGGAATCTGAAGCCAGGCCAGTGCCCCAAAGGAACTGTACTCCCAGACCTTTTTCCCCGGTTCCATTTTTCTTCCCAGCTCCATGGCCTTCCGGCACTTTTCGATGCAAAGCCGGATTTCCGCCAGAGAACGGCCCTCCCGGTAACTTCCAAATTCCAGTCTCATATTGGGAAACCGTTCTTTCACCCGCTTTTCAAACCGCTCCAGAAGCTTTTCCATATCGGTCTGGCTGTGGGTCGCCGGATCACTGGCCTCCAAGATCAAAGCCCCCTCATTTTCCTTTAAAAATACAAGCCGGCCGCTGCCGGACAAGCTTCCTGACTGGAAGATTTCCACAAACTGTTTTCGCTCACTCCGGGCACTGGATTCGGCATGGAGCTGCTCAAATACCACACACACATATTTTGTACTCATGCTGATTCCCTGAACACTGGCCTGAGCCGCCAGCTTTTCCCTGTCGCCTGCATCTGAGTTTAAGGCATACAAAATAAAGTTCTCAAACCCGATATTTTCCGCATTCTGGGCTACCATGATCTGCTCATAAACCCCCTGGAGCATCAAAAATGCAATGCGGATGGCATATTCATCATAATAATCCAAAAACTCCCTGGATTCCATCACAATAAAATAAGCCTGGATGGAGCCGTTCATGGTAATGGGAATCTGGATCCAGCTTACCCGCGGACCACTGGGGTTTTCCTGTTCGACCAAGCGGATTCTCTTCATCTGGATATAATCACACAAGGTGTACACCGTATGAGGATGGGAAGGCTCCCAGTAGTCCTCCTCCTTTAAGCCAAAGGACTCTGTAATCCTGCGAAAATTAGCTGAACTGTAATAACTTTTTTTCTCATTAATGTCATAAAGAAATGCGGGAAAATTCATTTCCACCTCAACAGCCTGAAGAATCCTCTGGATTTTCTGAACCTTATAGGTCTGCTGCGATGCCTGGAAGGCGTCGCATCTCTGGATTCGGAACCGGCGGATGGTACGATTGATGACAGCCACATTGATCTGGCTCATAATTTCCATCCAGGGCACGGAAAAAGGCATGCTGATTAACGGAACGCCATACTCATCGTGAATTGCGATAATATCCTCCGGAATCTGGGCCAGATACCGTTCTCTTTTTATCATCATAGCAGCTGCCTTTTGAAAGCTCCCCTCCTCAAACGCACGGCGGACGCAATCCGGTTCCTGTGAAATCACATAACCAGAGGAAAGAACCAGTTCTTTTCCCACCGTCCACCGAAATGCATCCGGGGCTTCCAAAATCGTCACACCCTGAATTTCCCGGTCCAGCCCCTGTTTCCCTGCGACCACATAAAAATCCTTAAAATATTCCAACGCCAGAAGCTCTTTTACCGCAATTCCCATTTCATCCCCCAAACTAAACGGACACGCCTGCTGACACAGGCACCGCAATCCATGAAAGCCGACTGCCAAATATCTGAAGATAGTTTAACATCCGGCTGTTTTTATGTCAAGCAGCCGGGGGCTTAACTCCTTTTTTCAAACTCCTTCTGAAATGCCGCCAGATCCTGCCCCTTAAATGCCCGCTCAAGAAGCTGCGGCAGCATCTGAGGCGTACAGGCAAAGCAGGGAATTCTAAGGCCAGCAATTTTCTGAGCCATCTGGGCGTCATAATACGGTTTCCCGCCATCCGCCAGTGCCAGAAGACAGATGACCGTAACACCGGACTCCTTCATCTCTGCCATTCTCCTTAAAAACGCCGCCCGGTTTCCCCCTTCTTCCAGGTCAGAGATCAGGAAAAATAATGTCCTGGACGGATTTTCGATGAGCTTCTGGCAGTATGCCACTGACTGGTCAATATTGGTTCCTCCGCCTAACTGAAACCCAAACAAAAGATCCACCGGATCCTCGCACTTTTCAGTCAAATCCACAATATTCGTATCAAAGGCCACCACATGGGTACTCAAACTGGACATACTGGCCAAAATACAGCTCATGATGGAAGAATAGATCACAGACACCCCCATGGAACCGCTCTGGTCAACGTCCAGAATCACCTTCCACTTATTGGCTGCTGTGATACTGGTTCTGTCAAAAAAGTAAAAATGCTCCGGCACGATGGTCTTAAGCTTTGGATCATAATGTTTGAGATTTCTGGAAATCGTCATTTTATAGTCCAGTGCCGCGGCCGACGGGATCGGAGAATGCTTCCGGTGGTTGACCGCCGCTGTCACGGCCCGCCTGATATCCTGTTCCAAAAGCTTATTGATCTCATCCACGATTTTCTTTATGAAGATCCGGACACTCTCCTTGGAGCGCTTCGGGATCTGGTCCTTCAATAAAAGGATTGTCGATGCCAGGCTCACATCCGGCTCCAGGTTTTCCAGAAGCTCCGGCTCAAAAATCAACTGCTTCAGGCCGCATCTGGTCATGGCGTCTCCCTGGATTACCGTCACCAGCTCCTTATCAAACAAGCTCCGTACATCTCCCAGCCACCGGCTGATCTGCGGATTGGAAGGCCCGCTTTTGCCGCCCCGGGATCCTCCGTTTCCGCCCGGATTTCCAAATCCCCCGTTTTCTGCCCGGTTATAAATGGCCGCCAGCGCCTGATCCATCAGATCCATCTCCCCGGTCAGGGGCAGGCCGCCCATTTTCCCGAACCGCTCCTGGCTCTCCTGGCCGAGAATCAGTCTCCATCTGCTGATACGAGTTTCTGCATCCATACACACTCTTCCCCTTCTCAGATGTCTATATCAAAGTCAAAATCCTCCAGGCCTTCCAGCAGCTTTCCTTCCTCTTTGGTCACTGCCGCATTGACCGCCTCGCTGACCTGCTGCCCGTTTAGTCCCCAGATTTCGCCGAGATTTTCCGCAATTCCGTCCTTCTCCGCAGCAGAAAAGTCCGCAAACGCCCGCCGGAGAAATACCAGCGCCCGCTTGAACTCTTCCTCATCCAGCGTATCCAGATACCCGTCCAGGCTCTCCCAGAGGGAAAGTCTGGCAATAAGCGCGTACCGGTTCTTCATGGCCAGTCCCTCAAACCAGCCGGCCCCCAGATCCGCGGGAACCCCTTTGGACAGCCGTCTTTTCACCTCCAGCTTCAGACTTTCCGAATTCATTTCCCCTCGTTCCAGCAGAATGGCCGCCGAAAAACCAGACAGCTTCGTATTCAGATCATCCCTTCCGGCGATCTCCTTAAGCGCCCCAAGCCACGCTTCCCCATCCACGAAATCATGAGCCAAGGATACTGCATTCAGGCTTTCCATCGCTTCTGCCATGATCTTGCTTCCATTATCGTCGCAGACACAGGATTGGGGCAGAAGCAGACATGCCCGGTAAAAGATCTGGCTTAAAATCGGAACTAACGGGGACGAATCCAGCTTCCGGATACTCCCATACTGGATCACCACCGACAGCCGGCGGGCCGCAGCCGCCAGCTCATCCATCGCCGCCGCGTCCACCGCCATCGCCTGCAGCGCAGCCGTAGCATACTGCACAGCCCCCGCCATTCCGCAGGTGAAAGCGTCTTCAATGACTTTCGTGATTTCCCCCATACCGGGAGCGTTTTCCACCTGCTCTTTCATGGAGAAAGAAGCCGCCTGCGCGACCGTATCTCCTTTCAGGGCCGCCTCCACAAGCTCGATTTCCGCCTCCGGCGTCCACCGGACCACCCATTTTTCCGACCAGGTGGCGTTATCCTGGCTGACAGTCAGCGGTTTTGCGAAGTTTACATTTAACACACGCAGCCGGTGCAGAAAAAAGGAACGGGACAGATCCAGGAATGCCGCCTTCTCCGACTTCACATTTCTGTTCTCTCTTAAGTCCAGTGCCAGATCCTGCGCCGTCAGATCCCGGTATTTTTCCAGTTTCAGCTCTTTTAGCTGGCGGTAAAAGTCTTCCTGGATACTGGTACGGCTGACGCCGTCCGGCAGTGCCCCGATCTCTGTTCCGATTTCCGTATCAGCCACCGCCAGGCTGACGGCGGAAAGGCTTCCCCCGCCCATCAGGGTAACCGCGGCGTCCCGCAGATCCCGGAGTGCCGGTACGACTCCACCCCGCAGCCCTGCCAGAGAATCTGCGAGGCGCACGGCCTCAATTGTTTCAGCAGAAGAGACCGGAGTCCCGTTTTTTCTCTGATATCCTGCGATTCTCGATAAATAGCTGTACGCCGCCCGGAGCGGCTCTCCCATTTCCAGTGACTCCCATAAAAGCGCATAATAAGCCGGAGCCTTATTCCCGGCGCCGTATCCGGCTCTTGTGGACAGGCGGTAATAGGAATACGGCATTAACGTGTGGGCCGCCTCCACCCGCGGGAGTGCGGCAAGTTCTTCCTCAGACATAGGACCGTGATCTGCCACATGCACAGTATTTTTTCCACCGGATGTCCAATCCGTACCGCTTTTGCCCTCCCAGCTTCTAAGTCCTTCCACGTGATAGGCCCCGGTCACCACAACAATTTCTTCTGGTTCAAATCCCTCTTTAACCGCCTCCCAAATCTGGCGGCGCATATACGCTTCCCGGACTACCGTTTCCGCCCAGTCTGCCTCTTTTCCCTCCGTCAGTCCCCGGAGATTTGCGCCGAATTCCCCGGCACCTTTCCGATATCCTTCTGCGCTGTCCGTATGTTCCATGACCCGCTCCCAGAACGTCTCATGCCCATCCTCCCCGGCCTGTTCATCCAGCTTCTCATAAACATTCATCCGGCCTTCCTCGCCGGCATCGGCCTTTATGCCATGCTCCGAAGGAAAAGCCAGAAATACCTCCGACGGCAGATCCATAAATCTGCATTTTATCCCGTTCTCATGGCACCACAAGATTGCCTGATATTCCGGGGAATATTCGGCAAAAGGATACAAAATCGTGCGGACCGGAGCCTCCTTCGTATAGGCGAGGATCGCAATCGGCGGCTTCGTCTCCGGTCTCACCATATTTTCCAGCTGGTCATTCAGATCACCCGGTCCTTCCACCAGAACCAGCTTTGGCCTTACCTCCTCCAAAAACCGCCGGAGATAAAACGCACCGGCCGGAGACAGATGACGGATTCCAAAGAAATGTACTCCGACATCCGCTCCTTTTGCTTCATACAGCTGTCCCATCAGCAATTCAACTCCTTGCAGGCCCGGTACAATCCCATCCAGCGGCTGCCCCGCTTCTTCATCACATTATCCAGATACTCCTTCCAGGCAACCGTATCTTTTTCTTCCTCTTTCACCACGGCCCCCTGAAGTCCTGCTGCCAGGTCTTCGTCGGTAATATCCCCGTTTCCAAAGCTCCCGGCCAGCGCCATACTGTTGCATAACAGGGAAATTGCCTCAGCAGTAGACAATACGCCCGTGGGGGCCTTCACCTTCTGGCTGCGGTCCAGGGTTTCCCCGTTCCGCAGTTCCCGGAAGATCGTGCAGACCTTCTCCACAGTCTCGCTCTCCGGCAGCGCCGCGTTAAGATCCAGGTTCCCGGCAAGCTGCTTCACTCTCGTTCTTACAATCTCCATCTCCGAATCCAGATCTGCCGGGGCCGGCAGCACCACAATGTTGAACCGTCGTTTTAAAGCCGCCGACATCTCATTCACACCTTTGTCTCTGGTATTTGCCGTTGCGATAATGGAAAATCCCTTCTGGGCCGGCACTTCCATGGAAAGCTCCGGCACGGAAATACGCTTTTCCGAAAGAATGGAGATCAATGCGTCCTGCACCTCAGAGGCACAGCGGGAAATTTCCTCCACCCGGGCAATGGTCCCTGTCTCCATAGCATGGAACACCGGGCTTTTTAACATCGCATCCAGAGACGGACCATTGGCAATCAGCATCGCATAGTTCCATGAATAACGGATCTGCTCCTCAGTCGTGCCGGCAGTTCCCTGTACTACCTTCGTGGAATCTCCGTTGATGGCCGCCGTCAGATGTTCGGAAAGCCAGCTCTTTGCCGTCCCCGGCTCCCCGATCAGAAGCAGCGCCCTGTCTGTCACAAGAGTCGCAATGGCAATTTCCACCAGGCGCTCATGGCCGATATATTTCGGTGTTATCACCGTATTTCCAACTCTGCCGCCGCAGATATACGTCCGAACAGATCTCGGCGACATCCGCCACCCGACAGGGACCGGGTCCTTCTCCGCAGCGATCAGCGCATCTATCTCCTTCTGAAAAAGCTGCTCCGCCGGCAGCCTTAATACCTGCTGTTTCATATCCTTATCCTCTCTCCTCTGTCCGCCTTATGAAGACTCCGGGTGAAAAATTTCTGACCCCATTTGAGCTCTGGCCAGATCCATAAATTCTTCCAGGCGCTCCTTAAGACTCAATCCCTTTATCTGCTTTTTATCCACAAGCTCATACAGCTCTTCTGCTTCCTTAAGCTTCGCTTCCCAGGTTCCCGGCATACGGTTTAAATAATTCCAGGCATCCCATCCATAAATCTGGTTTTTGCTCTTAAAATATTTCATCGCAAGTCCGCTGCACTCTTTCAGGCCAAGCTTTCTTAGCGGATCCAGATACATCCGGTTATCCTGCACAGTCCTCGCCCGGTTATAGAAATAATCCCTTAGCTTCTCACAATACTCCCGGTTATCCGGCTGAATCCACCTCTCCAGGTAACTATCCAGCCTGGAATGCCGGCATTCCATAAACAGATCCGTAAAATACCCATCGAACCGTTTAGAAACCGGCTGGCAAAATTCATGGCGCTGCTCGTCCGCCTCGCTGTACAGTGAAATCCGCAGCACATACGACCTGATCCTCTCATCCCAGAAAACGTTTTCAAAAATCAGGCACAGATCCTCAACCGCGTCTCTGTTTAATTTCATTCCAAGGAGAGACTTTTTATGCATCTTCCTGTCTATCCACTCTGTAAAATCGTCCTGCGGTGCAAACAGCATCTTCGCCACACCTGCAGCCGGGAAATAATCATCTCCCAGCTCTTCATAGAGGGAGACTGCCAGTTTTCCCAGCCCCTCATCCGGCTTTATATAAAACATATACCGCAAAAGATTGGGAATTGCCTTCTGGAACGAAATGCTTTTGTACCCCTGGCAGCCGGGAAGCCCGGAGAGATTCCACACAGCCTTTTCTCCCTCTGGCTTCCTGTCCAGATTTCCCTTAAGTCCTGCTGCCATCCGAAAGCACTCTTCCACCGCCGGCCCCGTCTTACCGGGAAGCGCCCGCAGGTGAGCATACAGGAGGCCCGCCTGCTCTTTTGTAAGCTCCTGCCTGTTTTCCGCCACTCCTGAACCGTGGACCCATGGGGAAAGAAGCTCCTTTAAACTCTCCGCCACCAGATAGGAGGCCCATCCTGTGCAGGATTCCGCCAGATAAGAAGCCGCCTCACCCGGCTTTTTCTTCATATACACTTTCCAGAATGTTTCCACAGCCTCGCCGCTCATGGACACCAGGGCCCACAAAGCCATTTTTTTATTGTTTCCCTTCTCCGTCTTTGAAAGCTCCATGAGGAAATCGGAATTCTCAGGATCGTGACGCAGAGCGTAAATCAATGCTCCCCGTACCTCTTTTTCTGCCTCCGGCAGCTTTTCCAGATAAAAATCATTGGCCTTCTCTCCCGCAATCGCATCAATGACCTGAACGCGCCGCACCATTTCCTTTTTCCCCTTCGGGTCAAAGTCCTTATAGAGCAGAGGAAGAATCTGGTCCCCTCCCTCCTTTAACCACCGGGCTGCCTGCTCTGCCAGCTCCGCATAGGATGCGCCCAGCGCCCGGACAAGTGCGGGCTTTACCCGGTAATCCTCAAACAGCTCCGGATGATTCTCATGGGTCTCCATCACCAATGCATACCGCCCGCCGCCGGAAGTTGCCAGCGCATCCAGAAGTGTGTGGAGAACCGAATACGGAGCATTGGTCACTGCGCTGCCCCATGGGGCCGTCTCAATCTCCCTTACCTCTCCGGGAACGTTCACCGCCCCCTGGGTACAGCAGACTGCGTCCACCAGAGTCATTGTATCCAGAAGCACACCGGAACGGTCCCTGCAATCCTCTGACAGAAGCATGCCAAGGAGCTGGCCGATTTTAGCAAAAACCGGCGATGCCGCTTCCAACGGTTTCATGGCCCCGGCCGCCCGTTTCAGCCGGAAATCCTCTTCCATCAGGCCGCAGCCCGAAATCATTGCATTCTTCAGCCGGAGCCGGAGTTCATATAACGGGGAAATATCCATAATCCTGTCCCTTCCTTTCCCAGGTAGAGTGCTCCCGGCGGAAAATCAGCCGCAAAGATGGGTATCGTGAAGTTTCCGGGAGTACACAAACAGTAAACCTGCATTCGGTCTCTAATATAACAATCTGACAATATCCGACTCTGTCACAATGCTGAGCGGCTGCAGCTTTAATCTTCTGGCCTCCGGGTCATAATAGAAAGCCCCGAGAAGAACCTGATTTTTTAGCAGCCCTCCGTCCGGAAGCAGAGAAAGTCTCTGTGTTGTCGGCTCCATTCCCGGCATATCATCCAGCAAAATTGTGCCTTTGTCCGCCGTGCAGAGAACGAAGCCCAGATCTGTCTCCCCGATCTGCTCGTAAGCGATCAGCCGGATCAGCTTAGGATCCGACAGGGCGTTTTTTAACAGGTTCTTTGCCGCTTTCGTCTCTGCGGCCAGAGAAACTGCTCCGAAGGAACGCAGCTTTCTTACGTCTTCCTTTTCCACGGACCGCACCATGCCGCCATCCCAGCGGACGCGAAGGTTCCCGTCCCCCGGATAATAGACCGCCTCCGGCACCTTCACAACACCGAACAGAGTATCCTCCTGCTTCACATACTTTAAAGCTTTTAACGGCCGGTAATTGCAGGTCAGGCTGATTTCCCCGCTCTCAAGATCCACATAGCACCCTGTATCAATATATTCCTTTCTGGCCTCATCATAATCCACCCAGAATGCAGCCTGGATTAATTCCCTGTTTTCTCTGCCCCGTCCCAGCGCGGACAGCTCTGAAAGTTTCCAGATCCCGCCCAGTTCTTCATAGAGCACGGTGTCTTCCTGATCCACATTGCCGCTCTCCAGCTTGTCAGCCAGATATTTTTGGGACTTCTTAATCAGGCTCCAAAACTTTTCCAGAATATCGATAGCGGCTTCGTAATGAATCTCTTTTCCATCCTTCTGGAATGCCTCAATTTCCAGGATCAGACGGTTTAACATCCTCTGCGGCCCCGGCAGGTAGTAATCGCCTAACTGCTTTGCAAGCTGTTTATATGTACTGATTGCTGTCCCTCCCATGGTGCCGAGACCAGCCTTTACCAGATCGGAAACAAGCTTTGCTGCCAGATCCAGCCCTTCCAGCTGCTTTTTCATTTTCTTTGTCTTTGCGGCCTTTCCCGCCTTTGCAGTCTTTCCCGACTTTGGCGCAGGCGTCTGCAATTCATCCGTCCCGGCTTCCTTATCTTTCGCCTTTCCATCCCTGGCCTGCTTCTTCTCTCTTTTCTTTATAATATCCTCCGGAATCTCACATGTCCCGAAAGGCTTTTTTGCCATGATCTCATACAGCAGCGCCAGGCTGTGCTTGCACGGAAACTGCCGGCTCGGGCAGGAACACCGGAAAACCGGAGATTCGGGTGCAATAAAATCCGCCGTAGTAATATAATTACTCTTCCCGCTCCCGGTACACTCCCCCAGATAAAAAGTATCATCCGCAGAGCATTCCAGACGCACAAACCCGCCCTTCTGTGATATCTTCCGCCCGTTGGAAGCGGCCGCAGGGTTCGGCGCCAGGGCAAGGATCTGCTGTTCCGTAATCTGTCTCAAAAAATTCACTCCTTCCATACTGAATTATACTCACCGGCCGGACCGCAAAATACCTTTTGGCCCCGGCATCATAACATCATTGTATCATATTTTTTAAAAACTGCTATATTTTATTTTTTCTTTGTCATAAAGGCTAAAGCAAAGCCTGCCTCTGCACATCGTGTGCATCCCCGCAGAGCGTTTTGTCTTACAGGAAAAAGGAGCTGCTGCACGCCTTTCGTGCAACAGCCCAGCACAAATGCAACAGCCAAGCCTTGCATCTTCTTGCCCGCCTACTGCGGACAAGAAGCGCCGGACTGAACTGCTGCCACAAATCGAAAATGTCTGTCATAGTCACTTTACTACACGAGCCCGGGAAGAAATAGAGATATCCGTCTTTCTTTCCGCCTGCCTGGGCTTGGAGGCATACGTCCATGCCTTCTTCGCCTTGCCGGAATCCTCTTTTAAGAAATCGTTCACATTCACACTTTTCTTTTCCTCCGACTCGAACATGGATTTGACTCCCTCCATCCGGGTCATATACTGCCGCCTTTCCCTCTGGTCCTCCTTGGCCTGCTCTGCCTTCATGCGCTCGGCATAGTCCACCTTATCCTGCTCATACTGGACTGCCGCCTCCTTGTCGGCCTCCTCAAACATACTCTCAACCGCATCCAGGCCTTTTTTATACTCCTCACGTTCCTTTTCCACATCTTTTACGTGATCCTCCACGCGTTTTTTGGCCTTTCCTATAATATTCATAGACCATGGATATTTTTTTGCGGGATCAATCCGGTCCTTCAGACTTTCCGCCGCCTTTACAAACTTCTGTGCCTCCGGGCTGGGATCATCCTTGCTGTACTGATCCAGATTCCACCCATCTTCCTTTACCTTAAACATCTGGGACTGGATCAGTTCTTTCATCTTTTCCGTGCGGGTCACAAGGCCATCCATTTCTTCTTTTGTTATAATATCTCCTACGGCATATTCCAGCTTTTCACGGTTCAGAGCCATGATCCGATCTGCCATATCCTCACTGATAAAATTCATGTATTCTGTTTCATTTGTCTGGCCGTTGGACTGCAGTCTTCCGTCTTTATCCATCTTCACCGTAGGTGAAAATGCCATATCGTTATCGATTCCCATAAGTCCTAACAGAGGACGGGTTCCGTCCGGTCCCATCTCTCCGATTTTGTAAAAAGCATTGGCGTCATGGCGGTCAACCTGCCCGCAGATGACATCAAAAACATCAAGATCACTCTGATCCCGAACCATAGCCGGTGAACCCCAGTCCTTCACCTCCCTGAATTTCTGGATCACGTCAATGTCCGCGGAGGCGGCGTCATAGCCTTGTGCCATCTCCATAAAGCTTCCTTTTACCACCCGGTCCCCTAACTTTACCTCCACCGTCTCCGAATGGGCGATAAGCCTTTCCACCCCCAGAAGTTCTGCCATGCGGGTGGTCGCCACATTCCGCAGAGAAACCTTGTCACCCTGCCTGAGACTGGCATTGCCGATGGCCATGGAAGCAGTTTTAGCTTCCTTATACATCTCCCCGATGCACCGCATCATCCGCCCATCTTTTCTGAGCCCCTCTTTTTCACCAGTAAACTGATTTCTGGCAATCTCTATGCACCGGCCAAGGGTTGCTCCGTCACTTACCAATTGGCCGATACCGTTTTCTTTATCATTCCCGACGGCATTCACGATGATATCCTTGTTTTCCAGCAGCTTTTTCTTCAGATCGGCATTTTCCAGGTTGTTCAGATAGCGGTCAAACACCACATTGATATCTGCATAACTGTCCCTGGCTTCCGTAAAAAACCCCGGCCGTCCTTTTTCAATCTCGATCTTCATTCGGACGCTGGCATTGGCTCCCACCGTCTGGACCGGTCCCGTTGGTTCAATCCGGGGTATGGGAATCTCCTTAACCTCCTGCCACTGCTTCCCCTCATGCTCCTGCAGCTTTTTCATATCCCGCAGGGCATTTAAGTTCCTCTCCTCAAGCCCTTTCAGAATGTTTTCGACTTCCCTGTCTCCTGAATTTACCCGGGACTCTCTCTCCATGTACTCCTGGCAGCTGCGGATGATTTCCTGGTTTGCCTTCAGCATCCTGGGAGCCGTCTCCATGGAAATCGTCTCCTCCTCCAGCCTGGCCATCTCCCGCTGTCTCTCCTCGATCTCCTGCTTTAACCGGCTCATGGCTTTCTGATCTGCCTGCCGGTCCCTGGCCTGTTCCCAGGTCATCCCGTCATATTCCCGGTTTGCGATCGCATCCCGGCTTGTCTCTATCAGATAATTTTTATCCAGATATCCATTATAGAGTCTCTCGATCTCCTCATACCGCTCCTGGCCCCGGTCCGTTCTGGCCCCTTCCTTCTTGGCCAGATAATCCAGGCAGGCCTTGCGGAAAGTTGCCATGGCCTCCTCCATGTTCCTGGCTCCATCCGGGGTGACCGGAGATTTTTCCAGCCTGTCAAGAACCTGATAGCTGTTGTATACCGCCCGGTACAGTTTTGAATCAAATCTGCCTTTTTCCATATTCATACCTCCGATTAACTGGCAATGTCAACTACCTGTTTTTATCTGTTTATGCCTGCTTTCACCGATTATACATAATGATACAATATCATACGGCTAATTCTGTTGACAATAAACTCCTCACCAACTGACTCTTTTTCGCACGAATAATAACCCGGGACAGCTTTTTTCGGATTCCGTCAGACAAAAGCTGCCGGACCTCAAAAGGATCCGGCAGCTTTCACAAAACATCTGTATGCAGTTTAACGGTTACTGTTTTTACTCCTCGTACATCGGCTCATAGGAACCGTCACTGGTCTCTTTAAACTCAGCCTTCACTTTCTCCAGGCACTCCGGCTTTGTAAACAGGTCGTAGGCAATTCCAGCCAGAACCCTGGCTGCATAAAGAGCTCCCTTTTCTCCCAGGCTGCTTCCTGTGGAGGCCGTTGCCTGCCAGGTATGGGGCGCAACCCCCACCGGCCAGCACGCGGTGTTTACGGCACACATGGGCATCATATAGCTCACATCACCACAGTCAGAAGATGCCGTAAGGGGAATCTTCTTCCAGAGCTCTCTTGGCGATACCTTCGCCTGCATTCCGGCACCGGCGGCTTCCAGAACCTTTTCGTCCTTTGCAAGCACTGCCGGATCCAGGGTCGCCTGCAGCTCCTTTGCGAAGCGGATCTCTTCCTCCGTATACGTAAGTCCCGGCGCTTCCTTAAGATTCTCGTAAGCCAGATCCGCAAAGCTGTGGCCCGGGAACATTTCACAGCAGCCGTACTCCACTTTCATGGTCACTTCCGTCTCTGTCATCATGGCGGCGCCCATGGCTACTTTATGGATCCGTTCAAGGATTTCCTTCACATCCGCAATATGGGGCGCGCGCACACAGTACCAGGCGCTGGCTTTATCCGGAACGATATTGGGCGGAAATCCGCCGCTGTCCGTGGTATAATGGATTCTTGAAAAATCCATGGTATGTTCCCTTAAATAATTGCTGCCCACATTCATAAGTTCCACTGCGTCCAGGGCGCTGCGTCCGCGCTCCGGGGCAAAGGCGGCATGGGAGGTTTTTCCCTTAAAATAGAACCTGGCAGAAGCGCTGGCAAGATACCCTTCATCATATACCAGATTCGCACTCATGGGATGCCAGCTTAAGGCGGCGTCACAGCCGTCAAACATATGGTAGTAGGCCATCTTCACCTTGCCGCTCAAAAGCTCTTCCTCCGGACATCCATAGAACCGCACCGTACCGCCGGTTCCTCCGGCTTCCAGAAACCGTTTTACCGCGATGGCAGCCGTCGCGGCCGCCGAGCCTAAAAGATTGTGGCCGCAGCCATGGCCGGGGCCCCCGGGGCTGACCGGATTTTTTTCGGCTTCCGTTTTCTGGGACAGACCGGGAAGAGCATCGTATTCCCCGAGAATGGCAATCACAGGAGACCCGCTCCCATACTCGGCATAAAAGGCATGCTTCAGCTTTTCCTCATTTACAATCCTGAATCCTTCGGATTTCAGAAGATTCCTCATATAATCAGCGGATTCCTTCTCATTTCCGCCGGTTTCCGGATGATTCCACAAAAAGCCGCAGGACTCTCTGCAAACCGCTTCCAGTTTTTGAACCTCTTCATATACAAACTGCTTTGTCATTTTGCTTCCTCCTGTAACACATGGTTTTTCGTAACGGTTCCGCTCCTATTTATCAGCCGGCTTTTTCCCATATGTAAACAGAGTAATGGCAATGGCCACAAACACGCTGGACAGGGTTCCGAGATAATTGGAAGCCCCCGGAAGCCAGTTGAACACACCCGCCTTAAGAGCAATACATACCAGAATGGAGAATACCAGCATGGTGCCTGCAAGGCTCTTCTGTTTTAAACCAAACTGCATCAGCAGAGCGCCGAATAATGCCGGAAGCAGGTAGTTGAGGGCTTCTGTCACAGAAGCCGGAAGCATGGAAAGAACAGAGCTTCCCAGAATTACGCCGATGGTAAGAACCGATACATTGATTACGATAGAGGTTGCCATACCAATGGTTGCGATTATGGAACCCTCATCGCTTCCCGGCTCCACGCCTGCGGAGATCTGTGCCATGCTGGCGCAGGGAACACGCATGTTGGAAATATTTCCGGACAAAAAGGCCATATAGGTTCCCACCGGTCCAAGTACCGTAAAATAGGAAATCGGTTCTACCACCCACAAAAATCCAAAAGCACTGGCGGCTGCGATAAACGCAGTCAGAAGAGCCGCCGGATTGGGAAGAAGTCCGTATACCACTGCCAGAACAGCGGCCGGAGCAAAGGATAACACAACGCCAAGGAATCCCGTAAGCTTTCCAATTCGATGCATCTGCGGCATATATTCATTCTCAAAATAGTCTTTGTTCATGTCCTGTCCCTCCTAAATCAATGCGGTAATAATCATGGCACCAAGGATCGCGATAGTAAGATTCCATTCCTTCAGCCACTTAATGTTTTTCTTTTCGGATACGGTGATCAGAGTTCCCATAATGGCAGCGCCGAGAACACAGGATAATGCGTGCTTGTTCACCTTCACCAGGTGAGATGCCGACATGGCACTGAAAGCACCAATGATGGCAGCTCCTGAAATCGCTGTGAGCTTTGCCGGATCTCCGCCGGAAATTTTATGCTGTACCTTGTCCATGCGGCTGGCGGAAAAGGTTGCAAAAATCACCCAGCCGATGGAGCCTAAAATCATGGTCCATACAGCCATATCGAGGGCCAGAGGAGTCAGCTCATCCGCGCCAAGCTGCACACCCACAGCAGAAGTTCCGAATCCGGCAGCAATGGACTCAAACATAACGGAACCGATGAGGGACAGACGCATCCAGGCCATGGGCCCTCCCACGGTAATAAGTAACGACAGCATTCCGCTTAAAATAACGATGGACGGTCCTATGGATGTGATGGCGCTGCTCTTGATCGCCCCCTTCATCTGTGTTTCGGTAAGACCGATCTTCTTTCCGGCGCCATATGCGTTTTTCGCAAAAATAAGCGCCTGTGCAACGACCAGTGCCACCGCCGCACCACAGGCAATCCACATCGGCAGACTGTTTGCAATTTTCATAGCATCCATTTCTTGTTCCTCCTTTTAGTACGCGCTTATAGTGAACAGCACAAATTGATATGGTCAATTTAACTAATTTTGGCAAAAAGAACAAGAAAAAAATCTTCACATTTTACAAAAATAAATTCATAAGTGAAGATTTTTTCTATTTTAATGCTATAATTTGATAATTTTTTTCTATGACAATTCCGGCCTGCAAAGATTCAGGGCAAAATGCCCTACTGGTATAACTCCCCAAACAGCTCCACAGGCACATAGGCTTTCACATGGATGCCATCCTCTTTATACTCCTCGGAAAGAAGCCGGCCGTTCTTTCTGACCCTCTGAATCCGTCCTGCCTCCCCGTAAGAAAACACCTTTTCAAAATAAATTCTGCGGCTTCTTAAGATCTTTTCAAGGATCTCCAAAAGCTCATCCATGCCTTCCCCTGTCTTTGCGGAAAGCCTCACCCGGTAATCGGAGGCCACATCGCGGCAGGCGGTATCTGCCCCAGCCCTGTCAATCTTATTAAAGACCGTAACCACCTCTTTTCCTGTCACCTGAAGCTCCCGCAGCGTCTCATACACCACATGCATCTGCATATCCATCCGGGGATTGGAGCAGTCCACCACATGAAGAATCACATCGCTGTACTTTGCCTCTTCCAGAGTACTCTTGAAAGCTTCAATCAGATGATGGGGCAGTTTTCGTATGAAGCCGACCGTATCTGTCAGAAGAACAGCCTCGCCTCCCGGAAGCGTAAGGGCCCTGGTGGTGGGATCCAGCGTTGCAAACAATTTATCCTCCGCAAGGATATCCGACCGGGTCAGGCGGTTTAACAATGTGGATTTTCCCGCATTGGTATATCCCACAATGGCTACACTCAAAGCTCCTCCCTGCTCCCTTTTTTTTCTAATTACATCCCGGTGGCGCTTCACATCCTGAAGCTCCGCTTTTAGCTGTCCGATTCTTTCATGAATCAGACGGCGGTCCATTTCCAGCTTCTTTTCTCCGGGACCTCTGGTACCGATGCCGCCTCCCAGTCTGGAAAGAGATGCGCGAAGGCCCACAAGCCGCACGGCCCGGTATTTTAACTGGGCCAGCTCCACCTGTATTTTTCCTTCCCTTGTCCTGGCCCGGGATGCAAAAATGTCCAGAATCACCATGGTCCTGTCCATGACCTTCGTATCCAGGGCATCCTCTAAATTTTTAAGCTGGGCCGGAGAAAGCTCATCATCACAGATAATTCCTGTGGCTTCTGTCTCCCAGATAAGTTCCTTCACCTCTTCGATTTTTCCCTTTCCCAGATAAGTGCCGGGATGCACACTCTCCCGGTTCTGGATCACTCTTCCCACGGTTATGGCTCCGGCCGTTTTGGCCAGCTCCGAAAGCTCCTCCACGGAGGCCTCCGTATCGTCCTCGTCACCGGTATTTGCCGCCACCAGGATTACCTTCTCCTTTTCTTCCTTCAACTCAATCAATTCTGCCATAATTTCCTTTACCTTGGTAACAGTTCGGCCTTCCGGCTAAACTGTTACTTACCTTGTTTCAAGAAAGGTGATTTCGTGCTCCACCCTCTCCTCGCTGCCATAGCTTTCCGTATATGCCTGAAACAGCGACAGGGCCCTTTCATACTGGCCCAGATACTCATAACAGACTGCTTCGTTGAACCGAAGCTCCTTTCGGGCCTTGTCATCGGAAAGAGCCTGCCCCAGGCCGGAAAACTGCAGGGCTTCCTCATAGTTTCCCTGTTCCATTTCCGCTATCATAAGGCGGTTATAAATTTCTGTGTCGGCCTTCCCTGAGGCAACCAGTTCTTTATAGATTCCGTCTGCCGCTTCCTTATCCCCTGCCAGAGTATACGCCTCACCCAAAGCCGCCATAGCATTTCCGTAGCCCGGCTTTTCCAGGGCCCCATCCAGGGCCTTTCCCTCCTCCAGACGTGCGACGGCCTCCGTAAGCGCCCCGGCTTTTGCCAGGGAAAGGGCGCCCAGATAACAATACTCTGCTGATTTTTCATCTACCTGACTTAAGGTTGCATAGGTATGGGCGGCCGCCTGATAGTCCTTTAAACCATATTCCGCCTCGGCTCTGTATTTTAAAACGTCAATTTCAAAAGAAGTCACCTTCCTGGCCTGTCCGATAATGGATTCAAACTGGCCGATGGCGCCTTCATAATCCCCTGCCTCCAGAAGAGCAATTCCGTTTTCCCTGGATGCGGCGGCCTCCTTTGATACTTTTTGGCATCCGCTTAAAAGGCACGGAATCAGGATAAAAACAGCCGCCTTCTTTTTCCACTGCTTCATGGACCTTTATTCTCCCTGCTACATTTTTTGCGCCGGATATTACGCCTGTGTGGTACTTCCGAACCCACCGTTTCGCACATCGGTGACTTCATCGTCCACGGTAATTCCGTATTCCACAAAAATCCCCTGAGAAAATCCCGTTCCCGCTTCCACCGTCATGGACTTTCCCTCCCGGCTGTCGTTGGTGATCTTTGCCTGAATGTGTCCTTCATTGTCAGAATCATAATAATCACTGTCAATGATGCCCACGGTGTTGTTAAACTGCATCCTGTATTTAAATCCCAGGCCGCTTCTGGGGTACAGCTTAAGAACCCATCCGTCCTCCATCCGCACCCGGATACCTGTGAGAATTTTCCTTGTTTCTCCCGGATTTAAAGAAAAAGTTTCGGGAGCAAAAAAATCATACCCGGCAGAGCCTTTGGTGGCGCGTCTGGGAAGCTTAATCCCCTCATAAATTTTTCTTATTGTCTCCTCCGGAGTCCGGGGATATTCGCTCTTCCAGTCCTTTTTAAACTGTTTGAAGCTTACCTTTTCAAATTTCGCAATTTTCTGCATGAAAGTTCTCCTGTATCATCAGCTCTTATGGAGCACAATTTCCCCTTTTTCTCTGGTTTTTTTCACGTCAATGACCTTTTGGTTTGAGCTGCCCTTCCAGTGGAGGTTTAAATCCTTTAACCCCTCCACAAACTTCCCGTCCACCAGCACATCAACATACCTCATACAGGGCAGGTCCTCCACCTCCTCCCACTGGTATCCCGTATAGACCCAGATGGTTTTATCCGGAAACCTCTCATGGATTTCCTTTATCAGAGCCCCTGTCTCCTTACGGTTTTTCACATGAAGCGGATCGCCGCCGCTCATGGTGATTCCTGAAATATAGGGTTTTTCCAGTTCCGCAAAAAGCTCTTTCTTCGCCGCTTCATCAAAAGGAAGGCCGCCGTTTATATCCCAGGTGATGGGATTCTGGCAGTTTTTGCAGCCATGGCTGCACCCGGCCACCCAGAGGACGGTTCTTAATCCGTCCCCGTTTAGCATGTCATCTTTGGTGATGTTATGATAGCGCATGGCTCTTTTACATACTCCTTCTCTCCTTGATTTCCGCCATTTTGGCGTCATTTAACCTGGTGTCCCCTTTCACCCTGGAATAGCTTAAATATCCGTTCATACGGTCGATCTTTGTCAGGTTTTTGCTGCCGCAGACCGGGCACACATCCATGTCAAGCTCCTCATGGCCGCAGTCGTCACAGTAAGACAAAGACAGGTTCACACCCTCGTAAAAGCCCATCTCCATGGCCCGGCGGACCAGAGACTTGATGGCCTCTTTATTATAGGAAATCGGATACTTCACATACTGGATCTTTCCGCCGTTGCTGAGTTCCCAGAACCGGTATTCCAGATCCTGTTTCTGAATCGGGGTAATATCTTCCGTCACATGACAGTGGAAGCCGTTGCTCACATACTCCCTGTCAGACACATTTTCCACAATTCCGTATTTCTTTCTGAACTGCTTTACCTGAAGACCACAGAGGTTTTCCGCCGGAGTGGCATAGATGGCGTAAAGGTTTCCATCCGCCTTCTTAAACTCATTGACCTTATCGTTAATGTGCCGCAGCACCTCCAAAGCGAACTGGCCGTCTTCCACAAGGGACTTTCCATTATAAAGCTGCTGTAATTCATTAAACGCCGTAATTCCGAAGGAAGCCGTGGCAGTTTTTAATAACGGTTTGATCTTATCATGAAGCCCCAGATGACCGCCATAGAAACCGCCCTCGCAGTAAGCCAGAGGGTTGGTGGAAGCGCGCATTTCACCCAGGTACGCATAGGTGCGGATATGGATCTTCCGAATCAGCTCCAGATAGTAATCCAGGACCTCATAGAAATCCCGGCTTTCCTGTCTCGATTTCGCCAGAATCATCGGAAGATGCAGGCTCACTACGCCGATATTGAACCGTCCCACGAATACCGGGCTGTCATTTTCATCCGCCGGTTCCATGCCGCCTCTTTCATACCAGGGAGAAAGAAACGCACGGCAGCCCATGGGACTTATGATCTTTCCGTATTTTTTATACATGCTGGCAATATATCCTTCCCCTGTTAAGGACAGCCAGTCCGGATACATGGTCTTAGAAGAGCACTCGATTCCCGCCTCAAACACATCCTCCAGTTCCTTTCCCGGTCCGTGGAGGTTTTCATCATACAGGAACACGATCTTGGGGAACAGCACCGGCTTTTTATGACCGGCCTTTCCCTGTCCCTTCCTTCTCACATTTAACATGGTGATGGTGGCCATTTTGGCAAAACGCCCGGTTCCCGTTCCGGCCGTCATGGTGATAAAAGGATAATCTCCGCGGCTGGAGGAAACGGAGTTAAACTTATATTCCCAGCCCTGGAAGCCCTGTTCCATGTCACGCTGCACATCGTTCCATGCCACTTCCCTGGCCTTTTCCTCCTCCAGTCCCAGATCAATATATTTATTGATATACTTTGTATAGGATTTTTCCGCATAGGGTTCCAGAATGTTTTCCACGCTGGGAACCGTAAACCCGCCGTACTGCTGGCTGGCAGCGCTTAACACAATATCGCCGATCACATCAAAGGCCACATCCAGGGTCTTCGGCTCGTTGTACCATAAATTGCCCATCTCAAAACCGCCCGTAAGAACATTCTCCACGTCAAACAGGCAGCAGTTCATGGTGTCGCGTCTGGCGGACATGTCATGGATATACAGATATCCGTCACGGCAGGCCTGGAGCTCCTCCACAGTCATAAAAAACTTCTGGTACAGAGATTTGTTGAGCTCATTAAAAATCAGGCTCCGCTTGGTGGAAACCAGAGCGCTGTCGGTGTTGCTGTTTTCTTTATCCCCGATATACATGATAGACTGGCTCTTTTTATATACCTCGTCTAACATCCGGACGAAATCCTGCTTATAATTGCGGTAGTCCCGGTAGCTCTTTGCCACCTGGGGATTGACGCGCTCCAGGGCGCCTTCCACAATGTTATGCATCTGGGCGATGGGGATTTCCGCAACATCCATACGCTCCGCCATCTCCTCCACAAACTGGCAGATGAAATTAGTCTCCGCTCTGGAAAATGTAATCATAGCCCGGTTGGCCGATTTATTCACGGCAACGACTACTTTCTGCACGTTAAAATCTTCTCTTGTGCCATCCTTTTTAATCACTTTGATTTCACTGCATTTCATGGTTTTCTTCCTCCTCAATTTCACCCGGCGCAGCTGCTGCTTCCTGCTCTATGGGTCTTCCGTCCCCGTCCAGCTTAAGGTTTAACTCCTCCTCCACAGCAGTGCGGATTTCCTCTTTCTGTTCCATATCCATTGTTGGAAGCTCCCCTGTGGAGCTTACCCCAAATCTCCTCAAAAAATCCTCGGTAGTTGCAAACAGCGCCGGCCGGCCCGGCGCATCCAGTCTTCCGGCCTCATAGACCAGGTTATATTCAATCAGGCGGTTCACCGCATGATCCGATTTCACGCCCCGTATTTTCTCAATCTCCGCTTTGGTCACCGGCTGCTTGTAGGCGATGATGGCCAGGGTTTCCATAACCACATCGGTGAGTATCTGCTTTTTCGGCGTGGCGGCCACCCGGATCAGATTCTCATAATATCCGGTACTGGTACACATCTGATAGCTGTCCTCCAGACGCACGATCTGCATACCGCAGACAGACTCCCCATACCTCTTTTTCAGACGCTCGGCCGCTTCCTCCGCCTCTTTTTCCCCCGTTTCCAGGGCGGCAGCCAATTGTCTTATTTCCACAGACTGGCCCATGGTGAACAAAACGGCTTCCACCACAGCCTCCTGTTCCTTAAGATCCTCCACTTTCATCAAATCTCCTCCACCTGAATTTCCGGTTCCTCCTCTTCCCCCTCCGGTTCCAGGGTCTCAATCATCATATCGTCAAAAAGATGTTCCTGGGTCAGGTGAATTTTTCCCACCTTCATGAGTTCCAGAAGGGCAAGGAATGTAACCACCACCTCGGTCTTGTCCTTCTGTCTGCTTAACATCCCCCGGAAGCTGAATTTCCGGTGCTTCCTTGCGTATCCCAGGACAGAGGCGATTTTTTCCTCCAGACTCACCGGCTCCTTTTTAATGGTACCGAAGGTACTGCGGACCGGGTCAATTTTATCCTGCTGCCGTTTCATTACCGATTCAAAGATTTTGCGGAGCTTTCCCAGTGTCACGCCGGCTAACAGCGCGTCCAGATCCACCGGCTGCTCGTACCGTTCCACCTCCTTCGGAACCGTAGGCGCCTTGTAAAAGACCTTATCTGCATCCAGCTCCATATCCTTTAACTCCATGGACATGTACTTATAAGTTTTGTACTCCAAAAGCCTTGCCACCAGCTCCGCTCTTGGGTCCTCCTCTTCCCCATCCTCATTGACCTCCTTAGGCAGCAGCATCCGTGCCTTGATATCCAGGAGCGTCGCCGCCATCACAAGAAATTCACTGACCACATCCAGGGATTCCTCTTCCATATGATTTACATAATCCAGGTACTGGTCTGTGATCTCGGCAATGGGAATGTCATAAATATTAACTTTGTTTTTTTCGATCAGATGGAGAAGCAGGTCCAGCGGCCCTTCAAATGTCTCCAGTTTATAAGAAAGCTCCATGTGTCTCAAGTCTCCCTCACCGATCAAAGATCCGGCATAAATCGATTGAAACAGTTCAGGTGTCAGCGGAATTGTTACGAAAAAAGAGCCCCGCACATGGGACTCTTCATAACAGTTTTAGTATCCCCGAAAGCTGCCAGGACTTTCCATCCTCCACACCGCCCCATCAGTATATCAGACTTTCCTGCCGCTGTAAATAGCTTTTCCAAATATTCGTCATCAAAATATTGATGAACTTTCAATTTTAACCACTACAACTTGTGGTTTATCATTAAAGCGGATGTTAATGGAATGAGTTCCCAGGCCCCGTCCCACAATCATTCTGTGGTCCCCGTCCCGGGAAAAAATCCCGGCACACCAGGGATAAAAGAACTGGTACTGGGGCGTCATAAGACCGCCAAGAAAGGGAAGCCGTATGGTACCGCCATGAAAATGTCCGGCCAGGGTAAGATCCGCGCCCCAGCGGGCATACTCTTCAAAAAACACCGGAGAATGGGCCAGGAGCAGATGAAACTTCTCCGGCTCCGGCCGTCCCAGGACCCGTTCCAGAAATCCCGGCTCCATTTTGGGAGTTCTGTGTGTGTAATGCTGAGGCAAAAGATCCACGCCGTAAAGGACAATGTCCTCTGACAGGCGGACATGGGCGTCGGAAAGATAAGTCACCCCCATTTGTGCAAGCTTTCTGCGGTATTCCCGGTAAGCGGTTCCATACACTCCGGTTTCGCGCCTGAGCCTTCCCTCATGGTTTCCATTTCCGCAGTACACCGGATACTTTTCCGCCAGGGCAGAAAGAAGTTTTAAAACTGTGGAGGTATCTCCCTTTGTTTTGGCCACAATCATATCTCCTCCCACCAAAACTGCATCCGGCTGTTCTTCCTCAATGGCCCTTATGAGCCTTTCATTGTTTTTCCCGAACTCCTTATCATGAAGATCCGTGAGAAATACTACCGTCGTTTTACCACTCTTTATTTTGGGAGACCGAATCACGTAACGGTCCGTTACCAGACAATCTCTTTCATATTCCGACCGCAGGAAGAAAACGCCTGCGGCCAAAGCCCCAAGGGCCATCAGTCCGCGGAATCCTTTCAAGGAACTTCCCTCCTCTTTCTCCTCTACTGCTGCACCCAGATTCCATCCGCGCCCACATAATAGGTATTGTCAATCCATGCATTCCGTACCATGGCTCCATCGGAACCCAGATAAAACCACTTTCCGGAATCCTGACGCCACTCATTTTTCACCACGGCCCCGTTTTCACCCAGATAGAACCACTTATCGCCATCCTTTTCCCATCCGTTCTTCACCATGGCCCCGTTCTCTTTAAAGCAGTACCAGGTATCTCCGGATTTCTGCCATCCGGTCAGCATAATTCCTTCTGTATTAAATGCATATTCTGCACCGTCAATGGTCACCAGACAGTTGGAAAGCCGGCTGCCATCCGCCAGTTCAAATCTCCAGCTGGTTCCGTCATGAATCCACTTATGCCAGGAAACGTTTCCTGTTCCCGCCGGCAGGCTGTTTTCATTTCCCGCCGCCACACTGGCCGTATCCGCCGCCGCTTTTTCAAAGCCATAATCCAGAAGCGCCTTCGTATCTGTGTACTGGGTGCTCTTTGCCTTCATCACCACGGCGATGATCCGCACGCCATTCTTTTCCACACAGGTGACCAGGGTATTCCCGGCAAGAGAAGTGTATCCGGTCTTCCCTCCTACAATTCCTTCATAATATCTGGAATCGGAGGGATACAGCATTTTGTGGCCGGGGGTGATGGTACGGGCGGCCGCATTCTTTGTGGCCGGAAACTCATAACTTAAGGTGCCCCCGATTTTGCAAAGGGTTTTATTGGCAAAGGCGGCTGCCGCAATCTTTGCCATGTCCCGGCAGGTGGTATAATGATTCGGGTCATTGAGTCCGTTGGGATTTACAAAATTTGTTCCCGTGCATCCAAGCTCCTTAGCCTTTTTATTCATCATATCCGCAAAACCGGAAATACTGCCCCCCACATGTTCCGCCAGCCCGTTTGCCACCTCATTGGCCGACTTTAGCAAAAGGCCATATAAGCAATCCTTCACAGAAACCCTGTCTCCTTCTGCGAGTTTCAGGGTCACTGCCCCCGATTCCAGGTTGGTAACCGCCGTCTTTGAAAAGGTCACAGTGCTGTTTAAATCTGCATTCTCCAGTACCAGAAGCGCCGTCATAAGCTTTGTGGTGCTGGCGGGATACAGCCTTGTATCCGCCTCCTTTTCATATAAAATCTTTCCGTGGGTCACATCATAGACAACGGCCGCCTGAGCGGAAATTTCCGGCGTCTGCAAAATCACATCCGTGGCCATAGCCGTTCCCGCAGTTCCTCCTGGTGCAGCTCCTGCGGTTCCTCCCGGCGCGGCTCCTGCCGCCGTCCCTGTCCCTGTGGTTCCTCCCGGTGCGGCTCCTGCCGCTGCTCCTGCGGTTCCTCCCGGCGCGGCTCCTGCCGCTGCTCCTGCGGTTCCTCCCGGCGCGGCTTTTGCCGCTGTCCCTGTACTGCCGCCGGGCCCGTCATTGGCTCCGATGGAAAGGCCGGCCTGTCCGCCTGCATTCTGTGAGGATACGTCCGGTCCCTGTTTCATAACACTGCCTTTTGCGCCATTGGAGGTATTTAATGACACCGGCTCCTTTGTACTGTAACTGGCGGAAGGAGTCAGCGTTCCCGTCTGCGTTCCCGGCATGGCATCTGTTCTGCTCCCGGATTGCGCCGGATTCTGGGACTGCGCCCCTGCATTCATTCCTGTCTGGGGCTGCACCTGATCAGGGGACTGCGCCCCCGCATTCATTCCTGTCTGGGACTGCACCTGGCTCTCCTGCCCTGCGGGCCGGGATGTTCCCAGGGGGCTGATTGTAATATCCGCCCAGGCTGCCTGCGTTGTAAAAAGCGCCATGGCAAGCCCAAGACTTAAAATCTTTGTTCTCTTAAACATTTGTACTCAAACCTCAATTCCTGATAAATTCGTAACTGTCCTGCACCTTCCCCTATCCTACCACACTTTCCAGTAAAAAACCTTAAAATTTCATGACAATTTTTCCGCAATTATTCGGCAAGAATATCCAGCAAATCATCTTTTGAAAGACCCGAAAAGCCCCCGGTTCCTTCCATCACCACCGTCTCCGCCAGATGCTTTTTCATCTCCTGAAGCTTTAAAATATTTTCCTCTACCGTATGTCTGGTAATCAGTTTATACACGGTCACCCGGTTTTCCTGACCAATCCGGTGCGCGCGGTCCGTGGCCTGATTCTGCGCCGCCACATTCCACCAGGGGTCATAATGAATCACCATGTCCGCCGCTGTCAGATTAAGACCTGTCCCCCCGGCCTTTAATGAGATTAAAAATACCTGCACCTGGTCCTTGTGGAATGCCGATACCATCTGCATCCTCTCTTTTTTAGGCGTTGCTCCGGTCAGCATGTAATACTCTATTTTTTCTTTCCTCAATCGTTTCGCAATTACATCCAGCATGGAGGTAAACTGAGAAAACAAAAGAATTTTATGGCCTGACCGGGTTCCGTTTTCCAGAAGTTCCATACAGGTTTCAAGTTTTGCCGAGCCGCTTTTATATCCGGAATAGCACAGGGACGGCTCACAGCAAATCTGTCTTAACTTCATAAGCTCCGCCAGAATCTGCATTCGCTCCTTCCCGTACTCCCCCTCAGACCCGGACAGAAGCCGTTCCCTTAACAGGGAGGCATTGGCATCATAAAGCCGCTTCTGCTCCCCCTCCATCCTGGAATACAGCACCGTCTCCATCTTGGCCGGAAGTTCTTTTAACACATCCTTTTTCAGTCTTCTCATAAGAAACGGACCTGTCATTTTCTGAAGCCGCAAAAGCGCCTCCTCATCCCCATCCCTCACAATGGGAGTTTCAAACAGTTTTTTAAATTTCGGCGCTGTAAAAAGAAATCCCGGCATCAGAAAATCGAAAATACTCCACAGCTCTCCCAGCTGATTTTCAATGGGGGTTCCCGTCAGGGCAAATCTGGTTCTGGCTTTTATGGACTTCACCGCTTTGGCCGCCTGGGTGGACGCATTCTTAATATACTGAGCCTCGTCAACAATCTGGAAACGGAATTCTTCTTCCAGATAAAAGCAAAGATCACGTTTCAAAAGATCATAGGAAGTAATGATCACATCCGCCCTGCCGAAATTTTCTTCTTTCAGTTTTGTAAGGAGATACTCGCGCTCCGTCTGCGCTCCTGCGGCCGTGACCACGGAAAGCTCCGGCGCAAAAGTTATAATTTCATGTTCCCAGTTATACACAAGGGATGCCGGGCACACAATCAGGGAAACGCTTTTTCCCCTCTTTTTCTCATCCAGCAAAAGCGCAATCACCTGGAGCGTCTTGCCAAGCCCCATCTCATCTGCCAGAATTCCTCCGAACCCATAAGCATCCAGGCATTTAAACCACCGGAATCCCATTTTCTGGTATCCGCGCAGCACAGGAGCCAGGGACTTTGGAATTTCATACTCACTATCCTCCACATTTTTCATGCCGCGGACCACTGCTTTAAATAGCTGGTCTCTGTAAAACCACACACTCCGGTCCGCCTTTAACGCCGAATCCAGAAACATGGCCCGGTACATGGGAAGGCGCATGGTCTTTGCCCCTGCGAATTCCTTTTCCACCCCCAGGGTTTTTGCCATCTTCGACACAGTTAAAAGTCCGCCGTCCCCCAGGGTCAGAAAGTCTCCGTTTTTCATCCGGTAAAACTTCTTTCTCTCTGCATATGCGGAAAGGATGGCGCTCAGCTCCTCTTTCGGAATATCGCCTGTATCTGCTTCCAGCTCCAGCCAGTTTCCCAGGACCTTCACATGGACAGCCGCCTTTGCCGGAGGCAGTACTCTGATTTTCTTAAAAGACTCCGATACAAAAACCTCGCCCAGCTCCATGAACTGTGCCATTCCCCGGGATACCAGCCGGTAAATGGCGGCATCATCCCCCCGTATTACCAGATTCCCGGTCCCGTCCTCTGTATATTTAAAATATCTGGTAATCACCTGACTTACCTTAAATTCTCCCGGCACATCCCGGCAGATTTCCCGGGGCACCTTCTCATCCTCCAGTGGATGGAAGGAAAAATCCCCATAAGACAGCACAGGACTTAAAGTAACCTCTTCCATGCCGGTACTGTCAAAGTAAAACTTTGTCTTAAGCTCCTTCGGCCGGTATCTCTCCAAATCCACATGTTTTACAGCCACCAGCTTCAAAGCATCCAGTCTTTTCAGAACACGCTCATAAAAAAGCGGCATATCCCGGTCATTGACCTGACATTCCCGTTGTGCATCCTGTCCCATGACCATGTATTCCATAAGAACTCCAAGGGCCTGGGTATATTCTTCATCACAACAGTAAATGGCTTCCCTGTCAGCCACAAACAGGCCCTTTTCTCCCAAAAAGGCCATGAGCTCTCCGGGGACAGAAACTCTTACGCCGTCCCTTCCCGCCGGCTCCACCAAAATCTGAAAGCCGGGATTCCCTCTTTTCACCGAAAGCACGCGTTTTTCTTTCCGGAAATCCTCACATTCCACCGTCCGGCCCTCCATCAGAGAAAAAAACCTTTCCCTTGCCGGTTTCCCAAGGATCAGTTCCTTAAGAACCGGCTCTGATTCCCAGGGGCCTCTTCGGAGCTGGGCATAATATTCCCTGTAAGCTCCCACCATTTCCAGAAGAAAAAGCACAAGAGGCCGGTCCGCCTCCTCAAAGGCCGTAAGGCTATGGTAGAAGGAAAGCCCTTTTCCATATTCCATAAACCGGCCGAATTCCACCGCCTGGGAAAAAGTCACCAGTTCTTTTATCTCATGGAGTTTTTCTTTTCCCACAAAAAACCGGACCCGGATCTGGTCTCCGGACAGAAGGAGTCTGGGAACCAGGTGAATCTGCCCCTCTTCCCCGGCTTCCATAATCCGGCTCACCTCCCGGTTTGTGTACTCTCTCACCATAAAGCGGATTTTCTGGGAAGTAGATACAGGCTTCATCAGGGTCCTGGCCTCCTTACTGCGCCAGGCCAGAAGTACAGCCCGCCCGTGGTCACAAAGCTCTTCTTCCCCGGATACATTGCCGCATTTCACAAGACATTGCCCCAGTTTTTTCCCATCTTTGTCCACATGTGAACAAGAGTAGTCAAAAATCTGACTACCCTTGCGTAAAATACGGACCCGGTACTGTTCCCCTTCATCCGTTACGGTTCCTCTGATTTCTGTTTCGCCTTTCCAAAAAGCTTCCGCCGAAAAATCAGTTACTTCCATGAACGCCTCCGCATCCTTCGCTGTTCCGGAAACCCTTACATTCTTTCCGGTGCTTCAAATCCCAAAAGGTCAATACAGGTGGTAAGTACACTTCTTGTCAAAGTTACAAGACCCACATAACCTGCCCGTTTCTTCTCATCTTCCTCCGTAATGATCTTTGTCTCATGGTAAAAATGATTCAGTGCATTGGAGAGCTCGTAAATATAAGCACAAATCTTATGGGGCGCCAGCTCCTCAAAGCTTCCATGCATCACTTCGCTGAATCTGGAGAGAACCAGCATCAATGTCTTCTCAGGCTCCTCACCGGGCGGTAAAATAGTCACATCCTCTGTGGCCCCTAAAGCCGCCTCGTACTTTTTAAGAACAGAGTTGATTCTCGCTATGGTATAAAGAACATAGGGACCCGTATTTCCTTCAAAGGAAGTGAAGCGGTCAATGTCAAAAACATAATCTTTAGTGGCCTGGTTGGATAAATCACCATATTTTAAAGCAGCAAGACCCACTGTCTTCGCTGTCTCCCGGGCCTCTTCCTCCGAAACGGTGCGGTTTTCCATAATCCTTGTGTAGGCAGCCTCGCTGATTTCCGCAATCAGGTTTTCCAGACGCATGACACCGCCCTCTCTGGTCTTAAAAGGCTTTCCGTCCCTGCCGTTCATGGTTCCAAAGCCCACAAAATCCATTTTTCTCTCTTCCGGCACGATCCCGGCCTTCTTTGCCACACGGAACACCTGCGTGAAATGAAGCTCCTGACGCTTGTCCACAACATAAATATAGTGGTCCGGTTTAAAGTCCTTTTCCCTCTCCACAATCGTGGCCAGATCAGAGGTAGCGTATAAAGCGGCTCCGTCAGATTTTCTGATGATGCAGGGCGGCAGCTCCTTGGAATCAGACTCCATGGCAATATCCACCACCAGGGCTCCCTGGCTTTCGTATGCCAGTCCCTGTCTGATCAGATCATCAATCATATCCGGAATATAAGGCTGGGCGTCACTTTCTCCCTTCCAAAGGTCAAACTCCACATTCAGATTAGAATAATTCTTCTTCAAATCCTCTAAGGACACATTCATAATATGATTCCAGACGGCACGGTAGGGAGCATAGCCATTCTGAAGCTTAAAGGTTGCGTCCTGCGCTCTCTCCTTAAATGCCTCATCTTCCCTGGACCTGGCGCTGGCGGCCGGATAAATTTCTTCCAGCTCAGAAATCGTAAAAGGCGCCTCCTTTGGATATTCCCCTGTAAATGTTTCGTCAAAATAGGGAAGGTCCGGCTGTCTGTCCTTCAATTCTTCAATAATCAGGCCCATCTGGAGTCCCCAGTCCCCCAGATGTACGTCGCCAATGACCCTGTGACCCACAAAACGGCCCATGCGTTTAATCGCCTCACCGATAACTGCCGCCCGTAAATGGCCCACGTGGAGAGGCTTTGCCACGTTGGCCCCGCCATAGTCCACAATCACAGTTTCCGGCTTTTCCACCTCATCCATTCCAAGCTTTCTGGCGTTTCTCATTCCGTTCATGTACCGGGCCAGAAATTCATTACCGATTTTCAGATTAATAAAACCGGGCATCACTGCACCGACTTCCTCAAACACCTGGTTTCCCTGTAACTTTTCCACCACATCGCCTGCAATGTCCATGGGTTTCTTTTTATATGCTTTTGCCGCCGCCATGGCTCCATTGCACTGGTATTCGCAAAGGTCCGGGCGGTTAGACAATGTAACCTTTGCATAGGACGCATCATACCCGCAGCTCTCAAAGGCATGCCTCATCTCTTCCGTAATATGATCCAGAATCTTTTTCATTCGATCTTCTCCTTCATAATTGCTAGTGTGTAATTATACCTCATACCGGAAAAAAAATCCAGTGTTTCTAATCCGCTTTGTTTACAAGAATTACAATGGAAATCAGCTCTGCCTCTCCTGGCGCTTTCTTTGATGTGTATTTCTTCTTAGCATCTTTCAAATTCCATATCCCATGGTTTTTTATAAAACTCTGGTAGGTTCTTGTATCATCTCCTGCACCATATATTTCATTATAAAATTTAAAATTTTGCTGACCTGACTTATCTGTGCCTGCCGCGTGAAATGCAACATAATGTGCAGAAAGAGATTTCCTTATATATAATGTAACTGCTGCATCCGCTTCTGATGCCAGTTCACTGATTTTATCTGCGTTTTTGAAAAAGCAAAACTTCGTTTTATATCCCATGCCATTAAGTGTGTTTGTAATTCCCCAGGGAGCAATACCCAATGCGTTATTTAGTATGCCATATGGTTCTGTCCAATATATGATTTGCGGAAAAGTGACTTCTGAATCAGGGTCTAAAATCTTAATCGTATTATAAAGCGCTATCGCCCCACACCCTCCATATGCAACACTGTACCTGTTCATTACAAAAAATGACATTGCTCCCTGATTAATGATCATTCCATTCTCATCAACCATATCAGGTGTCAGTTCCTGTGCCATATTATGTGCATAATTTTGCCATCTTTCTTCTTCTGAAATATAGATCAGGTCCCGAAGAGATACTTCCCCAAAAGCCCGGGCGATTCCATTATCCAATTTACAGCTGTGTGAAGTCTTTGCCGACATCTGTATCCCCGCTCTGCGTTTTCTTGTAAATTCCTGCATTTCCCTTACTGCTATTATAATTCATCCTGCCTGTTCCTGCAATTTATTTCGTAACAGTTCACGGGGCGGGGAAACTGGATATCCTTCAAAAAGGAGCTGCTGCACCAAAATTCCATCGGTATACAGGCCGCGTACGCCTTTCTTCCATCAGAGCGTGCACCAAGTCGGGCGCGCGCACAAAAGGCCCTCCGCAGATACTGCGGAGGGCCTTTTATTAAGGGGGGGTCATATAACAGGACTCTGTTGTTACTTTTTAAACTTAGTCAGAGAAAGTACCAGTCCGGCACATCCGATCAAACCAATAACGTTGGGAAGTACCATGAGCTGGTTGAACATATCGGAAAGCTCCCAAACCAGATCAGAAGAAGTCAGGGTTCCAAGGAAAATAAATACCAGAGAAATAATGGTATAAACTGTAACGCCTTTCTTTCCGAACAGGTATTCTGTATTAATCTTACCAAACATGTTCCAGCTTAAAATTGTAGAGAATGCAAAGAAGAACAGTGCAATAGCAACAAATTTAGCTCCAAGGCTTGCGCCGAAAACCGCTCCAAAAGCAGTCTGAGCCAGGTTGGTCTTATTGATTGTTTCTGTAACGGCGCCTGTGTATCCTCCGGCCAGAGGACCGTCAGCGGTATAAAGAGTACAGATAATAACCAGTGCGTTTAAGGACAGAACTACGAATGTGTCGATGAAAACGCCGATCATGGCCACACAGCCCTGCTCATGAGGCTCACTTACGTTAGCCAGCGCATGTGCATGAGGAGTGGAACCCATACCAGCTTCATTGGAGAACAGGCCGCGCTTTACGCCCTGGCTTACAGCAGCCTTAAGAGCCATACCGAAGGCACCGCCGACAATAGCCTGAGGCTGGAACGCATACTTAAAGATCATTCCGATGGTAGCCGGAATATACTGAATCCGCATTACCAGAACAAGTACTCCGCCAAGCAGGAATAAAGCTGCCATCACCGGAACAACTTTTTCTGTAACAGAGGCCAGACGCTGAACGCCGCCTACAAAAATAAATCCACAAACTGCGACAAGAATCACACCGATAATCCAGGACGGAATCCCAAAAGCTGTACTGAAGGTGGAACCGATGGAGTTGGACTGAACCATACATCCGGTGAAACCTAAAGCCAGGATGATTGCCACAGCAAAGAAGCCTGCAAGGAACTTGCCGAAACCGCCTTTGAAAGCAGTCTGAATGTAATAAACCGGACCGCCGAGGATTTCGCCTGCGGCGTTTTTAATACGGGTCTTCTGAGCCAGAACCGCCTCGGCATAGATCGTTGCCATACCGAAGAATGCGATCACCCACATCCAGAAAATGGCTCCGGGACCTCCGGTTAAGATAGCGCCGGAAGCACCAACGATATTTCCCGTACCTACCTGAGCCGCGATGGCGGTGGCAAGAGCCTGGAAGGAACTCATACCGCTCTCCTGTTTCTTTCCGGACAATGTGAGATTTCCAAATACCTTTTTCATACCCTCGCCGAAGCACCGTACCTGAACAAATTTTGTTTTAAAGCTGAAGAACAGACCGGCTCCCAGCAGTAAAACGATCAGAACGTAGTCCGACAGATACCCATTGATTGTCTGCACAATGGGAAGCAGTGTTTCGTTTAATGCCTGCATTGATTTTCCTCCTATTTTTCATATCCCGGTTCCCGTTTTAAAGAACCTTCAACAGAGACTAGGGGGGTATATGTAAGCAATAAAATCTCTGTTTTCCCCCTCCTGGCATACAGCAAAAATCCCAATACCTTACCCCATAGGTATTTTCTTTATCAATATTTTTTGTATGCCTTCATAGATTTTATCTATTACCCTTACAATATACCACATTGACAAATAGGTGTCAATCAATTAAATATATTCCATGGCAAATCTCACCGAGTCCATGGCATCCCTGCAATAGCCGTCGGCCCCGATGGAATCTGCGTATTCTCTGGTGAGAACGGCTCCGCCCACCATAATCTTTACCCAGGGGGCCCTTATTTTCAGCTGCCGGATGGTCTCTTCCATGGAAGGAACCGTCGTGGTCATAAGAGCACTTAACCCCACTACGGGAGCATGTTCCCTCACGGCACAGTCCGTCACGGCCTCCGGCGCCACATCCCGTCCCAGGTCCAGAACCTGAAATCCATAATTTTCCAAAAGCACTTTTACAATATTCTTTCCGATATCATGGATATCGCCCTTTACCGTGGCTAAAATCACGGTTCCCTTCTTTTTTACCGGCGCACCGTCCGCAGCCATCCTTTCTTTCATCACGGCAAAAGCTGCCCTGGCGGCCTCAGCGCTCATGAGAAGCTGAGGAAGGAATACGGTTCCGGCCTCAAATCCCTTCCCCACCTCATCCAGGGCCGGAATCAGATCGCTGTTTATGACTGACAGGGCCTCTCTGGTTTTAAGAGCTTCCCCGGCCGCCTCCCTGGCGCCGTCTGCCATTCCCCTTAAAATGTATTTTTTCAAAGGGGAAAACGCTTCTGTCAACCCTCTATCCGATTCTCTTCCTGCTTCTGTTCCTTCCTTTCTTTCTGTTCCTTCCTTTCCGCCCTTCCCCGTTCCTTTTATTCCGGCGTTCTCCTTTTTTTCCCGCTCCTTCGCCTTCTTTTTTTCTTCCTCCTCAGGTCCATAAACACTGATATACCGCCCACAGTTTTCATCCTGCGCTGTCAGAACCAGAAAGCTGTCGTAAACAGACATCATGGCCCCGGAATTGGGATTGATGATTCCCGCCGAAAGTCCGTTTTTCAATGCCATCAGGAAAAAGGCAGCGTTGATGTGCTCCCGCATGGGAAGGCCAAAGGACACATTGGACACCCCCAGAACGGTTTTTCCTCCATACTCCTCTGTAATCCGCCGCACCGTTTCCAGGGTAGTGAGGGCCCCGTTTTTGTCAGAACTCACCGCCATACAGAGGGCATCCACCAGAATGTCTTCCCTTCCGATTCCGTAGGAGGCCGCTGTTTCATAGATTTTTTCCGCCACTGCAATCCGCCCGTCAGCCGTTTCGGGAATTCCGTCTTCATCCAGACAGAGGGCCACCACCACGCCGCCATAATGCTTCACCAGCGGAAATACCGCCTCCATTACCTCCCGTTTCCCATTCACTGAATTAACCAGAGGCTTTCCGTTGTACAGGCGCATGGCCCGCTCCATGGCGCTTATGCTGGAAGTGTCAATCTGAAGAGGAAGATCCACCACACTCTGAAGTTCCCTCACCACATCCTCCATCATCTTTGTCTCATCAATTCCCGGAAGGCCCACATTCACATCCAGAACATCCGCCCGGCTCTCCTGCTGGGCGGCCGCCACATTCAGAATATAGTTCAGGTCATGCTCTTTTAAGGCCTGCTTAAACCGCGGCTTCCCGGTGGGGTTGATGCGCTCTCCGATAATCACCGGGCGGCCGCCGAATTCCACCGCATGGGAATAGGAGGAAATCACAGTCCTTTGTTTCTTTTCCACCGCCGGGAGAGGCAGGGAAAGGCAGAGCTCTCTGGTCTTTTTTATATGCTCCGGCGTGGTTCCGCAGCATCCGCCTAAAATAGAAGCCCCGCTTTCGGCCATTTCCTTCATGGCCCTTGCAAAGGTATCGGAATCAATGTCATATACCGTGGTATTCCCCTCGGTCCTCGGAAGTCCCGCATTGGGATTCACGAGAATGGGAGTGGAGGAAACCGCGTACATACGCTTTAAAAACGGGAGAAGCTGGATGGGCCCCAGGCCGCAGTTTAAGCCGATTGCATCCGCTCCAAGTCCCTCCAAAAGAGCAGTCACCGACTCCACATTACCTCCGGTCAGCATTTTTCCCTTCTCATCCAGGGTCACTGTGGCAAAAACAGGCAGAGTCCCGGCCTCCTTTGCCGCCAGCACCGCGGCTTTAAGCTCGTAGCTGTCCCCCATGGTTTCGATGATTACAAGATCAGCTCCGGCCCTCTCTCCTGCCTCCACCACCTCTTTATAAGCCTCACAGGCATCCTCAAATTCCAGACTTCCATAAGGAGCCAGAAGCTTTCCCGTAGGGCCCAGATCCAGAGCCACATAGCCGCATCCCGCAGCTTTTACCGCCCGCCTTGCGTGGCTTACGGCCGCAGCCACCATCTCCTTTACAGAATACCCGTCCTCTTCCTTAAATTTAAACCTGTTAAGGCCAAAGGTATTGGCAGTCACCACATCAGCCCCGGACTCCAGATATTCCCTGTGGATACGTTCAATCTGGTCAGGATGCGAAAGGTTCCAGATTTCCGGAAGCTCTCCCGGCTTTAAGCCTCTGGCCTGTAAAAGGCTCCCCATTCCTCCGTCAAAAAACAGCCGTCTTTTTCTTATTTCTTCACATATTCCCATACCTGGCCTCCATTCTTTTCATAAGAATACTCTCATAGAGTGTTCTCATAACATTTATCTTCGATAAAGGCAGTCCGACTTCGTGCAGGCTTCACAGCCCTCCACAGGGCAGAGTTCCCTGTGGGCGCTGACCCCGATCACGGCGGTTACCGATTTGGTGGGCATCATAAGGCCCCCCTCCGTCAGCGTGATTCCAAGCCGTTTCCCCGCCTCCAGTCCATTTAAAATCTGTTCCTGACAGGAAAGAGAAAAATCTCCGTAGCCGGGGGAAAATCTTGGTCGCAGATACAATCCCCTGGCCTCATATTCCTGTTTCCATTCTGTACAGACCTCATTGCACCAGGCCTCCACCATGGCTGAGGCCGCCGCCTGCATCACGACGGCTCTGGCCACAGAAAGCTTTCCATAGCGGAGCAAAAGGCGGTCCACAGAAGCCCCCAGGGTTACTGCCATCACAAGGACCCTGTCGCAGCCGCTCAGATTTTTTAAAAGATTCCTGCTTCTTGCGCGAAAACATCCGCCGTCAATGAGACCGTCCTCAGTTATGTTTAAAGGGAACTCCCGCATTACCGCCCTGTGCGCTTCTGCCTGTTCCAGTTCTTCCATACATGTTTCCACCAGCCTTCTGGTTTCTTCATCCACCGGATGAATGCCATAACCCAGATAGCGATATATCTCTCTTCTGTCAGTCTCCATGAAATCACCCTTTTAAACAATAATTTCTGACAGGCTCTTTTTAATCTGCTCCGCCACGTCCGGCCTGTTCATGGAATAAATATGAATCGCGTGAACATCATTTGCCACCAGATCAATAATCTGCTCCGTAGTATATGCAATTCCCGCCTGCTTCATAGCGGCCGGATTGTCGCCGAATTTGTCTAACAGCATCTTAAACCGCATGGGAAGGTAAGTTTCAGACATGGAAAGAATCCGCCTGATCTGTTTGGCATTGGTCACCGGCATAATTCCCGCCACAACAGGAACCCTGATTCCCTTGTCCCGGATCCGGTAAAGGAAATTGTAAAACAGGTTATTGTCAAAAAACATCTGGGTGGTAAGAAAATCGCAGCCGGCATCCACCTTTTCCTTCAGATGGAGAATATCCTCCTCCTTGTTTTTAGACTCCGGATGGCCTTCCGGATAACAGGCCCCTCCAATGCAGAAGTCTCCCATATGCTTAAGTTCCAGAACCAGCTCACTGGCATAGCGGTAATCCTTCTCCACATGGCCGTCCGCCGGAATATCCCCGCGGAGAGCCAGAATATTCTCAATTCCGTTTTCCTTAAACTGCTCCACCATGTTTCTTACATGCTCCCTGGTAGAGGAAACACAGGATAAATGGGCCATGGAAGTGACCCCGTAATGTTTTGCCAGGCCGGCCGCAATGTCCACTGTATGTTTGCTTGTTCCGCCGCCGGCCCCGTAAGTTACACTCATAAAAGAAGGAGAAAGTTTTGCTATTTCAGAAGCCGCCTTCTCCACCACCTCATAGGCATCATCTCTTTTGGGCGGAAACACTTCAAAAGAAAGCACAGGCTTCTCCTGCGCCAAAATATCTCTGATTTTCATAAGCTGCCTTTCTGTAATTATTTAAATTGGTAACGGTTCAGATACTTCTCTGAACGGATCTGTCATGTCACGATTTAAAATAGCACAAAATGCCTTAAAAATCCACAAAAACATATTTTGCCTCAAAAAGTCTCTTTGCGGCGGCAAAACCAGACTTCGAAAACCAAAAGAAGGAAGCCTGTTATGCAGGAAAATACGTAACAGTTCAGCCTTCCGGCTGAACTGTTACGGAATCCGGCCCGTTTAAAGTTCGCCTACGGCGAAGGGCTGGATTCTCTCCAACCTCCACGTATTCTTACGGACTTTGCAGCAAGTGCAAAGTCCCAGGCTGAACTGTTACGAAAACACCTGGAAAAAAAAGAGAATTGTTGGAAAAGCTCAGAAAATGTGTTATGATGGAACTACTGGTAACTTGAATAAACAGGAGGGATATCTATGAGCAAAGTAATCACTATCAGCCGGGAATTTGGAAGCGGCGGACGTGAGATCGGATTCCGGCTTGCAAAAAAACTGGGAATCCCGTTTTACGACAAAGAACTGATTTCCATGGCTTCCGAGGACAGCAGTATCGCAGAAGAAATCTTCCATGCCAATGATGAATTCATTGGAAACCGGGAACGGATCGACTACAAGTACGCCGCCATTGATCCCTTCTCAAGCCACTATGAAATTCCTGTTTCCGACCAGCTTTTCGTCATCCAGTCAAAAATCATTAAAAAGCTGGCCCAGGACGGTCCCTGTGTTCTCATCGGACGCTGCTCTGATGTAATTGCCGATGATCCCTTTTCTGTTTTCATCTGTTCCAGCCTGAAAAAGCGGATAGAACGGCTGCTGTCCCTTGAGCGGGAGGCAGACGCGGACGCAAGAAAAATGGAATCCAGAATCAGGGCTATTGACAAAAAACGCCTGGAATACTACCAGTATTACAGCGGCAATGAATGGGGTAAGCCTAAAAATTATGACCTGTGCTTAAACAGCGGGAAACTTGGCATTGAAACCTGTGTGGAAATCATTGCCTCCACAGTTACGCTTTAAATTATTAAACTTTTTTATTGACAAACGCTCCCGTTGGCGTTATGATGTTCACAGTACCCCCCCCCATGTCCTGCTTAAGGCATCACCATGAATGAAAGGGGGGGCCTGTGAACCCTCCGGGGGATGTGCAGAAAACGGGAGTGAAAGATGTCACTTCGTGACCCCGTCTTCGCACAGCTCAGCGTTGGAGCGGTCATGACTGTTTGGCAGAATCCGGACAGTCACAAAAAATTCAGAAAGGACACGGCATCCATGAAGAATCTGACATCCAGTACATCTTATTTCTTCTATTACTTTCCGGGCTATTTTACCAGCGCGGACTGCTTTTGCTGTGTGAATCAATCCTCTCCGAATTTCCACCAATAACAGGAGCAAAACGGAGCCGGTGTTTGCACGCAGCAGACACCGGTTTTTTATGCCGCAATTCAGACTGTCTCTGAACCGTTATCGCATACGGCCATCCGGAATCGCTTTTCCATGGGCCGGCCGCATGCCCTGACTCACTTTTTGATCATGAGGAGGAAATGTATTATGATTATTATTTTAAAGCGTGGCGCCAATCCGCAGAAAGTAGAGGAATTAAAAACCAGACTCACAGACCAGGGATTTAAGCTTCATCTCTCAGAGGGAACAGAAGCATCCTTAATCGGCCTCATTGGCGATACCACTGCTATCCACGAAGACTGGCTCCGGGCCATGGATGTGGTGGAAGATGTCCGCCGAATCCGGGAACCCTATAAAAAAGCGAATCTTTCCATGCATCCGGAACGGACCGTCATAGACATCGCCGGAAAAAAAATCGGCGGCGGCCATTTCCAGGTGATTGCAGGACCCTGCTCCATCGAGACAAAGGAGCAGATCATTGAAGTAGCAGAGGATGTGAAGCGGTCCGGCGCCCATTTGCTCCGCGGCGGCGCCTTTAAACCCAGAACCTCCCCCTATGCATTCCAGGGACTCCATGAACAGGGGCTGGATCTCCTTCTGGAAGCCAAAAAAGCCACAGGGCTTCCAGTTGTCACCGAAATCATGAGCCCGGAGCATCTGTCCCTTTTTCACGATGTGGACGTAATACAGGTAGGCGCCCGCAACATGCAAAATTTTGAACTCCTAAAGGAACTGGGAAAAATCAGGAAACCTGTCCTGTTAAAACGCGGCCTTGCCAACACTCTGGATGAATTGTTAATGAGCGCCGAATACATTATGGCCGGAGGAAATGAAAACGTAATTCTCTGTGAGCGCGGAATCCGTACTTTTGAGACCTCCATGAGGAACACCCTGGATATCTCCGCTGTTCCCATGTTAAAATCAAAAACCCATCTTCCCGTAATCATTGACCCCAGCCATGCTGCCGGAATCCGGTTCATGGTAGAGCCCCTCGCCCTGGCCGCCATTGCAGCCGGAGCTGACGGCTTAATGATTGAGGTCCACAACAACCCGGAAAAGGCCCTCTGTGACGGAGCACAGTCTCTGACTCCCGGGATGTTTGACGATCTGATGAAGAAAATCAGCCGTTCTGTGGACTTCTTCCGGATTTTAAACTCCTGAGGAGCCCAACTGCTTTGTGAGTCAGAGCGCGGCTGCGATGCTGAGCTGTGCGAAAAGGGAGGCTCGTAAACAAAATATGGGAACCATAAGATAAGAATATCCTGTGAAAAATCCATACTTTCTTTAAGTACGGAATCTTCACAGGATACTTTTTCGTTTTATGCTGCTTATTTTATTACTGTGCCTTTTTCGCAAAGAAGTCGTCAATACGCGCCTTAATCATCGCAGGCTTTAAGGTTTTTAACAGATATCCTGACACACCTAAGGACAGTACGCCCTTCACACTCTCCGCATCGTCTTTGGAGGTCAGGAAGATGACCGGCATGTCTGCGGACGCAACATCAGAACGAAGCATTTCCAACGTCTGCTTTCCGTTGCAGACCGGCATATCATAATCCAGAAGGATCAGATCCGGTTTATCCAGAGTAACGGCGCGAATCGCTGCGAAACCGGAATCCACCACAGAAACCACATAATCCCCCTTAAGCAGATTCTCCATCCCCTGCCGCATGGTTGCGGAATCATCCACGACCAGTATCTTCTTCGGTGCCTGGCGCTCCCATTCTTCCCGCACCTTCACATAACGGAGCACTTCCTCCAGGGCATTTTCCGCCTTAATCGGCGTCCCCAGGGATTCCACGAACGGAGTCGGTGTCAGAATGCAGCAGGAAAAATACCCCTCTCCCGTATCGAACAGCAGACTTGCCACCGGCTGCTCCTCTTTAAATATCTTCTGAAACTGCTCATATGTAAGAAGGTTTTCTTCCTTAAGCGTCCAGTTCATTTCCGGCCAGACAGAACCCATCATACGGCTCGCAAACCGCTGCAGCGTATACCTGGCAGTATGAAGCAGGGAAGTACTGAGCTTTCCTGTCTGGTTTTTCTCATTCCCGGCAGTCGTATTATATAAAAGCTTTTCCTCAAAGGCCAGAAAAACCTCCCGCCTTACCTCCTCCCGCTCTGTTCCATAGACCAGACGGTAGTAAATTCCCTTTCCGAATCTTTCCCCATTGTAGTCTTCACTGAGCATTTTTACTTTCACACAAAACATATTATATGACAGCTGAGTGATGACTTTTTTTATGGTTTCAAGCTCCTCACCGCCCGTGAGATTTCCCAGGAGGCTTTCCAGCTTCCCCGCGATGGCCTGGTCCTCTATGGTGGTATGTCCTATGAGCCATCCGGCGCAGACACCTAAGAAATGCTCTACCGCTTCCGGAGAATATCCGGTCCGCTCCAGCTCCTGTCCCAGTGCGGGAAGCGTATTTTCCCGGAACACCGTATGTGTATGTTTATGCTGCTCCAGTCCTTCATAATGAATCGAGGCCATGTACTCTTCCTCATCCGCAAAGTGCTGCATTGCATGTTCCCTGAAAAATTCAACCGCTTTCTTGCACGCACGTTTGTCATTCATGCCGCCCAGAAAACCTCTTTTTTTCTCTGTAAGGAGGAACAGATTATTGATAAATTCAAAAAGCCGTTTATGCTCCTCATCTATAATGTCCACCCCTATCCCGTACTCCTCTTTCCATAAAAACTGTTCCCTCATAATGAATTTTGACCGCCCAAAATGCAAAAAACATTTCGGCAGCCTCCCCTTTCTTCATTTTGCGGATACTCCCGCGTTTCTTAATATACACGGTCGGGAATCGGTTCTCCACGCCCGGAATACCCATAAATTTCTATTGCGATATGTAACTGTTCGGCCGGATTTTTGCCCTCTGGACGAGCTGCTCCTGCGGTCTGCACAGGGAATACCCTCACTTCGCCGGGGCAGCTTCTGCACGAATCTGCTAAACAATTACTATTATATTACACTTATTTATAAAGTTCAAGCTCTTTCCCTTAAGCTTAAGCGGCAGAACCCCCTATTGATTCGCCACAGCCAATCCCATTTTAAGGCAATGAGCCAGGCGGCAATAAGGCCTTTTCTCATATGCGGCCGGAAAAATGACGATATATTGAAGTGCTGAGATTTCGTTATGTTGATTCATTTCATTCGCCTCAATGGTCTATTTGTTTTAAAAAGTGATTTCGTTCGCATATTACATCATTATCGTTTTTCTAAAGCCAAACCAATCAGGCGATCTGACTGATCTGCCATAAACAGAGGAATGTTCAGTACATCATCGTCAAGCCTCAGATTGTCAAGAGAGAACCGAACACGGAGTTTGACTTTATCCGGGAACATCTCCTTGAATTTCTTGAGACTTTTACTGGTAGTGTTGGCTTCAGATTTAACCTCCACAGGGAAAATATCATTCTCTCTCTGGATAAGGAAATCAACCTCATAAGGGGGATTTGTCTGTGCCCAGTATCGAGGAGTGACTTCAAACTGTGTAAGCAAAGTCTGAAGCACGAAGTTCTCAGTCAATGCCCCCTTGAACTCTGTAAACAAGCGGTTACCTTCGCCAAATGCAGTCGGCGCCAGCTGTGCCAGGCGGCGAAGCAGACCCACATCCACAAGATAAATCTTGAAGGCAGAGAGATCGTCGTAGGCAGCCACAGGCAAGCCAGGAGCGGAGCTGCGGTAGACCTTATGCACCAAGCGAGCATCTGCCAGCCATTGCAAAGCGTCCTCGTATTCACGAGCTCTTGCGCCTTCTTTGACAACTTTGTAAATAAATTTCTTGTTTTCCCTTGCCAGCTGAGATGGTATAGACTTCCAGATCATCGAGATTTTCGGAAACTCACTGACATTGGGGTGCTTAGCAAAGTCCCGCTCATAAGCGCCGATGATTCCAGACAGGACTTCCTGCATGGCAGAAACATCTCGTGCCTCTGTCCACATCTTTACAGATTCTGGCATGCCACCGGTCACATAGTACATCTTGAGCTTTTCATACAGCGGGTTAAAGAAAGCATCCGGGATCGGTTCAATGGCGTTTACCGTTTCCAAATACCTTGCCAGATTCTCGTCACCATTGGCGAGCAGAAACTCTGTAAATGTCATCGGGTCAATCTGCATGAAATTGACTTTACCGACCGGAAAGGACGAAGGCTTTGCCAAAGCAATGCCTAACAGAGAACCTGCACAGGCAATGTGATACTGCGGTGCATTCTCGCAGAAGTATTTCATGGAGTTGATGACCTTGGGACAATCCTGCACCTCATCAAAAATAATGAGAGTCTTTTCTGGCTCGATCTTCTGTCCGCTGGCCAGCATTAGGTTCTGCAAAATGCGATCCACATCTTTTGTGGTTTCAAAGAACTGCTTATATTCTTCATTTTCATCAAAGTTAAAATAGGCGGTGTTTTCATAATAGCGCCTGCCAAACTCTTTCAGAATCCATGTCTTGCCAACCTGGCGAACACCTTTTAAAATCAAGGGCTTGCGGTAAGGTGAATTCCTCCAGTCAAGCAATTTTTTCAAAATAAATCTTTCCATAAAAATACTCCTCCTCACACTATTATTGGAGTTTATGCGTTTCATAATCACACTTTTATTATACGCCAAAAGTGAGAATAACACAACCCCTCTTCACACAAATATGCAAATTATATGTGCGAATAATCACACTTTTATTTTTCGTCAGTATATTTTAGAAAGCTACGCCATACAAATATAATGTACCGCACAAGTAAAGCCACAAAGGAAGCAGGATGTTCTGCTTCTTTTGCGGCTTTTTTGCTTTTTAAAGTAGTGGGCGTTTTATTTGACACGAAAATATGATATAATTATTTTTAAAATTCAGGAACAATTAACCGACGTTTATGTCGAATAATTAATAGAGGACGCTATCCTCTGGAAAGGAAGTGAAGAAAATGCCATTATACTTAAAAAGACTGGACGCTCGGTCACACCGTTTCGCAACTCGGAGTATATTCCGTTTTATTATTTCATCCCGAAGAGCATTCTGCAAAAATGCGGTGCAGAGTTGAATTCTATTCCCCGCAATCCTCGTATGACTTTCACAAATCGTGCAGCGTGTGAATTTATTGAAAGTGATTTGTTCAAGCTGCTCATCATTGATGCAATGGCATATATGGTGTGGCCGTATATGGGATTTGATGAGTAAATGGAGAGCTATTCCGGCTACGATCCTGCTTGGAAGCTTGCCCACTGCCCTGATTATTGGATCAACGAATTGACACTTGAAGGAATCATTCCTGATTTGAAACAGCTATATGAAGGCTATGGCGAGGATATGGGATTTGTTCCCGAAGCGGAAATTGATGTTTATCTACGGTATATTGTGCCGAAGGTAATGGAGAAGTATCATATGAACGCCGTGATTCAAGTGGCGGAAGAGTTCAGATGCTTTGAGGATTTCGATTTTCGAAACAGTCGGCAAAAGACGGATTTTTATCGCAAAGTCTACAAATTAAGGGCGCTATACATATACTTTCAATAAATTTATAAAGGGTTAAATGTGTTTTGAAGAAAAGAATGGTTTTTGTCTATTTTATTATTTTATTCGTTTTTATAGCAGAGGTATGGATATATATATATAATGACGAGAAAGCTTCATTAAAAGATCTGCCGACGGCTGCTGAGATGCAGAAATGGGATGCGAGTGAAATCTATGAACTGAAATCTCAAATTGAAGAAATTCCGCTGGATTCGTGTGAAGAATATTTTACAAATGAAATGAAAATATTCTTAAAAAGGTATGAAAATGTTACACTGGATGCGGTAATGATAAAAAAAGATTTTTTGTCCGTTATTGAGGGAAAAAACCATAAATCTCTATTTAATATAATTTTTGCAATAGACGTCATGGTTGACACGGATAAACAGGAAAACAGTTATGAATTTGCAAAGGAACTGCAGGAGGAAATTCTGGAATATCTGGAACAGTATAGTTATGTCTGCCTGAAGGCCAAAGAAATTAATATCAATGTCCTTGACAGGAACCAGGGAAAGCTTTGCGATATCGAAGCTTCCTGTTCCGTAATGAATGAAACGGTATTTGTGGAACAGCCGGAAGATGAGTATGCCGTCCAAACTCTGGCTTTTCAATATTCGGATCTTAATCCGGATTTTAACCTGAGAAAATTTGGAGTGATTCCGGAAACACAGGAGCTATATGTGGAGTATTCTGTGCAGGACACTTGTTTTGAACATGGAAAAGCAGAAACAACAATCGCAAGTCTGGAAGAGACAAGCAAAGATATCAGGGAGTATCTTATGTCACAGGAAGTATCAAAAGAATTTGCTGCCACAAATCAGATCAGACAGCTGACCATTTCTTTTTACAATGGCAGTCTGGAAGAAGAAATGGAATTTACGGTGAAAGTCCCGGACGGCAGCCGTGAATGAGCCATGCTTGCATGAGCGAATTCACGGATATCGGACGGGCAAGCCAGTATGAGTAAGGAGGGCGGCACTCATAAGACAGTATTAAAAATGTTTTCGGGAAACGGCACAGCTTGCGGACTATGCCGTTTCTTGCTGTCTGGACCTTTCATGCAGCCATGGGCGGGTTTGTGCATAGAAAAATTTTATAATTTTCTTTTCCCACTTTTTTATTACGGCGAGAATCGTAAAATGCCAAAACAGAGAAAGAAAGTTTGCAACAAAATTTTTTCATGACTATTTATGAGTTTACAAAAGAGCGCATAAAAAGTGAGGAAAAATAAGTAACGAAAAGGTATACTTGCAGGAAAGGAGGCACACAAATGGAATGGTTGAAAAAACTAAGCGCAGCCATAGACTATATAGAAAATAATTTAGACGGCGATATATCATATGATGAAGCTGCAGAAATCGCCTGCTTCCCGACATTTTACTTTCAACGAATTTTTTCTTATGTAGCGGGCGTTTCGCTGTCAGAATATATCCGGCAATTCGCTTTTCCGTTCAAGTTACAGGAGGAAACGCTATGTCGTATCATATTACTCAAAAACTATCCATTCAGAAGTGTGGATTGCCATAAAAAAGGACAGGGAGGACGGAATATGTATCATTTAAGGTTGAAAGGTGACCACTATCAAATGGGCGTCAGGAGGGGAAAAATTTTTCAAAAAAGCAGTATCACATTCCCACTGCACCTTGATAGTTTTCAGCTTGAGCATGGAAGAAAAAGTGAACAGATATTGAAAGATTTTTTTCCCGAAGTTTGTGAAGAAATAAGAGGAGTCAGTGATACAGTCGGTGTCAGCTATCTATCTTTCGTATCATGGATGTTATGTTTTTTTGAAGTCCATATACTCGGCAAAAGAGAGTGTAAACACAGAAATGGAGAGATACCGTCCCGTCAGGTAGGTGGATATTTCACCTGACATCAGTTTGGAATTGGAGCCGGTTACATAAATGTCCGTGTTGGCGTTTTTCAAAAGACTGTTGACGGCCTTTTCCCAGTCTGTGATTTCCTGTACCTCGTCGAGAAGAAGATAGTACCGTCCGCCGTCCGTCATTTTTTCTTTGATACCCTTATACATCTCCTTATGGGTCATACCGTCTTCAAAATCTTCTGAGGTATAGCGCATACTGATAATGTGATCAGCCAAAACACCGCTTTTTATTAAATCGTCCTGCAACATTTCTAAAATCGTGGATTTACCGCAGCGTCGGACACCTGCAAGAATTTTCACCAGCGGTACATCACGGTAGGTTTCCAGCAAATCTAAATAACATGGAACGCAAAAAAAGGCAGGTATGAACCATATCGATCACACCCACCTCTTCGCAGGGCTGCCGATTTCCCCACAGCCCCTTTTCTCAGTCATTTTAGCAGGTAGCCCCGCCCTTTAAATGTTTCTGCGCGGCAATGTTTTCTTCTTTTCTTGCCAGCAGATCATCGGAAAGGAGCTGTTCCTGCACATTCTCAAATCCAATTCTTGCTACGGTATCGGCAAAACGTTCCCCGGTGATTCCCTGCTCACGGAATAAGAGAATTGCCTTTTCGATAATGGAAAGAACCTCTTCCTTGTCAGTAAATACCTTGTCTAAGTAAACGCCATGGGCCACCTTCTTGCCCCAGCGTCCGCCGATGTAAATGCGGTAACCATTGGTGTACTCCTCAAATGCGCCGAAAGGACATTTTCCAATACACCGTCCGCAGTGGTTGCAGGCATTCTCATCCACATGAATCTTTCCGTCCACCATCTGGGCCACCTTGATAGGACATGCATTCTCTATCTGGCAGACCTTACAGCCATGGCACTTTTCAAAGTTGATCACCGGAACTCTCTGGCCGATTACGCCCAGGTCGTTTAAATCCGGCTTCACGCAGTTATTGGGACATCCGCCCACGGCAATTTTGAACTTGTGGGGCAGCTTAACCCCTGCGTATCCATGGTAGAAACGCTCATGGATCTCCTCGGAAAGGCCGAAGGTATCAATAAGACCATACTGGCAGGTGGTTCCCTTACAGGATACAACCGGACGCACCTTGGAACCGGTTCCTCCCGTTTCCAGGCCGGCCTCCATTAAGAACTCGCGGAGCGGCTCAATATTATCGAAAGGAACCCCCTGGATTTCCATGGTCAGACGGGAAGTCATGGTCACCTCGCCGCTTCCGAATCTCTCGGCCGCCTCGGCGATGGTCTTTGCTTCTTCTGCCGTCACCTTTCCGTTTCTTGTGATGACACGGCCGTTGAATTTGTCAGGCGTTCTCTTATCCTTTAAGAAGCCAAGGGCTTTCACTCTTGTTTCTTCTTCCTTGGAAACCTGTGCTCCGGCATTCTCCACCTTCACATCGTTAAAGGTAGCGCCGCCTTCCAGCACAAGGGTATTGGTATATCCGAAGTGTCTTAAGCGGTTCTGTAAGAAGTAACCTCTTTTTCCCTTTGCACAGACAAGCAGCAGTTTTTCGTCCTTGCCGATTCCCGGAAGCTCCCCCTTTACCTGGGTCAGTTCAATGTACTGCGCCCCACGGACCATTGGCTGCGGAGCCGTATCCAGAACGCGGTAGTCCTTGGCCTTTCCCGCGGCATACTCGGCGGGAGTCATGGTCTCGATCACGCCGTTTATCTTATTGAGCAGAACGCAGACAGACTGCACAAGTGGATGGATGGCAGTGGAGAACGGCGGCGCATAGGCGAAATCTGCATTTTCAAAATCTTCCAGCACAGCTCCCATATTGATACCCATAACTGCAATGTCCACCATCTTGTCTACGGCTCCGGAACCCAGTACCTGGATTCCAAGAAGCTTATGGGTGTTCTTATCCGCAATAACCTTTGTGATAAAGGAGGAGGCATCGGGATAATAATGGGCCTTGTCATCCATGATGGAAAGCGCTGTCACCACATCATAGCCTGCGGCCTTTGCCTGCTCCTCTGTAAGTCCTGTGCGCCCGCAGTTCATTCCCGGAAGCTTCACAACTCCTGTTCCCAGAACGCCGGGATAGGTCTTATTCTTTCCGTTAAGGACCTGGGCCAGGGTTCGCCCTTCCATATTGGCAGAGGATCCCATGGGAGACCACTGGGGCGCTCCCGTCATCCGGTTCACCACCTGAACACAGTCTCCGGCAGCATAAACATCCGGAAGATTTGTTTTCATGGAGGAATCCACCAGAATGGTTCCCTTATTCATTTCAATTCCTGTCCCCTCCAGAAAAGCTGTATTGGGACGGATTCCCGCTGCCATAATTACCAGACCGCAGTTTAAGGTTCCGGCAGTGGTTTTCACACCCGCAACCTTGTCCTCCCCGGTGATTTCCTCCGCCTTTGTTCCTGTGATCACGCGGATTCCCTGCTTTAACAGATGCTTTTTCACATATGCCGCCAGCTCCGGATCCAGAATATTGGGAAGAACCTGGGACGCAAAGTCGATGACCGTAACGGTAACGCCTTTCTGCTTTAAGTTCTCGGCAACCTCTAAGCCGATGAACCCGGCGCCCACCACAACGGCTTTCTTTACGCCATTGGCATCCACATAGGCACGCACGGAAACAGCATCCTCCGGTGTCCTCATGGTAAACACGCCCGGAAGCTCCATTCCCTTCACCGGGGGAACTGCCGGAGATGCCCCTGTGGCGATCACCAGTTTGTCATATGTAAGAGTCTCCTCTGCGCCTGTGGCCACATCCTTCACCTTCACAGACTTTTCTTCTGCATTCACTGCCACAGCCTCTTTGCCTGTCATGACATTCACGCCTGTGAGAGCGGCAAATTTTGCCGGAGTGTTGACAATTAACTCACTTTCTTCTTCAATGGCTCCGCCCACATAGTACGGAAGGCCGCATCCGGCATAGGAAATATCTCTGCTTTTTGTAACCACAGTCACTTCCGCGCTTCTGTCTTCCCGTTTTAACTTGGCCGCGGTCTTGGTTCCGGCAGCCACGCCGCCGATAATCAGTACTTTCATTTTCTCTTCATTCCTTTCCCTTCATTTTCACAACAATGTTCTATTTTGAAATTATATCATGTCTTTGACATGCTATGCTCCGCAGGATGCACAAATATAATGTATGACAACATTATATCATAAAATGTACAAAAAATATACCAGGATTTCTCATTTTTTGTCATATTTATCTTAATGTCTGTGTTTTTCTTCTCGCTTTCTTAACACTCTTTCACTTGCAAATCCCCTCTGTCCCCTTTATAATAGTAATACTACTATTCACGGGAGACCGGACGAAAATTGCCTTACAGGTGAGCCTCACATCTATTTTCGTCCGGTCTTTCCCGCCCCGGGAACTGTAATATGGTAATAAGTGTCTCATGAAAGGAAGTTGATAGTAATTTGGGAATCAGAAAAAAACTAAAAGAGAAATGGCAGGAGGCGCTTCAGGCAGTGCTTCCCATTATCTGCATTGTACTGATGCTCTGCTTTACCATTGCACCGATCTCCTCCAGTATTCTTCTGTGCTTTCTGATGGGGGCTGTGATGATTCTGGTGGGAATGATGTTTTTTACGCTGGGAGCTGAAATGTCCATGACTCCCATGGGCGAACGGGTCGGCTCCTGCCTTACAAAAAGCAGAAATCTTGCGATGATCATTTTCATCGCCTTTTTACTGGGGTTTATTGTCACCATTTCCGAACCGGATTTACAGGTTCTGGCAGGTCAGGTTCCGGCGGTCCCCAATATGACGCTGATTTTATCTGTGGCCTTTGGTGTGGGAGTGTTTCTGGTTCTCGCCCTTTTGCGTATGTTGTTTTCCATGCCGCTTCCTCCCCTGCTTGTTTTATTCTATCTGCTGGCATTTGCCCTGGCAATTTTCGTCCCTGAGGATTTTTTAAGCATTGCCTTTGACTCTGGGGGCGTAACCACCGGCCCCATGACCGTTCCCTTCATTATGGCTCTCGGTGTCGGTATCTCCGCCATCCGAAGCGACCGCCATGCAGCCGACGACAGCTTTGGTCTGGTGGCGCTGTGTTCCGTGGGACCTATTCTGGCTGTGATGGTCCTGGGAATGATCTACAACCCCCAGGATGCCGTATATACCGCCCCTGCGGCTTTTGAAGTGGAAAACTCCAGACAGCTCTGGATGCTGTTTTCCCTGGAGATTCCTACTTATATGAAGGAAATCTCCATCTCCCTGATGCCTATATTCCTGTTTTTTATGGTGTTCCAGGTTCTTATGCTGAAGCTTTCAAAACTGAAAATGATAAAGATCCTGGTGGGGTTAGCTTATACATATGTGGGCCTGGTACTGTTTTTAACCGGCGCCAACGTGGGCTTCATGCCGGCCGGAAATTATCTGGGCCAGGTGCTTGCAGGGCAGAGCCATCCGGAAATTTTAATTCCCATTGCCATGGTAATCGGCTACTTTATCGTAAAGGCCGAACCTGCCGTATATGTGCTTAACAAACAGGTGGAAGAAATCACCGACGGTGCCATTTCCGCCAGAGCCATGGGAACAGGACTCTCCATCGGCGTAGCCATCTCTTTGGGACTTTCCATTGTCCGTGTCCTGACCGGAATTTCTATTCTCTGGTTTTTGATACCGGGCTATGCGGTGGCTTTATCCATTTCTTTCTTTGTGCCGAAGCTCTACACTGCCATCGCCTTCGACTCCGGCGGCGTGGCATCCGGCCCCATGACGGCTGCCTTTTTACTGCCGTTGGCACAGGGCGCTTGTCTCTCGGTGGGCGGCAACATTGTAACTGATGCCTTCGGCGTGGTGGCCATGGTGGCCATGACCCCTCTGATTACCATTCAGGTTATGGGGCTGGCATCCAGGATGGCCGAACAGCGCAGGAAAAAAGCTATGGGAGCAAAAAGCCCTGCCCTGTCCTTTGATCTTCTGGAAGACAATGCCATTATTGAATTGTAGGTAACAGTTCAGCCTTGCGAAGATTCCTGGCAAAAAAGCGTTGAAAGCAAGAAGATGCAAGGCTGAACCGTTACAATTATAGATTGTGAGGTCTCTATGAATGAATTATATATGATGGCCACCATCAGCGACCGGAATCAGGTTCGCAGGTTCCTGGCCTTTTATAAGGAATACGGGATTACGGTGACCTTTCTTACCTTCGGCCAGGGAACCGCCGCCTCGGAGGTCCTTGATGCCTTCGGTTTGGAAGCGGCTGAAAAGGCGATACTCTTCGCCTTTGTCACAGACGCCGAATGGGAAAAAATAAAAACAGGACTCCAAAGACAGATAAAAATTGATATTCCCGGCAGCGGGATTGCCTTTATCGTCCCCTTAAGCAGTATCGGGGGAAAGAAACAGCTTCAGTTCCTCATAGAGGGCCGTGAATTTAAAAAAGGAGAGGAAAGCGCATTGAAGGATACAAAGTATGAACTCCTTGTGGTGATCGCAAACCAGGGATATACAGAAATGATTATGGATGCTGCCAGAGAGGCCAACGCTTCTGGCGGCACGGTAATCCATGCCAAGGGAACCGGGGCCGAAAAGGCGGAGAAATTCCTTGGCGTCTCTATTGCCGCGGAAAAAGAAATGATTTTCATGGTCACAAGAAAAGAAAAGAAAAATGCCATCATGAAGGCCATTATGGAGAAGGCCGGAATCGAAAGCAAAGCCCGCTCCATCGTCTTTTCCCTTCCGGTTACAGAAACCGCAGGAATGCGGCTGATTGAAGAACTGTAATTTCTCCAAAATTCGGGCTGGTATGGTTTCATCTGACAAACCATATCAGCCCGTTTTTATCTCACAATCTTCTTTTATATCCCCGGCGCACCATGTTTCGGCGCACCGTGTTTCGGTGCATCATTATTCAACTCTATGTGCTGTGATGACTGTATAACTGTGTGCATTTACCGTTATCCTGCAGTTATCAATGGTTACATACCAGTTCTTTCCAATTCTTTCAATTTTTGCGTCTTTGTTTAAAATCCGTACTTTGCACCATTGAATAACATCATCCGGCCCAAGCAGCAGATTCTTTTTTATTCGTTCTGCTCCAGATTCCAGATATTCTGGTCCCGGCTGAAAATCAGGCATACGAGAATCCCCGGAATGGCGATGACAAAAAACAAAAGAGCAGCGCCTGAGCCTTTTCCCTCCCCGAAGATCAAAAGGAGCAGGCTTTGGGGCCTCTGGACCGCCATAAATGGCTCAAATACATAATCCACCAGCCAGCCGCCAAGAAAATATCCCACGGGAATCGTAAAAAACTGAAGCGTATTACGGGCGGAATATACCCGTCCCTGCATGGTCACAGGAATATGGCTCCGCATAAGGACATCCATGTTGGCCTGCATAATGGGAATGGCAATCCATCCCAGGGCGGCGCCCAGGCACCAGATTGGAACGGTTCTTCCAAACGCCAGAAAAAAATTTTCCGTGCTCATGGATAAAAGCAGAGCGTTAAAAAATACCCGGACCCGGCTTTTTGGCACCGGACACAGGGAAGCAATCACACTCCCGCAAAGCGTGGCGATTCCCACTGTCCCACTGACTAACCCCAGGGCAATCTTTCCTCCCCCGGCCCGTGATAGCAGCATGGGCGGAAGGGCAGCTTCATATGTAGATGCAATCAGATTGATGCATGCCATACAAAGTATCATATCCAGAATGCCCCGGTTTCCTTTTAAATACTCCAGGACTTCTCCAACAGACTGCAAAATAGTCTCCTCACATTTCGCTCTGCTGGGAATTTCCGGAATCTCAATCAGGAACAGAAGAGACAGGAAAGCAGCGAGAAACGTCAACAAGTCAAAGAGAATCACTGCATGGAGGCCAACCAAAGAATACATGGCAGCCGCAAAAACCGGAGTTAAAATACTCACAAGTGAATTGGAAAAAGAACGCATCCCGCTGGCCAGCTGGTAATATTTCTTTGGGGTCACCATGGTAATGGTCACATCAGACGCCGGCTGCTGAATGGTGTTCATAAGTCCGTTTAAGGCATTCAGGCCATATAGATGCCAGATTTTTAACCGCCCGGTGATGAAAAGGAACCAGACGCCCACGGTACAGGCGGCTGCAAAACTGTCGCAAACCAGCATAACCGCCCGTTTGTTCCAGCGGTCACTGATGGCGCCTGCAAAAATGCTCATCACCACATAGGGCGCATAAGAGCACACAGAAAGAAGCGCCGTAGTCAGCGCCGAGCCGCGCTCCTCATAGGTCCAGAGAATCAGTGCAAAATTAGTCATGGAACTTCCCAGGGAGGAAAAAGCCTGGGTCAGCCATAAAATTCCGAAATTCCGGATTTCTTTGATAAAATTATAAAATGCTTTCATTTTGACTTTGCTCCTTTTTCTTTTTTCATAAAAGCGCAAAGTCCTTCAGGACGAAACATCCTGTATCTCCATGTAGGTTCGTCCCTATAAGACCCTGCATGGAGCGGTTGCAATCATCAACATCCGCCATTCCTCCTTTTTCTTACTTTTCTCGTAACTGTTCAGTACTTTCACAGTTACCTTTTCTCCCAGTATAACACAGCCGCCCGGACTTTTCCAGCGGCTGTTCTCTGTGTTTACAGAATATTGGCAACAGTTCAGCCATGCGAATATTTAGAGCGAAAAAAGCGTTGAAAACTTGTTTTCATAAGCATTTTTCACTCTAAATCTTCATAGGGCATTCGCCCGATGGGGAAAATTGGACGAAACTCGCCTTACAAGCGAGCTTGACGTCAATTTTCGTCCGGTTTTCCCCGCCCTGTGAACAGTTACAGGTTATTTTCAAAAAATTCTTTCATTTCCTCACAGGCCCTGTCCTCGTCGGCGCCTTCCACCTGAACGACTATGGTGTCGCCGCACCTGATTCCCAGCCCCATGACAGCCATCAGCTTTGTGGCCTCCGCGGTTTTTTCTCCCTTCCTGATCCGGATGCAGCTCTCATACTGATGCGCTTCCTTCACTAAAAGCGCCGCCGGTCTTCCATGGACTCCAACCTGATCCTTTATTACATACTGAAATGTTTTCACACCTTGCCCTCCTTTTGTTGTGTCGAGTACTTTTGTCATGTGCTTTTCATGTGCATTTAGTATGGTTCAGTTATCTTTAGAGTATCCATGGAACGAATAAACGAAACCAAAAATCCGGCAGGTTTATTTTACCAGCTTCTCCAACTCTTTCACGTATTCTGTTCCGTCTGATGTCTTATGATTTGCCTTGGATGCATAAAGCCCCACGGCTGCCTGAGATTTTTTGATGGACTGCATGGTTCCGGCTCCGGCCACACAGCCGCCGGGGCAGGCCATGCCTTCCAAAAGATATCCGTTGTACTTTCCGGCCTTTGCCAGGGTCAGAAGCTTCCGGCACTCTTTAAGACCCTCCGCATTTGCCACATTGATTTCCGTATCGGGATACCGTTCCTTGATCACATTGACGACGGATTTCGCCACGCCTCCGGCCACGGCAAAGTTTCTGCCGTCTTCGGATGCATCGTTGACGCCTTCCGGATCCTCTTCCATATTTTCAATGTCCACATGCCTGGCGTCAAAAATTCCTGCCATCTCCTCGAAAGTCAGGACGAAATCCACATCGCTGCGGATATCGCTTCGCATGGCCTCCAGCTTTTTTGCCGCACAGGGTCCGATAAATACCACCTTTGCCTTTTCATGCTGCTTCTTAATCAGCCTGGCGGTAAGGGTCATGGGAGTCAGTGCCATGGAAATACAGTTTGCATAGTCCGGAAACAGCTTTTTCGCCATCATGGACCAGGCAGGGCAGCAGGAAGTGGCCATAAACGGAAGCTTTTCCGGTACCTCTGCCACAAAATCCTCCGCTTCCTGGACCGCGCAGAGATCGGCGCCGATTGCCACTTCAAAAACATCGGCAAATCCCAGCGCCTTCATAGCCGCTCTCAGCTTTCCCGGTGTCACCTTTGGGCCGAACTGTCCCACAAACGCAGGAGCCACAGCCGCATAGACCCGCTCTCCGGTCTGAATGGCGCGAATCACCTGGAAAATCTGAGATTTATCAGCAATGGCTCCGAAGGGGCAGTTTACCAGGCACTGACCGCAGGATACGCATTTATCATAATCAATATCCGCCTTCCCATTCTCGTCTGAATGGATGGCATCCATGCCGCAGGCCGCCGCACAGGGACGCTCCTGGATGATGATGGCATGGTAGGAGCACACATTGGCGCACTGGCCGCACTGGATACACTTTTCCGGGTCAATTTTTGACTTTCCATTGGTTCTCTCCAGGGTAACCGCATCTTTGGGGCATACCTCCACGCAGGGGTGCGCCAGGCATCCCTGGCACCCGTCCGTCACAAAGACACGTTTCGGTGCACAGGCATTACACGAAAATTTAATCACATTGATAAGCGGCGGCGTGTAATAGGTTTCCGGCCTGTCAGCCGCCTCAATGCCATCGGAAACCGGCGCCTGATTCGCGGCGCCCCGATAGGGAAGTCCCATGGCCAGGCGCAGTCTCTCGCTTACAATGGCTCTTTCCAAAAATACGTCATTTCTGAAATTTCCCACTTCGCCCGGAATAATCTTATAGGGCAGCTCCTCGATTCGTTTATCCACCGGCCATTCTGTATGGTATGCCATCCTGGCCACCTCCCGGAAGATCCGATGTCTGATTTCCTGAATTCTTGTTTCCACACCTCTCATATGACTGCTCCTTCCTGATCTTATGGTGATAAAATCCCGTTCCTTCCTGTCCGGTCCGGAATGCGTAACCATTCAGTGCCCTCTGGCCGATTTCATCTTACGGCCGGCACAGTGAGCGCACAGACCTGCTGAACAGTTACCGGGACATATTTTATTGTTAAAAATATAACACGTTCATATGGCGTCTGCAAGTTCTAATTTCCATACAATCAAGGTTACCGTTCCGCTTCCGGCTGTTACATTTTATTTGCAATTCCATGCCGCCAGAGTTATAATACATATAGCATATATTTGAAAGGAGAATTTCCCATGGGCTTTAAAGAAATCCAACTGACTGATCTTCAGTTTAATCCCTTCACAAAAATCGGTTCCCAGTGGATGTTGATTACCGCCGGAAACGAAAAAAAATTTAATACCATGACCGCAAGCTGGGGCGGCATGGGTGTCCTCTGGGGTAAAAATGTGGTAACCACTTACATTCGCCCTCAGCGTTATACGAAAGAATTTGTCGATGCCAACGATACCTTCACCCTCTCCTTCTATGGCCCCCAATATAAAGAGGCCTTAAATATCTGCGGAACCGTATCGGGACGCGACTGCGATAAAGCCGCCAAGGCAGGCCTTACCCCTTACTTTATAGACGGCACTGCTGCTTTCCGTGAAGCAGAGCTGATTTTCGTATGCAGAAAACTTTATGAAGACCAAATGCCGCCTGAAAATTTCATTGCGAAAGAAAATGACGCCAAATGGTATCCCAATAAAGATTACCACACCATGTACATTTCTGAAATAGTGAAAGTTCTGGTAAAAGAAGACTAGAGCGGTTCTTTGCCGGTACACAGACGTGGCCGCGCTCCCGGAGGTCTTCCCCCGGTGCGCGGCCTTTTGTTTTACGATTTTTTATATCCCGCTTTCCATGGCATCGTTTAACTTCACCTGATCCGGGAATGTGCAGTAGATGTAGGTGTCGTTTATTTAAACGAAAAGAATTCAAAGGGAAAAATCAATAAAGTTACAAAGGAAATTAATTTTATTGCAACCTCCAACGGAAAGAGAACTTATATTCAATCTGCTTATGCACTTCCGACCGAAGAAAAGGCGGAAATCGAAAACAGGCCCTTTTCTTTGACTGGGGATTCATTTCCGAAAATTATTGTCCGCCACGATATTCGCAGGCGTTGGTATAATGACAGCGGCATATTGAATATTGGCATTATTGATTTTTTACTTGATGATTCTCTGCTTTGATGAAAATAAGTCCTGTACTGCCGCCGGAAAAAGCAGCAGACAGGACTTTTTCTGTAACCGTTCAGGCTGTCTTGACGGTTCCCTTTTTCTATTATCCGCACCGTTCAACAAATTCCACAAACAACGGCGTCATATCCGGCCCATGATAGGGATTGGGCACCTTGCTGATCGTCACGTGCACGTTCCGGATGCCACTGATATCCAAATAACGGCAGAGATTCATGTTCAAAGGACTCTGCAATGCCTTTGTCCGGGCGGGAAGTAACAATAAGCCCCTCTCCCAGGCGGTCCAGTGTATTACGGTGATAACTGTTCACCTCAAACCGTTCCCCAAACAGGCGGTAAACCTGGGAGGACGGCACTGCATTTACCATATGACAGCAGCCGTTGACATGTTCTTCGTCAACATCCTTGGGGAAATTTAAAATCAGGCTTCCGCCCATGGCAACATTGATTAAATGAAATCCATGGCAAATCCCCATCACCGGTTTTTCCCGCTTGCGAAATTCCTCAAATAATGGGAACTCCATCTCATCTCTGGGGATATTGGTCGCACCCGGAATGAGCCATTGTTCTTTAAAAACGCCTCCGTAACGGCTTGGGTGGATTCCTCCGCCGCCCGGAAGCAGCAGGCCGTCACAAATGTCTGCATACTCTGATGCCAGCTCGGTCTCCGCACACATCACCGGCATTCCGCCAGCCGCATAAACTGCTCTCGCATAATTCTTATATAATTCAAACTTAGGACACCTCTCATAATCCGCATCAAAAACATGATCACTGGGCGCAATTAAAATTAACGGTCTTTTCCTGTTCATGAAGGCATTAACTCTCTTTTTCTTTTTTCATATCTTCCACCCGGTGGCATGCCACAAAATGTCCGGGAAACACTTCCCGCAGGACCGGTTCCTCCTTTTTCAGTAATGGATAAAAGACCGCGCCCATCAATAAGTTCTTTCTTATAGAACAAAAAACAGGCATCTGACTAATTCCTTTTATCAGATGTCTGTTTTTTGTAACACACTTATTCTAATCTCAATCAAGTTTTTCCGTCTCTTAGTACAGCTTTGCTCCCGCCGGAATCCTGTCATCCACCATCAGGAGATTTAATCCCTCATGGCCGTCCTCCTCATGTACTGCCGATATCAGCATTCCACAGGAATCCAGATATAAATCAGAAGTATTCCTACTATGAAAGCATTTTGCAGAATTCTGCTGGGTCTATACAAGGTATCACGCTTCCTTTAAAATCATCACAATTTCTTGTAACAATATAATCTGCCTGAAAAGCAACTGCACATTCCTTTTGCAGGCAGTCTTCAAAATCAGAAAATGTTTCATCTGCCAACGCAGCAAGAATTTTTGTCTTATCAATCCCTTCTATCTCAAACAATTCGCATAAACTCCGCAACAGTTTCCGTCTTTCCTCAACGCTGAACGCCTTACGCAAAATAAAAAACATATTTGAAATTGAATGGGCGGCAATACACCCCAATACTTTTCGCTGCTTACAGGCAACCACAATCTCCTTTGTCGCCTGATCGTAAGGACTACGACAGAGCAGATAATCAAGAAGCACATTAGTATCAATCAGAATCCGCAATCCCATACTTTTCCTCCCGATATGTTTCAAGTTCCCTGTCATAATCAAGCTGAGGCGCTTTCCGTCTGAGATTTTCTAATTCACTAAATGCCTGCTCCCTTGCACTCTGCGATTCCGATCCGTAAAGGCCATTTACCTCTTCCATAATCTGAATAATAAAGTATAGTTTATCCTCTGGTATCTGCTCCAATAAATGCATTGCATTTTTTCTAAGTGCTGTCATATTCTATCACCTCTGAGTATCTGTGCGTCTGTCTCCGGTTATTTTTATTATATCTGCTTTTCCGGACTTTGTACAGGAATATCTTTCGACAGCTTCCTCTATCTATAACAATCCAAAGACCATGTCATTAATTTTCACACAATTCTTCACAATGCATTATCTGTATACAAAAACAAACATCCGACAAATTTACTTCATCAGATGTCTGTTTTATACAACACTTATTCTAATCTCAATCAAGTTTTGCCGTCTCTTAGTACAGCTTTGCTCCTGCCGGAATCCTGTCATCCACTATCAGGAGATTTAATCCCTCATGGCCATCTTCTTCATGCACTGCCGATATCAGCATTCCACAGGAATCAATTCCCATCATCTTTCTGGGCGGCAGGTTTACGATGGCGATTGCCGTCTTCCCAACCAGTTCCTCTGGCTCATAATACTCGTGAATTCCGCTTAAAATCACGCGGTCCGTGCCGGTCCCGTCATCCAGTACAAATTTTAAAAGCTTTTTGCTCTTGGGAACAGCCTCGCATTCCTTAATCTTTACTGCGCGGTAATCCGACTTTGCAAAGGTCTCAAAGTCCACCTGCTCCTCAAAGAGCGGTTCGATTTTAACCTTGGAGAAATCAACAGGCTCCATGATTTTCTCTGCCTGAACGGCCTTTGCGGGAGCCCCGGAAACTGCCGAAACAGTATTTACAGCGGTCTTTTCCTCTTTTTTTGTGTCATCAGAACCGCCAAGGGATTTCATCGTAGGGAACAGCAGTACATCGCGGATGGCTGCAGAATTTGTCAGCAGCATGCACATTCTGTCGATGCCGTATCCGATACCGCCAGTAGGCGGCATACCGATCTCAAGGGCATTTAAGAAGTCCTCATCCGTATGGTTTGCCTCCTCATCACCCTGGGCCAGACGGGCTTCCTGGGCGCGGAAGCGCTCTCTCTGGTCAATGGGATCGTTAAGCTCGGAATATGCATTGGCCATCTCCCACCCGTTCATGAAAAATTCGAAACGTTCCGTATATTCCGGATTCTCCGGCTTCTTCTTGGTAAGCGGGGAAATCTCGATGGGATGGTCCATGATAAAGGTAGGCTGAATCAGGTGCTCTTCCACGTACTCCTCAAAGAACAGACTTAAGATATCGCCCTTCTGGTGATGGGCCTCTACCTCAATATGGTGTTCTTTGGCTGCTGCCCTTGCCTCCTGAGAGCTGTGAATTTCATTAAAATCCACCCCCGCATACTTTTTAACGGCATCCACCATGGTCATGCGTTCAAAAGGCTTCCCCAGATCCATCTCGGTTCCATTATATACGATTTTTGTTGTTCCCAAAACCTCCTGAGCCACATAGCGGTACAGTCTTTCCGTCAGATCCATCATGCCGTGGTAATCGGTATAAGCCTGGTAAAGCTCCATCAGTGTAAATTCCGGGTTGTGCCTTGTATCAAGACCTTCATTGCGGAATACGCGGCCGATTTCATATACACGCTCCAAGCCTCCCACAATCAGTCTCTTCAAATAAAGCTCCAGAGAAATACGAAGCTTTAAATCCTCATCCAGCGCATTGAAATGAGTCTCAAAAGGTCTTGCCGCCGCTCCGCCCGCATTGGCAACCAGCATGGGAGTCTCAACTTCCATAAATCCCTCATGATCCAGAAATCTGCGGATTGCCGCGATGATTCTGGAACGTTTAATAAAGGTATCCTTTACCTCCTCATTCATGATTAAGTCCACATATCTCTGGCGGTAACGGGTATCCGTATTGGTCAGTCCATGATATTTCTCCGGCAAGATCTGAAGGCTCTTGGAAAGCAGGGTGATGGACTTTACATGGACAGAAATCTCACCCATTTTCGTTGTGAACACAAAACCCCTGATTCCAACGATATCGCCAATGTCCATTTTCTTGAAGTCTTTATAGGAATCCTCGCCGATATCGTCTCTCGCCACATAGCACTGGATATTGCCCTTTAAATCCTGAACATTGCAGAAGGAGGCCTTTCCCATCACTCGTTTGGACATCATACGTCCGGCGATGGAAACCTCCTTTCCTTCAAACTCTGCGTACTGTTCCTTCACGTCTGCACTATGTGCGGTTACATCATACTTTGTAATTACAAAGGGATTCTTACCGTTTTCCTGCAAATCAGCCAGTTTTTCACGGCGCACCTTAAGAAGCTGGTGGATATCCTGTTCCTGCCCGTTTCCCTTTGTCTTCTGGTTTCCCTGCTCTGCCACTGTTATCTCTCCTTCTGTTATGTTTATCAATCGACTCTCTTAATATCCAGAACCTTATACTGCAGGATTCCGGCCTGGGTTTCCACATCAACCACATCTCCGATTTTTTTGCCAATCAGGGCATGACCAACCGGGGATTCGTTGGAAATTTTATTCTGAAGGCTGTTGGCCTCGGTGGAACCCACAAGCTTAAACTCAATCTCCTCGTCGAACTCCACGTCAAACACCTTAACTACACAGCCGATGCTGATTTTGTCCAGATTTACCTCATCCTCAACAACCACTTCCGCATTTTTTAAGAGCTTTTCCAGCTCTTCAATTCTGGCTTCGATGTCTCTCTGCTCATCTTTCGCTGCATCATACTCAGCATTCTCGGATAAATCGCCCTGTTCTCTGGCCTCTTTAATTTTCTGGGCGATTTCTCTTCTGCGGTTTACTTTTAAATCCTGAAGCTCATCTTCATACTTTTTCAGACCTGCGTAAGTCAAAATATGTTTCTTATCTGCCATGACATCTTACCTTCCTTTAAATCCAGGGCACAATACCCCTTTATAACTACATTCAAGGTATTATAGCGTAAACCCCTGCCATTGTCAAGAACGGAACCCTTGAGTTTTCACGAGAGTTGTAACAGTTCAGCCTTCCAACTAAACGGAACAAAAAGTTGTTGTAAAAGTGACGAAATTTTTTTACCTCATCGCAATGACTTTTCCACCAAAAACAGGCCTGCACCAGATGAATGGATATCAAAAAAACAGTTCTGGAAATTTATGTGGATAATCATTTCCAATTTTCCGCTTTTTCTTTGTATTGAGTGGAACTGATACACACCAAACCATTGAAAACAAAAGTTATCCACCGTCATTTTGACGAAACAGGTAAACTCCCGGATTCGCTTTTTCCCTGGATTTCTGATAAAATCATTTTGTCAGGAATTCAGGGAAAGGAGGCGGCCACAGATGGGTGGAAATTATGAAAAGGGTATGTATAACCAGCTCATGGAGGTTATGGCACGCCTCGACGCCATGGAGGACAGCCTTCGCAGTGAAAAAAGGGAACACAAAGAAGATGTTGACCGCCTGAATAAAAAAACAGACAGTCTGACAGAAGAAAACCGGCTTCTCAAAGATGACAATGCCCGTTTAAGAAGCATCATTAACAATGACAGTTCCAACACCTCCCTCCCGCCATCCACTGACCAGAAAGGCGGAAAACCCGCAAATACATTTAACGGAAGAAAGAAAACGGAGCGTAAGGCAGGCGGACAGAAAGGCCATGCAGGAACGACGCTTACCAAATCCGATATAGAAGAAAAAATCGCAGCCGGAAGATGCAGGCATGAGATCAGGACAATCGGCAAAGTATCCGGACAGAATTACATTACAAAATATGTTGTGGATCTAAGCGTGGAGCCCATCGTTACGGAGATCCGTATTTTTGCGGATGAAAATGGGAAATTTTCTATTCCGGCACAGTACCGCAGTGATGTAACTTACGGCGAAAATGTAAAGGCCCTGGCTGTTTCCTTATACAGTGAAGGGGTGATGTCGAATGACAGGATCGCCGCTTTCCTGAATGCAGCGGGAGGCGGGGAATTGGATTTATCAGAAGGGAGCGTTTACGGTTTCTGCCGGAAGTTTGCCGGGGCATCAGGGACAAGCATCCGGCATCTGGAAGAGAAGCTGCTCATTCAGGACGTAGTGGCAACGGATGCCACAACCGTAACAGTAAACGGGGAGCAGAAGTATATACGCAATTTCAGTGCAGGGGATACCGTGGTATACCATGCCATGAACAGTAAATCCATAAAAGCTCTGAGAGGACTGAATTTTCTGGGCCAGTATGCAGGGATTCTCCTTCATGACCACGAAACAGCCCTATACCACTTTGGGACAGACCATGCAGAATGCAATGTCCACATCATCCGATATCTTCGAAAGAATACGGAGGAAACAGGAAACCAGTGGTCGAACAAAATGATTTCGCTACTGAGCGGGATGAATAAGCAGCGTAAGGGACTGATGGCACAGGGGGCGGAGGTAATGCCTGCTGGAATGATAGCTGATTATGAGGAAAAATACTTTTCCACTCTGAAACAGGGGTGTGAGGAGAATAAAGCCACTGCCCATAAATATGCAAAACAGGAGGAAACGGCGCTGCTTGGCAGGCTGAAAAAGTACAGCCATAATCATCTGCTGTTCCTGCATGACTTCTCCGTACCGTTTGATGATAATCTGTCAGAAAGGGATTTACGGAAAGCAAAGAACAGGCAGAAAATGGCGGGAGGTTTCCGGAAAGAAAGCGGCCATGAGATGTACTGTTCTATCATGACTATAATCGAAACCCTCAAAAAACGAAATATGGGAATGATTGAAAATATAAGAAAGTTATTTATGGGTACACCGGCTATATTTTAGCCGGTGCAATACCAGTTGGTTCAGCTGGAAGGCTGAACTGTTACCGAGAGTTTTCACGATTGGTTACATTGATTCAGATACCCCTGTTCGAGCAGTACATTAAAAAAAGATAACATTCTCTGCAGGTGTGGAAAAAAACATGACGAAATTTTTCTTTCCTGTCAGGGCATGCTTTGTGGATAACTTTTTCTTCTTAATGCAAGATACATATGCTTCCTGTTAAAAATGTGGATATTCTCTGCGGTCAGCCCGGACTGCCACTTCTTGGGAAGCATTATTTTTGCTTTTAATCCACTGCTCTTTCTGATAGGAAAAAAGTTATTCACCGTCATTTTGACAGCTGCTTTCTGCCAGCACATTTGGCTTTTTCCTCGTTTTCTGCTAAAATCGTATTAACGATTTTAACCAGGAAGGAGGCCTCACGATGGGAAGGCAGAGCAATTATTCCACAGGAATTTATAACCAGCTCCAGGAAGTTATGGAACGGCTTTCTGCCATGGAACATACCCATCAACAGGACCACTCCGAGCTTCGCCGCCTGAATTGCGTGGTAAAAAGCCAGGAAAATGAGCTGGCCACGCTTCGTGCCACGGCTCAAAAACAAAATGAAGAATTGGATTCCCTTCGTGTAGAAAACAAATCCCTTAAAGAAGAAAACATAAAATTAAAAAATGATAACGAACGAATGAAGAGAATCCTAAACAATAACAGCAGCAATACCTCCCTGCCCCCCTCTTCCGATCCGCCGGGAAAAGCCGCTAATACTTATAATGGGAGAAAACGCTCCGGTAAAAAGAAGGGCGGGCAGGCAGGGCATAAGGGAACAGGATTGACCAAAGAAGCGGTTGAAGAGCGCATCCGTCAGGGGAAACTCCAGCATAAAATCGAAACCATAGGCCTCCCCTGTGGGCGCTATGTCGTCCGCTACCGTCTTGATCTGGATATCCAGGCCATTGCTACTGAGATCCGGATCTACCAGGACGAAAACGGGAAGTATCCTGTGCCGGCCAGCCTGAAAGCAGAAGTATCTTATGGGCCGGCTGTAAAATCCATGATCTCCTTCCTGTACAGTGAAGGGGTTGTTTCGAATGAGAGAATCAGCGGGTTTATAAATTCCATATCCGGTGATGCCCTGGCGGTATCGGGCGGTACAATCTATAATGCCTGCAGGCAATTTTCGGAATTATGCCGTAAAACACTGCCGGCAATTGAAGAGGATCTTTTAAATTCAACGGTGCTATGTACCGATGCCACAGTCATGACCATAAATGGGGCCCAGGCCTGTATACGCAACATCAGCAATCCCCGGAGTGCCCGGTATGTGGGGGCAGCCCAAAAAACAATAAAAAGCATGATGGGGATGCCTGTCCTGCCTCAATTTACAGGAATCATAGAGCATGACCACGAAACAGCCCTGTATCATTTCGGGACAGGGCATGGTGAATGCAATGTTCACTTGTGCCGATATTTGAAGAAAAATACAGAAGAAACCGGTAACTCATGGAGCAGAAATCTGGAGGGATTTCTGAAAGGGATGGCCCATGCCATAAAGGAGAAAAAGGCAGGAGGTGAAACCAGATTTACCGAAGAAGAGCTCCTGAGGTATGAGGCCAGGTATGATGCCATAGTAGGGCAAGGGGAAGAACAAGGAAAGACCACAAAGGGGAAATATGCCCGGGAAGAAGAACAGAAACTCCTGAGGAGGCTAAAAAAATACCGCAAAAGTCATCTGCTGTTCCTGCATAATTTTGAAGTCCCTTTCAGTGATAACATGTCAGAAAGGGACTTGAGGAAGTGCAAGAACCGCCAGAAAATGGCTGGAGGGTTCAGGCTAATGAGAGGAATGGAGATGTACTGCAGTATCCTTAGCTTTATAGAAACGGTAAAGCGAAGAAAGATGAATATTTATTTCAGTATCATCTCACTTTTCAATGGAGTGCCAGTCATTAAATGAACTGGTTAGTTGTAGTACAATAAATACCCCTACAATTTTTTCTCTGGGGCAGGGGGTATCTGAATAGTAACAGAAAAAAACAGGTTCCTGATTTTTAACAGAAATCTGCTTAAGTAAATGACATTGGTTCACACCACCAGCGATTTTAACCCAATGATTTTACAGCTTATTCTTGTTCTCTCTTCCCATATTCCTGTCCTAAATCCACATCCTCAACTTCAATTTTATACTGTTGAAAAATTTTCCGGTTTTTCTCGTTTAGAGCGCGGCGACATATTAAGAACGTACCGTCAGGTTTCATAGTCAGCGCAAAGTTATTAAAGCATTCGCTGCAGTTTGATAGATTTTTGCATGGATATTGGTAAAGCTCAACCGGAAGGTCACTGAATGTTCCCATATTACTGTTCCATTCATGGCCTTTCTCCCTTTCCTTTTCTTCCGTCTCTTCCTTTCCTGTCTCTCCTTTTTCGCCTTTCTCTCCCTCCTCCAGATTTATTTGCTCAACTGAATTCACTTCTATGTAATCTTCCTCATACAATTCTGGATTAATTCGAGGTTTTACCATATCTATAATTTTAATCTTGATTTCTGCTTTTTCAATAATGCTTCTGAATTCTTCCTGCTTAAATAACGTTTCAAGTCCCAAGAATATATATTTTTGAAGTGGAATGTTTATTGTTACAGCACATTTATTTTTATATAACAGATTCAGCTTTGCCTGAAAATCCTGAATATAATCAAAGTCTGAAAAGTTTTCCTTATTCACCCTTGCATACTGGAAAAAGCTTTCATTATCATATCCATACAGGCTTATTTTATATCGGATATTGTATTTTTTAAGTTCCTCAATACAATCTTCATCTAAATAATATCCATTTGTAATAATTGACAGGTCAATATTATTCATTTCTTCACGTATCACCTTTAATACATTCAATAAACATGCCCGATTGCCAGGTAACAACGGCTCTCCACCAGTGATGGTGATCTGTGTAATATCGAAGTTTTGATGCAGGAAAAGAAGGCTGTGAATGATTTGGTCTTCACGGCTTTTCAAATGGATATCCTTAAGATTTAATGGATATCCTTAAGATTTTCATGATGACAGCACCTGCAATTATATACGCATTCTGTCAACATAATAATTCTAAGCTTTATTGAATCTTTTATTTTCGTTCGTGACAATTTAAATGCCTTATTGAGAAGTTTGCGCTCACATCCCAGATCTGTGTCCTTTATATCATCGATCGCTTTTTGATCGAAAAAAGTGAATCTATCTGTATTAATTAGTTTCGTATCTGTTAAAAATGCGATTCCCGGATTATTCGCTCCATGGGTTTTAAATTCGTCTGCAATTTCCATTGTTCCAACTTCCATACTATAATTTTGTTTTAAGATTCTTTCAAGCCCGTCCCGAAATCCCTCCCCCGGTCTTAGGCGGCCGCCTGGCAAAGAAAGTTTATTGGGTGCAATGGCCCCATTCTCAGACCGTTTTTCCAAAAGTAATTTTCCCTCATAAAAGATAAGACCAGCAACATGTACCTCGACACCAGAATTTTCAGAATCTTTAATGGTAACTTTCTCATCTACATAGACAGTATATTCTTTTCCCTCACTGGTGATTCTTCCTTTTTTCTCTATAAAGTTTCGTATTTTCCTGACGTATTCATTTTCATTCAGGTCCAATCCTATTTTGTCAATTACAATCCCGGAGCTGGACGAATCGATCATTTGCGTCATAAAGTAATATTGATTTTTTTTGAATACAGTATTAAGAGTGCCTCTGGTTAAGCTGTAATTCTCTGTATTTTGAGATATATAGCACACAAAACGTTCATTTTTCAGAAATCTTTCTTTCCTTAGTGTTTTTACTAAACTCTTTAATTTTCCATCAATATTAATTTCCTCATCCTTTTCCCCGCAGTTTCCAAAACCGACAATTAGATAGCCATTCTCTATACTTATCTCAACGGATTCAAATACAGTAAATCGCTTGCGAATTTCGGTTCGGATTTTTCTTTTGACTTTTTCATCACATTTTGTGATATTGAATCTTAACAAAATAATTTCGCTGATTTTTCTTCTAATCCGCGACATTACCTCCCGGATTTCCTGTACGATATTTTCCTTATGAATGAATATCTCTTCGTGTGGAAAATCTTTTTTATCAGATTCTCCAATTGAAAATGAATAAATCGGATTTCCAGCTACTGTTTTAACTTCTTTTAAAAACTGCATCAAATATTCATCGTCAAAAGAGACTCCCAGGAATAAAACCTTGTGCGAAGTGAGAACAGAAGACAGACCTGTTTTCCATCGATCACTTTCATACATTTTCTTTACATCATCACCAGATATAACAATTGAACTTGGACGATCCACACAACCATGAAGATATATAATTTCTTTATTGTTCACAGAATTACTTCCAAGATATTCAGAAAGAGCCTTTTCACTTTTCAAAAAATCCACATGCTGACATTTTCCGTTTAAGACTTTGGAAAATATTGTATCGTAATTTGTTGTCATAAAAAGAGGAATATCCATTTTGGCCATGTCCCAATAATTATTATCCGGCCACTCCCCACCATTTGGACAATTCAACTCCTCTTTTTCTTCAATTTCTTCTGCCACTGAATTTTTAAATTTCTCGTCCTCTATTCCCAATGCTTTTTTCAAATAATTGATCGAATCCCAATAGCTTTTTCCCTCAATTGTTTTCAGCAATTTATCTTTTTGTATTTCGCCCTCTTCAGTTTCGATGTCGATAAAGCTATTCAATACTCCACTGATTAATTCTGACCAGCTGGGCAGCCCCAACGGTTTTGATATTCCTGCCCCATAAAAAATAACTAACTGCTTTTTTAAATAGGCTTTATTTAATGCCTTGATGTGTTGGTAATTGTTGGATTCGTTCGTTTTCATTTGTGTTTAATCTCTCCTTCTTAAATTAAGAATAAGATTTATATTAATTTTTGCAAATTTTGCATAATGAAATCAAAGGCATTGTCAGCAGCCTCCGGTTGATGAATACTGGTCTTCTTTGCTCCCCAATCACAAATTGCCTTGGCAACAATCCAATCAATTTTTTTTGAGGAGCAAACAGAACAAAGTCCTGCTGCCTCCATATCACCACCAATCAATTCTGGTTCGCTGTTTTGCAGGTCGGAAAGGAATTCATCTGAATTCACCAGCTTTTCCCCGGATGCCATAAGGCCGAAATGAATCGCTGTTTTTGTATACTCAAGAGCAGTAGAATTAAAAAGCTGAAGAAGATAACTTGATGCAGGCATTTTATCTCCCCGTGAAATAACCTGAGTTTCGGTCACCTTGGCTGCTTCATAATACCATACCTGTTTTGAAACTAAAATATCCCCGATTTTTTGTTTTTGAGGATTGGCTCCGAAAGCAACGCCTCCTAAAATCACCTTTTCCGGTTTTAATACTTCACTGATGATATGCATCGTGTTTATAATGCTTCCGGTTCCGGCTATGCCCATCTGCGACTGTATAATATAAAGTGGTTTCCTTCCGCCTGATAACTTCCTGTAAACAAGGCGCTCATCAACAATTTCTTTTATAATATAGTTAGGGAAATGCCGACGTACGCTATCCAAAAGAGCTCTCATTTCGGTATCGTTCACTGCAACTACTGCAATTCCCCCTTTATCCTCTTCCTTCATATCCATCAGCGCCTCCAAATCTTTATTATTTTTACAAATGTCATCCCAGAATTCCACAAGATTTCTACGCAAATCCCATACGGTTTTTATTTCCGCATATTTCTTACCGCGCATCAGAAGATCCTGGATTTTTCGTTCCCTGCCATATGGAAACTGTGCAGCATAACGGTTGATATCACCTGTTATTTTAGTGAGTTCCAAATATATGGCCTGAAAATCGACCACATTATTTCTTACTTCTAAAATAAAGTTACGCATATGAGGCCGCCTGAAATCAGCGCCACAGCTTTTTAGGATGAAAGAATACACTTTAAAATTATTCTCAAAAGGTGACTTTGCAATATAATCATACGTTTCGATATCAGGGATCCCCGTTATGATCGTTCCCTGCATTACATCCAGATAGCGCTTAATATAATACTCAGATATTTTTTGCCTGATGTACTGCATGGAAGTTCGAATTTCCTGATCGGTCAATCTGTCATTCAGGCTTTCCGGACGAAACAGTGCAGAAGTAATCGCCTTTCCAGACAGCCTGTGCATCGTTTCTTCGACATGTTCTCTGAGTCTGCTCCGACTTTCTGATGCCAGTTCCGGAATTATGATTTCATTGCCCAGAAATTGATGTTTTAATATTTTTGTAGTTGAGTCAGGCAATGTTATAAGATGACTGCTCCATCCTATATATTTTTCCTCAAAATACATAGGATAGCGTTCCTTGTCATGTTGATACATTTCCTGACGGCTTAACAGAAAACCTTCCCGGGAGGAATGAGACGATGCCGGATATATTAACCCCAGCTGATCCATTTTACGCACATAATCCAATGATGCCGGAAAATCTATACTGCTTTCATAAAGATTTGAAATCGGTAAATAAAATAATTCATCTGTCATAAAAATGGAGCAGCATAATACTTCTAAAATTATTTCATCGGTTATTCGGCTATTTACTGACTCTCGCAATTCACGATCAAAAAAGTGGTAATAAATATTACTGGCCATAGCCATCATCTCCAGTATAGAACTCAAACATGCTCATCTGACCATCTATTATGCTTTCATCCCGAATAAATGCCATAAGGTCACTCTTTTTAATCTGTCTGGAATGTACTTCAGGTTCAAAAACAATTTCATTTTCATCGCAGATGTCGATTTCTTTAATTTCATTTATTCTGGTGCCAATTTTGTAAAAGCGAACCCTCTTTCTGAGCTGCTTTGCCAACGAAATCTCGAATAAAACGCCATCGGCAATTGGGCCAAAAACCCAAAGCTCATCACACATCTGAATCAGTTGATTATTTCCTCTTCTTATCAAATCACGATCCACTCTATCGTTCAAAAAGTATCCGAAAACCATAAAAGGATTAATTGGCAGCATGTTGTTTTTCAGAACAAATTCGCAAATTGCATCTTTACAATAGAAAAAATTCTTTGACTGAGCAGTAAAGACAGTTCTCATATTTTCAATGCTGCTCACTTTAATACCCAAATGAGAAATGCTGGATGCTACAAAATGTCTTTTTTGCAGAGCAATATCCCTTGCACAATAAATTCCCGCTACCAAAGCAGCGGTCAGACCTCTGTATGTACCGCTGACATCCCCGGCTATGTAAACATTGTTTTTGAGCTTTAAAGTGCGATTAGTGATTTGTATATAGTCTCCAACGTATTCAATTTCAGGTCCGTAAACCAGGCTGTCTTCAGGAATTCCGTTACTTATATCAATTACTTTATCGATTTTCGAACGTAAAAACTGATCGATTTGACTGCTAATATATACAGCTTGCTTATTAATAAGGAATTCTTCCAGGGAAACAACAAAAGCTTTTTTCTGAGAATTCAAAAACCTGTGTATATCAACACTATATTCCGTTTCATCCCCTTCACATCGGAGCAGCAGCCCAATGTTCGATCGTTTCGTTGGAAACTGCGTCTGAGCACCATTGAACGACACATATTGATCAAATTCCGTGCGGACAACTGTGCCATTTTTACAGGAGCAAAATGTCCGGAATTCTATACTATATTCCCGTTCAATTATTTTGTAATCCGGTAAGTTTTCTTTGCCGGGTTTAAAATACCTTTCCGGAGTTTCGATTCTTATGCCCAATTCATATTTTTTTATCCATGCACTTTCCGGTCCGGGTTCTATCTGCTTTAACAGTTGATTGCCAAAACGACCAGTCGCAATTAGGATTTCCTTTGCATAATAACATTGGCCGTCAAGAAGTTTTATTTCATAGTAAGTCCCGACTTTTTCCAGTCCGTTCACCTCGGAACAGCATCTTATATTTTCGGAGCTGCAGCTATAAAGATAGTTTAGCAGTTTATTTCGGGCAAAATTATTCATTAAAATGGAGGGGGATTTTTTCCTTCCTCCCTGTTCTCTGGTTATGGATTCAGTCCAGGAATCCTGCCATACAGGCAGTTTGATCTCCTGAATCATACATAAATCACGAAAATCTTTGTAGGCTCTTTTTAAATTTTCTTTTTTCAAGCCAGTCCAGAAGCAGCTTGCAGATGGGGGAAATGATAATTTCCCATCTGAAAAAAGTCCGCACCCTCCTACGCCGGAGGAGATATCATGAGCATCTGTTACATCTCTATTAATTATATTTTTTCCTTTTTCAAGGATTAACCTAAATTATTCACGGCACAGCCGTGAAAGTGGCTGAAAGCCACATAGTTACTGTGTTTTAACTGAATATTGCTTTTCACCTGTTAAGTGAATAAAAAAGAGCATCCATTTGTGGTAAAATTAAGGTGTTCAAAGCCATTAATAATACAAACAAAGGAGCCCTTTATGAGTATTGTAAACACCTTAGCCTTAGAAAGCAATAGGCAGATTAAAATAAATTTTGATGGAGGAGATTTGTCCTCTGATGCAGGCTTGCTTCTCATCAAAGAATTCATAAGCAAGCTTGGGATTGATACGCTTTTAGACAAAGCTTTCAAGACCAATGATCCTTCTGCATTATTCAGATATCACACGGATCAGAAAAACCTGCTCCAGATGATATATATGATCATTGCCGGTTATTTCGAAGATGATGCTTCCGATGAACTGACCAATGATCCTGTATTCAAGTCTGTACTTGAAAAAGATGCCCTTGCATCACAGCCTACTGTATCGAGATTTTTTAACCGTATGGATAAAGATACTTTAAACCAGTTTCTTGCGATTGGCAAAGTGCTTCGGAAGAAAATTTATAGTATTCAGATGCCACAGGCTGTTATTCTGGACCTGGATTCCACTCTTCTCGATGCATACGGCAAACAGGAAGGCAGAGCCTTTAACTTTCATTATCAAAGCAATGGTTATCATCCGCTTGTCTGTTATGATGGGATGACCGGAGATCTGATAAAAATACAGCTTCGTGATGGAACACAGTATTCCTGTACCGGAGTGGTTGACTTTCTACACCCTATACTGGATGAATACCTGAATGATTATCCTGCAATCCGCATTTTGCTTCGTGGTGACAGCGGTTTCGCTACGCCTGATCTTTATAAGCAGTGCGAGGAAAATGGCACAAGCTATGTGATCCGGCTGAAAGAGAATGGCATTCTCCGTGAAAAAGCATCCTATCTTGTGGATGAGCTTGACGGAATCACCAGGAATAACAAAGTGGATTATGCGGTAGTTTATGGCGAATTTATGTACAAAGCAGGTCCATGGCCTTATGAAAGGCGTGTGGTATGCAAGGTTGAAAAACCGGAAAACCAGATGGTTTACATGTACACATTTGTTGTCACAAACATGGATTCCTCACCAGAGTATCTTATCAAATTTTATTGTAAACGAGGGCTGATGGAAAACTTCATCAAAGAAAGCAAATCTGGTTTTGATTTTGCTGCCGTAAGCAGTCACGCCAGAATAGTAAATGCCAACAGGCTTCAAGTACACGCTCTTGCATATAACATATTTAATTGGTTTAGACGATTGGCGTTATCAGCAAATATGCGAAAACAACGCATTGATACCGTCCGTTTAAAACTGCTGAAGATTGCTGCAAAAGTAGTTCGTTCAGCAAGATATATCACATT